>Ga0136846_1207577_pt1 | contig 18702 bp, 18 predicted proteins | sample HopSoiMetagenom2_FD_96841 | JGI IMG/M metagenome (GOLD analysis project Ga0136846, IMG submission 96841) | Grasslands soil microbial communities from Hopland, California, USA - 2 Assembly 2016 (version 4) | ecosystem: Environmental > Terrestrial > Soil > Grasslands | place: USA: Hopland...
CCAGTCCATCGGGCATTCCGTTGGCAACCGTCTGCTTGAGAAATTGCAGGAAAGCTGCCAGCCGAGCGCTGAGCAGACGTCGCGACGGATAGAGCGCCGACAGTGCGAACTCAGATCATCAGCAGGTGCGGGTTGAAAACATCGTTTGTGCGTGGCTGCGGGTGAGGCAAACGACCTTACGGCGAGCCTCGGTCTTCAACACGAGTCTTTCAGATGGTATGCCGCCCGATCAGAGGAGTCCCTGTCCGAGCGATGGAGGTTGATGATCCGAGCGGCATCTTTGAGGCTTATCCCGTGCTTCTTGGCGAAGTAGTCGACGTCATACGGATCGGAAATCTTCTTGCGTGTCTCCTGCTCGATTTGTTGACGTCGCTGCATAGAATCTCCTGAACTGATTGAGGGAAGGGTTCATGCAACGATGGCTGCTTCGTCGTTGTTTGACGATAGTGAATGCTATTCAGCAATCATCTTGGAGGCAGTTCCTGGCTGGCTGTGGCAGCGAAGACTCTGCCGCGTCAGCGGGAGGGACCGCTTCATCGGGTTTTGGTGCTTCCATTGATGTGGGCGGCGCCCCTTGCTCAATATAACCCTCATGCGTCGGATGTTGCGGCAGGTCGTCTCCGCAGCATTTGAAGCCCTCAGGCGGCCTCATCTGGTTGATAAAATATTACACTGGAGTATAAGTATAGCTCGCTGCGCGAGGGGTAAGGTCGGAGATCAGAACACCACCTGCGCGCCCTCTACGCTGTTAACAACCGGGTCTGCATCTGACACACAATCGATCCCTACTGACGAAGGAATGGTACAAAGTTCCGATATCCATCGATTGCCCGGGCTGCGGCGCACAGACCAGGTCCGCCGGCATTGTCGTCGGACCATCGAGCCTCGTCAACGCTGCCGACAGCTCTGAGAACGATGTTCTGAAGCGGCCATGGACACCGCTTGATGCCTTCGCATTCGTCGAGTCGCTCGGTGGTCGAACGAAGAATGTCGAGCAGTTCATCGTCAACCGCTTTCACAACGCGTTCGAATTCAGGAACGATCACTTGCTGGCGATCTGCCAGCACTGCGGGGAGAGTCTTTCACCTGCCGCTACCCGCTCTGTCGCCATGAACGGCTTTGTCCGCCTTGGGCAGAGACGTCTGCTGGTCAACGAACGGATGCTGCTCTTCGCATCGCACGTTGTGTTGACGGAATTCCATGGCGGCACGTCAATCGAGGAAAGCGGCCTGCCGCATCCAGATTACGCGCTCATGCTGATCTGCGATGCGGAAAGCACAGGCGGCGAAACCGGTACCGTCGAACTGTGGCACAGCATCGCGCGTAATGACTACGCCATCACTGTGAAAGGTCACGAAGGTCGGGAGATTTGCCGTGACACCCTCCATGATGACCTCGCCGTCGTAGTGGCCACTGTTTCCAATCTCGGACTGGTCCTGACGCAGCTCCACCTGGCACAGCCATCATCACCCTACTGCCGGCTTGCCCGTGATCTCTTCCTCGAAACCCTTGCCCATGCCGGATATCGGCAGGAAAATTAGAAAGCAACACGATGCGGATTTCCAAAACGCGATCGGGATCTTTGGCTATATTGATCCTGTTGTCCGGATGTGGCGACCTGACACACCCAACGCGACCGCTGCCCCCAGTCCCATTTGCTTACCTCAGCCTCACCGCTTGCAGAGCCTATGCCAGCAATATCGTCGAGTGCCAGCTTGAGTATGGTACACGGTTTGGACGCCAACGCCTCGGTCCTGTCCAGCAGACTGGTCTTAATATCAGTGGCGGTGACAGCCGCTATCAGGTCGCGTCCTGCTATCCGGTCTCGAGGATCCAGAGGGAATTGCCCAATTTCGTCTGCCGAATCTATGAGCCTCGATCAGGAACGGATGTCAGTCCGGTGTTGATCAAAGGAGGCACTGCGGTGCGCTTAGCGCGTGTTCTGGGCGATCGCGAACAGATCCAATATCGCTGGATGCCAGATAAATGGTCGCGGCTAGACGACTGAATTTGCTCAGGAAAAGAGCGCCCCGCCATCGCTATCGCTGCCGATAATTATACCGGAGTGAAATTTTAAGGTTGATTTCCGTAACGGAATGCAGTTCAAAATCTTATACCGCAGTATAATTATGAACTGGTTCGGCCATGGAACGAATCCCACTTCCGCCTGTGAAAACACCGCAAAAGGCATGGTCGCGAAGCACGCTGTGGGTTGCTGGAATGTCGACAATTCTGCTCACCGGTTTCGCCTCCAACTCCGGCGACAGCGATCTGCCCTTCTATTCAGGAACGCCTGCTCACGCTGTTGGGCCTGGCGGTATCACGACTGAGAAGGTGGGGAGAGTGGCAGCCCGGTTGAACCCAATCGCCGGGTCAAGTCTGGCCGCTGCAGCCAAGCAGCCGCCACAGCCGACAATCGATTGGGTCAGCTTCAGCCAGCGCTTTGGCGCGCCGAACGATGAACGTCCGATTGGTGCCAGTGCTCTCCCATTGGAAAAGGTTGAAGAGTTTGATAACCGGCGTGCGGGTTTACCAGGAGAAGCGGCTGATACTGCGAATGCACGGCGCGATCGCACCGTGCATTCGCCAATCGGCGTCTTCTCTTTCGACCAGAGGCCAGCCACACCGGTCATTGATCCGGCGGCCGAACCAAACTTGGATGCCAAACAGTCGTTGGCGCCGCCTCGAGCTGATCTGCTTTCCGGCATTCCCGAAGAATATGCAAAACTGGCAGTGACGATCGCCGCTGCGGAAGAGGTTGACCCGAACTGGGTGCTCTCGATCATGCGGGCCGAAAATGCGAGCTACGATCCACGCCTCGTCAGTCCTGCCGGTGCCGTCGGTTTGATGCAGGTGATGCCGCGGATCGGCGCAGCCTTTGGTGCGAATGATCTCACCGATCCCGAACAGAATATCCGCGCCGGCACTCGATTCCTCCGTGTTCTCATCGACAAGTATCGCAATCCTGTGCTTGTCGCCTCTGCTTATAATGCCGGTGAGCCTCGTGTCGATCTTCGCCACTCCTTGCCGCTGATCCGGGAAACCGCGGACTATGTCACGCGTGTCGTCGGGTTCTACGTTGGCGCGGTGGCGACCGCTACGGGCATGCATGGCGGCCTGTTAGTTCCGTCGGAGTCCGGCTCGAAGCGCCGGGCAGGAACTGCCGACCGCGCGAAGTCGCCGATGCTTGTTTTTTCTGTTGCAGATCCGCTCACAGCGGCGAACCGCTCCCCCCAGGAAGACGGACCGACCCACGTTGGCGGTCCGGTTAAAATCGTCAAGGAAGAGGTGCATTGATGAATGTAATCGCAATGGCAGTCCTTTATGCCGGCGTCGCCTGGCGTTCGAGGGCAAAGCGCAAGTGGGTCGGCAATGCCGCGATGGTGTTGGCGACCAGCCTGATCCTGCTTGTCGGCCAGTTCGAACCAGCGGCGGCGCAGAACCTTGATGCGCTGCAAAATGCCGCTGACCGGCTGGTGCAGTTCTTTACCGGCCCCTTCGGCCGCTCGGTCGGAGCGATCGCCTTCATCGGCATGTTTCTGGCCGCAGCCTTCGGATACTGGTCCTGGGGCGCCCTGCTTCGGGTCGGGGGAAGCCTTGCCGGCATGTTTGCTGCCGCCGAACTGGTCGACTTCCTCGCTGGCAGTGGGTCGTAATCATGGCGGCATTCAGCGGCAACACCGACGGCGGGGACGACTACATCGAATGCCATCCGGTCATCCTCGCTCTGACACGGCCGCCGACGGTCATGGGGATCCCTTACACATACTTTCTGGCGGAATGCTTCATCTCGCTGATGGTGTTCATGATCTTAGGCTCGATCCTTTGGTTCCCGGTCTCCTTCGTGATCCTTCACAGCATTCTCTATGTGCTGACGGTGAAGCTCGACCTGTGGTTTTTCGAGATCGTCGGACGCCTCAGCATGTGCGGCGTCAATCCTCTGGGTCGAAGGCTCGGCGGTGGCATCAGGACCTATGGGGCGTGATCGATGGGCACCATGGCGAGATCGTTGAAAGGGAGCTTGTCGAAAGGTTGGGAGATATTCGCCGACCGCAGCATATCGACACACGTCCCGTTCTATGTGCCGATCGAAAACGGCATTATCCGACTGAAGAACGACTGCCTGGTCTCCACAGTGCAATTGACCGGCTTTTCCTTCGAGACCGCCGATATCGAGACGATCAACATGCTGCAGCGGCAGCGGAACGCCGCTTTCCGCGCGATTTCGTCGATCGGCAATTTTGCTCTCTACACCCATGTCATCAGGCGCAAGGTAGCGCCGTCGCTGCCATCGGCGTTCGCCGATCCCTTCATGCGGCGTCTCGATGACGTCTATCAGTCGAGCATCTCCAGGAACGAGATGTTCGTCAACGACACCTATGTGTCCCTTGTTGTACGGCCCTTGTTCAAGAAGGGTTCGGCGCTCTCCCGTGTCATGGGCATCGGCGGCGATGTCGTGCGCAGGGAGCAGTTTCGTGCGATGCGCGACAAGCTTGTCGAAGCAACAAGGGCACTGGAAAAATCGCTTGCCGCCTACGGTCCGAAAGTCTTGCGAGACGTGCGGCGCGCCGAGGTCGATCTTGGCGAAGGAAAGACGATCTACCGGACCATCTCCGACGACACGATGCTTGAGGAAGGCACGCGAACAATCTGGTTCTCGGAGCAATGCGAGTTCTTCTACACGCTGCTGAACGGCGGCCGTGTCCGGCCGATCCGTCTCGGCAACATACCGATCGACGAGATGCTGCCGGCGCGGCGCACGTCGATCGGCAACCGGATCATCCATCTCCAAGGCGAAACATCAGGCGATGATCGCTATGCCGCGATGGTATCGCTGAAGGAATATCCGCCCGAGACCGGCGCCGGCATGCTCGACTACATCCTCAAGCTGCCCTTCGAGATGGTGCTGACCCAGTCGATGTCGTTCATCGACGACATGGCTGCGCGCAGCCGCATCGAAAGGCTCGATCGGCAGATGTCGAAGGCCGACGAGGGCGGCTCCAGCGTGCAGGCCAATCTCGACATCGCCCGCGACGAGCTTGCGCGCAAACGCGTTGCCTTCACCGAGCATCACCTCACCATCATGCCGGTCGCAAGGACGACGGCTCAACTCGACGATGCGGTGGCGCTGATCGGAAACGAGCTTGGGGCGCTTGGCGCCTCCTATGTTCGCGAAGATCTGAACGCCGAGCCGGCTTACTGGGCGCAACTGCCTGGCAACCAGGCCTATATTGCGCGGCGCGCGCTCATCTCGACGCTCAATTGCGCGGGCTTGAGTAGTTTTCACGCCTATCCCTATGGCAAGCCGGACGGAAACCACTGGGGACCGGCGATCACCATTTTTGAGACGACCTCCGGCACGCCGTTCTTTTTCAACTTCCACCAGGGAGACGTCGGGCACACGACGGTGTTCGGACCGACGGGTTCAGGCAAGACCGTTATCATGGCTTTCTTGATTCTGCAGGCCTACCGCGTCAGCCCGCGACTGAAGACGATCGTCTTCGACAAGGATCGTGGTCTCGACATCATGGTTCGTGCGGCAGGCGGGCGATACATGACACTCGAACCCGGCGAACCGGCGGGCTGGAATCCCTTGCTTCTCGACGACACCGAGGAGAACCGCGTTTTCCTGTACCGGCTTTTGAGCTTGATGCTGAAGCCATCGAAGGAAGGCGAGAGCCTGACGCCACAGGAAGAAGCGATCATCCGTAGCGCGATCAAATCCGTCCTTAAGACGAAGGACAAGTCGTATCGTCGTCTATCCTCGCTGCGGGCGCTGCTCGCTGGAAGCGAGAGGACCGAAGGCAGTCTGATCGCACGACTCGACAAATGGATCGATCGCGGCCCCTATGCCTGGCTCTTCGACAATGCCGATGACAATTTGGATATTTCGAGGCCGATGATCGGCTTCGACATGACATCGATCCTCGACGATCCGACGGTGCGTACCGCGGCCCTCCTCTACATGTTCCATCGGTTGGACGAGGTTTATGACGGGAAGGCGCCGATCATCAACCTGATGGACGAAGCCTGGAAGCTGCTCGACGACGACGAGTTCAAGCGCACCATGAAGGACTACTTCAAGACCATCCGGAAACGGAACGGTCTGGTGATATTTGGCACGCAGTCGGCCGACGACGTCGTGCAGTCCAGCGTCAGCCGCACGATCATCGAGCAAACGTCGACCAATATCTTCTTTGCCAATCCGAAGGCCGACGAGCACTCCTACATGGAGAATTTCGGACTCTCGAGGGCCGAATTCGAATGGGTCAAGAACGGCGACCCGAGCTCGCGTTTCATGCTGATCAAGCAGGCGAAGAGCAGCGTGATCGCGCGTGTCGACATGTCCCACATGCCGGAATTCATCAAGGTCTTGTCCGGCCGGGAGGAGACCGTTCGCGAGGTCGAGATGCTGCTCGACGAATACGGAGACGATCCGAAGAACTGGCTGTCGAGATTTTGCGACTGGGAGGGAGAAGCGTCCGATGACCAACGCAAGACTTCCTGAGCTGGCGACGGCCGCCGTGCTGGCGCTGGCGACAGTGGTAGCCCCCGCCGCCACCCGCGCCCAGGTTCCGGTCATCGACAATGCCCGCCAGAAGATCCAGCAGGCGACCTTGAACTGGTACCAGGGCTATCAGGCAGATACCCGGAAACTGAAAGGCGCCTCGGGCGGAACGACGGACAGCGTGGCGCCCGGCCAAGGCTCCGGCGCACCCGCCGATTGCTCGGCAGATGGCATGAGTGGCGATACCGCACCGGCGGCATCATCGCAGCGGACGCCGAGTCAGCAGGAAGTCGCCCGCATGGTCGAGGACGAGGCGATCCGCCAGGGCGTCGATCCGAATTTCGCGCTCGCCATCGCCGAACAGGAATCGCGTTTCCGACAGTCCGCGCGCTCGGCGGTCGGCGCCACCGGTGTCATGCAGCTGATGCCAGGAACCGCAGCTCAGCTGGGCGTCAATCCCTACGATACGCGCGATAATATCCGCGGGGGCGTCAAATACATCAAGCAACTCCAGGGAATGTTCGGCAGTCGCTACGACCTGATCTCCGCCGGCTACAATGCCGGGCCATATCGCCAGTCGCTGCAGAATGGTCAGATCCCGAACATTCCTGAAACCCAGGATTATGTCAAAAAGGTCTCCGCCTACTACGGCCGCAACAAGGCGCAGAATGGCGACCGAACCCCACCAGCTGGCGACAACACCGAGCCCGAAAGCGCGAGCTACGGGAACGGTTGCGGTGAGCAGCTGAAAAAGGCTGTCGATCGCAACACGCAGGCGCAGGTCGAGCGCGGATCGGTCTGGAATGATCTGCTTGGGAAATCGATTGAAGCGAACCAGCAATATCTGCAGCGCCTGCAGGCCGGGCTGCAATCGTCATCGGCGAACTTGCGCGGCTCCGGTGGCGGCAATTCCAAAGATTTCGACGGCTCGCTCGTCATGGCGCAAATCCAATGCCCTTCGACGATCGTCGACACCGGCAGCACCCGCTGCTTTGCCGTGCCGTCGAGTGCCACGACCGAGCAGATCCAGCGCTGGCTCGATGACCTGCAGGAACAGGCACGCGCCAATGGCACCATCGCGACCTTTTCGGCGATGCAGGATCCCGTATTGGGCCTGGTGACGGTCGTCGATGCCAGACCGACAGCAAACTGAACGGACAAGAGAGGTTAGGCACATGAAGACATTTGTCATCGCGGCAGCCCTTGGCATCGTTGCCGTCTCGCATGCTTACGCGCAGGTCCCGGTCAAGGATTCGGAAAACATCTCGCTTAGTGAGGACATCAAGAAACTGTCGTCTGAGATCCAGCAGGACACCTCGGTCGTCAAGGACAACACGACGAAGACCTTGCAGGCGATCACCGGCGATCGCAGTCAAGATGCCAGCCAGTTTGCCAAGCTTGCGACCGGCAATGGCTTCAGCATGGGGCAAGCGCCGGATTTCGGGAGGATCCTGTCGGGAAACCAAGCCGTGTTCGGCGGCATCAGCGGTGAGTTTCAGAATACGGCCGCCAAACTTATCAACGGCCTCAACCTGGTGAAGATGGTGGTCGATACCGTCAAGGGTGGAGAGCTCTCCGGCGCCAACCAGGCCTATTCGCAAGGGGTCAATGCCTTGACGACGATGACGGCGCTGACGGATGCGATGAACAGCGCCACCAAGGATCGGCAGAACTCGTTCATGCAGGCAACCGAGAAGATCGGCACGGCTCAGGATCTGAAGGGTGCGCTCGAACAAAACACCCAGATGGTGCTGCAGGGCAATCAGACCGCCAATGAGGCCGTTGGTTCCCTCAACAACCAGGTCATGCTTTTAAACCAGCAGTACAAGGCGGCGCTCGCCACCTCGTCGCAGAACCTCAAGACCTTCGCACCCCTTCCCGACAGCGTGATGCGTGATGGGGGCGGGGAGCAGCAGGGGGCCTCGGTTCGAGATCAGTTGAAGGCGTTCCAGGAGCAGGAGCAGTGAGGCTGACCCTCATCCTGGCATTTTGTTGCGCGGCCCTCACTGGCTGCGGCGGCAAATACGAACAACTGGCGAAATGCTCGGCCGACGAAAACCCGGTGCCGGCGCTCGGCTACGATAGAGCGCCGCAACCAGCGCGGCCGGAACAGGCGCTGGCGAGAGCCGTCACGGATGATTGCGGCCCGATGCGGCCTGTCAATTAGGATGCGACATGGATCCAGTCAGCTACGCGATCAATTTCTATGGCGATGCGCTCAGATATTTCGACAAGATCAACGAAGCCTCCCTTGAACGGGCCTGGGGCCTGTTTGCTCAACATAGCAATCTTGTCTCAGCCATCCTGGCGATCTTCCTGATCCTCTACTTCCTCTGGGGCGCACTCGGACTGTCTGCTGTCTCCCTCCAGGATATGGCGGTGACAGGTTTCAAGATCGCGCTGGCTTACGCCTTTGTCATGTCCTGGGCTACCTTCTACGACAATATCGGCCAGTTCGTGCTGTCGACGCCACAGGATCTCGGTTCGGCTATTTCCTCGGCAATGGGCGGCCAGTCGGCCGGTTCCGATCTGGCCCAGCAGGTCGCCAGCATGGCACGCAAGGTCTACGACTTCGCCATGCAGCTTTTCAATTCTTACGAGTCGGGATGGCTGCCGAATGTTACTGGCGCCGTGGTCGTGTTCATTGTGCTGGTGTTCGGTCTGCTGCCGATGCTGCTCATCCTCACCGGCGTCACGCTGTTTGCCAAGATGATCACCGCCGTCATGCTGGCGATCGGGCCGATCGCGATCCTCTGCTACTTCTTCGGCACCACGCGATTTGTCTTCGACGCGTGGGTGAGGGGCGTCGCCTACGGCATGTTCATGCTGCTCTTCACCTACATCATGGCCGGCCTGTCCTTCGGTTTTCTAATCGGCATGATGGACACCATCAACGGTGACATGGCGACCAAGGAAAATGCGCTGGCGATCGTGCTCGCCATGGTGCTTTACCTGGCGCTGATCTCCTATTTCATTTTTCAGGTGCCGGATTTCGCCAGAACCTTTTCCTACGGGACGGCAATTTCGGGCGTGCCGGGTGGAGGCGGTGTCGATACCGGTTACAGCGCCGCGCGCAGAACACTCGCATCCAGCAATTCGAGGGCCGGGCAGGCGGGAGCCGTCGCGCTTGGCATGCTGGCTGGACCGAGAGGCGCCGTGACGGCGGCAGCACTTGCCGGCCGCGGTAGTGTGGCAGGTGTCGGCGCGCTTGGCCGGATGCTGACCAATCGCCGCCGCAACAGCGAGTGAACGAGACACCGTTATTCGAGGGCAACACTTGGCATTGTTCAGAAGACAGACAACACCTGCGCCGACCGATCATGTCCCCGGGCCGCAGGAAATCTATGACCGGCACTTGTCCTGGGGCGAAAAGAACCGCTCGCTTCGGACCTTGATCGGTCTGATCCTGCTTGTGTTCGCGGTGGCCGGCTGGGCTATCGCCGGGATACTCTCATTTTCGGTGGCACAACTCTTCCCGCTTGTCCGCACCGAGGTCGTACCCCTGATCGTGGACAAGAACACCGGCTACATGGAGACGGTGACGACGCTCGACAAGGATCGGTCGAGCGTCTCGGAAATCCAGGCCGTTCGCGCCTCCTTCGTCGGCAACTACGTCATCCGCCGCGAGACCTACGACCCCCGCTATCTCTCGGATAACTTCGACATGATCGCGCTCTGGTCGGAACCGAACTCGGACGCCTTCAAGGAGTATGAGGCGTGGATGAACCCAAGCAATCCACGAGGGCCCGTGAAGACGCTTGGTGCCACCGGCGACATCCAGCCGGAAATCCTCTCGGTCAATCCTCTCAATGCCTCGACCATGGCGGTCCGATTTGAGACGCGGGAGCGCCAGCGCGGTGGCGACGTCGTCAATCGTTGGTCTGCCACGGTGCGCTACCGGCAGATCAATCTTCCCGCCAGCAACCGGGTTCGTCTGTACAATCCGCTGGGCTTTGTCGTCACCGAATACGCGAGGGTTCCGGAAACCATGCCGTCGGGGCCCGCCCAATGATGAAATGGATGGCGGCGCTCTCATTCTTACTGCTGCTGGGAACCACGGTCGGTCATGCCGAACTGGTTGCACGTCCGGGAAGGCTCGATCCTCGGGTGCGCTCGCTACCCTATTCGGCTGAACAGGTTTTCCTGGTGACCGGCACCTACGGGATGGTGACGACGATCCTCTTCGGCACGGACGAAGAGATCACCCAGGTCGTTGCCGGCGACACTGTCTCCTGGCAGATCCTCACCTCGGCCGACCGGCGTTCCCTGACCTTGAAGCCAATGGAAAAGGACGCTTCGACCAATCTCTCCGTTGTGACCACCAGGCGGACCTACTCCTTTGATCTGCGGGTCAACGACAGCAAGGCGATCCAGAACCAGACCTTCAAGCTGCAGTTCACCTATCCCGAAGATGCCGGGCTGAAGGGGACTGCCGAGCTTTGGAAACAGGCGCAGGATGCTGCGCGCAATCCGAACCTCAAGTACATCCGTCGCGACAAGGTCAACTACGACTATGGCTTCAAGGGAAGCGATGCGGCAAAGCCGCTCTGGGTGTTTGACGACGGATTGAAGACCTTCATGAAATTCACCGGCGACATTCCGGCGATCTTCATCGTCGACCGGAAACGCCGCGAGAGCCTCGTGAACTACCGCCGCGAGGCCGATTACATCGTCATCGATACCGTCTCGCGGCAGTGGTCGCTGCGCTATGGCACCGAGGACGAGACCTGCCTGTTCAATCTGCGAACTGTTCCCGCCGATATTCCGGCGCCGATCGAAGGTGCGGTTGCGCCGAAGCGGATCGGTGCCGGCGGTCCCCCGCAACAAGCTCAACACTAGGAAAGCGCGCCATGTCGGATCCAAATTATCATTCGCTCGACACCGACAGCGCCATTGGCGGTCCGGTCCGGAGGAGCAGCGTTGGTCTCATGCGGCCGATCGCGGTTATCGCGGCCATCGCCGGCGTAGGCGTCGTCCTTTATTTTCTGCTTGCCGGCGGCGAGCAGCAGCCGGCGATCGACACGACGCCGCGCGAGGAGTTCCGTCCGGTCCAGACACCCAGGAACGAAGGGTTCAGAACGCCGGCCCCGCCTCCTTTGCCGACGGTCGTCGTTCCGGAAGCGCCGCCGCCACCCCCTCCGCCGCCGCCAGCGCCCGTCGTTCCGGCGGCTGCTCCCGTTTTGCCACCGGCCGAGGTCGACTGCACCAGAGGCAAGAACCCGGACAATCCCCGCTGCATCGAGCTCGCACGGCAAGCCAAGCTGCTGGAGCGTGTTCGCTCTTCCGCCATGGTCTTCGATCAATCGGATCAGAGGAACGGCGCGGCACGGGCCTCGACCGACGTCACGGGTGCGGGACTGTTCGGCGCCAGTGATTCGTCCGGGGCGCAAACGGCAGCAGCGTCAAACGGCGGCGGCGCGGTCGACAATGATCGTGCTTTCCTGAAGGCGATGGGCGGGCAGGGTGTGGACGTTTCAGTCGCAACCGAGAACCGCCGCACGGACGCCTGGATCCCGCAGGGCACGATGATCCGCGGCACGCTGGAGACGGCGATCAATTCAGACCTCGCCGGCATGGTGAAGGGGATTGTACGGGAAGACGTCTATTCGTTCGACGGCCGGCGCATCCTCATACCGGCAGGCTCGTCCCTGATCGGCGATTATAAATCCGGGGTCGAGCGGGGGCAGGAGCGGATCCTGATTGTCTGGACACGGATGATCCGCGGAGACGGCGTTTCGGTGCAGCTCGGCTCCTATGGCACCGATCGGCTTGGGCGCTCGGGCATGACGGGTGTCGTCGACCGCAAGTATTGGGAACGGTTCGGGCCGCCGGCGATGATGACGTTGATTGGTGGCGCCACTCAGTACATCGCCCAGCTCGGCCAGAAGCAGGACCGCAATATCACGATCGTCAACACGGATGGAACGGTGACCAGCATTCCTCAGGATAATGGAAGCACGTCACAGGATCGTGCCCGCGAAATTGCTGCCGAGACGATTGCGTCCGGCATCCAGCAGCTGGCGTCAGAAGCTTTCCAGGACAGCCGCAACATCCGGCCGACGATCCACATTCCTCAGGGCTCCGACATCAATGTCTTCGTCACACGCGACCTCGACTTCGCCGGGCTTTATCCGGATCCGGTCCGCGAAGAGTTTGAGAGACTGCGCAGAAGGAAGCTTGGCAAATGAACGCGCGCCCGTCGATTTCTGCTGAGCAGCATTTTCTGTCTGAGGCCATCGAGCCGATCCGACCGTTTCTCGACGATCCCGGCGTGGTTGAGATTTCCTGCCAGCGCAGCAATGAGATCTGGCTCGAGCGTATCGGCCAGCTCAGCATGATGAGGCAGCAAGTCGACGGCCTCGACCAGGAATCAATCCGCCATATGGCATCGCGCGCCGCCTCGTTCACCAAGCAGACGGTCAACGCTGAACATCCGCTCCTATCGGCGACGCTCGTCAATGGCGAGCGCGTGCAGTTCGTGCTGAACCCGACTTCCGCGACGGGCCACGCCTTCTCCATCCGCAAGCAATTCATCCGCCGGTTCGATTTGAACGACTATGAGAAGGCTGGCGCGTTCCGCTTCACCAAGGTGACGGGAGACGACTATATCGACGACGTCGATATCGAGCTGTCGCGGCTGCTGCGGGCCGGCAAGGTTCGCGCCTTCCTGGAGCTCGCGGCAATCAATCACCGCAGCATGCTGATTTCGGGCGGCACCTCCACCGGCAAGACGACGTTTCTGAATACGATGCTCACCGCCATTCCGAACCATGAGCGGTTCATCCTCATGCAGGACACGGCTGAGCTGGAGCCGCTACAGGAAAACGTCGTCTCGCTGCTGGTCTCGAAGGGTGGCCAGGGCGAGGCAAGGGTGACGATGGGCGATCTGCTGGCCACGGCGCTCCGTCTCAGACCGGATCGGATCTTCATGGGCGAGCTGCGCGGCGACGAGGCCTTCGACTTCCTGAATGCGATCAATACCGGGCATCCCGGTTCAATGTCGACGATCCATGCAAACTCGCCGCACCACGCCTTCAACCGGCTGTCGACGCTGGTACTCAACAGCAATGTGCGCATGGAGCGCGACGACATCATTCGATACATCCGCTCGATCATCCCGATCGTGGTCCAGTTGAAGAAGAGTGATGCCGCCGGCGGCCGCGGCGTCAGCGAGATCTACTTTGCCGACGAGGTGGACGAAAATGGCAAGCGTATCCACGCACACCGAGACTGACCGCCCGAAATGGACGGGCCTGCAGCGGGCATCGTTGTTCACCTTGCCGATCGCACTGCTCGGAATCGTTCTCCTGTGGCTCGCCTTCTTCACGCTGATCTACGACGCCTACATCACCTCGTTCGGATCTTCGTCCTACTTCGACTATGTCGCACAAGCGCGCTGGATCGACGCCGTGCGCTATACCTGGTCTATCATCCATGTCCGCAACACGGTCGGACTTTCGCTGCTGGCCTTCGTGGTTGCCTTGCCGTTCCTGTTTTTCTTGGCTTGCCTCTGGATGCTGAAAGGCGGCAGGGCGTTGTCGCGCAAGATCCTCTACCTGCTGCATGTCCGGTCGATGTTCAGTCTGATCGCCCATACGGCTCTCATCTTCGCCGCCGCCTATGCCGGCGTCATCGTCTACGGCGTGGCCTTTTATCTCGTTGCCACAAAGGCCGGTGAGCATGCCGAGATTGCCAGCTACTACGGCAATCATCTGGCCGCGATGTATCAGGCTCCTTTCGGCGCAATCGATGCAGCCGGCGCCTATCAAAAACCCTCCCGGCAGACGGTGCTCGCCGCGCTCGCCGGTCTCGCTGCCGCCGGTGCCATCGTCGGATTTCCGATCGGCGCGGCAATTCAGAAACGCCAGCGGATGATCATGGGAAAGGCACGCCTCGCCACCTTGAAGGACGCAGCCGATTTTCGGCTGCGCGACAAGCACGGCATCGTTCTCGGACTGAAGCAGGGATTGCTGCTGCGCAACGACGGCGATCAGCACGTCATGGTCATCGGTTCGCCGGGACAGGGCAAATCGCGCGGCTTCGTCATCCCGACGATGATGAGTTTTCAGGGATCGCAGGTCGTCCTCGACATGAGCGGCGAGCTCTTCGAGGAGACCTCCGGTTATCTCAAGGACAAGGGGTACGAGGTCTTCCTGCTCGCTCCGGGCTCGAAGTTCACCGACGGCTACAATCCCCTCGACCTGATCAGTGACGAGCCGAACCAGCGGATCACCGACCTGCAGAAGCTTACGCAAATGCTTCTGCCGGAACGTCTGCGATCGGATTCCTCCGACTTCTGGGAGGAAAGCGCCAGGATCCTGTTGACGGCCATGCTCGGCTTCGTGCTCGAATGCCCCGACACCCGCAAGTCGCTCAGCGAGCTCTATCGCATTCTCAATTCGATGTCGGACGAGCGCAAGGCGATCATCCAGCTATTGGAAAACTATGAGCCGGTTCTCTCCGACCAGACCCGGATGCAGCTCACCAAATTCGCCGGGCGCCATGAAAAGCTCGGGGAGGGGATCGCCGCGGAGATCGTCGCCAAGCTCAATTTCCTGCAGAACCCGCTGGTGGAAGCGCTGACCTCGATCACCACGATCCCGATCGGCACCATCAGAAAGCGGAAGATGGTGATCTACATCCAGGCCGACTGGAACGCCATGCAGATCTATGAGCGGCTGATCTCGATGCTCATCCAGCAGATGGCCGACAAGCTCGTGCAGATGGGACCGTTGCGCAACCGTGAGCATGAAGTGCTGATGATGCTCGACGAATTCGGCAATGGCGGCCGGATCGATACGGTGCTGACGCTCGCCCCGCTGATCCGCAAGAATGGCGTGCGGTTCGTCTTCATCCTCCAGGACGGCGCCCAATTGGAGCGGCTGTACCAGCGCTCCGGCCAAAAGATCCTGATGGGCGCTTCGACGATCAAGCTGTTCATGAATTTCCAGAACCAGGAAGATGCGACCGCTGTCTCGATGGCTGCTGGCAAAACGACGGAGTGGGTCGAACAATCGTCTTATTCGCATCGCCACGGCCGAAGACAGCGATCGATCTCGAAGGTGCCGGTCTCGGTCGATCTTCTTCCCGTCAACACGCTGATGATGATGAAGCCGGAAGAGGCGATCCTGCAGGTCACCGGTATGCCGCTGATGCGCATCATGAAGCTCGATTCCGGCGGCGAGCGGATGTTTTCGAAAGTGCGGAAGTTCAAGCCGGCGAAAAGGCCTTGCATTGAGCCGGTTGAATGGACGATCGACGACAGCAAGTCCGCTGCGGCGGCCCCGGCCTCGACAGGCACTGACAACGACGCCGTGCGCTTCGTCGTCAAGGATGGTGTCCGCCACGTCTACATTTCCTCGCTCGACGAGCTGCGTCATCGCCTGGATCTCGACGAGACGCGCGAGGCCGGTGTGGCGGAGGAGGAGGTACAGGCGGAAAAGAAGAAGCAGTCGGGAGACAAGCAAAAGGGGGATTCGGCGAGCGGGCAACGAAAGCGCGGCATACCCAAAACGCCTGGAGCCGCTCGCGAGAGTGACATCGGTCTCGATATCGACGAGGAGAAGCTCAGCCGCAATGTCTATTCGGGCTCACCGGCACATCGGAGCGTTCGAGCCAAACAGGCCAATAGTCCGTCGGATCAAAGCGGCCCTCGGCCTGCTGCAACTGTTCTTCGGCGGCAGGAGGTCAGAGACGTATTCGGGGCAGATCTTACCGCGTTGAACGAGGTGATCTTCCAGCAGGCCGAAGAGAACGCGCTTGAGCCGGTCGAGCTGAACGCGGATGTCGAGCTCTTGATAGAGAGCCTGTCGGATCGGCTCACGGAGGACAGCTCGAGAGCCTACCTGCGCCAGTTCGCTAGCTTGGTGCGGGATCCGCTGGGCGAGGATCGGGAGCAATCTGAGACCGAGGCGCATGCTGAGTAGATGCGACGTCGCCCGCAACGACGCAACACTGCGTCCCCATCCGCCAGGGAAAACGATACATGGGTGAGATCCGACATTTCTTACACGGCGATATTTCAAATAATGGTCATCTCGAACGAATTGTCGCTGCCGCCAAGGCTGACGCCGGCTTTTGGCTGATGGTGAAGGAGCGCGAGATGGAAAGGCAAACGATCGGAGCCGAAGTTGACCTGGAGGGCGATGGTGAGGATGCGATCGATAAGTCGGCGCCGGCGAGGCTGACGCCCACGATCACAGAGCTGGCTGACGACCTCGTCTCGCGCATGTTCGGAACTTGCCCACCCGAGGTACTGGTGATCATCCAACAGGCGCTCCTCGATGCCGCGAGAGTCGAGCTGAGCGCTGTCCGGTGAAGGCCAATCAAACGCTGAGGAAAACGGCGATCATAAATTGATCTTCAGGTCAGGATGTCGTCATCGGATGTCGGGGAAGTGTCGTATCGAGGCCGACGAACCTGATCGATCACCCAGTCTTGTAGCCGCCTGGCGGTGTCTGCGGCCTTCGCCTCAGTGAGATCCTTGGGAGAAATCCCAAAGATCGGCCCGAGATGCTTCATGCGCGGCAAAGTCCTTTCCTTCGCCTCTCGATATTCGTCGGTCTCCATCCCAAAGGCTTCGATAATGAGGGTCACCGAGATGGATCCTCCATATGTTGCCTCTAACATGAAGTCCGGCCTGCACAGACCGGCGGGAGTCTCTGATGCGAACAGCGGCTTGGTGATCTTGATGCGAAGGTCCGGTACCGCGTCGAAAAGAGCTTGCTGCAGCCAGAACAACAGATGCGAAACATCTCTTTCGAATCCCGATTCCACCGGAAAGAGCGTGTCGCCGTTATAAACCGGCTGCGCATAGGCCTGGATCGCCCGCACGGGTCCCTCGTCATCGTCCTGAAAATCGACGTTCAGCAAGGTCAGGAACGGACCTCTGAGTGTGGGATCGCCACGCAATGGCTGGCGGACTTTACCGAGCACATCGATCTTTCTCAAGGACGATGCCGGCATGATCGCCTGCGCCGACACGGTTTTGACAAACAGCAACATAAAGCCGGTTCGCCGAAGGCTCTCCGGCCAGTCGGGACGAGAGGTCCAGAGCAATCGCTGCCAACGACTATCTGGATCCCAGTAATCCGCGGCCCATGTCGACATCAGCGCGTTGAGCGTCCAGGTCCGCAGCACCCTGAGCTCCCGCGCGGCGGAACGTATCCCTGAGAGCTGACCTCCTAGTGCAAGTTCGGGATTGTCCTGCAGCGCAGGGATAACATTCGTGCCTGCCTTGTCCAGCATCCGCCACAGGATGCTCGCAAGTCTGGAAGGACGGTCGTTTCGTTCCCTCGATCGGGTGGGATCATCCTCCGAGATATCAGCAAGACGGTTGGGAATGGCCGGAAGGGCGTCGATATAGCTGCGCTCGGATTTTGGCAGCGGGCGAATCTGATAGCGACGGTCGAACAGAGGCGGAGCAGCGTCCTTGTCCACATGGAACGGGCATGTCTGCGCATGGTTTGGACGCTCTTCATTTTGTTGGGGGTCCGCCTCCTTCGAGGTCAGTCGTCGCAGCGTAAATGTACGCTCCTGTTGGATCGGTGCGAGCAATGGCTGCAAGCCAGCGGCGAGGCAATCGCATTCAATCCAGCCGTCCATCACTTTGGCGCGTTTGATGACCGAAAGCGCAATAGCCTCATCTTCCTTGGATGCAGCGTTGCCATACCAGGCACGCAACGCGGTTGCCTCTCGGTCGGACAGGTCGGCAAGTGGATGCGCTGGACTGTTGCGAACGACGATCCGCATGCCAGACCTTCAATAGCCGAGGAGCCAGAGCCGATAGCCGAGGTATCCCACACCGGCGGCGGCGCTTGCGGCGATGATCGTCTCTCCCCAAGCTCGGATGTTCCAAGCCCTGCCTTTGTCGATGCGCGAACCTTCGAGCACAGCCGAAAGGAAGGCATAGATCGGGATCATCATCGCGTAGCCCACCGTGAGACTGTCTCGGATTACGATGCAGGCGAGGAGGAAAACAAATCCGAAAACCAGGGTCGCCAAACATAGCCGCTGCAAGTCAAATCGGTAGCCACGCTTTTTAAGCGACGTCATCGAGTGCCTCCTTCGAACTCAGTCTCGAAAAATATAACTGCAGTATAAGTGGCGGGCAAGCTACGGCAAGGGGTTCGGATCTATGGAGGGACCTATCCATGAGGATTCGTGCCAATTGAAGACGGTGCCCCAACTACGGG
>Ga0136846_1216744_pt1 | contig 18691 bp, 15 predicted proteins | sample HopSoiMetagenom2_FD_96841 | JGI IMG/M metagenome (GOLD analysis project Ga0136846, IMG submission 96841) | Grasslands soil microbial communities from Hopland, California, USA - 2 Assembly 2016 (version 4) | ecosystem: Environmental > Terrestrial > Soil > Grasslands | place: USA: Hopland...
TGGCGCGTCGCGTGGCATTCGAATCGGGCCTGTAGCTCAATGGTTAGAGCCGACCGCTCATAACGGTCTGGTTGGAGGTTCGAGTCCTCCCGGGCCCACCACCGCACTTTCATTCCGGAATGACTTGGGTAGGCCTCGAATTGAGCGCCAATTCAAGTGCCAACTACGACTGATAAGGGATTTGGCATTTCCTTATAAGTAGCTCAGGCTGCCTCGTGGGCGAAGGAACTCGGCCCGTACAAGTCGCATCGAGTAGGGGATGAACCTGCTTCGCTTGATTGTCGCGTGGTTGTATTGATTGCAATCACTGACCGAGGTTGTCACCGTCCGCGCTTCCAATCCACGGCGAACCTATCCCAGAAGGCGTAGTACGTTTGGTTTGGAAGCGGCCCGGCCATGATCGATTTGCCAAAATGCAGGATTGAGTCGGTCCCCGGGACGTAAGTCGGCCAGGGTGGCAGACCTGGCCCATTGGGATCACCATTTGTTGCGAAGTTTACCCAGTATTGCGAGACAATTTTTTCGAGATCGCGGTCGGTATCGGTCCAGGCCCACTCGAGTGGCACGAGATTTCCGAACACATAAGCAAGCTCCGCGCCGTGATAGGCTCCAAGATCCTTGCCGAGGTTCTCGACGTAGGCCTCGTTCGGAGGTGCGGGCGGATGATGCGAGAAATAATAGTGAAAGACCTTCGACTTGCCTTTAGTGGCCTGCATTTTCGCCCATTGCAGCGTCGGCCAGTTGACCCTTGTATCACGCACGGCCGCTTCGCTGACCTTGCGCGCTTCCGTATCGTTGTTCGCGTGGTAGACGCTGAGAAACTCGTCGGCGAATGGACCGAGCGTCTTGCGCGCGTCGTCCCGGAATGCGCTCAGCGTGCGTGGACCTGGAAAATTCGATCCCTCATCAGAATTCGAACCGATGAGCAGCGGAACGTCGTTTTGCTGACCGCGGCCAAAGATATCGTCCATGGTGCCCGTGAGGACGTAGCCGTCTCTGATCGGGACTGCGGAATCGAATCGGTCCGCCGAAGGCGAGGCCAGAATCTCCGCGGTTGTTTTCCTCCGCATTTCCTCGAGGCTCGTGGCTTTCAGTGTGGCAATGAGCTTCGAGCCCATGGCTTCGCCATCGGCGAGCATCAGTTGAGTCCGTCCGAGCGGTGAGCCCGGGACGGCTGGTGCGAAGGCGCCGCCGCTTTCGCCGATGACGCGGTGAAACAGTCCTTTCGCCAGTGGCGACGACATCAGGTAGTTGGTGCTGTAGGACCCCGCCGACTGGCCAAAGATCGTGACGTTGTCGGGGTTGCCGCCGAAGGCCGCGATATTATCCTTCACCCAGCGCAGCGCCGCGACCTGGTCGAGCAGTCCGTAGTTCCCGGAGACGTGGTGCTCCGATTCCTTCGACAACTCCGGGAGCGCCAGGAAACCGAACTTCCATAGGCGGTAGTTGAAAGACACGAAAACGACGCCCTTTTTGGCGAGCGCTGCGCCGTCGTAGATCGCACCCGCCGCCGACCCGCCGCGAAAGCCGCCGCCCGGAATCCACACCATGACGGGGCGCCTGTCGTCGGGGGACGCCTTCGTCCATACATTGAGGTACAGGCAATCCTCGCTGCGCGGCTCGATCGGCGTGAAGAACAATTGCGTGAAGATCGAGTTTCCGCCAAGCGGATCAGGCTGCGCGCATATGGCGCCGAATTTGTCCGCAACCAGCGTGCCGCTCCACGGCGTGGCAGGCTGCGGAGCGCGCCATCGCAAGTCGCCGACTGGTGGCCTTGCGAACGGAATGCCCTTGTAAGCTCTGACAGCGCCGTCCGACGACAGAACGCCTGTAACCTGTCCAGCGGCCGTCGTGATCGGATCAGCCTTGGCCGCTGCGGTGGCGATTATCGTACAAGTCACCAACGCAACGATGGACTGACGCATGATACTGCTCCGCACTCGCAGCTCTATTTCGGTCTGAACACGTTGCCTTCGAGCCATGCAATCATGCGGTGCATGATTTGCTTGTTGTTTTTCTCGAGCATCATGGTGTGTCCGTTCCCATAGATGCCGGCTTCAGGCAACACGTCGACCGTAATGTGTCCGCCGATTGCCGCCATCTCCCTTTGGAATTTACGCGACGCGTCAACGCGATCCTGCGCGTGATCGCCGATCACGATGTAGATCGGAATCTTGGCGAGTTTCTGCCGGCCTTCTGCGGGAATGCTGTCAAAAGCCGTGATGGAGGTCTCCACCGCCAAAATCGCCTTGACGCGGTCGGAGCGCTCGACTGCGGTGAGATAGCCGAGCAGTCCTGAAGATGACCAACTCTGAATGATGACCGGTTCCGGTATCTTATCGATCAATGCGGCAAATGCTGCGACCGATTTTGGTGTCTCTTGCGGGTCGCGGTAGGTGCTGACCGTTTGCGGATAATAGTTATCGGCGGCGGCGACCGGGAATTGTGTGTCAGGGTAGGGCTCGCCGAATTTCGGACCCCAACGGAAGGTCACCCAGGAGGACTCGGCCGCGTAACGGTTGATTGCGGGCAACTCCTCGACTGGCGCCTTCCCGAGTTTCACGGCGTTTATCTTGCAGATATCGGTGCCCGAACGACCGGTGTTCGGGCGATCGACGCCATAGACCGCAAAGCCCTGTCGGAGGAATAGGGTGAGCCATCCTTCGCGACCGTCAGGCGTCGTATCGTAGACCCGTGCCGTATGCCCACCACCGGAATTGAAGAGGATGGGGTAGGGGTAGCGCCGGTCCGCCGGATATTGAAAACTGGCGTAGACCTGATCGATCACGACGTGGCCACTGGGCCAACGCATACTGTTCGCGTCGCCGCCGTCGTTGGTGACGCAATTAATGGTCTTGCCGCCCGCTTCCATGCTTCCTTGTTTGGCGATGCGCAGGACCGGTTCCTCTGCGCTCGCAATCAAGGTCTGCAAAGCAAGTGCGGTTGCTGCCGCACACCATGAAATTTTGCGGGACATTCCCGGGTCGCCCCTCTGCTTCGAGTGCTGGTCTGTTGTCGCCAGCCGACGATAGCGAAAGATCATTTCCTATTCAGGAGGGTATGACGAAAAACTTGAGATAGCGATGGCATGGTGTCTCCGAAATGCGGACATGTGATATTCGCGATTAAAACGCCGTTCCACCTATTGGAATATTGTGACGTCAGCTTGAGGTTCGTATAGTCGGGCATGGCGATGCCTCGCAGAAGAAGGAAGAATGGTGACGCGCCCTCGTCGGGACGCAAACCGGTGCTTGCAGACACAGGTCCGGCAAAAGGCCGCTATTCGATTGAAGTGCTTGGCCGGGCTATCGATATTTTGTGCGTCTTTAGCCATGCGCGACCCTCGATGAGTCTCGCCGAAATCGTGCAGGAGGTTGGGCTTCCTAAAACGACGGTATTCCGCGTCCTCAGCAGTTTGGCCGAACGGGGATTCTGCCGGTGGGATGCTCAAGCCGGAAAATACAGCCTTGGCTTCGAGCTTCTGCGCCTCGCAGACATTCGGCGCCGGCAGAGCAATGTCCACGACGTCGCGCTTCCGGTCATGCGGGAGATTCGTAATGAGGTGAATGAGACCGTCATTCTGTCGGTACGCTCTGGCGATTCCCGCGTGCATATCGATTTTGTCGAGGGCCTCCATCCGATGCGGCGTATGGCCGACCTTGGTGTCCACGCGCCGCTGTACGCCGGCGCGGCCAGCAAGGTGTTGCTCGCCGGAATGGAGGACGGCCAGATCGAAGCTTATCTTAAACGTACCAAACTTACTGCATTTCAGGAAAGCACCATTACGGATCCAGCGATCTTGTGGCGGGAAATCCGCTTGGTGCGGAAGCGCGGTTTCGCCGAAAGCAAAGGCGAGCTGTTTCCGGGCGGTGGTGCGCTCGCCGCGCCGATCAAGGATTATTCCGGCGGAACGGTCGCAGTCATGGACATCCTCACCCCGGCGCATCGCTACACCGCGGCGCATCGCGACCGCTGCATCGGACTGTTGCTCAACGGCGCCCAGCGCGCTTCCGAGCGGCTCGGTTATCGCACGCAGGCTGCCGCTACGCCGGCGCGATCAACGCGATCAGCCGGTTGAGATTGGGCTCGCGCTCCAGCGCGCCGACCACTTCGACCAGCCCCTCGATTGAGGCTTCGCGAAGAGCGGCCGCGGCAACACGGCGGAATTTTCGTTCGACTTCATCGCGCCCGAGCGGGTGATCGGCCGAGCCGCGGCGCTGCTCGACCATCGTCGACAGCACGCTGCCATCCTTTCGGACCGCGTCGACTTTGACGGCGTGACGCTTCGACGCGCCGCCGCGATCGAGGTCGGGCTCGTGGACGATATCGATCCGCGGAATGATCGCGAGGATTCGGGGATCAGCGAGCCGCGCCTCATCGTACTGATCGACGAACGCTTCGCCATCGAGCAGTGAAACCGCCGCCGCATAAGAACCGTTCATCTGCGCGGCAATGACCTCGCCAGGCTTGTAGGCCCAGCCGATATTGAGATGGCCCTTCTTGCTCATACGGACGGTAAGCCGATCGAGGTTATCCGGCGTCAGCCCGCGCGCCCGCAGCTCCAGCACGCCGTCGATCGTGGTGTGGGCGCTGGCGCAGGCGGCGTAAGCCTTCAACCCCACGCGCGCCGTCTCCCAGCGTTCGCCCAAGCTATCGAGTATCGTCGACGGGTCATGCTGGCCGTGCAGCGTGCTCATGAAGCCGCCGAACGGCGCTTCAAGCGCGTCGAGGCTGCCGGTGAATCCGCGTTGCGCCAGAAAGGCTGCCAACACGCCACTTTGCGACGCGCGCCCGGCATGGAAGCGCTTGGTCATGGCTCCCGTGCGCGCGGCGTAGAGTCCGGCGGCCTGGGTTGCACCGATGCCGAGTGCGTGGGCGGTGCGCTCCGGCGAGAGGTGAAGAAGACGCGCGGCGGCCGCGGCGGCACCAAGTGGGCCCACCGTGCCGGTGACGTGATAACCGCTGGTCGAATGGGAAACCCCGGCGCAGACGCCAACGCGAAGCCCGACCTCATAGCCGGCGGCGAGCGCCGTCAGGACTTCGGCGCCGGATGCGGCACGGGCCTGCCCGACGGCAAGAGCGGCCGGCAGCGTCACAGCCCCGGGATGGAGCGATGAAGTGACATGCGCGTCGTCGATCTCGAAGCCGTGGATCGCTGTGCCGTTGGCGAGTGCGGCGTCGGCCGGGCTGACCTTGTCGGCCCGGGCGAACAATGATGCGACGCCGCCACCGCTGAAACTCACTGCGACGTCGCCGGCGATTCGGCCCCATGGCTGCACTGCGCCGTAGATCCCGCAGCCAATCGAGTCGAGCACACACAGCTTGAGATGAGTGAGGACCTCGGCGGGAATGGACGCCAGATCGAGGCTCGAGACCCATTGTCCGAGCTGCGGCGTGACAGAAGCGGGGGGCTGCGTCGCGTCCATCGTGGGCCTACTGCACGCTCTCTTTGAGCAGGGTGAGCGAGTCGAGCGCGGCTTCGTCGACGGTGATGCCGAGGCCGGGGCCACTCGGCGGTGCGACATGGCCGTCCTTCACGACGAAATCGGTTTGCGGCACTAGCGGATCGGGGCCGATCACGCCGAGACCGAAGATGAACTCGCCGGCCGGCATGACATGACCGGCAGGGCGGCTGGCATAGAAATGCGCCCCGGCCGCGGCTTCCAGCTGCGACAGCACGGCGAGGCCGCCGCAATTGATCTGGAGGCTCGCGGCTTCCGCGATTGCGGCGATCTTGCGCGCCGGGGTGATGCCGCCGTGCTTGTAGAGCTTGATGCACAGAACGTCCGCGGCGTCTGCCGCGACGATGGCGTGGGCGTCCTGGATCGAGAGGCAGGCCTCATCGGCCATCAATGGCACCCCGGTCGATGCGCGCTTGATCGCGGCCATACCGGCGAGATCGTGACGTTTCACAGGCTGTTCGAGGTAGTCGACGCGATGCTCCTGCAAAGCGCGCAAGGCTTGCAGCGTATCGGCGACCGTCCATCCCGTGTTCGGGTCCATGCCGATCGCGACGTCATCCCCGACCGCCTCGCGAATGGCGCGGAAATGCTTTGCGTCCTGCTGCCAACCATCGGGATGGCCGGACTTGATGCAAAGCACTTTGATGCCGAACTCGTGCAGCGCGCGCTCGGCGTCGGCGACCATCTTCTTCGGGTCGGACGCCATGCTGATCGACCATTCCAGCGGGATGCGCTTTTGGTTGAGGCCTCCGATGAGATTGTAGACCGGCTGCTTCGTCGCCTTGCCGATGGCGTCGTAGAGCGCGGCATCGACCGCCGCACGCGCCATGAAGTTCGCCGGCGCCAGGCTGTCGAACAAGGCGTGAATGCCCTCGACGTCGAAGATGCTCTGGCCGATCAGGCGCGGACCGCACACCTCTTTGATCATCGAGATCATGGTCGCGTAGGTGTCCGGCATCGAGTGGTGCGGCGCCAAAGGACGGATTTGGCCATAGCCAATGACGCCCTCGGCAAAGACCTTCACCAACACGGGCTTGCCCAGCAGCGCGCCCGGCGCACCGGTGTCGTAGGCTCCGGTGGAGCGCTGCCGCTGCAGGCGTGTCTTGAGATCGGTGACGTGAATGTCGATCCGCTCAATGCGCATGTCAGTCGCGACCGGAGTACAGCTTTTCGAGTTTCTGCTGCATGGCGGCGCCTTCGCCGTCCTCGCCGACGATGGGCTCGGGGTAGGGGTTGTCGCGGCGTTTCGCCTGGAAATCGTCCCAGGCGGCGATGCCGCGCGACTGGAAATCGTTCATGAAATCCCAGAGCGCCGCCCACAGCACGTGATGAGTGAAGCCCGGAAACCACGCGATGTTGACGCCCAGCTGGAGGTGCTCATCGAGCGAAAGATAGCGCGGCAACTTACCCTTCATAAAAGAGAACGGGCCTTTGATCGCGGCGCGTGCGGCTTTGATCTCTTCCACCGAGTGCGGCGACTCGAGTTGCACCCAGTCGACGTCGGCCACTTCTTTGTAGGCCTTAATCCTCGCGATGGCGTCGTCGAGACTGCTATTGTCCGCGTCGCGTGCGTAGCATTGAGCCATAATGATGAAATCGGGGTCGATCTCGTTGCGCATATCGACCGCGGCGCGATAGCGCGCCACCGCCTGGTCGAGCGGCACGACGGTGACCCCGGCACTCTGGGTGCGGCGCTTGCCTTCGATCGGCTGATCATCGATACGCACACCCGCGATGCCGGCGCGGATGCACTCGCGCACCATGCGGCGCACCGCCATGATGCCGCCGTGCCCGGTGTCGCCATCCATGATCACCGGAAACTTGACCGACTGCGCGATCCAGCCGGCGATCTGCACACATTCGAGCATCGTGAGCGTGCCGACGTCTGCCAAGCCGGTGTAGGCGCCGACCACGCCGCCGGTGCCGACGAAGCCGACCTCGCAGCCGGCCTTTTCCATGATCCGCGCCAGCGTCGCGCTCGGCGGATGCAGCACGGCAAGGACGCGGTCGGTCCGATTGATCAGTTGCCGAAGCCGAGTAGTCGGACGTGCGACGCTTGATGACGGAAGCTCACTCATGTTCGCCTGCTAGACGCGAGATCGGTCCGGGGCCGCTCTTGACCGCTTCAATCAACACGATCTACCGTGGCTTGACAATGAAATAGCGTTCCACACAGTGGAACATAGAGGTGTACCGTGCTTGCAATATCGGCCACGGCACCCGGAAGCGTAACCCCGCCAACGCAGTTCGTCATCGAGGCGAGTGGGGTCAACCACGCCTACGAGGGACAGAACGGCTGGGTTCGCGCCCTGGAAGGGTTCGAGATCGCGATACCGCGAAACGAGTTCCTCTGCGTGCTCGGACCCTCAGGGTGCGGCAAGAGCTCGTTCCTCCGCATCGTGACGGGTCTGATGAAACCGATCGATGGCGAGGTTCGCCTCAACGGTTCCCGCATCGAAGAACCCGGGCTCGATCGCGGAGTGGTGTTCCAGGAGCCGGCGTTGTTCCCGTGGCTCACCGCGCTGCGCAATGTTGCGTTCGGGCTCGAGATGAGCGGGATGGATCGGCGCGCGGTGGACGAGCGTGCGGTGGAGGTGCTTCGGATCGTCGGGCTCGAAAAGGCGATGCACCTTTATCCCTATCAGCTCTCAGGCGGCATGAAGCATCGAGTGGCCGTGGCACGCGCTTGGGCTCTCAAGGACGCCTCGGTGCTGCTGATGGACGAGCCGTTTTCGGCGATCGACGCAGTCAACCGGATGACGCTGCAGAAATATCTTGTCGATGCCTGGCTCGCGGAGCCGCGAACGGTCATCTACGTCACTCATGACATCGACGAGGCAGTTTATCTGGCTGACCGGATTGCGATCATGACGCCATCCCCCGGCCGCGTGGGACAATACGTGACGGTCGACATGAAACGTCCTAGGGATCGCAATGCGCCAAAAGCCAACGAGCTGCGCCTGGAACTGACAGAAATCATGCAACGGTTGGGTGGCCATTAGCGTCGGCACGACAGCCGGCATCTTAAGTCCGGCGGCCAGGGAGAAGACGATGATCAATCGCAGAACGCTTTTGATATCCGCGGCGGCCATGGTGGCGAGTCCAAGTGTGCTGCGCGCTGCCGGTCCGGATTCGGTCCGATTCGGGGTGCTGCACCCCAATCTGACCACGGTGATCCACGAGATCGCGAAACGGACCGGATGCTACGAGAAGAACAACCTCAAGGTCGTCGAGACACGTTTCAAGTCAGGCCAGACCGTGGAGGGTGTTGAGCAACTCTGGCGCGGCAACCTTGATTTCTACATGGGCGGGGCACCGGAGGTGCCACGTCTCAATTCGCGGCTTATCGAAGCCGGCGCCGCGCCGGCGCTGGCCGTGGTCAGCGGCGCGAACCCCGGTCACACCAGCCTGGTGCTGGCGAACAAGCTGCAGCCCGGGTCGATCGACGACTTGTTCAAGCAGCCGTTGCGGATCGCGGTTTCGTCGCTGTCGTCCGTGCACCTGGCGTTCTTCCGCGGCTATCTGCTGACTGAGAAGAAGCTCGATCTCAAGTCGATTGCTTGGCGCTTCATGGGCATGGAGGCCAGCAACATGGTGCCGGCCATGCTCACGGGGCAACTCGATGGGTTCCTGCATTCGGAGCCGACCACGACCCTCGCCATCGTCAACAAGGCCGGCCACCTGTTCATGCAGGCCGCGCGCGGCGACATGGGCGCCAACCCGCCGCCCGCGACCTTGCTGGCCTCGCGCCGCGATTTCATCAAGGACAAGAACGAAGTCGCCAAGCGTTTCATGCGGGCGATCTTCGATGCCAACGAGGTCTACGCCAAGAACCCGGAGAAGATGACGGGGCTTGTGGCCGAGTGGAGCGGCCAGGACGAGAAGATCGTTGCCGAGGCGCAGGAACGCATGAACCCGACCACACGTCTGACGCAGGCGCAGGCGCAGAAATGGTGGGACTTTATCGGCACCACGATGGTCGAGCGTGGCGAGCTTTCGCCCAAGCTCAAGCCTTTCCCCGATATCTTTGATCTCAGCCTGCAACCGCTTTCGGCTTAAATGGACGAGCGAACGACAGCCATTCTCGAACCTGTCAACGTCGCACCCACCGGCGCCGGCGAAAAGCTGAACGCCTACGGTCTGGCGCGACGGCGGCGGGACCGGCGTCGCAAGATCGCGCGTGGCGCCATCGGCATCGTTGTTCTGCTTCTTCTTTGGCAGGTGATGTCGGTCGTCTACAATCTTCAGCTCATTCTGCCGCCGCCGCTCGCGGTGGGCCGTACCATCTGGAATACGTTGACGCTGAACACCGATCGGTGGCTCTACGGGCCCAACATCTACGAGCATTTGGCGGCGAGTTTTGTCCGGGCGATAACGGGTTTCACCGTGGCGGCCGCTTTTGCGATCCCGTTGGGTCTTTTCGTCGGCCGTTTTCGCGCGGTGCGAGAATATGTCGATCCGGTGATCCGGTCGCTCTACCCGATCCCGGGCATTGCGTGGATTCCACTCGCAATCCTGTGGTTTGGGCTTGGCAACACGGCGGTCATCTTTGTTGTTTTTATCGCTGAGTTTTTCCCGCTTTATTTCAACACCGAAGCAGGCGCCCGCAACATCAATCCTATCCTGGTCGATGCGGCACGTTGCTTCGGCGCCAAACGCCTGACGCTCCTGCGCCGCGTCATCCTGCCTGCCTCGATCCCGTACATCATCACCGGCATGCGAATCGCGCTTGGCGGCGCATGGCGTATGATTGTTGCGGGAGAGATGCTCGCCTCGCAGTCCGGCATCGGTTCCGTTCTGATGGAATCGCGTTATCAGCTTCGCGCCACCGATCTGATGATGGCGATGATCCTGATCAGCATCGTCGGCTATGCGACCGAGCGCCTGGTCGTCGGCACGCTTGAGAAGAAGACCACCGAAAGGTGGGAAGTGAAGGTTCTCTAGGGCCGCCAACCATGCACGCCATTTCAAAGATCATTGCCCGTCATGCCGATCGCAAGGGCGTCGAGGTCGGCGAGATCGTCAATGTCGTGCCCGACTACGTGATGCTGAACGATCGCGGTGCGGCGCGCGCCGCCGACTTGCTGCGCAAGATGGGCGGCGACAAGGTGTACCGGCCCGAGCAGGTGGTGGTGGTGTTTGATCATCATTATCCACCGATCCGGGCGCAGGATTCGGTGTCGCAGAAGAAAACGCGGGAGTGGATCAAGGAACAGGGCATCACCAAATTCCATGCGGGAGAGGGTATCGGCCACGTTATCTTCCCGGAGAAGGGATATGCGTTTCCCGGGGCGCTGATTTTTGGAACCGACTCACACACCGTCACCAACAGCGCGCTGGCCTGTGTCGCAACCGGTATGGGGCACTCCGACATCGCCTCCTATCTGGCGCTCGGTTACAACTGGCTGAAGGTGCCCGAGGTGATCCGGTTCGACCTCCATGGCGCGTTCAAGCCGGGCGTCTACGCCAAGGATATCGCGTTGCGAATTGCGCAGCTCTATGGCGAGGACGCCGCGCCTTATCTTGGTGTGGAATTCGCTGGCCCTCTGGTCACCAGCATGCCGATGTCGGAGCGGCTGGTGCTCTGCAACATGGTGATCGATTTCGGCGCCAAGACCGGATACATCGCGCCCGACGAGATCACGGCACGCTGGGTGGCGCAGCGCGCGCCGGATCGCAAGTGGACCGCCGAGACCACAGATTCCGATGTCGACTACGGCCGCATTGTCGATCTGGACGTCACGCAGATCGAGCCGCTCGTCGCCGTCCCGCATGATCTGTCAACCGTGCGGAGCGCCGCCGACTTGAATGAGGTGCGGATCGATGAGGCCATCTTCGGCACTTGCACCGGCGGCCGCATCGACGACTTCCGCGTTGCCGCCGCGATCATGAAGGGCCAGAAGCTCGCGCCGCACACGAGGATGATGGTTAATCCGGGCTCGCGCGAAACATATCTGCAGGCGATGAGCGAAGGGCTGATCGAGATTATGGTCGAGGCCGGCGCAACCATCGGTGTGCCGGGCTGCGGTCCCTGCTCGGGTTGCCATCAGGGGATGCTGGCGCCCGCCGAGAACGCCATCACCAACGCCAGCCGCAACTTCAAGGGGCGGTTTGGCAGTCCCGAGGCGAACGCCTATGTGGCGTCTTCGGCGACGGTCGCGGCCTCGGCGATCGCCGGCCGGATCGTGTCGCCGGCGGACAGATCGAAGCACTGAGCACGCTCATGCACATCAAAGGCAGGGCCTGGACATTTGGCCGCAACGTCAACACCGACCTGATCTTCCCGAAGATGTGGTTTCGTCCGACCTATGAACCTGGCGAGATGGCGAGCCATCTCATGGTTGGCATCGACGAGGACTTTCCCAAGAAGGTCGGGCGGGGCGACATCATCGTCGGCGGCCAGAACTTCGGCTGCGGCTCGAGCCGCGAGGAGGCCGCTGCCGCGATGAAGGAAGCCGGGGTCGCGGCGGTCGTGGCGCCGAGCTTTGGGCGCCTGTTCACGCGCAACGCCATCAATGTCGGCCTGCCGATCGTCGCCTCGCCTCGCATCGACGAAGAGATTAACCAGGGCGACCAGATCGAGATCGATCTTGCAAACGGTGTGCTCCGCAACCTGCGGTCCGGCTATGAGGCGCGGCTGCCGCCGATGGCGCCGGAATCGCTGAAGCTGATCGAGGACGGTGGCATCGCCAATTACACCCGCCGCGTGCTGGAGCAGCGGCGCCGCGCGCAGGGCTGACGCCTCGATGCGTCGCCTCAGCAGAGTTGCGTCATTGCTCGTCGGGGTGCTGCTGTCGCTGGCCGCCATGGAATTTCCGGCGTGCGCGCAGTATCCCGACCCGGCCAAGCGTATCACACTCGTGGTGCCGTTCTCGGCCGGAGGCTCGAACGATATCTTGTCGCGTGCCGTCGGCCAGAAGCTCAGCGATGCCTGGCAGGTGCCGGTGATCATCGAGAACCAGGTCGGCGCCAGCGGTTCGCTCGGCGCGGCGCGCGTCGCCAAGGCCGCACCGGATGGATACACGCTGCTGATCCTGTCATCGACCTATACGATCAACTCGGCGGTGATGACGAAGCTGCCGTTTGATCCGGAAACAAGCTTCGCTCCGGTCATCATGCTTGGCAAAGGCCCGATGCTGCTGGCCGCCTCCAAACGGCTTCCGGTGAAAAACGCCAGGGATTTTCTGGCGTTGGCAAGAGAGAAGCCTGGCTCGCTAAATTACGGTTCCGCCGGTGTCGGCAGCGCCAATCATCTGACGATGGAATTGCTCAAGAGTCTCGCCGGCCTCGACATCAAGCACGTGCCGTACCGGGCCGGCAATGTCGCAGTCAACGATCTGATCGGCGGGCATCTCGACATGTTCGTCGGCAGCCTGCCGCAGATGATCGAGCTCGTGCGGGCTGACACCGCGACTGGGATCGCGGTGACCAGTAACGAGCGGTCGAGTTTGGTCCCCGATCTGCCGACACTCGCTGAATCCGGCGTGCCCGCTTATGAATTCGAGCAATGGTGGGGCATCGTCGTGCCAGCGGCTACGCCGCGCGACATCGTCGATGCGCTCAACGCCGAGCTCAACCGCATCTTGGCGACGCCGGAGATCAAGTCGTTCATGGCCCATGAAGGCGCCGAGCCAACGCCATCGACTCCGGAGGCGCTTGGCCGGCATCTGTCAGGCGAGCTGAAACGCTGGACCGAATTGGTCGAGCGCATCGGGTTGAAGGTGCCGTAGAGCGTTCAGCGCTTGGTGGCGAATTCACCCGCGCCGCGGCCGGCGATCCGGCCGAATACGGCACCGGCCATCAGTCCGGCGCTGCCCGGATAGTTGAAATAGAACAAGCCGCCGACCAGTTCGCCCGCAGCGTAAAGCCCGGGAATCGGAGAGTCTTCGATATCGAGAACATGGCCCGTCGGGTCGATCTTCAGGCCGCCGAACGTAAAGGTGATACCGCAGCCGACCGAATAGGCCTCGAACGGCGGCTTTTCCATCGTATTGGCCCAGTTCGACTTGTTGAGCGCGAGGCCCACGGTAGCCTTGCCGTCTTTGCTGTTCGGATCGAATTTCACGTCTCGCTTCACTGCGGCGTTGTATTCGCGGATGGTCTTGAGGAAGCCTGCGGGGTTCACGTCCTGCATCTTGTTGACCAGTTCTTCCAACGTGTCCGCGCGCACCTTGGTGGCGCCCCGCATCTTGTACTCGTCACGAAGCAGCGGCAGCACCTGCGAGTCGAACACCTGCCAGGCGTAGTTGCCTGGCTGTGCCAGCACGGCGCGGCCGTATTTGGCATAAGTGTAGTTGCGAAAATCCGCACCCTCATCGACGAAGCGCTCGCCGTCGGCATTCACCATCAGTCCGAACGGGTAGCTGTGCCGGTAGCCGGCGCTGTGTTGGCCGTCGACGTCGCCATAGTCGTTGGCGTAGCGCTCCCAGGCGACCGCATGCGCACCTGACCATTGTCCGTAGGACTGCGCACCGATGTCGAGCGCCATCTGAATGCCGTCGCCGGTGTTGTAGCGGGTGCCGCGCACTTTCGCCATGTCCCAGCCCGGTCCGAGATGACGCGAACGCCACTCGCGGTTCGACTCGAAGCCGCCGCAGGCGAGGACGACCGCGCGCGCGGCGATCGTCTCCTCGACGCCGCCGGCGAGCACGCGAATGCCTTCGACGCCGTTCTTGCCGGTTACGAGGGCGGTGGCGCGTGCGCCATAACGAACGGTCACGCCGTTCTTGGCAGCTGCCTTGTATTCGGATTCGACAAGTCCCGCGCCGCCGCCGTTGGCGTAGATCACCACGCCGCCGAAGAACTTGAAGCGGCCTTCGTGGTTATAGGCTTGCCGTCCGTAGTTCGGCAGAAACTTGACGCCCCGGCCCATCAGCCAATGCACCGTGTCGGTGCTGTTTTGAACGAGCGTCTCGGCGAGATCCGGATCGATGTAGTACTGCGTGATGCGGCCGAGGTCGTCGAGATAATTCTCAGCGGAATATTCGCCGAAGTCAGTTCGCGCGATGTCGGAGTCGCTGAGATCCGGTACAACGCGTTTGATGTCCTGGGCACCGTGATGCACCATGCGGAAGCCGCCACCGGTGAACCTGGAATTGCCGCCGCGCTTTTCTTCAGGAGCGCGCTCAAGCAGCACGACACTGGCGCCCCGCTCTGCCGCCGACAAAGCGGCACACAGCGCGGCATTGCCTCCGCCGACAACGACAACATCGTACGCTTGATTGTCCATCCGTGATCTTTCCTTCGACGGCTGCAGCCGTATATTCGTCGTTTCATCTAGTGGAATAGTATTTCATTCCAGCTCTCTCGACTAAGGGACCTCTGACGAGGTGTCAACGTGAGCCGCATGTCGGCTCATGTGCTTCGCGACCGTGCGTCGGCATCACGACGCCATCTGCCTGCATTCGTCGCTCGGTATCGACCGCCAACGCCTGAATTCATCGTCCAGCTCAGCGATCAGAGCGTAGCGCCATGGCCGCCGCTAAACTAACATTGCGAGTGGTTCGTCATTGGGGGCCGGTCAGTCCTCGCGCGAATGCGGAAACAAGACATGGTCCATCCTGACTACGCACAAGCGGCAGCCTACATCTGCTCCGACACCGTCCGAGAGTTGCTGATGGACCTCGTCGACATTTCGAGTCCAACCGGCAAGGAAATTGGCGTCGCGGAATACCTTGTCGCGCGAATGCGAAAGTTTGGCATGGAAACGGATTTACCGTTGGTGGACGAACGCCGCCCCAATGCGATCGGCCATCGTCGCGGACGGGGCGACGGGCTCAACCTCTTGTTCACGGGACACATGGACACGTCCTATTCCGGGCAGGAGAAGTACCTGATCGGTGAGGGCTTTCAGCCGAAGGCTATCCACCGTGACGGCTGGATTTGGGGGCTCGGCTCCAACAACATGAAGAGCGGGCTTGCCTCCGCGCTAATCGCGATCGAAGCGATCGCAAAGGCTGGCATTGAGCTTCCCGGGGACATTTCATTCGGCGGCGTCGTCGGTGAGGTTGAGAAAACCGCTATCGAGGAGTTCCAAGGTATCGAATATTCTGGTTACGGCATCGGGACGCGGCATCTCGTGACACACGGCACGACCGCGGATTACGCGCTACTTGCCGAGCCGACAGGCATGCGCATCTCGATCGCTAACATGGGATGCATTTGGGTTCGTATCAGTGTCGGGGGCACGGTCGCACACTCAGCTATGGCCAATCGGCCTAACGTAGTTAACGCAATTTCAGTGATGCATGATTTGCATAACGATCTTGCGAAGTGGGCAGCCGAATACGAAGCATCGCATGTTTTCATGGGCGAGCATGCCAACGTGACCATTGCCGCCATCCGTGGCGGAGCACCGTGGCGGCTTTCGCGCAACCCTCATGAATGCAGCATCTATCTCGACATCCGTACAATCCCTGGCCAAAGCGTCGATAACGTAAAGCGGGAGCTTCGCGGGATCCTGCGGAATTTCGGAGAGCGAAAAGGCATTCCCGAGCCGAATTTGCACATTTACGTCACCGATCCGCCGGTGCTGCTGGACGAGGACCTGCCAATAATTCAGGCGCTCGCCACCGCACAGAAGGACGTCACTGGAGAGCGACCGCCGTCGATCATCCGGCGGCCTGGTGCGGACGCGGTACATCTCACCGCTTATGGCGTACCATGCGTAGCGTTCGGGCCAGGAGGCCGCATGCACCCGGACGCGCGTAACGCATCGTCGATGCATGCCTTCGGCGAGCATGTCCTGCTCAACGACTGTGTCGCTGCCTCGAAAATCTATCTCGCAATGGCCCTCGATCTTTGCAACCGCCAGCCACAGTGAACGCAAAAGGTCCCCGATGGACCTGGGAATGATATCCAGCCCGAGGATTTGCCATGAACTTCGCCAAGATCACGTTCGCTACAACCGTTGCAACTCTTGTAATTGGCTTTGGCTATTCGGCGTACGCGCAGAACTACCCCAGTCGGCCCATCAGTTTCGTGGTGCCGTTTGCCCCCGGCGGGCTGACTGACGTACCTGCAAGAGTGTTGGCTCCGCTGATGCAGGAGAAGTTAGGTGTCTCGGTCGTGGTCGAGAACAAGACCGGCGCCTCAGGCGTGGTTGGCGCGACCCATGTGTTGCGCGCAGAGCCCGATGGGTACACGCTGCTGGTGAACGCTCTCGCCGACGTGCAGAACCTGCACTATCTGAAGGTTCCGTACAACGCGATCGACGATTTCACAATGATAGGAAAGATCACCGATGGTCCCCCACTGGTGCTGATCATCAACAGCGAACTTCCTTACAAGACCCTGAAAGAACTGATCGACGACGCTGCAGCCCATCCGAACAAAATTTCCTTCGGAACTTCCGGGCCTGCCACATCGCCGGCAATAGCGATGACACAACTTAATCACACAGCTGGTACCAAGATCGTTGACGTACCCTACCGTGGCTCGGGGGAAGCCGCAGCTGCAGTGGTGACTGGCGCCGTACAGGCGACATTTACGTTCTACACCGCAGCAAAGCCGCTCACCGACGGTGGCAAGGTGCGGCCCCTCGCGGTTGCAGGATCACAGCGAATTTCAGCATGGCCCGATGTGCCGACGATGGAAGAGCTCGGTTATCCAAACTTCAACCACAGCGGTTTTGTCGGCCTTGTCGGCCCTCCGAAGCTGTCGCAATCCATTGTTAGCACGCTTCTGAAAGCACTTAACGACTCGATCCACTCGGAACTGTTTAAAGCTCGCATGGAAGCGCTTGGCATGACGATTCCCCCGTCTGAGAACAACGCGCCCGCGAATTATGCGGCCTTCTTGCGCAGAGAGATGGCGCGTCAGGGGGAACTTGCAAAGCTCACAGGGCACGATCCGATGACGCCAAAGCAATAACTGGGGCGGTGGTTAGCTTACACTCTCGGCGAGTTGTATTTGCCGGTCGCGCGTCTTTCGCCCGGTACTCAAACAATCCAAGAATTGTACTACGTCGTCGCAACTGCCGGCACTATCGTACGACCCTCCCGCCGAGTTGGCCCACCTGCCAAGATCTGGACGATGCCTGCGGCAAACCCGATCAGCGTGCCGATCTGCCATGCAGCGTCATAGGAGCCGTAAAGGTCGAAGATCAAACCGCCGCCCCAGGCGCCAAGCGACGACCCCGCCTGGTGCACAACAAAGGACAGGCCGAGCAGGGTCGCCAAATAGCGGGTGCCAAAGATCTCGGCGACCAGACCGCCGATCAGCGGCACCAAGCCGGGCCACCAAAGCATGCCCATCGCCGCGGCGAACAGGAGCGTGCTTGTCGGAGTGGGTGGCAGCACGAAATAGGCCGCGATCATGACCGAACGCAGGATGTAGAGGAGCCCCAGGAGGATGTGCTTCGGATACTTCCCGCCGAGCCAGCCGGTCAGTAATGAGCCCAGCGAACTCGCGCCCCCAATCACGGCCAGCGCTTCCGCGCTGAGCATCGGGTCCTGACCACAGAGCGCCAGATAGGCGGGCAAGTGCGTGCTCAGAAATACGAGGTTGAGACCGCAGACGAAATAAGCCCCCGACATCACGAGGAACGGTCGATTCCGCATGGCCTGGCCAAGCACCTCGCGCATGGAGGTCGTGGCTGTGCTGTACCCGGGGAACCGATCGGCGCCGCCGGCGAGGAAGGCCGCGGGCAGCATGGCGACCGCCAGCAGCACGAAAAACAGCGCACCGATCTGCCACGGCTCGTGCGCGAGCAGGGCCTGGGTGGCGAGCGGCACCACGAGGGTGCCAAGCGATCCGGCCGCGGAGACAATGCCGAGCATCACGCTCCGCCGCTGCTCCGAAACCGCACGCACACATGCAGCCATTGCTAATGACGTCGCCGTGCATGACAAGGCCACGCCGATCAGCCCGCCGGAGATGACCAGCGCGAGCGCGCCTTGGGCCGCGGCCATGATGCCTAGGCCAACAACGTAGATCGCCGCGCCCGCCATCATCGTGATGCGCAGACCGAAGCGGTCAGCGATTCCGCCGACCAGCGCTTGCGAGAGGCCCCAGACAATGTTCTGGACCGCCAGAGCCAGCGTGAAATCGGCCGCCGCGATCGCAAGATCGTGGGTCACTGGCGCGAGAAACAGTCCGAAACTCTGGCGCATCCCCATCCCGAGGGTGAGCAACAGGCCGGTTCCAACCAAGATCAGACGAGCTTGGCTGCCGCTCGGGACAATCGTTCGTGACATTCCGGAAGCTATCCTAAAGGGACGCAGGTGCAA
>Ga0136846_1222819_pt1 | contig 18690 bp, 13 predicted proteins | sample HopSoiMetagenom2_FD_96841 | JGI IMG/M metagenome (GOLD analysis project Ga0136846, IMG submission 96841) | Grasslands soil microbial communities from Hopland, California, USA - 2 Assembly 2016 (version 4) | ecosystem: Environmental > Terrestrial > Soil > Grasslands | place: USA: Hopland...
ACCGACTCCGGCGTCGACTGGGTCGCCGAAATCGCCGAAGACATCCTGGCCGAGAACGGTCTCGATCTGAAGATCGCCCGCATCTACAGCGAGCAGGACCCGGCCCTTCTCAAGGAACAGCTCGGCGCCGGCCGCATACATGCGCTGCCCCCGCTCGGCCCTCTGGAGCCGGACACGTTGGAGAGCTGCACCCACATCGTCGGGATGATGGGCCACGAACCCTTCGTGGACGCTCTCCAGGCCGGCGCCCAGGTCGTCCTGGCCGGTCGGGCCACCGACACGGCCCTGGCAGCCGCGGTGCCCCTGATGCGCGGCATGCCCGCCGGCCCGACCTGGCACGCCGCCAAAATCGTCGAATGCGGCGGACAGTGCACCACCGACCCGCGCGCCGGCGGCGTCCTGGCCACCATCGACGTCGACGGCTTCGTCATCGAGCCGCTCGACCCGGCCAACGTCTGCACCCCCACATCGGTGGCGGCCCACATGCTCTACGAAACGGCAAACCCCTTCCGCATGCGGGAACCGGCCGGCACCCTCGACGTCTCCGACGCCACCTACACCGCCCTGGACGAACGCCGCGTCCGCGTGGAGGGCTCGCGCTTCGAGGCTGCGGACCAGCACACCATCAAACTCGAAGGCTCCCGCGTCACCGGCTACGAAACACTTTCCTTCACGGGCATCCGCGATCCCTACATCACCGCTCACATCGACCGCTGGGCCCAGCTCCTGCGCACCATCGTCACCGAACGCGTCCGGCAGACCCTCGGTCTCAACGACGACGACTACGCCCTGGACATCCGCCTCTACGGCCACAACGCCATCCTCGAAGACATCGACCCCGACACCGGCCCACCCCGCGAAGTCGGCGTCATGCTCCTGGTCAACGCGCCCTCCCAGGCCACCGCCACCGCCATCGCCAAGGTCGCCAACCCCCTGATGCTGCACCTGCCCCTGCCGGAGATGGAGTATCTGCCGAGCTTCGCCTTCCCCACCTCCCCGGCGGAGACCGAACGCGGACCAGCCTACGAATTCGTCCTCAACCACGTTGTCGACGTGGACTCACCCACCAGCATGTTCCGCACCCACCACTCCCACGAGGACATCCATGCCTGACCACACCCAGAAGCCGCGCCTGCTCGGTGACTTCGCGATCGAGGTGCGGTCCAAGAACGCCGGACCTTTCTGGGTCACCATGGAGACGTTCATGAAGGACAGCGTCGGGTATGCCATCGCCGCCGACGAGACCTTCCTCAACGAGCAGGTGATCGCCGACCTCTACGGAGTCGACGCCGCACAGGTCCAGTTCTTCCGCATCCCCGCCTTGAACGTCGTGAAGATCTACTTCCCGCGCCCCGTCACCCAGGGGGGCATCCATGACCGGGACATCCACGCCGGCCAGCACCATGTGCCCCTGGCCACCCTGAAGGTGCCCGAACGCCACCTCACGGGCAACACCCGCGTGGCGTGACGGGCGTTGGCCCGTTCGGAGAGGACGTGAACCACTGTGTCGGCGAGTTACGCCCGCCGACAGGACCGCCGACTGCGGCATCAAGTCTGCGGCGGTGCGGAGGACTTCGCTCCGTGGTGGAGCCCTGCACGGCTTCGGAAACCGGGCGCACCTGTACACATTGACTTCGAGTCGACTCGAAGTCATAGCGTCAAAACCAGCACTGACGAAGGGAACACTGTGCCAACCACATGGTTCATCACCGGCACCTCTTCCGGCTTCGGACGTTTGCTCACCGAACGCCTGCTGGCACGCGGCGACCGTGTCGCGGCAACCCTGCGGCGACCGGAGGCGCTGGACGACCTGCAAGCGCAGTACGGCGACCGCCTCTGGACCGCCCTGCTCGACGTCGCCGAAGCCAAGCAGGTTCACCGAGTCGTGGGCGACGCTTTCAAGGCGCTCGGCACGATCGACGTGGTCGTCAACAATGCGGGTTACGGCGTCTTCGCCTCCGTCGAGGAGGCCACCGACGAACAGATCCAACGGGTGATCAACACCAACCTGCTCGGTTCGATCCATGTCATCCGTGCCTCGCTGCCACATCTGCGGGCTCAGAGGCACGGTCGCATCCTGCAGGTCTCGACCGCCGGCGGTCAGACCACCTATCCGAACTTCAGCTACTACCACGCTTCGAAGTGGGGAATCGAGGGCTTCTGTGAGACGGTGGCTCGCGAGATCGCCCCGTTCGGCATCAGCCTGACCATTGTCGAGCCCGGTGCGACGCCCACCGGGTTCGCCGGCTCCCTCGACACCTCGCCCGTGATGCCGGAATACGAAGACACCCCGGCAGGCGAGGTGCGGCGCGCAATCACCAGCGGCGCTTTCGCTCTGCCCAACGACCCGCAGAAGATCGCGGCGGCAATGATCAACCTCGTCGACACCGGCGCGGCACCCCTCCGGCTTCCCCTGGGGTCCGACACCTATGACGACGTGCGCGCAGCCCTTGTCTCCCGGCTCGCCGAACACGACGCGCATCGCGAGGTCGCGCGCTCTGTCGTGGCAGATGAGTCCGCATAACCGAAGTCGTCAACATCACCGCGCAAGCGGCGGCCGGCATGCAAACCTCGCATGCCGGCCGCTGCCGGACGGAGGTTCACCACAACCGATCGGGGGACAGCAAAACGTTCGCCGCTGCTTTGATGCGCTCCGAGGCGAACCCTGTGCCTCAAACCTCCGTCAGACGCATCGGGCCCGCGTCGCCAAGTGCCGAAGCATGCCTCAATCCGCTTCGTCTGTACGCGGCTGAGGAACTGGGCCATCGATGGCACCGGGGAGCGTGTGTTCACCGCGCTTGTCGCCCAGGCCGATGCCGACGGCGAACTGGACTGGGTCGTTGCGGTTGACTCCACCATCGTGTCACTGCAACGCGGTGATGCTGTCGAGCACGCCGCGGAAGGCGTCGCACATCCGGGTCACGGCGTCATGCGCGACGCTCGACGAAGCCGCGTACTTCCAGAATCCGTGGGGGAGGGTCGGCTCCTCGCGGGCAAGGACGCGTACACCCTCCGCCCGGAGCCGATGCACGAAGAGCCGAGCGTCGTCGCGCAGAGGATCGCACCCGGCGCTGACCAGCACGGTAGGTGGCAGTGCCGCGAGGTCGGGTGAGAGGGCCGGGGCGAAACGCGGGTCGTGCCGTTGTGCTGGATGTGCCAGGTAGGCATCGATGAAGCGCTCGATCGCCTGCGAGGTCAGTCCGTACCCCGCCGCGAACTCCGCGCGCGAGGGCAAGCCGGGGTCGCCCGACGTGATGGGACAGACGAGCAGTTGGGCCACGGGAGCTTCCCGCGTCTGCGCGAGGGCCAGGGCGGCGCCGACAGCGAGGTTGGCCCCCGCGCTGGTGCCCGCCACCGCGACGCGGACCGGGTGGTCACCGTGGCCCAGCAACGCGGCTGCGTGCGCGTGAGCCCAGTGGACGGTGTCCACGGCATCGTCGTAGGCGCTGGGGAACGTGTGCTCCGGGGCGAGCCGGTAGTCCACCGAGACGACCGATCGTCCTGTGCCGGTGCGCAGCGTCCGGGCCTGCTCGTCGTGTGAGTCGAGGTTGCCCTTGACGAAGCCGCCGCCGTGGAAGAAGAGAATGACGCAGTCCTTGTGGATGCCCGGGTAGAGACGGATGGGCAGGGTCCGGGAGGCGAGAGGCACGGCGTGGTCATGGGCGGCGCCTCCGTGTGCCGGGGGATGAGCGACCGCGGGCGCGACGGCTGTCTCGCGCAGTGTTCTCAGGTCGAGTTGGTCGGCGGGCTTCCGAGCCGCGAGGAGCATGGCTATCTGCGGATCAAGTCGGTATGAGGGCATGGGCCGTTGACTCTCCAAGCTGCCTGTGGGGGTGAGGAGTGCGGATCGGCGCCTGGGGTGCCGTCGGCTCAGCGTCCCTGTAAGCGCGTGACCGTGGATGGCTCAGGGTGCGAGATGCGCGGCCAGGAACTCGCGTACCACGGGCAGTACGCCGAACTGGTCGTGTGCGACATCCGCGACCGTGTCGAGGCGGGAACTCACACCGTGGTCCTGCCAGTTGGCATGGAGCGCGTTGACGTTCTCGATACGGTTCCTGCCGGCCGGGGCGGGACCGAGCGAGTCGACGGGGGCGAAGTCCGCCGTTCCGGTGTCCTGTGCACCGATGACGAACTGCACCGGCAGGTCACGCAGAGCGGCCGGGTCCACCTGGACGCCGAAGTGCTTCTCCACGTCGGCCGTTCCCTGCCACCAGGTCTTCGTGGGATCGATCAGGGTGACGCGCCCCGGGGCACCGACGGAAAGGGAGGCCAGTCGGTCTGGGTGGAGATAGGCGAAACGATGGGCGAACTGACCGCCGCCGGAGAAGCCGTGGAGGTGGAAACGGTCGGTGCGTACGTGCCAGCGGAGGGCGATCTCCTCGACCATGCTCAGCAGCACCTCATCGGCACGGAATCCGTCCGGGGACAGGAGTTTGTAGCTGTCCACGTCGTTGGGCCCGGCGATCCCAGCAGGGAAGAGCGGGCAGAGCAGGACGCAGTTGTGGCGCTCGGCGAAGTCGGCCATGGCGTCGCGGACTGTTTCGACCCGGCGTCGTGTCCCGTGCACGGCGATGACCAGGGGGCTGGGCGGGCCGTCGGGGCTGTGGCGCCTGGGGACGTACAGGCAGTACGAGAAGCGCGGATCGTCGCCGAGAGCGAACAGCGCCGTCTTGCCGGTGAGGAAGGTGATACCGGGGTGGCCGGCCGGCAGGTCCCAGGGCGAAAGGGGGCGTTGGGTGGGCTCGTTGGTCATAGGTCGTTCTCCTTGCTGACGAAGAGGTCTGTCAGGGACGCGTACCGCTGGCCGGCGTGGCAGTCGCCGGCGCGCAGGTGGCCCTGGGTGTGGGGGGGCGCCCGGAAACCTGCACGGACGGGGTTGCGGGGTGGGTTGACGAGCACGATGTCGGCGGGGCCGGCGGCGTACCGATGGGAGAACAGCGCATTGGCGGCCTATTTGGTCAGCTTCGATCACTGCCGTGGACGCCGCCCGAGGCGGCGCGCATCAGCCTCCGCTCCTCGTCAGTGCCCGGCCTCGGCCCCTCGGCCGACGTCGGACTGGCGTCCATCAGCCGACCAGACCGCGTTCCTCGCCTTCTGACCCCGGTCGAGGCGCCGGAGACGTTCGCCTTACGGGTCGCCGTGCACGCCCGGCCGTTCGGTGTGGCGAGTCCGCGAACTGAGTCGCCGACGGTCCCATGAGAGTAAGGAGTACCATATTTGCTACAGCATCATTGTCAAGCCGTTGGGTCCCGAGCGCATCCGAGGCGGAGGCGCGTTCCCTATGGGCACAACCAGCCCGCTTGTTGTCGCCGCTCGACACACCCGACGAGCCCGCGGGTGAAGCGCTCCGGGCCCTGCCGCTCCTTGCGGCCGACAGTCCCCTCTGGCTGGTCCTGCTGGTCGCCGCGGTCGTCGGCATTCCCCAGGGGCTCATCGGACTGGCCAACCAGACCGCCCTGTACGCGCAGGCCGACCCGGCCCGCATGGGGTCGTCCGCCGGGTTGCTGCGCACCTTCATGTACTGCGGGGCGCTGCTCGCCTCCGCGGCGAACGCGCAGTTCTTCCGCGGTGGCGCCACCAGTACCGGTCTGCACGGCCTGGCCTGGCTGCTGCTGGCCGTGGCGAGCATCTTCCTGCTCGCGTGTGCGGCGGACCGTTCACTGAGCCGTGTCGGCCGTGACCTGTAGCGACGCAACGCCGTGGGGTGCCGGTGCCCCTTTCAGATCCCCTCCACCGGCGTGACGGTGGACTCCAGCCGTCGGGGCAGGTGCGCGGCGAGGTAGTCGATAAGTGCGTTGACACGTTGCGGGATGTGCCGATCGTCTTCGAGCAGGGCGTAGATGTCGGCGGCCGGTGTGGGGACGTTGGGCAGCACGCGGATGAGCTCGCCGCGGTCGAGGTGGGGCCGTACATGCCATTCCGAGCGCATGATCACCCCGCGGCCCTCCAGGGCCCAGCCGGTCACCACGTCACCGTCGTTGCTCGACAGGCTGCCGTTGACGCGTACGTGCCGTGGGTGCGCCGCGTCTCCGAAACGCCAGAGCGCGTAGTCGCTCTCGTTCTCGCGCAGCACGATGCAGTTGTGCTGCACCAGGTCCTCGATGCGGTCGGGCGCGCCGTGCCGGGCGAGATAGGAGGGTGCCGCACAGGGCACGCGCCAGTTCTCGGCGAGGCGTCGCATGCGCAGGGACGAGTCGGGCGGCGTGCCCACGTGGATGGCGAGGTCGAACTCGCGCCGGTGGGGCCGCAAGGGGAGCGCGGAGGTGTGCATGCGGACGTGTACGTCGGGATGGGTCGCCGCGAACTCGCCCAGCAACGGGGCGATGTGCGCGCGTCCGAGGCCGAGGGTGGTGTCCACGACGATGGAGCCACGCAGGCCGCCGGTCGGGTTGGTGACGGAGTCCTCCAGCTCTCGTACCTGGTCGAGGATGGCCTCGACGCGGGCCGCGTAGAGCTCGCCCTCCGAGGTGAGCACGAGCCGCCGGGCACCGCGCTGGACGAGCCGGACGTCGAGGCGGCGTTCCAGCGCGCTGAGGCGCTTGCTGACGACGGGCAGGGAGCATCCGAGCTCTCGGGATGCGGCGGTCAGCGTCTCGCTGGAAGCGACCACGTGGAAGAACTGCAGGTCGTCCATCGAAGAGGGACTCCTGCCCTCGCGCCGGCCCGGACGGCGCATGCTTTCCATGCGGGAAAGGCTACCTTGCCTGCCGTTGTCTTGCCGTTGCCGTCCTCACTGGCCATGGTGGGGCGCAGACCGCATCGCGGCGCTGACGTCCTGGTCAGGGCGTCCAATACATACCGTGCGCATCGATCACATGGCTGAGGGACGTTTTCGTGTCACAGAGTTATCGCATCGCGGCGATCCCGGGTGACGGGATCGGCCGGGAGGTTCTTCCCGAGGGCGTGAGGTGCCTGCAGGCAGCTTCCGAGATCCACGGGTTCTCCGTCGACGTCGTCGAATTCGACTTCGCCAGTGCCGACTACTGGCTGAAGCACGGCACGATGCTTCCCGAGGACTGGCGGGACCGGCTCGGTTCCTTCGACGCGATCTTCTTCGGCGCCGTGGGTTGGCCCGAGGTGGTTCCGGATCATGTGTCGTTGTGGGGCAGCCTGCTGCAACTGCGGCGTGGCTTCGACCAGTACGTCAACCTGCGTCCGGTCCGCCTGCTGCGCGGGGTGCGCAGCCCGCTGCGCGATCACCGCCCTGGGGACATCGACTTCTACGTGGTCCGGGAGAACACCGAGGGCGAGTACTCCAGCATCGGTGGCCGCATCTTCGATGGCACCGACCGTGAGACGGTGCTCCAGGAGACCGTGATGACGCGCACCGGCGTCGACCGCGTGCTGCGCTACGCCTTCGAACTCGCCTCCGCCCGCCCCCGCAAGCATCTGACCTGGGCGACGAAGAGCAACGGCATCTCGATCTCCATGCCGTACTGGGACGAGCGCGCGGCCGAGATGGCGGCGCGGTACCCCGAGGTGAGGGCGGACAAGGACCACATCGACATCCTGACAGCCAAGTTCGTCCTGCAGCCCGACAGTTACGACGTCGTCGTGGCCAGCAACCTCTTCGGCGACATCCTCTCCGATCTCGGACCCGCCTGCACCGGCACGATCGGCATCGCGCCCAGCGCCAACATCAACCCCGACCGGACCTTCCCCAGTCTGTTCGAGCCGGTCCACGGGTCGGCCCCCGACATCGCCGGCCTCGGCATCGCCAATCCCGTCGGCCAGATCTGGAGCGGTGCGATGATGCTGGACCACCTCGGCGAGCACGAGGCGGCCGCCCATGTGGTGGCAGCGATCGAGAGCGTCCTCGACGAGGAGCCCAATGTGCTCACTCCCGATCTCGGTGGCGCGGGCACAACTACCGGCCTGGGCAAGGCGATCGCCGCACGGATCGCGGACGGACTGCCCGAAGGAAACACCGGGGGAGTGGCCGCCCGTGGCACGGTCGGCCGCGGCACGGAAGGGAAGCACACCGCATCATGACCAGACCCGTCAACGACCCGATCGGCCTCGAGGTGCGCTGGGACCGGCTCACCGCCGCCACCGACGAGGCAGCCTCCAGCATGCTCCGTACGGCCTTCTCGACGATCATCCGGGAGTCCAACGACTACACCGTCGTCCTGATGGACCGTCAGGGGCGCACGATGGCGGAGTCGCGGGCCGGCATACCCGCCTTCGCCGCACTGATGAGCTCCCTGACCGCCCTGGTCCTCGAACGGTTCCCGGCTGACGACTGGCAACCGGGCGACAGTGTCATCACGAACGACCCGTGGATCGCCACCGGCCACCTCCCCGACATCGCCATGATCACCCCGGTCTTCCACAAGGGCCGGCTCGTCGCATACGCGGGCACCGTGGCGCACTCGCCGGACATCGGCGGCACGCCCACCATGGGCACGACCGACCTGATCTCCGAGGGGATCCTGATTCCTCCGCTGCGCCTGTTCCGCGCCGGACAGGTCGAGCGGGGAGTCAAGGACCTCCTGTTGGCCAACGTCCGGCTGGCCGACCAGGTGTGGGGCGACCTCGAAGCGCAGGCCGCAGCGCACGACATGTGCCGCAGACGTGCTCAGGAGTTCCTCACCGACGTCGGGGAGCCGGACTTCGAGGAGTTCAGCGCCCAGGTGCACACCGTCACCGACGCCTCGATGCGCGCCGCCATCTCGGAGGTGCCGGATGGCGTCTACCGCGCGGCACTGGACGCGGACGGTGTCGAAGGCCACCCCACGCACATCGAGTGCACGGTGACCGTCCGGGACGACGAGGTCGACATCGACTACACGGGCAGCTCGCCCCAGGTGCCGTTCGCGACCAACTCGACCCTGAACTACACGCGCGCCTACTCGATGTATCCGCTCAAGATCCTCCTGGACCCGTCCACGCGGACCAACTGGGGCTCCTACCGGGCCATCACCGTCACCGCGCCCGAGGGCACGATAGTCAACCCGACCTTCCCCGCGCCCGTCGTGGCCCGGCACCTCACTGGTCATCTCCTGTCCTGCGCGGTGTACCAGGCACTCGCCCCGGTGCTGCCCGACCGCGTCATCGCCGACAGCGGAGGTGCGCCCGCCCTGCGGGTGCGCTTCGCGGGCGTCGACGACGACGGCCGCCCCTACAGCCTGATGCTCTTCGCCAACGCCGGCATGGGTGCTGCGAAGGAGACGGACGGGCTGTCCACGACCGCCTTCCCGACCAACTCGGGCAGCGGAAGCATCGAGGCCCTCGAAGCAGCCTCACCGCTGCAGTTCCTCCGCAAGGAACTGCGTGCCGGATCGGGCGGCCGGGGCCGGCGCCGCGGTGGACTGGGACAGGACATCGAAGTGCGCAACCCCACGAACCGACCCGTCCAGATGGTCCTGCTCGGCGACCGGGAACAGCACCCGGCACTCGGCCTTGCCGGCGGCGAGCCGGGCGCCACCGCGCAGGCCGTTCTGGACAGCGGAGAACGCGTCCCGCTGAAGTCCGTCTCGCAGCTGCCGCCCGGGGCGTCGGTGGTCATCTCCTTCGCGGGCGGCGGCGGGTTCGGCAGGGCCGAGGACCGTGAACCCGACCTTGTCGACGCCGACGAGATGGCCGGATACGTCCTCCCGGCCACGGCGGACCACACATCCACAGCACCGGCAGCACAGGACAACGCACTCGAGGAGGTGAACCGATGAGCCGCACCGTGCGCATCGGCGTCGATGTCGGCGGGACGTTCACCGACCTGCTGCTCCACGACCCGCGCCGAGGCTTGACGTGGCCGGGGAAACTGCCCACCACCCCCGAAGCCCCCAACAAGGCGATCACCGCGGGCATCGCCCGTCTGCTGGAGGAGACCGACACAGCGCCCCGGGACGTCGAGGGCATCGTCCACGGCACCACCCTGGTGACGAACACACTGCTCGAACGCACCGGGGCCGTCGTCGGTCTGCTCGCCACCAGCGGATTCAGCGACTCCCTCGAGATGGGGCGGGAGACACGATTCGACACCACCGACCTGCTCGCCCGGCCGGCCCGACCGCTGGTGCCACGCCACCTGCGCCGCGGCATACCGGGAAGGATCGCCGCCGACGGGCGCGAACTGCAGCCGCTCGACGAGGCAGCGGTTCTCGCGGCTGTCGAAGACCTGGCGAACCAGGGCATCGAAGCGCTGGCCGTCGCCCTGATGCACTCGTATCGCAACGCAGAACATGAGCACCGCGTACGGCACCTGGTGGCGCAGGCACATCCGCAGCTCCCCATTACGCTGTCCAGCACCGTGGCCCCGGTCATCGGAGAGTACGAGCGGGCCGGCACCACTTGTCTCAACGCCTATGTCCAGCCCCTGATGGCGCGCTACCTCGACGACCTGCACGACGACCTTGCCGGCATGGGCATCGAGGCACCACTGCGCATCATGCTGTCCGGCGGAGGCATCACCACCCTTGAGGACGCCAAGGCGTTCCCGGTACGGCTCCTCGAATCAGGTCCCGCCGCCGGCGTCATCGCCGCGGCCGCCGTCGCGCGGACCCTGGGCGAGCGCAACGTCGTCTCGTTCGACATGGGGGGCACCACGGCCAAGATCGCCGCGGTCCAGGAGGGTCGGCCACGGGTCAAGCACGACTTCGAGGCGGGCCGCGTCGACAAGTTCAAGCCGGGTTCCGGACTCCCCGTCCGGCTGACCGTCGTCGACATGATCGAGATCGGTTCGGGTGGCGGCTCGATCGCGGCACCCGACGCACTCGGGCTGCTCAAAGTGGGACCGCGCAGCGCCGGATCCGTTCCCGGACCCGTCGCCTACGGCCGCGGCGGCGAGCACCCCACCGTGACGGACGCCGACCTCCTCCTCGGCCATCTCGACGCGGACAGGTTCCTGGGCGGCGAGATGCCTCTGCGTACGGACGATGCCCACAAGGCGCTGACGCGCCACGTGTCCGGCCCGCTCGGACTCGACACCGCCGATGCAGCCGCGGGGATCGTCGAGGTGGTCACCGAGAGCATGGCCGCCGCCGCCCGCATGCACCTGTCCGAAGAGGGCAAGGACCCTGCCGACTTCGCCCTTCTGGCGTTCGGCGGAGCCGGACCCGTCCACGCCTACGGGCTGGCCAAGGCGCTGAAGATCTCACGGGTGATCGTGCCCATGCGTGCAGGCGTCATGTCCGCCTGCGGACTGCTGGCCGCCGCTCCCACGGTCAATGAGGTCCGCAGCCTGCCGTCGCCGCTCACGGACGTCGACTGGGACCAAGTCGCCGCGCTGTACGGCGACATGATGGTGCGCGCGATCACAACACTCCGGCCCGAGGAGCCCGGCGCGTTTCGCATCCGCCGCTCGGCCGACATGCGCTACCTGGGCCAGGGCTTCGAGATCGAGGTCGAGTTGTCCGAGACGGATCTGGGCCCGTCCGGACTCGAACAGATCCGGGGTGCCTTCGAGCGTGCGTACCGCACCGCGTACGGCCGCTGCCTGGACGGGCCCGTGGAGATGGTGAACTGGCGGCTTTCGATGGAGCTTCCCGGTGACGACCTGTCGATGGCGAGTCCGTCTCGTCCCGGGATCGATCCGCGCCGCGGTGTCCGGCTGGTCCGCTTTCCCGGTCACGGGCCGCTCGAGGCCACCGTCTGGAGCCGCTACGAGCTCACGCCAGGCACCGAGACAGAAGGCCCCGCGGTCTTCGAGGAGCGCGAGTCGTCCTGCTCCTTCGGGCCCGACTGCCGGATCAGGGTCGCCGACGATCTGACCCTCATTGCCGAGATCGAACAGTGACCCAACCAAGAGCATGAAGCGGCGTGGGGGTCCTCGCGGTGACTCGTGGGGTCATCCCCGTTCGGGAGCCACCTGTCGCATCCGGTCCACCTTGCCGAGAACAGCAGGCCCGTGCCGAGCCGGGGGGCGTCCCCATGGACGCTCTCTGCACGCGCCCGCACCCAGAACCTCACTACTGCAGCCGCCGACGTCACGGCGGCGCGAAGGGACGGCCCTCATGACGATGATGTCGGCAGGGCAGCGCTCACGGACCCGGCGCATCACGTTTCTGGTCGCTCTTGCGGTCTTCGCACAGGAGTCGACGTGGAACTTCTACGAATCCCAGGTCCCACCGCTTTTGCGGGAGCACCTCGGAAGTGCAGCCGTAGTGGGGCTGCTGATGGGCATGGACAACCTCCTGGGTATCTTCATCCAGCCGTGGATCGGTAACCGGTCCGACCGCACGAGGACATCGTGGGGACGACGGATGCCCTACCTCGTGGTCGGAATGCCGATCGCCGCCGTGCTGTTCGTCCTCATCCCCCACGCAGCGGGGTCCCTGCCGCTCCTGATCGTGGCCATGTTCAGCTACGCACTCGTGGCCAACAGTTTCAAACCGATCGCCGAAGCGCTCGTCCCGGACTTCATCGAACCCGAGCGGCGCAGCCGAGCCAACGCCGCAGTCAAGATCGCCGCCAGCGTGACGGCCATCGTTGCAGCGCTCATCAGCATCTTCCTGGTTGATCACCACCTGTACGTGGCCTTCGCGATCCCCTCGGTCATCATGCTGCTCTCCATCCTTGTACTGGGGCTCACCGTGCGCGACAGCCAATCACCGGCCTACCAGGCCGCGTTGGCCGACAGCCGTGAGACGCATGGAGCCGAGCGTGGCAAGGAACGACGGGTGCGGGACATCTTCGTCGAGATCCTCAAGGACACCGACCGCAGCCGACTGTTGATCATCCTGGCGATCCTGCTCTTCAGCTGTGCATGGGCCGCATCGCGGTCGTTGATGACGCCGTACGGAATGGAAGCGCTTGAGATGTCACGTGGAGCCGCCGGCGGACTGACGCTGCCCAGCGGTATTGCCTTCATCGTGGCGGCCTACCCGGCGGCGATACTGGCCGAGCGCTACGGACGGCTGAGAGTCATGGCAGCCGGCATGTCGGTTTTCGCCACCGCCATGGTCCTGGGCACGGTCGTCCAGACACCGGCAGGCACCGTCGTCGCCATGTGCGTCGCGGCAGCCGGTGCAACCTGCTTCCTGGTCAACGCGGTGGTCGTCCTGTGGAATCTCGCACCCTCGGCCCATGTATTCGGGACCTACGCCGGCCTGTACACAGTCGGCTGGGCCGGCGGGGGCTTCATCGGACCCGCACTGGTGGGCGGCATGGTTGACATCACCGGCTGGCCCCTGATGCTCGTCGACATCGCCCTCGTCGCCGTGTCATCGGTGGTCGTCGTCGCCAGAATCAGCTCCTTGCAGCGACGCGTCGCCGTGCCCGCCGTCAAATGACGCATCAAACCCGTAGCCCCGCTGCGCCGCGCGACGGTGCAGCCAGATCCGAGGAACCAGGCGTGTCCCGCATCCTGATCACGACCGACTATCTGCGCCCCGGCGACGAGGTCGATCAGTACCTTCGCAAGCAAGGCCACACCACGGTCCATTCACCGATGGTCGGCCGACGCGATCCAGCGCAACTCGTCGCCGTCCTCGACGGTATGGACGCGGCGCTCGTCGCCAACGAGCCCTTGACTGCAGATGTCCTGTCCCAAGCGTCCCGACTGCGTGCGGTCGTACGCACCGGGGTTGGCTACGACTCGATCGACGTCGCCGCCGCGGCCAGGCTGGGCATCACGGTGAGCAACCTGCCGGGGATCAACGCCAACGCAGTGGCTGAGTACACCATCGGCCTGCTTCTCGCGGCAGCCCGGCGGCTGGTGCAGAGCGCGGCCGGCGTCGCAGCCGGTGGCTGGCCGCGGGAGGACGCTCATGAGCTGCGGGGGTCGACCCTCGGACTCATCGGGTATGGGGCGGCGGCACGCGCGGTGGTGCCGCTGGCGCGAGCGTTCGGCATGCGGGTGCTGTGCACCACCGCGGTGCCGGAAGGCCGGCGGAAGGACCCGGCGGTGCGGTTCGTCGACCTCCCTGAGCTGCTGGCGGCCTCCGACCACGTGTCCGTGCACACCGCGCTGACCGAACGGACCAGGGGACTGCTGGACGCCGCCGCCTTCCGGCAGATGAAGAAGACGGCGATCCTGGTCAACACCGCGCGCGGAGCTGTGGTCGACGAACAGGCTCTCGCCGACGCCGTGCGCACGGGTGAGATCGCCGGGGCAGCTCTCGACGTCGTGAGCGAGGAGCCCCTGGCTGCAGACAGCCCGCTGCGGGACACCGACGGAATCGTCGTCTACTCCCACATGGCGGGGCAGACCATCGAGGCCCGCGCGCGCACCGGACGCGAAGGCGCGGCCGAGGTGCTGGCCGCCCTCGCGGGACGACCGCGTTTCGCGGTGAACGCCCACCTGTTGCCGAGCCCCACCGCCGTCGCCGATCCCACCTGACCCAAGAACCGGCGCCTGCTGTGGCGACGCGGCGTCCCACAGGTCGCCACGGTCAGAGACGACGCGCGCGGGATGTCTTGTCCGTCGGTGCGGATGTGGTGTTTGCCGCCCGGCCGTGCCCGGTCGACCGGGCTGGAACCGCACACACCGGCCTCGCTCCACGCGGCCGGCCATCCACCAGTTCCGGGCCCGGCTCAGGCAGCAACGGCTCGATCAACGACCCCAGTTCATCGTTCACGATCCACGGCCGAGGCTGTCGTTTCCCCACGACCAGACCAACAACCGTCCACACCGACGGGTCGTCAAGGCGGCCGCGCATGACCCGATGACCACAAAGCCCGCAAACTCAATGAAGGAGCAGTCCCTTGACCACACCCGTCCCGCCGACGTTCAGGCCGATCTCCCCGACCCGCGTACTGCGTTCGACAGCACGCCGCACGCGTCGGGCAGCGATGGCAGCAGCGCTCACGGTCACGCTGCTGCACACGCTCGGCGTCGCCACCACCGCTTCGGCCGACACCACCGTCCCAGCCGTCGCTGCTTGTCCGCCCGGCTTGGTCGAGAAGGCCACGTGCTACACCGGTCGGGACACCAACGGCGCGTATTACACGATGGCCGTCCCCAAGCACTGGAACGGCTCTCTTGTCGTGCATGCCCATGGCGGACCCGACTTCTCCTACGACTCCTCCACGCCCACCGAGGATCTGCAACGGTGGGCGGTCATGGTCGACGAGGGTTACGCCTGGGCCGCCTCCTCGTACCGGCGTGGTGGTTACGGCGTCAGGATGGCCGCTGCCGACACGGAGAACGTGCGCCGCCTGTTCGTCGACCGTTTCGGCCGTCCCGAGCGGACGTACCTGCATGGCCAGTCCTGGGGTGGGAATGTCGCAGCCAAGGTCGCCGAGACCTATGGCAGGCAGTACGGCGCCTATGACGGAGTGCTTCTGACCAACGGCTTTTTGGCCGGCGGCTCGCGCGGCTACGACGCCCGCGTGGATCTGCGGGTGGTGTATCAGTACTACTGCCGGAATCTTCCCCGGCCAACGGAGCCGCAGTACCCGTTGTGGCAGGGACTGCCCGCGGACTCCACGATCACCCCCGGCGAGGTCCGTGCCCGGCTGCAGGAGTGCACGGGCATCGGTTCCGCCCCGCAGGACCGGACCGCGCTGCAGCAGCGCCACCTCGAGGACATCCTGGCCGTCACCCGTCTCCCGCAACGTTCGCTGGACGAGCATCTTCAGTATGCGACGTTCCTGCTCCAGGACATCGTCACGAAGCGGCTCGACGGCCGTAACCCGTTCAGCAACGAAGGCGTGCGGTACGACGGTTCACACAACGACAAGGGACTCAATGCGGGGGTGGCCAGATTCTCGGCCGATCCCACCGCACGCCGTGACCTGTCCTACGACAGCGACCTCACTGGCCAGGTCACGCTGCCGGTCCTGACCGTTCACGGGATCCACGATCCTCAGGTCTTCGTGGAGTACGAAGCGGCCTACCGTGCCACGCTGCGAGGCGCCGGGCAAGGCGGCCATCTCGTCCAGACGTTCACGACGGAGACGGAGCACGGTGAACTGAGCAGGGCTGAATATGCCAACTCCCTAGCCGCACTCGATACTTGGTCACGCACCGGACGCAAGCCCACTCCCGGCTCCATCGCCCGTTCCTGCGGCATGTTCGACCACATCTACGGAGCCGGGTGCTTCTACGACGCGGAGTTCCATCCCGCCCCGTACGCCACGAAGGTCCGGCCCCGCCCCGGTGGCCTGCGCTGGCCCGCCATGACCGTCGCGCAGGAGCGCGCGTGGAGCCGCATCGAGGGCGTAGGAATCGCACCCTGAGAACGACCGAGCCGCAAAACCGACTTGTCGCCCGAGGGGCAGGCGAGCGGACGCGCCATCAGCGAGTCGGCCGACTATCCGGTCATCGGCTTCGCCAGTGAACAGCGGACCGAGCTGACAGCCGTGAACGGCTCACTCAAAGGCTTCTCAATGGTGCGGCCGCACGCCGTCGCGGTGCCCGCTGCCCCGAGATCTCGTCCGCGGCCGATCCGTACGGACCGAAAGTCCGGCATCGTTCCCGAGCAGGAGGCCGAGGATGCCGCGATGGATCAGACCCGAGCACGTCCAACAGACTCACCCCGCCCGGCGGGCGGCCGTACTTTCGACCTTGATCGCCCTCGGCAACTACCGTTTCGCCGGCCTCGACCCCCTCGCCCTCGCCGTTGGAGAGTCGAAGCGGACGGAGGAGGCAACGGCGGATCCTGTTGAACGTTCCTCCGCCCCTGCCGGAACCATCCTCCGCATCGGCCATGCCACAAGGCCCTGTCCTCGTGTGCTGGTGCCCACCCGCACGGTCAGCAGGCCTCGTGCAGGACCCGGATGCCGTCCTCACCCGGGATGGCGGCATACGCCTGCTGCTCATGCTCCACGCGGGCGGTGTGCAGGAGCCGCCACCACGACGTCACGGTCGGCCGACGGCGAAGGAGTGCCCGCCGCTCGCGTTCGGTCATCCCGCCCCAGACGCCGTGCTCGACGCGCTGATCCAGGGCATAGGCCAGGCATTCGGTGCGAACAGGGCAGCCGGTACACACGGCCTTCGCCCGGTTTTGCGCGGCTCCCTCAACGAACAGTTCGTCCGGGTCGGCGCTCTTGCACAGCCCCCGGTCGCCCCAGTCAGTATCCGTTATCACCTCGGCACCGTCCCCTCCCCGAATCCGCCAGCAGCTACGCCCGGCCATGCGGCAGGCATGTGACAGTACGCGAGGCCGGTGCTGCGCGTTCAGCAGAGGAGGAGCGCCCAACTCCTTCGAGTGACGCGGACTTGCCACAGGGTGGGCCGGGGCGATAACGGCGATCGAAGCGGGGATGTCGTAGGCGAACCCCTCGCTCGCTTTCCGGACATCGCAAGGCGTGGCGACTTCGGGCATTCTGGGGGCGTGCTCAACGACGGCCACGAACCATCGATTGGCCATTGGGCCCGCACCTGGCTCGGAACATGTTGTACGGTGGGCCAACCGACGCGGGGTGGAGCAGCTCGGTAGCTCGCTGGGCTCATAACCCAGAGGTCGCAGGTTCAAATCCTGTCCCCGCTACTGGAGTTCGGCCTCCGCCGCAGTGAGCGGCGGAGGCCGACGTCTTTCTCGGGCGCGTCGGCGCCACCGCCGAAATCACTCCTAGATGTCACACACATCTGGGTGGCACCCCCGTAGCGCCGCGAGGTCGTCCGGATCGCCACCTTGGGTAGCAGTTCAGTGCTCGCCCCAGCAGGTCCACGGCACTGGGGTGAGACCGAGCCGGTGGGCGGCCCGATGAGCGACCTCGACAGGACACGGTACGGGGCCGGAGGGGTGTGGGCCGGGCTCCTGTGATGTCGGCGACGGTGTCGCGGGCGCGGGGGAAGTCGTCGTCGGCCGCGCAGGAGCAGTGGGCGATGCGTTTGGCGGCTGGACACAGGTGGCCTGCACAGCCTCCTGGCGGCAGCAGAAGGCCGTGCGGTGCGCCCGTCGGTCGAGCGCCGTGTCCGACCTGCTCCGACCTGCTCCGGTCGGACACGGCGACGTATGGGGAACCCGCCCGGGCTACACCTTGCCGTCCGCGAGCTTCCACTCCCGGTGCAACGTGCCCAGGGGGATGGGGTATTGGAGGACGGGGGTGCCAAAGACGGACAGCTGGAGCACCAGGGTGCCGCTCAGGTCGACGCCGCCGTAGAGCGTCCAGGCACCGGCTACTCCGATACCGGTCTTGGTGCCGGAGCCGACCGGGACGGTTCCGGTGACTGTGCCCGCGGCTTCGGCACGCAGGTAGGGAGCCAGGTCGGCGGAGACACCCACGGCGCCGTACAGGCCGACAGAGGGCTGTACACCGACGGCCGCCTTCACGCGTCCGGCGGCCGTGACGGACGTACGGACCGGAGTACTTGCCATGTGGGACTCGCTGACCGGTGTCCAACCCTTGCCCGTGACGAAGGTGCCGCCCGCCTTGAAGTCGCCCTTGAAGTTCTGCTGGACGTCGACGGTGACGCCGCCGTCCGCACTGACCTCGAAGTAGCAGGTCAGGTCGAGGTTCACCACGACGGGAACGGGGCCCACCTGGATCACGGGGTCGGCGTGCAGCTTGGCGAACGGCACCCGGAACGGCTTCGCGGAGGCGGCGACGCGCCCCTTGAGCGCCCACTGCGAAGACCAGTCACCGGAGACGCCCAGTGAGGCCGCCCCCGGTCCGGAACCCGTGGAGCCGACCGAGGCCCCTCCGTCGTAGGAGAAGTCAACCTCGGGTGCGACCTGGACGAACCCGGACACCGATGCCGCCGCCGAGGCCGGTGCACCCTCGGCTGTGGCGACCTTCGTGGCGACGTCGACCCGCAGGCTGCCGAGCGGCACCCTCGTGCCCTCGGGACCTGAGTGGATGTCT
>Ga0136846_1235185_pt1 | contig 18683 bp, 15 predicted proteins | sample HopSoiMetagenom2_FD_96841 | JGI IMG/M metagenome (GOLD analysis project Ga0136846, IMG submission 96841) | Grasslands soil microbial communities from Hopland, California, USA - 2 Assembly 2016 (version 4) | ecosystem: Environmental > Terrestrial > Soil > Grasslands | place: USA: Hopland...
CTCGGCCCGGTCAAGGGCCTTGTTCGCCTTCGCGCGGAAGATCATCCCCATACGCTTCATGACACCGCTCATGGGCTTCGCGCGCCCCCTTCTGACGGACTCCAGTTCCAGCACCTGCAACAGGACCAACAGTACGGGCCCTGCCTCCATTACCGCACTGTTCCGGGCCCGATGCGCTCATCCCCAAGGACGACTGCGATCTGTCCCACTCCGGCGTAGGGAGTAGGTGATCCCCTACTGCCTGTCTGTTCAGACGACCGGCGTTGCCGGATCGTTCCCCACTCAGCTGCGGTCCATGCCCCGATACCCCTTACCCTTGGGTTTTGTGTTCCGTAGCCGTGCCAAGGAAGAGAAGGCCCCCGCCGACAAGGCGCCGGTGACCGACTCCAAGCAGACCCGTGACCCGCAGGCCCCGAAGGGCAGGCCCACTCCCAAGCGGAGCGAGGCCCAGTCCCAGCGGCGCAGCGTGGCCAGTACGCCGAAGACCCGCAAGGAGGGCGCCAAGCGGCAGCGCGACGAGCGCCGTGCCGCGATGGAGCGCCAGCGCCAGGCTCTCGCCAGCGGGGACGAGCGTTATCTCCCCGCCCGCGACAAGGGTCCGGTGCGCCGTTTCGCGCGCGATTTCGTGGACTCGCGCATCTGCGTCGCCGAGTTCTTCCTGCCGATGGCCGTGGTCATCCTCGTGCTGAGCATGGTGCGGGTGGGCGCGCTGCAGAGCATCGCGCTGCTGCTGTGGCTCTTCGTGATCGTGCTGATCATCGTCGACTCGGTCATCATCGCGTTCCGGCTGAAGAAGCAGCTGGCCACGCGCTTCCCGAACGAGCGGACGAAGGGCGCGGTCGCCTACGCGCTGATGCGCTCCCTGCAGATGCGTCGCCTCCGGCTGCCCAAGCCGCAGGTCAAGCGCGGAGAGCGGCCCTGAGCACTACGTCGTTCTCCGGGGGCGCGGCGGACGCCTGGCTGGACAAGCTGGGCGGACTGCGGAATGTCGTACGGCAGGAACTGGTGGCCCGCCAGCTCGAGGAGCAGATAGCGGGGCGTTTCCCGGTCGGGCAGCGGCTGCGGGTTCTCGACGTCGGTATGGGCCAGGGCACGCAGGCGTTGCGCCTTGCGCGGGCCGGCCATCAGGTCACCGGTGTCGAGAAGGACCCGAGGATGCTCGGCGCGGCCCGGGAGGCGCTGGCCGCCGAGCCGGAGGGCATCCGTGCCCGCGTCCGGCTCTTCGAGAGCGACGGCCGTGACACCGGGGTGCACTTCCTGCCGTGCAGCTTCGATGTGGTGCTCTGCCATGGCGTACTGATGTACGTCGAACTGCCGGACGCCCTGCTGGCGGGGCTGGCGCGGATGCTGGCCCCGGGCGGGCTGCTGTCCCTGCTGGTGCGCAACGGCGACGCGCTCGCCATGCGGTCGGGGCTCGCCGGGAACTGGGCGGGGGCGCTGGGTGCGTTCGACAGTGACTCGTACACGAATCGGCTCGGCCTCGACGTGCGTGCCGATCGGCTGTCCGCGCTCACCGGGACGCTGGCGGGGATCGGGGCGCCGCTGCACGCGTGGTACGGGGTGCGGGTGTTCACGGACACGGCGTCCGACGAGGCGGAGGTTCCCTCGGACGTGGATGCGCTGCTGGCCGTCGAGGAACGGGCCGGGCGGACGGATCCCTATCGGCAGGTGGCTGCGTTGTTGCACTTGTGCGGGGTTCGGGGTTAGGCGTGGGTTAGGCGCTTTGTTTGGTCGACTGCGGGTCGGTGGGGGCTTGTCGCGCCCACCCGGCGGCAGCCGCAGATCAAGTACAGCCCCGCGCCCCTGAAAAAAGCTGGTGTCGGCGCCCCCAAGGGGAGCCGACACCAGCTTTTTTTGGGCTCTACGCCTCCTGGGCCTCTTTCAGGCTCATCGGGCCGTAGATCTTCGTGGTGTCCTCGAACAGGTGTACCTGTTCCGCGCCGCCTGCCAGCAGGTCCTTCCAGTACTCGCCGATCCAGGACTCCGCGTCCCCCTGCGTCGTGAACTCCTCGGGCTCCACCGCCGGCTGGACCTCCTCCCCGTCGGTCTTCTCGAACCGCCACGTCCATGCCGCCATGTACGCCTCCAAGATATGAACCGCTGCGGACCAAGGGCCGGACCTTGATCCGACTTCTGGTCCGAGAGCCTAGGGCCTGTCCAGGCCGGACGCGCAAGACCTGCGGGGACACGCGAAAATCAGTTCGTGGAACTCACTCTGCTCGGCACCGGCGCCCCCGACGGTCTCCCCCGCCCCGACTGCGCGTGCGCGGCCTGCACCGGCGCGCTCGGCGTGCACACGCGGGCGGCCACCGCGCTGCTCGTGGACGGCACACTGCTGCTCGACCTCACCCCCGGCGCCGTCCTCGCGGCGGCCCGCGCCGGGCATTCGCTGGGCGGCGTACGCCAGGTGCTGCTGTCGCATCCGCACGACGGGCCGGCCATCGAGTTGCCGGCGGGGCTCCCGCAGCCCGGACGGGTGCCGGACGGGCGGGAGTTGGCGCTGCTGACCGGGCACCGGGTGCGCGCGGTGCCGATGGACGCGCCGGGTACGGGGTACGCGGTGACCGGTCCGGGCGGGCAGCGGCTGCTGTACCTGCCGCCGGGCGCGGCTCCGGCCGGGCGCGACCGGAACGGTCCCTCGTACGACATGGTCCTCGCGGACGTCGTCGGGCGCCCGGACGCCCTGGCCCGGCTGCGGGCGGTGGGCGCGCTGGGGCCCGCCACGGATGTCATCGCCGTTCATCTGGACCATGACGTGCCCCCGGGTGCCGAGTTGCGGCGCCGGCTCGCGGCGGCGGGCGCGCGGGCGGTGGCGGACGGTACGACGTTGACGGTCGGCGTCTATGAGGACATACCGGATGTTCCGCGGCGGACGCTGGTCCTGGGGGGTGCCCGGTCCGGGAAGTCGGTGGAGGCGGAGCGGCGGCTGGAGGCGTTTCCCGACGTGCTGTACGTGGCCACGGGCGGGACGCGCAACGGGGACGGGGAGTGGGCGGCGCGGGTGCACGCGCACCGGGAACGGCGGCCGGGGTCGTGGCGTACCGCCGAGACCTGTGACCTCGTACCGCTGCTGAAGGACGACGGGGCGCCGCTGCTCATCGACTGTCTGTCGCTGTGGCTGACCGACGCGATGGACCAGGTGGGGGCGTGGGACGACGCGGAGTGGGCCGGGGGCGGGGAGCGGGAACTGCGGCGGCGGGTGCGGGAGTTGACGGCGGCGGTCCGGTCGACACGGCGGACCGTGGTCGCCGTGTCGAACGAGGTGGGGTCCGGGATCGTGCCGGCCACGGCGTCCGGGCGGCGGTACCGGGACGAGCTGGGGCGGCTGAACTCGGTGTTCGGGGCGGAGTGTGAGCATGTGCTGCTGGTGGTGGCGGGGCAGGCGGTGGTGCTGCGGGGGTGAGCAGAGCCCCCGGCGGGTTTGCGGTTCGGCTGCGGGCCCGGTGGGGGCTGGTCGCGCCCACGCGGCGGTAGCCGCAGATCAGATACAGCCCCGCGCTCCTTAAGGGGCGCTGCTCGCGGCCGGGGTTCTCGTGTCCCGTCTCGCGATGATTCGGTATGTGTTCGCGAAGCGGGTTCTGCGGAGGACGGGGGCCAGTGTGTGGTCGAGGGCTGTGGCCGCCGCCAGGAAAGGGGCCGTCGCCCGGAGCAGGGGGGTGCGGCGGGGCGGGAGGGCTCGGGTGAGGGCCAGGGAGAGGGCGCCTGTCAGGTCGTACGGGATGTGGGGTGCCCGGCGGTCCGTGGCGACGATCGTGCAGTGCCGGGACTCCAGTTCCGCCACCAGGTTGGCCAGCGGCATCAGATGGAGGTGGCGGGGCTGGGCGTACCAGGGCCACCACTTGCCGAGGAGGGTGCCGAAGGCGCAGTGCGGGTCCGGGACCTCGATCAGGAGGTGGCCGCCAGGGCGCAGGGCCGCCAGGGCGGCTCGGAGTTCCTCGCGGGGGTCCGGGGTGTGTTCCAGGTGGTGGAACATGCTGACGACGTCGTAACGGGCGCGCAGCCGGTTGACGATCTCCTTCTCCGTGAGGCTGCCGCGGTGGGCCTCCTCGATGTGGCCGGAGGCGCGGGCCTTCTGGACACGGCGGGTGGTGTCCACCCCGTCGAAGGCCGTGTACGGGAAATAGCGTTTCGCCGCTGCCGGGAAGGCGCCCTCGCCGGTCCCCACGTCGAGCCAGCTCTCCGGCTCCGGGAAGGGGAGCATCGCGCGGGCCGCCGCGCGGTGGCGGCGGAGCGGGACCGGATGGGGGGCCTCGGGCAGATCCCGGTGGTAGAAGGCGAGGCCCTCGGCGGTGAGGCGGGGGTTCTGGAAGGCGTGGGCGCAGTCGCGGCACTCGTCGACGACGAACGTGCCCGGCCCGCGCCGCCCGCGCTGTCGGAGGTCCGGTGCGCGCAGGCGGGTGCGCAGCCGCCTGGAGCCGCACCAGGGGCAGTCCTCGCGGCGTGGTTCGTGGAACCCGTCGGTCCCGGTCTCCTGTGGGGCGGTCGCCTTGGGGGCGGCGGGCATGGGCGGCTCCTGCCGAGGAAGTGCTACGACATTGCGTACCAAAACGTTACGTACGGGATCGCGATCCCGGGCGCAATGACATGGCTCCCACGTGACGGCACCCTGTTCGATCCCTGCCGGTACTGTTCGGCGAATGAGCTCGCTTAATCTCGACGACTTCACCGATCTGATCGAGCGCCCCGACGGCGGCGTCCGCCGCGACGCGGAGGCGCGCCGGGAGCGCCAGATCGTGCCGCCCGGATCGCTCGGGCGCTTGGACGACCTGGGTGAGTGGCTGGCGGCGGCGCAGTCCTCCGTGCCGGTACGGCCGGTCGAGCGGCCGCGTGTCGTGCTGTTCGCGGGGGATCACGGGATCGCGTCGCTGGGTGTGTCGGCGCGCCCCGCCGGCAGTGCCGAGCGGTCCGTGCGGGCCGTCCTGGACGGTTCCAGCCCCGTCGCCGTGCTCGCCCGGCGGCTCGGTGTGCCCGTCCGGGTCGTCGACATGGCGCTGGACTGCGATCCGGGCACGCTGCCCGACTCGGTCGCGGGGCACCGGACGCGGCGCGGCAGCGGGCGGATCGACGTCGAGGACGCGCTGACCGTGGAGGAGGCGGAGGCCGCCTTCCTGGCGGGGGTCGCCGTGGCCGACGAGGAGGCCGACTCCGGTACGGATCTGGTGGTGCTCGGCGATGTCAGCGTGGGCGGGACCACGGCCGCGTCGGTGCTGGTGGCCGCGTTGTGCGGGACGGACGCGTCCGTGGTCACCGGGCGGGGCGGGCTGCCGATCGACGACCTGGCGTGGATGCGCAAGTGCGCCGCGATCCGGGACGCGCTGCGCCGGGCCCGGCCGGTGCTCGGGGACCAGTTGCAGCTGCTGGCGACGGTGGGCGGCGCCGACCTCGCCGCGACGACCGGGTTCCTGCTGCAGAGCGCGGTGCGCAAGATGCCGGTGATCCTGGACGGCGTGGTGTCGGCCGCCTGTGCGCTGGTCGGGCAGCGGGTCGCCTTCCGGGCGCCGGACTGGTGGCTCGCCGGGCACAACAGCGGGGAGCCGGCCCAGGCGAAGGCGCTGGACCGGATGGCTCTGGAGCCGCTGCTCGCCCATGGAGTGACCGTGGGCGAGGGCGCCGGGGCACTGCTGGCCCTGCCGTTGGTGCAGGCCGCGGCGGCGCTGGCGGCGGAGCTCCCGGAGGTGTCCGGGACGGAGGAAACGGTGCACCCGGACGAGGCCGGCGAGGCGGTTCCGGTGGCCGAGGAGGAGGCCCCGGGGGCAGCGGCGGCGAGCGGGACAGAGGCCCTCTGACCGGCGAGGCACAGGGGGCCTGCCGTGCGAAGTGCCCCCTATGATCGCTCCCCATGGGAGATGCCCGGCTCACGCCGAACCGTCAGCGACGTGCCAGTACCACCGCCTCGCGGCGCGCCGGCGAGTTCGCCGTCTGGTACCTGCGGGTCGTCACCTTCGTCAATCTCCTCAGCGCGGTGTGGGTCTCTTTCGGGAACGACGTACGGCGGCACAACGAGGAGAACTTCTTCACCCCGTACCTGCTGACCGCCGGCTTCGCCTCCGGGGTGTTCACGATGTTCCTCGCGGTCACCATGCGGCGGCGTAAACGGGCCGCCTGGATCCTGAACATCGTGATCAGCTCGCTGTTCCTGCTGCTGTTCACCTTCGCCATGCTCTTCGCGGACATCCGGCAGCACGCGCAGAACTGGATCTCGCTCGTCCTGACCGCCGCCTTCGTCGCCTCACTCGTCGTGGGGCGGCGGGAGTTCTACGCCAAGGGCGACCGGTCCAACCCACGGCTCGCCGCCGCCGTCGCGGTCGGCGGCCTGCTCGTCTCCTCGCTCTTCGCCGCGCTCCTGGTCACCGTCGCCAACGAGGCGCACGACAGCCACCGTTCGACGTTTCTGGAGCGCTGGGGCTACGGCACGATGCGGCTGATCTCCGTCGCCGCCGACGACTCCGGCTTCGCCGGGATCTCCACGCCCAACTGGGTCGACATCGTCATCAACGTCATCAGTACGGTGCTGATCCTCGCCGTCCTGTACGCCGCCTTCCGCTCCCGTCGCGCCGTCGACCCGCTCACCGAGGACGACGAGGCCCGGCTGCGCGCCCTCCTCGACCGCAACGGCGACCGCGACTCCCTCGGCTACTTCGCCCTGCGCCGCGAGAAGAGCGTCGTCTGGTCGCCGACCGGCAAGGCCGCCGTCGCCTACCGCGTGGTGGGCGGGGTCTCCCTGGCCGCCGGTGACCCGATCGGCGACCCGGAGGCGTGGCCCGGCGCCATCGACCCGTGGCTCGCCGAGGCCCGCGCCCACGGCTGGATCCCGGCCGTGATGGGGGCGAGCGAGGAGGCCGGGACGGTGTACGCGCGGCACGGCCTCGACGCCCTGGAACTCGGCGACGAGGCCCTGGTCGAGACCGCCGAGTTCACGCTGGAGGGGCGGGCGATGCGGACCGTCCGGCAGGCCTACAACCGGGTCAAGCGGGCCGGGTACACCGTGCGTATCCGCCGCCACGCGGACATCCCGGCCGACGAGATGGCGCACCTCCTGCAGCGCGCCGACGACTGGCGGGACGGCGCCACCGAGCGCGGGTTCAGCATGGCGCTCGGGCGGCTCGGCGATCCGGCCGACGGGCAGTGCGTGATGCTCGAATGCACGGACAGCCGCGCGGGAGGAGCCGGAGAGGCGGGAGAGCTGAAGGCTCTGCTCTCCTTCGTGCCGTGGGGGCCGCGCGGGCTGTCGCTCGACCTCATGCGGCGCGACCGTGACGCCGACAACGGGCTGATGGAGTTCATGGTGATCGAACTTCTCCAGCGCGCCCAGGAGATCAAGATCACTCAGGTCTCACTCAACTTCGCGATGTTCCGCTCCGTCTTCGAACGCGGTGGGCGTATCGGCGCGGGGCCGGTACTGAGGCTGTGGCGCTCGTTGCTCAGCTTCTTCTCCCGCTGGTGGCAGATCGAGTCGCTGTACCGCGCCAACGCGAAGTACCGGCCCATCTGGGAACCCAGGTTCCTGCTCTTCGAGAAGAGCGCGGACCTGCCGCGCATCGGTATCGCCGCGGCGCGCGCGGAGGGCTTCCTGGAAGCGCCGGGGCTGCCGAAGTGGCTGCACCGCAAGCACCTGGAGTCGAGGAGATGAGCACGGGGATGGGCGCGCACGGATGAGGGCCGGAAGATGAGTACGGTCGTCGGCTGGGCCCGCGAGGAGTGGGGGCGGCTGGACGTCGCCGTACGCGAACCACTGCTCCGGCGGCGGTGGCGGGCGCTGCCCATGACGCTCGGTCTCGTGTGTCTGACCGTGCTCGTCCAGTTGACGCAGAACCAGATGGGTCATCAGGGGTACCGATTAGTGCAGCACCTCGGCGGCGTCCGTGCCGAGGACCCTCTGTGGGTCGCCCTTCTGCGCACCCCGCTCTCCCTGTGCGTGCCCGCCCCTGACCTGCCGGTGTGGGGCGCCCTGGCGCAGATCCTGATCGTCTTCGGCCTCGCCGAGATCTGCCTCGGCTGGTGGCGCACCCTCACGATCTCCTACGTCGCCACCCTCGCCGGCACGCTCTACGCGCGCGTGGGCATCGCCGTCGGCCCGGCGGGCCTGCTCGGACTGTCCGGCACGGACGCCCATGTCGTGGACACCGGCCCCTCGGCGGCCGTGGTGGGCCTCGCCGTGTTCCTGGGGTGGCGCTACCGGGCGTATGTGACCGCCGGTGCGGTGATCGTCGCGATGGTGGTGGAGGTGGTCCTCAAGGACAACCTCGCGGGCAAGGAGCATCTGGCCGCCCTCGCCGGCGTGGTCGTCCTGTGCGCGGGCTCGGAACTACGTCACCGGCGTACGGCGGGGGTGCCGGCCGGCGTGGGGTCGGGTCTGCCGCCGATCAGGTCCTGGACGCGGCGGCGGGGGCCGGCCCAGCGGCGGTCGTGACGGTAGGCGCGCAGGACCGAGCGGGAGCGGGCGCGTGGGCGGCGGCGGTAGAAGCGCTTCGCCCAGGGGGAGGCGGGGCGGGCCAGGCGGAGGGCGCCGACGAGCGCGACGAACGGGATGATCACGCCGAAGACCGCCATACGGGCCTTGCCCTTGCCCAGGGCGACGAGCGAGAAGAGGAAGTTGACGCCGACGCTGAGCATGGCGCCGCCCCGGTTCTGGACGTCCTCGTCGCTGAGGTCGTTCACCCCGAACGGCAGGAAGCCCAGCAGGACCAGGCCGACCAGGGCCGCCGTCAGCACCACCATCTCGACGCTCTGGCGGCCGGCCTCGGTCCAGTAGACGTCGTCGAGGTGCAGGATCAGCGCGAACTCGTCCAGGACCAGGCCGGCGCCCATCCCGAACAGCACCGCGCACAGGCCCGCGCCGAACCCGTGCTGCCCGCTGGCCACGGCCCCGAAACCGCCCACGACACTCAGCACGACCCCGGGGACCACGTGGTGGATGTGCATCCCGCCCGCCTTGACGTTGCCGAACGGTCCTTTGCCCGCGCGGATCATGCGGGTGACGACCCGGGTGAGAAGAAACGTCAGTACGAAGGCGGCCAGCGCCAGGAGCAGCGGCAGCTTGCCCGGTTCGATGATGTTCCGCTCCAGCCAATGACCCATGGGCGCACTTTATCCAGGTATAGGAGGTCGGGAGATCTTTGTTCCCCCACCTGCCCTGGGCGGCCCGTATTTCGCCGGGTACTCTGCGCCGGTGTCCACGCCTGAGCAGCCCCCTTCCCTCTCCCTCGACGGTCTCCGGTTCGCCTTCGGCACGCTGACCGTGCTGCCCGTGCGGGTGACCCGCTGGGACCGGGACGCGGCGCGCGGCGGCATGCTGTGCGCGCCGGTGGCCGGTCTGGTCGTCGGGGCGTGTGCCGCCGGGGCCGGTCTGCTGCTGCTGTTCCTGGGCGCCGGTGCGCTGCTCGCCGCCGTCGCCTCGGCCGCCGTGCCCGCCGTACTCACCCGGGGGCTGCATCTCGACGGTCTCGCCGACACCGCCGACGGGCTGGGCAGCGGCAAGCCCGCCGAGGACGCGCTGCGCGTCATGAAGCAGTCGGACATCGGCCCGTTCGGGGTGCTCGCCCTGCTCTTCGTGCTGCTGGCCCAGGTGGCCGCGCTCGCGCAGACGTACGGCGACTCCTGGGCCCGGGGCGCGCTCGCCGCCCTCGTCTCGGCGACCGCGGCCCGGCTCGCCCTGACTCTGGCCGCCCGCACCGGCGTACCGGCCGCCCGGCCCGAAGGACTGGGGGCGGCGGTCGCGGGCTCGGTGCCCGTGGCCTCGGCGCTGCTGGTGGCGGCCCTGGTCGCGGTCGCGGCGGCCGGTCTCGGCGCGTTCTTCGGGCCGTTCGACGTCGTCCGCACCTTCTTCGCGGTCATCGGGGCGTGCGCCGCCGCCGAACACCTCCTGCAGCGCTGCACGCGCCGTTTCGGCGGGGTCACCGGCGATGTCTTCGGCGGCGTCGCGGAGACGGCGGCGACGGCGGCGCTGGTCGTGCTCTCCCTGGGCTGAGGGGTTCAGCCCACCGGTACGGCGTGGGGCAGGGTGCCCCACGGATGGTCACCGGTGCCGGGGACCGCGCAGTGCAGGGCGGCGCCCCGGGTCCTGGCCTCCGTCTCGGGGTCGGCGTCCGCCGGGACCCCGTACACGAGGTGACACAGGCGTGTTCCCGGGGAGCGCCAGGGGTGGGGGCGCTCGGCGCGGTACGTGTCCCAGGTGCCCTCGAAGGTCACCAGGACGTCGGCGATCCTGGCGTACGAGGGGTGCGGCGCGACGCCGTGGTTCAGGGCGAGGGTGCGGATGCCGGCGCCCCAGGCCGCCGAAGCCAGTCGGCGGTAGTGGTCGAAGCCGTGCGGTCCCGAGGTGACCTGGTCGAGGAAGGCGCCGTCCGCGCCGTACCAGTCGTGGTGGCGGACCAGGTCGCGGATGACGGCGGCGACCGGCCGCCGGGCGTAGTCGGTGTCGGCGTACCCGAGCACCCGTACGTCCAGCGCGCGCAGTCGGGCGGCGATCTCGGCGAACGCCGGGTCGGGGCGGTCGCCGGGGCCGCTGGCCGGGTTCAGGACCACCCCGTACAGGCGGGGCGCGGCGGCGAGGATCGCCTCCCATTCGGCGGGGCGGACGGACGGGTGTTCGTAGTACGGGACCAGGAGACCGCTTGTGCTCATGTGGGGGCTTTCATCCGTTCGAATGCTCGGCTGTGCGGCTGTGCGGCTGGGGGTCAGCGGTGGGCGGTCGCTCTGCCCAGCAAGCCGCTGACCAGGGCCGTCTGGGCGAAGGCAGCCGTCCCGTACACGGTCACGCCCACCCAGAGCGGGCTGCCCGCGTGGGTCGCCAGGGCCAGGGTCTGGGCGAGGGCTGCGACGCAGCAGATCACGGCCGCGCCGAGGATCGCGCCGAAGGACTGGAGCAGCAGGCCCGTCCACAGGACCACGCCCAGGAGGAGCAGGCCGGCCAGCCGGACGCCGGTCACGCCCGGGGTGTGCGGCCACAGGGCGGCGGTGGCGAGGCCGAGGGCGAAGAGCGTGGCGAGGTAGGCGGTGAGGCAACCGACGAGGGTGCGGGCGGTGCGGCGCCAGAAGGCGTTCGACGTGCTGCTGGAGCGGAGGGCGGCGAGGCCGCCGCTGCGGAGGCGGTGCAGGAGCCATTCGGCGGGGCCCATGCTGAGGGTGAGGGCGACCGCGCCGGAGGTGTCGCCCAGGGCGGCGTAGAGGACCAGGGTGCCGGTGCCCAGGCCGAAGAGGGCGTGGGGGAGGGAGGTGTGCAGGCGGGGGCCTGAGGTTGTTCGTCGGGTGCGGGTGCGTTGTGGCTGGTCGCGCCCACGCGGCGGCAGCCGCACATCAGCTACAGCCCCGCGCCTCTGTGGGGCGCCTTCAGCGGGCGCCACTTCGAGGACGGCGAGGAAGATGATCACGGCCAGGGAGCCGAGCAGCAGTGCCAGTCTCGCGATGTCCGGCACCGGCCGGATCATGGCCAGGAGGGCGCCCGCTGCCATGGGTAGCAGGGCGAGTAGCAGGGGGCGTTCGCGGCCCAGGACCAGGAGGGCCGTGGCGGCTGCCAGGTAGCAGGACTGGGCTGCGGCGAAGGCTGCCGCGGCGGGGCCCGCCGTGCCGGTCGCGCAGAGGGCGACCAGCGAGCCCAGGAGTGCTCCGGCGGGGGCGCCCAGGAGGAGGGAGCGGCGGGCCGCGGGGCGGTCACCCAGGCTGAGCCAGGAGTAGGCCCGGTGGGACAGGCCCTGGTTCCAGGTCCAGCCGCACAGGGCGCCGGCGAGGAGCGGTACGGTGCCGGCCGGGAGGCCGAAGTCGTCGCGGGGGCCGGCGAGGAGCGGGGCCCCGAGGACGTATCCGAGGCCGGGGAGGGCGAAGACGACGCCTCTCAGGAGGCAGCCCAACAGGCTTGTCCGCCAGGGGTCGTGGGCCGGGCCGTCCGGCTCGGGGTGGCGGCGCTCGACCCGGTCGTACAGTTCCTCGGCGAGGGCGAAGGAGTTCTTCACGCCGTACCGCTCGCGTATCTGGTCGTCCGACAGTCCGTCGGACTCCAGGAGGGCGGCTATCTCGTCCGGGTGTACGGCGGCGGCTATGAAGTCGTCCAGCCGGGCCGCGAGTTGGTCTATCGGGTCGGGCTGCGCCCAGCTGGGGGCGGTGCGCTGCCGTGGGATGGCGGGGAGTGTGCCGGGGCCCGCTCCGGGCGGCATCCAGATGCTTCCGCTCACCAGCCTGCCCCTTCCGTGGCGACGGCCTGGTACCAGGGGTCGCGTAGTTCGAGGGTCCAGTCGACCACGGTCTCGAGGGTGGGCTCGTACACCTCGGGCCGGCCCGCGAGTTCCTGGTAGATCGTCCGGAAGGCGTCCACGGAGCGGCGGAGCGTGAAACGGTCGATCACCCGCTGGCGGGCCGACCGGCCCAGTTCCAGGCGCCGTTCGTCGTCCCTCAGGAGGGTCAGCGCGGCGGCGGCCATCTTCTCCGGCTCGCGCGGCGGGACCACGAGGCCGGTGTCGCCGACGGCCTCGCTGACTCCGCCGACGGCCGTCGAGACCGTCGTACGGCCGCAGGACATCGCCTCGATGATGGAGAACGGGAAGCCCTCGGAGATGGACGACAGCATGACGATGTGTCCTGCGGCGTAGGCGCGCCACACCTCGGTGATGCGGCCCTCGAAGGTCAGCCCGTCGGTGACGCCGAGTTCGGCGGCGAGCTTCTCCAGGCGGGTCTGGTAGGCCTCGCCGCCCGCCGGTACCGGGCCGAACAACCGCAGCCTGGTTTCGGGGAGTTCGGCGCGGACCATGGCGTAGGCGCGCAGCAGCGTCTCCAGGTCCTTGATGGGGTCGACGCGTCCGCACCAGGTGAGGGTGGGGACCTCGGGTTCGGGGCCGGCGTGCGGGAAGGCGTGCGGGTCGACGCCGTTGTAGACCGTGCGGATCCTGTCGCTGTCGGCGCCGCCGCGCTCCTCCCAGCGCCGGTTGTACTGGTTGCAGGGAGTGATGAGGTCGGCCTCGCGGTAGCCGAGGGAGTTCAGCTCACGGTAGAAGCCGAGCATGAACGCCTTGACGGGCCAGCGCTGTTCGGCGCTGCGGTAGCCGAGGTAGCGCTCGCGCAGATAGATGCCGTGCTCGGTGAGGAGGAACGGCACCCCGTCCAGTTTGTGCGCGGCGAGCGCGGGCAGGGTGGCGAGGCCGCTGCTGACGGCATGGGCGACGGAGTCCTCGGGGATGCGGGTGCCCAGCGGCCGAAGTGCGTGCTCCAGCAGGTCGGTTGCTGTCAGGGCGTCGTGAACTGTCGGGCGGGCTTCGGCGGTCGGGAGATGCGGCATCGTCCATATCCACATCAGCGAGCGCAGCGCCGATTCGGTGCGCAGGGCCGCCGACAGGCGTCCGTCGCGGGCGAGTTCGGCGAGTTCGTAGAGTGCCTCGCCGAAGTCGCAGGGCGCCGCCGGGTCCAGGAAGGACAGCAGGAAGCGCTCGTAGGAGTCGATGAACCGGCGGCGGGAGCGGCCCAGCGGGGGTCGTGCGCGGCCGGGTCGCGGTCCCCAGGTCGGCACGGAGGTGTGGCGGTAGACGTTCGGCGGCAGCTCCCAGGTCACGGGTTCGCGGCCGCTGCCGGTGAGCGAGACGATGTGGAAGTCGACCTCCGGCATGCCCTTTACCAGCTGGTCGCACCAGGTGCTTACCCCTCCGTGGACGTGCGGGTAGGTGCCTTCGGTGAGCATGGTGACGTGACGTCCGGTGCGTGGCACTGCGTTGCTCTTCCCTGGGGTGCGGGTGATGTGGGGGGACTGCGCGACCGATCCCGGGTGCGGGTCCGTGGGGGCTGGTCGCGCAGTTCCCCGCGCCCCTTTGGGCGCGCTGCCCTTCAGGGCGCTGCTCTACGGCAGGTTGAGCTTCAGCGCGGACTGGAACGCGTCCGGTGTGGTCCAGGCCGAGAGGCGGCCCGCGTACGGGGTGCCGAACGCCGTGGTGCCGAGCAGGAGTTGCTTGGTGGTGCCCGTCGGTGCGGTGACCGGGACACGGGTCCCGTTCGGTGCGGTGACCGTGACGGTGTTGCCTACGCGGTACGCGGTGACGGTGCCCTTGGCGACGGCGGTCTGCCAGGCGGCCCGGCGCTGGAGTTCGGTGCCGATGGCGCTCTGCCGGGGGTTCTCCAGCGGGGTGTTGTCGGCGAACAGTGCCCGGTAGTCGGCGAGGACCTTGTCCAGCACCGGGTACAGCGTGCGGTCCTCGGCCAGGTTGGACTGGTGCGCGTAGTGCGGACGCGGGTCGCCCGAGATGGCGTGCCCGAGCGCGGTGCGCGCCTCCTGCGGGACGATGTACGACAGATAGCCGGTGGCCGTGTCCAGCGGCTGGGCCAGGCAGGTGGACGTCGGGTTGTTCTCGCAGACGCCGCTGCCGCCGTCGGCCGCCGAGGCGTAGATCCAGTTGTACTCGTCGGCCATCTCGGCGTTCGTGCCCGTGTTGTAGTACACGTTCATCGGGTAGCGCGGCACGGTCAGTGTGCTTGCGCCCACCGAACGCTGCTGCGGCTCACGGGAGTTGTCGGAGCCGGTCCACCGGACGCCGTTGTCGGAGAGGGCGCCCGCGAGGTTCGGGTTGTCGTCGGGCTGTTGCGGCAGCGTCCTCAGGCCCGAGTGCTCACCGGTCACCAGTTCCCCGCGATCGGTCGAAAGACCGTGTGTGACACCCCAGTTGTAGTTGTTCGCGATCTCCGCCGAGATGTCGGCGCGGCTCATGTACCGCGTGGAGCCGTTCGCGTTCTTCGCGCAGCTCCACGGCACGGTGGAGGTGTCCTGGACGCAGCCGAGGTATTGGTGGGTGTACGTGTGGTTCACCCAGCGGTACTTGGCCTTGTCGGCGAGGAGCCGGTCGGCGAGGGCGTCGGTGCCGCCGTTCTCGCTCTTCCATTCCTCGCCCGAACCGGCGTTGTAGACCATGTCGAGCGTGAGGCCGCTGCTCTGCTGCCACTGGGCCGCGTACGCCGCGTCGGCCGCCGTCATTCGGATCGGGGTGGTGCCCTCGCCGTCGCCGCCCACGCAGGTGAAGTCGCCGGGGGTGCAGTTGCGTGCGGTGTCCCAGCGGCTGTCGGGCGCGAAGACGTCGTCGACGTGGACGGAGAAGGAGTTGCGGCTCTGCCCCAGGTGCACTCCCTGGGTCAGCCACTCCACGATGCCCCGGGCCAGTACCCGGAACTGCTGCTGGTACGCGTTGTACGCGAACGTCACGACGAGTTCGCGCCGCCCGTCGTGCGCGTACTCGCCGATCAGGCTGCCGCGGCCGGTCCCGCCGGGCACCGCGGTGTCGAGGTAGCTGGTGAAGCCCGCGCGAGGGGCGGCGACGAAGCCGTAACTCTCCTGCACCGAGGCCGAGTTGTCCTCGAAGGTGAGCGGGCCGTCGAGGTAGCCGAAGTATCCGGCCCGGCCCGCGTCGGTGATGGCGGCGGCCTGTCCGTCCAGCGTGCCGGAGTAGGAGCTGTAGTCGAGGCCGACCTCCGGGTGCGCCCAGGTGTAGGCGTCGACCTGCGGGATGCCGTACGTCTTCTCGTAGGCCTCCAGGGCCGACTGCTCGGCCGAACCCGCCCCGAACGGTGCCTCGTTGGGCAGCACCACGCCCTGGAACCTGGCTCGGGGCTTCCCGTTGACCTTGTCACTCAGGAACGCGGCGTTGACCGTCGGGCGGTTCGCGTCGTTCAGATCGACGGTCGTGTAGGGGATGCCCGTGTCCGCCAGTTGGGCCGTGATCGCGTCGACCGGGCTGTCGCCGTTGTCCACGACGAGCACTCTCAGGTCGATGCGCGGCTCCGCGGCCGCCGCCGCGCCGGGCACTCCCAGCCCCAGGGCCAGCAGTCCGGCGGCCGTCGCGACAACAGCCGCATCCCGGGAAAATGTCCATCTGGGCGCTATCTGCGCCATGTTAGCCCCTCCCCCCACCAGTCCCCCTCGGCGGTCAATTCCGAGCGGGATCCGTGGAAATCATGCATAGCGGTGACCAGCCCACTTACCACAACCGCATGAGTGTGACTCAGGTCACCGGAAGTGAAGGGTGGGAAATGACCAGGACGCCACTGACAGGTGAACGTCCGCAGGAATGAGTGAAACCGGCCGCCGAGCGTAGGCTCGTGCCGAGGGTGCCCACCCTGGTGCCGACAGTCCCTGAGGTCGGATTTAGGGTCACTTGTCGGGCCTGGTCGACCCATTGCACTCGGCCACAGAAACTTTTCAGACGGAAGCGAGAATTCACCACCGTGACTGCTCTCACTCTCAGCACCGCCGCGGTGCCCGGCCTGCGGGCCGACGCGATCGTCGTCGGTGTCGCCAAGGGCGGCAAGGGACCGGTCGTCGCACCGGGCGCCGAAGCCGTGGACCAGGCGTACGACGGCAAGCTCGCCGACGTCCTGGGGACCCTCGGCGCCTCCGGTGCCGAGGGCGAGGTGACCAAGCTGCCCGCCCCGGCCGGCTTCAAGGCACCCGTCGTCGTCGCCGTGGGCCTGGGCGCGCTGCCCAACAAGGACGAGACCTTCGGCGCCGAGTCGCTGCGCCGGGCCGCCGGTGTCGCCGCCCGTACCCTCGCCGGCGCCAAGAAGGCCGCCTTCGCCCTGCCGATCGAGGACGCCGCCGACGCCGGCGCGATCGCCGAGGGCGCCCTGCTCGGCGCGTACTCCTTCGACGCGTACAAGGAGATCGGCAAGAACGCGAAGAACGGCAAGGCGCCGCTCGGCGAGGTCGCCCTGCTCGGCGGCAAGCCCCGCGACGCCGCGTTCAAGGCGGCCGTCGCCCGTGCCACCGCCGTGTGCGAGGAGCTCAACCGCGCCCGCGACCTGATCAACACCCCGCCGAACGACCTCAACCCGGAGGCCTTCGCCGCCGGCGCGCAGGCCGCGGCCGAGGAGCACGGCATGCAGGTGGAGGTGCTCGACGTCGAGGCGCTGGAGGAGGGCGGCTACGGCGGCATCCTCGGCGTCGGCGCCGGCTCCGCCGCCGGTCCCCGGCTGGTGAAGCTGACGTACACACACGAGGCCGCGACCAAGCACCTCGCCTACGTCGGCAAGGGCATCACCTACGACTCGGGCGGCATCTCGCTCAAGCCCGCCGGGCACAACGAGACGATGAAGTGCGACATGAGCGGCGCGGCGGCGGTCTTCGCCGCGGTCGTCGCCGCCGCGCGGCTCGGCCTCGAGGTCAACGTCACCGGCTGGCTGGCGCTCGCCGAGAACATGCCGTCCGGCTCCGCCACCCGTCCCGGTGACGTGCTGCGCATGTACAGCGGCAAGACCGTCGAGGTCCTCAACACCGACGCCGAGGGCCGTCTCGTCCTCGCGGACGCCCTGTGGGCCGCGTCGGCGGAGCAGCCGGACGCGATCGTCGACGTGGCGACGCTGACCGGCGCGATGGTGCTGGCGCTGGGCAGCCGGACGTACGGGATCATGGCGAACGACGACGCGTTCCGCTCCGCGGTGCACGAGGCGGCGGAGGAGGCCGGGGAGGCGGCGTGGCCGATGCCGCTGCCGGACCACCTGAAGAAGGGGATGGAGTCGCCCACGGCCGACATCGCGAACATGGGTGAGCGGGCCGGCGGCGGGCTGGTCGCGGGGCTGTTCCTGCGGGAGTTCGTGGGTGAGGGGATCACCTGGGCGCACCTGGACATCGCCGGCCCCGCGTTCAACGAGGGGGGCCCCTTCGGGTACACCCCCAAGGGTGGGACCGGGACCGCGGTGCGGACGTTGGTGCGCTTGGCCGAGTTGACCGCCGCCGGCGATCTGGGCTGAGGGTGTTTTAAGGGGCTTTGAGCGGCGGGACCCCGTGGGCGGGTAGTCCGGGGTCCCGTTGCGCCTCATGGCTCGATACCGAGTGTGCTCTGGCGGCTGCGGGCCGGATGTGGTTGATCGCGCGGTTCCCCGCGCCCCTCGGTGGGTGTCCTCGCCGTCCTTCTACGAGTGTGGGGTGTCTCTCACACCGGCCCGGCGTCTCTTCCACGTCCGACAAGTGCGAAGATGGGCTCGGCAGGACAGGGCCCCCACCACAGGGCCGAAGAAAGAGCGGCCGGACACCAGCCGCCGCCCGGTCACTGACGACCGGCGTACGGCGCAATGCATGGAGGACGTGACGTGGCGAACGACGCCAGCACCGTTTTCGACCTAGTGATCCTCGGCGGTGGCAGTGGCGGTTACGCCGCGGCGCTGCGCGGGGCACAGCTGGGGCTTGACGTCGCCCTGATCGAGAAGGACAAGGTCGGCGGCACCTGCCTGCACCGGGGATGCATTCCCACCAAGGCCCTGCTGCACGCGGGCGAGATCGCCGACCAGGCCCGCGAGAGCGAGCAGTTCGGTGTGAAGACCACCTTCGAGGGCATCGACGTCCAGGGTGTCCACAAGTACAAGGACGAGGTCATCTCGGGCCTGTACAAGGGACTCCAGGGCCTTGTCGCCTCTCGCAAGGTCACCTACATCGAGGGTGAGGGACGCCTCTCCTCCCCCACCTCCGTCGATGTGAACGGGCAGCGGATCCAGGGCCGTCACGTCCTGCTGGCGACCGGCTCCGTGCCGAAGTCGCTGCCGGGCCTGGAGATCGACGGCAACCGCATCATCTCCTCGGACCACGCCCTCGTCCTGGACCGGGTCCCGCAGTCGGCGATCGTCCTCGGCGGCGGTGTCATCGGCGTCGAGTTCGCGTCCGCGTGGAAGTCCTTCGGTACGGACGTCACGATCATCGAGGGCCTGAAGCACCTTGCTCCCCTCGAGGACGA
>Ga0136846_1242815_pt1 | contig 18683 bp, 23 predicted proteins | sample HopSoiMetagenom2_FD_96841 | JGI IMG/M metagenome (GOLD analysis project Ga0136846, IMG submission 96841) | Grasslands soil microbial communities from Hopland, California, USA - 2 Assembly 2016 (version 4) | ecosystem: Environmental > Terrestrial > Soil > Grasslands | place: USA: Hopland...
AATTAACAACTGGGCGGTCCGGGCGAGCGACAGGTGCGACCGAGTGCCACGACCCGAGCGCCGGCGCTCGGCCAGCCCGCGCAGCACCGCCGCGGCCATCAGATAGCCGGTGGCGTGGTCGAGCGCCTGCACCGGCAGCGGAGTCGGTCGGTCGCGGGCGAACACCCGCATGCCCTCCGCGGCGATACCCGAGCTCATCTGCACCAAGCTGTCGAAACCCCGCCGCGCCGCCCATGGCCCGGTCCAGCCGTACGCGTCAAGCGCGACGTCGATCAGTCCGGGCCGGATCGCGTCCCGCACCGCTGCGCCGAACCCCAACCGCTCGAGTGCATCGCTGCGGTAGCCGTGCACAAGCACGTCGGCAACTGCCAGTAGCGCCCTGAACTTGTCTCGGTCGCCCGCCATCGACAGATCGAGGCGTGCGCTCCGTTTGCCCAGCAACACCTCCGCGATGACACCGGGCTCGTCCCACTCGGGTGGGTCGATGCGCAGCACGTCGGCACCCCAGCCGGCCAGCAACCTGGTAGCGACGGGCCCGGCGAGCACCCGGGTCAGATCGAGCACGCGCAGGCCGGCGAGCGGTCGCCCGGTCGACGCACCGGGGAGGTGGAGCGGCTGCGCCGCACCGAGGACCTCTTGGCGGACGAGCGGTTCGCCGGTGACTGCGGCCGCCTGCGGGTGTCCCCGCCACTCGGCGATTGATCTCATCGCGGCCGCCGCGCCTCCCGCGGCGACCACCGCCTGCTCCAGGTCGTCGGCCGTCCAGGCGGACACCGCGGCGGCGACGGCGACCCGGTCGCGCGTCGCGTCCAGCACCTGCAGTGCCGCGGCGCGGTGGTGCGGTGCGTTCGTGTGCAGCCGGATCCAGCCGTCGTTAGTCGGGTAGTCGCCGCCGACCGGGTCCCAGACGGGCGGGACCTGCCATCCGTCCGGATACAGCGACCGCTCGAACCAATGCGCTGCCAGCGATCGGTCCACGGTGACCGCCGGCGGGTCGTCGTTGGCAAGCAGCCGCGCCAGGCAGGCGCCGGCCGCCCCGATCGACGCGACGGCGAGCTCGCTCACCCGGAACGCTGAGGGCAATGTCCCGGCGTCGACCACCCGAAGCGGCGGCAGCGCACCGAGGCTGAGCGCGTCCCCGATTTCTTCGAGCAGCACGTCAGGACGTTATCCGCGGGCCGGGTCGCAGCCGCACCGGCGGCCCTTCGTCCTCCACTGCCGACCACGGAACGACGTGCATGCTCCGATGCAGGAATCGCACGAGCGCCCCGATGACCCACGGCCCCCGCTGCCGCTCGCGGTCGTAACCGAGGACCGACCCGGTGTGGTGTCGGCTCACCAGCAGGGAGTCCACGCGCAGGGCAGCCTGCGTGCCGCGCAACGGACCGTCCTGGATACAGCGCAGGTCGGTAATGACACCGATCCGGGCGCCATCCGCGCCGACGACCTCGCGGCCGATCAGATCACTCGCTCTCATGGCGACTCCCCGGCACCCGGGACACGATATGTTCGCGCACCCAGTCCTCCAATGGCGCGACGCCGAGCGAGTCCCTGCTTGCGCCCAGCTTGATCGCGCTGCCGATATCGTCCTCTTGGGCGAAGTCGATGCGCGGAACGTCGTCGGTGCTCAGCCGTTGCGCGATCGACCGTATCCACACCCCCAGCCGTCCGCCGATCCGATGGCTCAGCGCGCGCTGCCCGACCAGGATCGCCGCGACGTACAGCGAACCGTCCGCGCCGCGCTCGAACTCCAGGTCGTCGACTTTGCACACCATGCGGCCGTCTCGGTCGAGCACCTGCCGGTCCAGCAGATGCAGGCTGAGGTCGAACACCCGACCATGCGGCTTCTCGCTCATTGCCCCGCCCGTGTCCACAGCATCAGTGGGATCGCCGCAACCGAGGCGACCACGATCAGTACCAGGAAAGCACTCGCTAATGCGTTCATGAGCCGACCGTTGCGTTTATCGCCCATGTAGTCCGGGTCGTTGCTGATGACCAAGATCGGGAAGTAGGTCAGCGGAAGCGCGACCGCCGAGAATACGACCGAGTACTCGGTGATCATGACCGGATCGATCGTGGTGAGAACGAATCCGGTGGCGATGATGAGCGTGAGCAGGACGGCGACGTGGAACCGCGCGGCCTGGCGCGGTCGGACGAATTTGCCCCACTGCCATCCGAAGTACTGCGCGATCGAGTAGCCGCACGACAGGCCGGTCTCGAGCGCGGCGCCGAACGTTGCTGCGACGAAGCCGAGGATGGCCACAGCGAGGGCGATCTTGCCCGCCGCGAAGGCGACCGGCAGTCCGATCTGGCCGAGGGAGTCGACCTCGATACCGCGCGGCTTGAGGACGAGTGCCGCATCGGCGGCGATGGCGAGCGACAACACCGCGCCGAGCGGGAAACCGATGAACACGTTGAGCCGCTCGATCATCAGGTCCTTGCGGCTCCAGCCCTCCTCGACGCCGCCGGAGGAGAAGAAGAACACTTCGTACGGGGTCATGGCGGCCCCGAACAGAGCGATCGCGTAATAGAAGTAGCTGGGCAGTCGCTCGTTCGGCGGCTTCTGTGGCACGAACACCTGATGAACGAGGCTGCCGTAGTCGGGATGCAACTTCCACAGTGCGAAACCGAAGACCAGCAGCGCCAGTCCGAGCAGTCCGGCGCCGTTTTCGAGGATCGAGAACTTGACCCGCCAGATCACCAGCCAGACGAACAGCCCAACCATCGGCACCCAGAGGATGTAGTTGACGCTGGTCGCCAACTCGAGGGAGAGCGCGACGCCGCCGATCTCGGCGGTGACCGTCAGCGCCGTCACGAGGAACGACGCCACGAGGTTGGCGAGTCCGGCACGTGGCCCGAGGCGCTCCCGGACCAGGTCGAAGGTGCCTCGGTGAGTGACCGCCGCGACCCGCCCCGACATCTCCGCGAACAGGCAGATGCCGACCAGCCCGAGTAGCGTCGCCCAGGCGAGCGACAGCCCGTACCGGGCGCCGACCAGGCCGTTGGTCACCAGGTCGCCGATGTCGACGAAACCACCGATCGCGGTCAGGATGCCCAGCGCTACCTGGAGAAACTTCATGAGGTCGCTCGGGCGAACGAGTCCAGCTTTGTCACCAAGGGCGGGATGTCCTGCGCGGTGTGCACCATTTCGCCCTGCTGATCGCGACGGGCGGCGATCCGCAGATCCGACAGTGTGCTCGAGCCCTTCGTGAGCAGGGTGTCGAGTTGGTTGCGCAACGCGTCGGCCTCTGTCGTATTGGGCGGCTGGATGGAGTCGAACTGCTGCTGCACCGAGCCGAGGTCGTCCTCGGCCTGGCTCAGCACGGTGTCGAGATACGGATCCAGCAGGTTGCCCTTCGCGCTCGTCTGCACCGCGAGCAACGCGGTCTGCAACGAGGAGGACGCGGCCTGGGCCGAGTGGTGCGCCTTGCCCCGATAGGCACCGGTCGTAGCCGCGTGTCCGACGCAGCCGGTCAGGATTGCCACCAGGACCACGGTGACGGCAAGGACGCCTGCCGCACGGCCAGCCGTCATTCCTTCTTCCCGCCGTGCAGAACGATCGCGACCAGCGCAGCGACCAGCATACCGAACATCAGCCAGGCCGCCAGGATCGCCAAGCCGTCGGTCTGGGTCACGGTGCCTCCGCCGCCCGTCTTCGCCCGATGTCGAAGGTTCCCGGCACGCGCCCTTTCGAAACGACCGCCCTTGCCGACGTCGAACTAGGTCACCTGGGCCAGCCCGGTTCTCGGCGGGAGTTGATGACCAGATTCTGGACGAACGTGTCGGGCGGCAAGGTGATCATGAACTCGATCGCCGAGGCAACGGTGTCCGGATCCATCATCACCTCATCCGGCAGGTGCCACTGATCCATCATCGGCGTGTTCATCGCGCTCGGCATCAGCCCGTGGATCCGAGCCGGCCACCCGCTCTCGTGCGCCTCGCGCTGCACAACCTCGGTCAGCTTGGCCAGCGCCGCCTTCGAGGCGTTGTACGCAGCGGCCCCGGTGCCGACGGTAATGGCGGAGATGGAGATGACGTTCACGACATCGGCGGGGAACTCGCGGGGGCCGGCTTCGACGACGCATCCGAGGAACTCGCGGGTGGTGAACATCGGGCCGTCAAGGTTGACACCGACGACCGTGCGCCACTGTTCGTCGCTCAACTCGAGGATGTTGGCGCCGCGATCGGTGCCGGCGTTGTTGACCAAGCAGTCGAACGCTGCGCCGTGCTGTTCGACGAGTCCCCGTATCTGTTCGCGTACCTGAGTCGAGTCGCGGACGTCGAGCGGCACGGCAACGCTGGCGCCGCCCGCCGCCTCACACCGCGCAACAGTCTGCTTTGCGCCGTCCAGATCGACGTCGGCGACGACCACCGACGCGCCGCCGCGGCTGAGCCGGAGTGCGGTCGCCCGGCCCAGGCCGCTGCCGCCACCGGTCACCAGCGCCACGCGTCCGGTCAGCGGTCGCGGCTCGATCATTACGAGGCTCGGTCCCCTCGGACGAACTTGTTGAATCGGCTCTGCTGCCCGTCGCTCGTCGTCTCCTGATACACAAAGGCGAGCCCGCGGTCGTCGAAGGTCTTGAAGAACTGGTCCCAGTCGACCTCTTCCAAGTCGTCGTCGGCGTCCCGGAATTCGATGCGCAGCACGCCGGCGTCGTCGTCGGAGCCCGTCCCCTCGACCGATGCGGGAACGCCGCCACGCTCCTCCGCCCACTTGCGGATCACATCATGGTCAGTGGTGGTGTGGCTGGAATGATCGGACATCGCTCCTCCTCTCACTCGGCCCGCCGCCGGCGGGCACGGCGGACAGCGGTGAGATACCGCCGTCGGGAGGTTCTCAAACCGGGGCGGGAGAAGCGGCGTCTGGGAGCCTGCGATCGATAGGAGAAGTGCTTCTAGGGCCTTCACTTCTGAACCGAAAACCGGCCAGCCCGCCAGATTCTGATCGTTTCGCGCGACGGCTGTGTGACGTAACGACTCATCGGGTAGGCCCTGGGAAGAACGCTGAACGTCCAGCGGATGTGTCCGGCGGTTTGCTGGAGGTCAGTCGCTATGCGCGTTCTCGGGATCAACGCGATCTACCACGATCCCGCAGCTGCGCTCGTCGTCGACGGGAGCATCGTCGCGGCGGCCGAGGAAGAACGATTCTCGCGCCGCAAGCACGGGAAACGGCCGCTGCCATTCTCGGCGTGGGAGCAGCCCGAACTCGCCGCTCGGTGGTGCCTGGCCACCGGCGGCGTCGCCCCGGAGGACCTTGATGCCGTTACCTATTCCTTCGATCCGCAGCTGCATCGCAGTCCGAAGGAGCTGGGCCTGAGCGACCCGTGGGACCACCTTCGGCACCTTTACGCCGAGCGGGCCGGGGACTTCATCGCCGCTGCGCTGCCCGGACTGGACCAGGAGCGGCTGCGTTACGTCCCACACCACGTAGCGCACGCGGCGTCCGCGGCGCTCGCGGCACCCTTCGCCGGCGATTGCGCGGCGCTCGTCCTGGACGGCCGCGGCGAGCAGCACAGCCACCTCGCGGCCCGGTACCGCGGCGGACGCGTCCAACCGCTGCACTCCCAGTCGCTACCCCACTCGCTGGGCCTGCTGTACGAGGACGCGACCGACCACCTGGGCTTCTTGCGCAGCTCGGACGAGTACAAGGTGATGGCGCTCGCCTCCTACGGCGAGCCGCGCCACCTGGACTACCTGCGCAGTCTCGTGCACGCGACCGACGATGGCGGCTTCGTGACTGCCGGCGTCGATTGGAACACGCTGGCCAAGCGCCGCCTGCCGGACGAGCCGTGGACGGCGGAGCACGCGGACCTCGCCGCGAGCCTGCAGGCTGTTCTCGAGGAGACGCTGCTCGGCCTGGCAAGGTGGCTGTACGAGCAGACCGGCAGCCGCAAGCTCGCGCTGGCCGGCGGGGTCGCGCTCAACTGCGTCGCGAACACCCGGCTGTTCGCCGAGACCCCGTTCGACGAAGTATGGGTGCAGCCTGCGGCGGGCGACGCCGGTACGGCCCTCGGCGGAGCGCTCACCGCCGCCGGCGCGGCGGGTGAGCTGCTTCAGGCAATGACCACGCCAGCGCTCGGGCGCGGGTTCACCGACACCGAGATCGAGGCGGCGCTGCGTACCGCGCGGGTGCCGTTCGAGCGGCCGGCCGACGTCGCGGACGCGGTCGCCGAGGAATTGGCCGGCGACGGCATCGTCGCCTGGTTTCAGGGCCGAAGCGAATACGGGCCGCGCGCGCTCGGGCACCGCTCCCTGCTCGCCCACCCGGGGCGGATGCAGAACCTGACCCGGCTGAATGACGTCAAGGGACGCGAGCAGTTCCGGCCGGTGGCCCCGATGGTGCTCGTCGAACGTGCCCACGAGCTGTTCAGCCGTGGTCCGATCCCGTCGCCGTACATGCTGTTCGTCCACGACGTCGACCCCGCGTGGCGCGACCGGATCCCGGCTGTCGTGCACGTCGACGGCACCGCACGGATCCAGACCGTCGATCGTGCGGAGGAGCCGCTTGTGGCGCGGATGCTCGACGGGTTCGCGCGGCGTACCGGCCTGCCGGTCGTCGTCAACACCAGCCTCAACACCGCCGGACGGCCCATGGTCGACGACATCAAGGACGCGCTCGAATGCTTCGGCTCGACGCCGGTCGACCTGCTGGCGATCGGGCCGTACGCCGTCCGGCGCAGCGCAATGGGAGCGCCGGGATGACGTTCTCGATCGTGATCCCGACGATCGGCCGGCCGTCCTTGACCGAACTGCTCGGCTCCCTCGCCGGCTGCGACGGGCCGTGGCCGGAGGCGATCGTCCTCGTCGACGACCGGCCGCATGCCGTCGGATCACTCCTCGAGCTCGATGCGGTCTCCGGATGGCCGGCCGAGGTCTTGCAGATACGCCGCTCCGGCGGCCATGGGCCGGCCGCCGCTCGCAATGTCGGCTGGCAGGCGGTGGGCTCCGACTGGGTCGTTTTCCTCGACGACGACGTGCGGGTCGTGTCGTCGTGGTTGCGCCGCTTGGCGAGTGACTTGGCGGACCTCGAGCCGGACGTGGCCGCCAGCGCCGCCGAGATCCGGGTGCCGTTGCCCGCCGGACGTCGGCCGACCGACTGGGAACGGAACACCGCCGGCCTGCAAACCTCGACTTGGATCACGGCCGACATGGCCTACCGGCGTGACGTGCTACGGGAACTGCACGGCTTCGATGAGCGGTTCCGCCGAGCGTTCCGCGAGGACGCCGACCTGGGGTTGCGCACCGTTGCGGCCGGTTACCGGATCGTCCCCGGCCGCCGCTGCACGGATCATCCGGTGCGTCCGGCGCCATGGTGGATGAGTCTTCGGCTCCAGCGGGGCAACGCCGATGACGCGCTGATGCGGGCGCTGCACGGCCCGTCGTGGCACCAGCGGGCGAACGCTCCGGTCGGGCGCCGAAGCCGGCATCTCCTCACCACCGCGGCCGGCTTGACGGCGCTCGCTGCCCAGCTCGCCCATCGCCGCCGGATCGGTGCGCTCGCCGCCGCCGGATGGGCCGGCGCGACTGCCGAGTTCGCCTGGGCGCGGATCGCGCCCGGCCCCCGCGATCGCGCCGAGGTGACCCGGATGATCACGACGAGCGCGGTCATCCCACCGCTGGCTGCGTGGCACTGGCTGCGTGGACTGGTTGTGCACCGCAACGCGCAACCGTGGCGCGGGGCGAGGCCGGGACCGATCGGCGCGGTGCTGGTCGACCGGGACGGCACCCTCGTGCGCGACGTGCCCTACAACGGCGAACCCGAGCGGGTGGAGCCGATGCCCGGGGCACGGGCGGCCCTCGACCGGCTGCGCGCAGCCGGGATCAAGGTCGCGGTCATCACCAACCAGTCGGGCGTCGCCCGCGGATGGCTGACGATGCCTCAGGTCTGCGCGGTGAACGCCCGGGTCGACGAGCTGCTCGGGCCGTTCGCCGACTGGCAGGTGTGCCCGCACGCCGAGGATGACGGCTGCCCGTGCCGCAAGCCGGAACCAGGCATGGTGCTCGCCGCCGCGAAGAAGCTCGGCGTGCCGGTGAGCCGGTGCGTCGTCGTCGGTGACACCGGCGCGGATGTGGCGGCCGCGCAGGCAGCTGGGGCCGCTGGGGTGCTCGTCCCGAACGCGGCCACTCGGCACCAGGAGATCGAAGCCGCGCCAGCGGTGTTCGCGCGGCTGGACGAGGCGGTCGACGCGCTGCTCGCGCGACGCGGGGTGCCGTCGTGAACCGGCATGTGCTCGTCGTCCGCCTCGACAGCATGGGCGACGTGCTGATCTGCGGGCCGGCGATCCGCGCGGTCGCCGCGCAGTCGCGGATGGTCACCGTCCTCACTGGACCGCTCGGTGCCGCGGCGGCGCGACTGCTACCCGGCGTGGACGACGTACTGAGCTGGGACTGCCCCTGGATCGCCGCCGATCCACCGGTCGCCGACCCGTCCGGCATCGCCCGGTTGATTGATCGATTGCGGCAAGCGCGGATCGACGAGGCGGTGGTACTGACTTCATTCCACCAGTCGGCACTGCCCACCGCGCTGGTGTTGCGCATGGCCGACGTCCGACGGATCACGGCGATCAGCGAGGACTGCCCCGGCAGCCTGCTCGATGTACGCGTCCCGCCGCCGCCCGAAGCCCCAGAGGCCGAACGGATGCTCACCGTGGCCCGCGCGGCAGGCTTCCCATTGCCGGCCGGGGACGACGCGCGGCTAGCGGTGCGTGACCGGTTGCCGACGCCGGCCGGGCTGCCCTCGGCCCGGTATCTGGTCGCGCATCCCGGCGTCTCGGCGCCGGCGCGCAGCTACCCGACGGAGGCGTGGTGTGAGGTTGTGCGGTTGCTCACCGCACGCGGCTGGCACGTTCTGGTGACCGGCTCCCGTGCCGAGAGCCCGCTCACGGCTCGGGTGGCCGGCGCGGCCACGGTGCCCGGGCACACCCGCGACTGCGGCGGCGTGTTCGATCTCGCCGCGCTCGCCGCCACGCTGCGCGGTGCCGCGGCGCTGATCATCGGCAACACCGGTCCGGCGCATCTCGCCGCGGCGGTCGGCACGCCGGTGGTGTCGCTGTTCGCCCCGGTCGTGTCGGCCCGCCGCTGGGCGCCGCACGGGGTGCCCGTCGTCCTGCTCGGCGACCAGCACGCGCCGTGTCGGGACACTCGCGCACGCCGATGCCCGGTGCCGGGACATCCCTGCCTGGCGTCGGTGGCTCCGAGCGATGTCGTCGCAGCCGCCGAGTCTCTGGCGAAACGCAGCGAGGCGGTGCCGGCGTGAGAATCCTGCTCTGGCACGTGCACGGCAGCTGGACGACGGCATTCGTGCAGGGCCGGCACGACTATCTGGTGCCGGTGCTGCCGGACCGGTCCGCGGACGGCGTCGGCCGGGCGCGCACCTGGGACTGGCCGGCCTCGGTCGTCGAGTTTGCACCGGAGCAGCTGGCCAGGGCCGACTTCGACGTGGTGGTTCTCCAGCGCCCGCAGGAATTCGACCTCGTGCGTTCGTGGACCCGGCGGCGACCCGGAATCGACGTCCCCGCCGTCTATCTTGAGCACAACACCCCGGAACCGCATCCGGTGAACAGCCGGCATCCGATGGCCGACCGCGCCGACGTCCGGTTGGTGCACGTGACTCATTTCAATCGGCTGTTCTGGGATTCCGGCCGCACCTCTTCGTCGGTGATCGAGCACGGCGTGGTCGACCCCGGCGAGCTCTACACCGGCGAACTTGCCCGCGCAGCTGCCGTTGTGAACGAACCCGAGCGGCGCGGCCGGATGGTGGGCGCGGACCTGTTCGGCCAGTTCGCCGCGACGGCGCCGCTCGACGTGTTCGGCATGGGCGGCACCGGGACGAGCGCCGACAGCCGGGTGGTCCGGCACGGCGATGTCCCGCAGCACGCGATGCACCGCGAACTCGCCCGGCGGCGGGTATACCTGCACCTGACGAGATGGACCTCGCTCGGCCTCTCGCTCATCGAGGCGATGCAGCTGGCCATGCCGGTGGTCGCGATCGCCGCGACCGAGGCGGGCGAGGCCGTGCCCGAGGGCGCCGGCGTCATCTCGACCGATGTCGACCGGCTCGTCCGCGCGATGGCCGACTACCTGAACGACCCTGAGGCGGCGCGGATGGCCGGCAAGTCCGCCCGCGCGTACGCGCTGCAGCGCTACGGGTTGCCTCGGTTCCTCGCCGATTGGGACCGGCTGCTCGAGGAGGTGACCGCCGAATGAGAGTTGCCATGGTGTCCGAACACGCGAGCCCGCTCGCGGTGCTGGGCGGAGTGGACGCCGGCGGGCAGAACGTGCACGTGGCGGCGCTGGCGGCGGCCCTTGCCGACCGTGGCCACCAAGTGACGGTATACACCCGACGGGACGCCGCTGAGTTGCCGGAGCGGGCGAAGCTGTGCCCCGGTGTCACGGTCGAACACCTCGACGCCGGCCCGGCCGAGCCGATACCGAAGGACGATCTGCTGCCGCTGGTTCCGGCGATGGCCGAAGACCTTCGGCGCCGACTGGCAGGCAGCCCTCCGACGGTCGTGCACGCCCACTTCTGGATGAGCGGGGTCGCTGCACTGTCTGCAACCCGGCGGCTCGGCATTCCGGTCGTTCAGACCTTCCATGCGCTCGGAACGGTCAAGCGACGGTTCCAGGGCGCCGCGGACACCAGCCCCCGGAGTCGCATCCGGGCTGAGCGCACCGTGGCGCTCGCCGCCGCGCGAATTGTTGCCTCGTGCACCGACGAGGTGCAGGAACTGGTTCGCATCGGCGCACCGCGCGGGCACATCGACGTCATCCCGTCCGGCGTCGATCACCGGCACTTCACCCCAGATGGGCCGCGCGCGCCGGCTGCCGACCGCCACCGGCTGCTCGCGATCGGCCGGCTCATTCCCCGCAAGGGCATCGACGATGCGATCGCGGCACTGCAATCGGTGCCCGACGCCGAACTCGTCGTCGCCGGCGGCCCGGACGCCGCGGAGCTCGATCGTGACCCTGAGGCGGTCCGGCTCACCGAGTGCGCGCGGCGGTGCGGCGTCACGGACCGGGTACGCCTGATCGGCCGGGTGCCGCACGCCGAGCTGCCGGCCCAGATCCGCGCCGCCGACCTCGTCGTCTGCCTGCCGTGGTACGAGCCGTTCGGGATAGTCCCGCTCGAGGCGATGGCCTGCGGGGTTCCGGTCGTGGGCTCGGCCGTCGGCGGCCTGCTCGACACGGTGATCGACGGGGTCACCGGCGTGCTGCTGCCCCCGCGCCGACCGCAGCTGGCCGGCGCCGCCATCGCAGCGCTGCTCGCCGACGAGCGGCGCCGCGAGCAGTACGGCCGCGCCGGCATCGAACGCGTCGCTTCGTACTACGACTGGCGCCGGGTGGCCGGCGCTACCGAGCGCTGCTACCTGCGGGCCGCTGCCCTCCCCGGCTCGGCCGACACCAGATCGCGGGTTGGCAGGCGAAAGGAGAGCGTCGGATGACCGATGTCCTGGATCCGCACGTTCGCGACCTCGTCGCCGCGCTGCTTGCCGACGACGCGCTGCCCAGGGTCACCGCGCGGTGGGGACAGCAGCTCGCGAAGCTGCTCACCGCCGGCGGCCGGGTACTCGTGGCCGGCAACGGCGGTAGCGCCGCGCAGGCGCAACACTTCACCGCCGAACTCGTCGGCCGCTACGACGGTGACCGGCGACCGTTCTCGGCGCTCGCATTGCATGCCGAGACGTCGTCCATGACCGCGATCCTGAACGACTACGGCGGCAACGAGGTGTACGCCCGGCAGGTCGAGGCGCATGGTCGGCCGGGCGACGTCTGCCTGCTCATGTCCACCTCGGGCAGGAGCCCCAATCTGGTTGCCGCGGCCGCCCGCGCACGGGCCGCTGGGCTCACCGTCTGGGCGATGACCGGCCCGCCGCCCAACCCGCTGGCCCAGCTCAGCGACGACCGACTCTGCGTGCAGGCGCAGCGCACCTGCACCGTGCAAGAGGTCCATCTGGTGGCGACGCATCTGATCTGCGAGGCGCTCGACGCGGCGGTGGCTCACCCGCAGACCCCGCCCACACTCGAGGTGGCGGTCCAGTGACCGAACCGCTCGCCGTCGTCGGTGACGCGCTGCTCGACGTCGACGTCCAGGCGCGTGCCGACCGGCTGGTGCCCGACGCGGCCGCGCCAGTGCTCGAGGAGCAGTCCCGCCGAGTGCGCCCGGGCGGAGCGGCGTTGGCGGCGCTGCTGGCCGCCCGGCTGAGCAGCCGCCCGGTGCTGCTGATCGCCGGCGTTCCCGACGACGATGCCGGTGCCCACTTGACCGGATTGCTGCCTGCGCAGGTAACACTCGTCCCGCTGCCGTGTACCGGACGCACGCCGGTGAAGACGAGGCTGCGGGCAGCGGGGCAAACGGTCGCGAGACTGGACGCCGGCACTGGGCCGCTCGAATACGCGGGGCTGCCGACGAGCGTGCGGGCCGCGCTGCGCGAGGCGACCGCAGTGCTGGTCTCCGACTATGGCGGCGGGGCCACCGCGCATGAGCCGTTGCGCGCGCTGCTCGGCGCGCGCGCCGAGGGCCAGCCCACCGTCTGGGACCCGCACCCGCGCGGTGCCGAGCCGGTGGCGGGGCTGACGCTGGTGACACCGAACGGCAGGGAGGCGGCACTAGCGTCCGACATCCCCGGGGAGCGGATCGGCGCCCGCCGCCGGCAGGCCGAAGCACTGCGCAAGCGGTGGCGCGCCCGGGCCGTAGCGGTGACGCTCGGCGGGCGCGGTGCGCTGCTCGCCTACGGCGACGGCGCGGCGGAGCTGTTCCCGACCGAACCGCACACCGGGCGGGACGCGAACGGCGCCGGCGACTGCTTCGCCGCGGCGACCGCCATTACGCTCGCCGACTCCGGGCTGCCCAGCGACGCGGTCGCCGCGGGTGTCGCGGCGGCTTCGCGCTTCGTCGGCGCCGACGGCGATCCCCGGGTGCTGGCCGGCGCCGCGGCACCGCCCGCTGCGCCACAGCAGGCAATGGACCTCGCGGCTGCTGTCCGCGGGCGCGGTGGCACGGTGGTGGCCACCGGCGGGTGCTTCGACCTGCTCCACGCGGGCCACATCGCGACACTCGCCGCAGCGCGCTCGCTGGGCGATTGCTTGATCGTCTGCGTCAACTCCGACGACTCCGTTCGACGGCTCAAGGGCCCGGATCGACCGCTCCAGCCCGCCGTCGATCGGTTGCGCGTGCTGTCATCGCTGCGCTACGTCGACGCCGTCGTGGTGTTCGAGGAGGACACACCGGCGGCGGTCCTGCAGACGCTGCGCCCGGACGTCTGGGTCAAGGGCGGTGACTACTCTGCGGCGGCCCTGCCGGAAGCCGGGCTGGTTCGGTCGTGGGGTGGCGAGGTCGTCACTGTTCCGTACTTGGCTGGTCGCTCGACTTCCCGCCTGGTCCGCTCGGCGCACCGATGAGCAGGCCCACAGCACTGGTACTGCGGGCACTGGGGCTGGGCGACTTCCTCACCGGATTGCCGGCGCTGGCGCTGCTTCGCCGCTCGCTGCCGGGGTTTCGCATCGTCCTCGCTGCGCCACTCGTGCTCGAGCCGCTCGCTCGCCTCGCCGGCTCAGTGGACGACATGGTTCCGGGCGCCGAATCACTGCGGCCGCTGGCCGACGCGCCGCGCCGGCCGCAGCTGGCCGTGGATCTGCACGGCAATGGACCGCGAAGCCGGCAGGTGCTGCTCGACCGCGAGCCCGACCGGCTGATCGCCTTCGAGCACGACGGCATCCGCTGGCGCCCGGAGGAGCAGGAGGCGGCGCGGTGGTGCCGGCTCGTCGTCGAGGGCCTCGGCCTGCCCGCCGGCACCGAGCACCCGAGCGTGGTGGGCGCATTGCCGCAGCCGGCGGACGTCGACGCTCCATCCGGGCTCACCGTCCTGCACTGCGGGGCGAAGTCGGCGGCCCGGCGCTGGCCGGCCGAGCGGTTTGCCGCGCTGGCCATCCTCCTTCGGGCACACGGTCACGACGTGGTAATCACGGCGGGTCCGGCGGAACGCGACATGGCGCAGGCCATCGGCTGCGCGGGCCGCGTCCCGGTGCTCGACCGGATGACGCTGGTGGAACTGGCCGCGGTGATCGCCCGGGCCCGGTTGGTGATCAGCGGCGACACCGGCGTCGGCCACCTGGCCACCAACTACGCGACTCCATCCGTGCTGTTGTTCGGCCCCGTGTCGCCGCTGATCTGGGGACCCCCGCCCCAGCCGCGACACCAGGTGCTGTGGCACGGCACGGGCGACGGCGATCCGCACGGCGGCTCCCCCGACCCGGCGCTGCTCGCGATCTCGGTGTGCGAGGTAGCCGGGGCCGCCGCGCGGGCCGAACGCGCGGCGCTGGCTCCGGTCGCCGCGTTCGGCAGCTGAGCGCGCGGTTCGGCAGCTGAGCGCGCGGTTCGTGGACCGCGGTTTGGGGGTGAGCGCCGCTGCTCCGCCCGGGCGCGTGCCGGACCCTCCCGGGGCACACGACGGGCCGCCGGGAATGATCCCAGCGGCCCGTCGGCCTTGCGGTCTATCTTGTCAGCTGAGCCACAGTGACGTGTCATCCACGACGAACGATGTTTGCAACGAGAAGTCCTCGGCCCCGGTGAAGGTCAGTGTCGCCGTCTGGCCGGCGAAGGATGACACGTTGAATGACTTCAGGGCGTAGCCGGAGGACTTGTTCGGGTCGGAGTAGCTGGCCAGCGGCGTCGAGCCGAGCGTGACGGTCAGCTTGTCGTAGGCGGTCGTCGTCGTGGTCTCGTTCGTGTCGAGGTGCAGTTAGAACGACAGGGTCGCGCTGCACCCGCTCGGTATCGTCACCGACTGGCTGAGCGTGTCGGCGGGCACAGAAGACGCGGCAACGGACGCCGCAGCGCTGACTGCTGCGAGGAGGCTGAGTTGTCGGCTACCCGGTTGCATCGCAACCTCCTGGCTTGCTGGCTTGTCGCAGCGACCCGAACTGTTGAGCGGGCGCGCCCGAACCGTCGAGCGGGCGGGCACCAACCTGTCGAGCGGGCCCGAAGCACAGTAGAGCCGGATCACAGCGCCTGAGGGACCGCCGAGTCGCAGGTTCTCCCGTGACGGCAAGTTGCCGTGACTGTGCGCAACTACGCTGCAGGAGTGAGCTCTGAACAGGCGCCGCCTGGGGCGTTGACGCACGTCGACACGCACGGCGCCGCGCGGATGGTGGACGTCTCGGCAAAGCAGGTCACAGCGCGCGAAGCCCGCGCCGGCGGGCGGTTTGTGACGACGCCTGAGGTGATCGCGCTGCTGCGTCGCGACGGAGTGCCGAAGGGGGACGCGCTGGCAGTGGCGCGGATCGCCGGGATCGCCGCCGCCAAACGGACCCCGGATCTGGTACCGCTGTGTCATCCGGTCGCCTTGCACGGCGTGGTGGTCGACCTGACGCTCACCGACGATGCGGTCGAGATCGTCGCGACGACCCGCACGGCCGACCGCACCGGCGTGGAGATGGAGGCACTGACCTGCGTCGTCGTCGCCGGCCTCGCGCTGTATGACATGGTGAAGGCCGTCGACCGGCGTGCCCGGCTTACCGACGTGCGACTGATCGCGAAGTCGGGTGGCCGCTCGGGGGAGTGGTCGCGTTCGTGAAGGCCGCAGTGATCACCTGTTCGAACCGCTCGGCAACCGGCGCCCGGCCTGACGACAGCGGTGAGATCCTGGTCGGGATGCTTACCGATGCCGGGCACGAAGTGGTGTTACGGCGGGTCGTGCGCGACGACGTCGCCGCCATTCGCGCCGCGATTTCCGATGCCCTCGCGGCCGGCGCCCCGGCGGTACTCACCACCGGCGGCACCGGGTTGACACCCACCGATCTGACGCCCGAGGCGGTGGTCCCGCTTCTCGACCGATCGGTGCCCGGCATCGCGGAGGCACTGCGCGCGGCCTCCAGCGATGCAGTACCGACTTCGGTGCTCTCGCGCGGCGTGGCCGGCACGATCGGCACCGCGCTGGTCGTGACGTTGCCGGGATCGCCCGGCGGCGTGCGGGACGGCATGGCGGTCCTCGCGCCACTGCTCGATCACGCCGTCGAGCAGTTGGCCGGCGGGGATCACGGGCCGGGTGGCGGTCCGTGACCGCGCCGGGTAGTGAGGTGGACCCGATCGTGCGACTGGTCGCCGTGTCGGCCGACCCGCTGTCGACGGCGCTGCACGAGACGGCCGTGGCGCATCCGCGCGCGGGCGGCAGGGTGTCGTTCTGCGGCGTCGTCCGCAGTACCGACGCCGGCCGGGGAGTGATCGAACTCGAGTACGAGGGGCATCCGAGCGCCGAATCCGTGCTCCTCGAAATCGCCCAAAGGTTCGCGGCCGAACCAGACGTGCTCGCGCTCGCCGTCAGCCATCGGGTGGGCCGACTCGAGATAGGCGACGTCGCGCTGGTCGCGGCGGTTGCGACCGAGCATCGCCGCGCCGCGTTCGAGATTTGCTCCCGGCTCGTTGACGACGTGAAGCGGCGTTTACCGATCTGGAAACGGCAACTGTTCGCCGACGGCACCGACGAGTGGGTCAACTGTCCGTGATCGGCACCGGCGACGGGCAGACTGGGCAGGTGACCGATCGCCAACCGGACGCCAACCCGCGACCGGGCCCCGACGACCAGCCGGTGCTGCCCGAAACGAGCTCAGACGAACGCCACGTCGGGTGGGGTGACGAGCCCAGCGAGCGCGACGACGACTGGTACCGCCGGGAGCGGCCGCCGCACCACGAGTGAGCGGTCATCACCGCCTCCGCTCGCGGTTCGACGTCCGCCGAGACGCCATGGTCGCCGGAGCCTAGGGCGGGACCACCACCGCTGTGAACACGTGGCCTGCCGCGTCGCGGGCGATACGGACCGCGGCGTGCCGGTCGACAGCGACCACCAGCTCCGCGTCGGCTTCGGTGCTCGCGGGCAGCACCGCAAGTACCAGGGACCGCGCGGTCACCGTGCTGATTTCTGGAGGAAGCGACGGCGCCGCTGCCAGCTCCGGTGCCCGGCTTGCCTCCAGCAGGTCGATGTGATCGCCTGCGCGAACGAGGTCGGCCGTGTGCGGGTCGTCCAGGGTCACCGCGGCTGCGACCAGGCCGGCCGGTAGCCCGGTGGCGAGATCGGCACCGATCAGGCGGGTGCCGGTGATGGCTTCGCCCGTGGCCACCGGACCCGCCAATCGCCGGCCGGCCACCGTTGACGGATCGAATCGCGCCCCTGCCGGCCGCACCGCCGTCGGCCAGCGCGCGAGCGCAAGGTCGGCTCGAGCAAGCAGGTGCCCCGCCGGCAACGGCCGAGCGGCCACGACCACCGGCTGCGCAGTTGCGGCCGGCGCGTCAACGGCCTGGTGGCCGCCGACCGCGCTGGCGAGCGCGAGCAACAGGCAGGTACCGGCCACGAGCAGCCGCGGCCACCTGCCTATGCGCGGCAATGCATGGAACAGGTGAGGCATGCCGCCACGCTAGGGAGCAGACCCCACGGTGCCCGGCGCGGCGCAGCCCAGTGTGGACGCCGTCGGCTGGCTGTGGATAGCAACCGGCGCCTTGTCGGTGCCGGGTGCGTATCCGGGCAGGTCAGGCGGAGGCGGCCTTGGCGGGCGCGCTACCGGCCGATGATGAACCGGAGTCCGAGCTCGACGGGGACGAAGACGCGGACGAGGACGAGGAAGCCGAAGACGAGGTGTCCTGCCCCGCCGGCGCGCTCGACTTCGCGGAAGCGCGGCTGTCCGTCCGGTAGAAGCCGGAGCCCTTGAAGACGACGCCCACGGCCGAGTAGACCTTGCGGACCGGGCCGGCGCAGGTCGGGCACTCGCTCGCCGCCAGATCGCTGAACGACTGCACCAGTTCGAACTGGTTGCCACAGTCGGCGTCCACGCATGCGTATTGATAGGTGGGCATGAGCGGCGTCCTCCGGAGTCGAGCTGGCACTCCTAGCTTACGACTGCTAACGCCCGGAACGCATCTGGATGTTCCCCCCGAGTGTCAGCCACCCGCTCGGCGTGACGGCCGCGCCGACCGGCACGTCCCATTCCGCCCGCGGCAGTCGGTCGACCACCTCGCCGTCGAAGGCCAGCGCAGCGGTCACCGCGCTCGGGTGGCACCGCGCCAGCGCCCGGTCGTAGGACCCGCCTCCCCGGCCGAGCCGGGTCCCGTCGCGGGCGACCGCGAGCGCGGGAGCGAGGACGAGCTGCGCGCCGGCGATGGCGTCGATCCCCAACCTCGCGCCGAGCCCGTCCGGCGCCCACTCGGCCCAATCGAGGTCGCGGTCGGGCAGGGTCACGGGAACGAGCACCGTTCCGGCACGGGCGTGCAGTGCCGAGAGCAGCTGGACCGATCCGGGTTCGCTGCGCAGTGGTACGTACGCCGCGACCCGGTCGATGCCGGTGAGCCGGTCCAGTACCTGTTCGCACACGGCGGCGCGCGCGCGTTCCAGCTCTTCGACCGGCCGGGCGCGCCGGGCGACTAGCAGCTCCGCCCGCAGACGCACCTTCTGCCGATGCGCGTCCACGTCCGAACTCATCCTTTGATTCTGGCCCGGATACGCTCGGGCAATGACTGCAGCACGCGTATCCAAGGCGCTGATCCCGGCGGCGGGCCGGGGCACCCGGTTCCTCCCGCTGACGAAATCCGTGCCGAAGGAGCTGGCGCCGATCGTCACCACGCCGGCGCTCGAGTTCGTCGTGACGGAGGCGACCGAGGTCGGGGTCACCGACGTGCTCCTCGTGGTGGGTGAAGGCAA
>Ga0136846_1214419_pt1 | contig 18680 bp, 17 predicted proteins | sample HopSoiMetagenom2_FD_96841 | JGI IMG/M metagenome (GOLD analysis project Ga0136846, IMG submission 96841) | Grasslands soil microbial communities from Hopland, California, USA - 2 Assembly 2016 (version 4) | ecosystem: Environmental > Terrestrial > Soil > Grasslands | place: USA: Hopland...
CCGGCCGGGGAACTCCATCCGGGCGAACGCGTAGGCCCCCATCATCGAGAACGTCACCTGCCCGGTGGTCAGGATCACGGTCACGAGCAGGGTGTTGAGCAGGTACCGCCCGAAGTCGTACTGGCTGAACAGCGTCGAGAAGTTCGACCAGGTCGGGGGCGATGGCGGCCGCAGCGGGGACTGCGACAAGATCGCCGACAGCGGCTTGAACGCCGCGAAGATCGACATCAGGTACGGCAGGATGAAGATCAGGGCGATGATCACCAGCAGGAGGTAAAACAGGGTGAGCCGCACGCCCTTGCCCACCCGCGATGTCCGTTCCGTCGTCGCGGCCGCGGCGGCGCGTCCGCCGGTGGTGTTGACTGTGGCCATGGCGGGCTCCTCACCCGATCTCGTACGTCATGCGCTTGTTGAACCACTGGAACTGCACCACGGTGATGGCCAGGATGAGCAGGAACAGCACCACCGACATCGCCGAGGCCTCGCCGATCCGGAATCCGGCGAATGCCGTGTTGTAGATGTTCAGGTTGGCCACCTCGGTGGAGTTCCCGGGTCCGCCAGCGGTCATCACGTACACGGTGTCGAACACCTGGAACGAGCCGATGACTCCGGTGACCAGGACGAACAGCATCGTCGGCCGCAGCAGCGGCAGCGTCACGCGGCGGAACTGCTCCCACTTGCTCGCCCCGTCCAGCGCTGCGGCCTCATACAACGCCGGCGGGATCGCGCCCAGGCCGGCCAGGAAGAACAGCATGTTGTAGCCGGCGTACTGCCAGATGTTGGCGAACGCGATCACCGGCATCGCGGTGGCCTGATCCGTCAGCCAGGCGGGCCCGGGGATGCCGAAGTGGGCCAGGAACTGGTTGATGATGCCAGTGGGGTTGAAGATCCAGTTCCACACCACGCCCATCGCGACCGGGGTGGACAGGAACGGCAGCACGGCGATGACGCGTATCAGCCCGCTGCCGGGGTGCTTGCGCTGCAGCAGCATCGCTATCCCCAGCGCGAGCACGGTCTGGACAGGAATGTTCAGCAGCACGTAGTAGGCGGTCACCAGCAGCGAGTGGCCGAAGCCGTCGAATTCGAAGATGTTCACGTAGTTGCTCAGCCCGACCCACTTCATCGGCGTGAGCATGTTCCACCGGACCAGGCTCAGGAAGATGACGAAGACGATCGGGATGAGCAGGAACAAGATCACGCCGAGCAGGCTGGGCGCCAGGAAGGCGAACGCGGTGCGGATGGTCCGGTGCCGTTCGGCGGCGTTCTGGACCGCCGCGGGCTTCTGCTGCCTCGTTAGGACTGTGGTGGTTGCGGCGACACTCATCGCGCCTCCTTAAACCTGCGCGTCACCCGCCGAACCGGGAGTGCGGCCGGCACTACCCAGGGCGATGTGATCTAAACCACAGATGACGGCGGAAAGCCGGACTGGTTCGCGCCTGTCCGTCACGGGAGCTCGGGGCGGATCTCCAGTAGGCAGGCGGACGGGACGCCGGGGAGGTGGGTGCTCAGCACGCCGGGGCGGGGATCCCACCTGGCTTCGGCCGGCGAGCCGCTTGGGAAGAGCACTGCCACCGCCGCCGCTCGTCCCGTGAGCGCCCTGATCGGGATGTCGAGCTGCGCCTCGCCCCCGCGCCGCCACAGTTGCAGGAGCACCCCCTCGGTGTCGGCCAGCCCGGCGGCGATCCACGCGTCATACCAACCCGGCAGGCCCAGCGGCCAGGTCGCCGTGGCGTGCGGGATCCGCCGCCGGATCCGTTTGTACACCCCCACGGCCCCGGCCACCCGCCGCCGCGCTGAAGGGTTGAGCTGGTCGACCCTTCCGGACAGGTGCACGCGGCCCAGCAGGGCGTTGACGAGCGTCAGGTCGTTCAGGTCGTCGCTCCAGTGCGGCTGCGGGTAGGCCCAGACCGCAGCCTGCTCGGGGGTGACCGCGGAGGCGGCCGAGGCCGCGATCGCGGCGTACAGGACTGGGTCGACCTGGTCGCTGGTCGATTGCACGCTGAGCCGTGACAGCTGGGCATGGTCGGCGCGCATTCCCCCCGAGGAGCAGTTCTCCACGACCAGCCCGGGATGGCGGGCGAACAACGCGTCCAGCCAGCGGCTGTAGGCCCGGTTGTGGTCGAGCAGCCCGGCCCCGGGACTGCGTCCACCGGTGTCGGTCCCGTGGCCGATATTGATGTTGTAGTCGAGCTTGAGGTAGCCGATGCCGAGCTGGCCGATGAGCCGGTCGACGGTCTCGTCTAGGTGGCGGGTCGCCTCGGGATGGGTGAAGTCGAGCTGGTACCGGCCGTTCTCTATGATGGGCCTGCCGTCCCGGCAGAAGTATGCTTCGGAGGGGAACCGGGCTGCGACGGCGCTGCGCACGCCGACGACTTCCGGCTCCAGCCACAGGCCCGGTGTCATGCCGGCCGCCTTGATAGCGTCGGTCACCTCGCCGAGCCCCCGGGGAAACCGGGTCGCCGCGGGCTCCCAGTCCCCGACAGTGTCCCACCAGCCGGCGTTGCCGGCGTACCACCCGCAGTCGATGACGAAGTACTCGCAGCCTGCCTCGGCAGCGGCCCGTACCAGCGGGCGCAGCTTCTCCGTCGTCGGATCACCCATCAGGCAGTTCATGTAGTCGTTGAAGATCACCGGGCACTCACGGTTGTCCCGGTTCGGCCGTCGGGTCAGCCGGCGGTGCCGGGTCATCTCCGCCAGCGCTCCCTCCAAGCCACCCGGCGAGACCGCCAGCGTGGCGGGCACGCTGCTGAACCGCTCACCAGGTCCGAGCCGCAGACTCCAGGAGTGCTCGGCGCTGGTGGGGCCGCTCAGCGCCAGCGTCAGGCTGCTCGTGACGTCGAACGCCTGCCACTGCCAGGCCCCGTTGTGCTCGATCTGCCAAGTCCAGCAACGCCCGGTGCGCTGGTCAGTGACCGCGCCGACCGCAAGGAAGTTACCGGTCGACCAGCTCCCGAAGCTGGCCACGCCGACATGGGCCCGCGACGAATCATGCCGGGCACCTCCTAGCGGGCTCGGGTCGGCGATTCCTGCCTGTTCGAGAGTGTGGTGCTGCCAGCGGAACTCCGTGGCCCAGCCGTTACGAGCCCAGCTAAGGACAAGCCGCTCCGTATCGGCGGCGATAGGTTCGCCGGTGAAGCCGGTGAGATTTAGCGATGACACGTAGCGCAACGTCACCGGCGCCGTCCCCCGGTTCTCCACCAGCGTCTCCGCCCGGACCGCCGTGGCACCGTCGCGGTGCTCGAGCCTGCTGGTCACCTCGACTCCGGTCACCGGGTCGCGCTGGACGATGCGCAGCACTCTTCCGGTGGGCTCCGTTGTTTCCTGGCGGGTGACGTAGCGCAGCCGGGCGCTGGCGGAATACAGCCGGTGCTGGCCATTCGGGCTGCTGCCCGTGCGGCCCTCCGCGTCTAGTCCTAGTTCCACCAGCGGGGTCGCGGCCGGACGGTCGGCACCGAAGTCGGCGTCCGGCGGGTCGACGCCGATGACCCGCACCGGCTCGTCGGCGCTGATCCCGAGCTGGACGGTAGCCGAGCCGATGGGCCATTCCAGCAACACCGTGTCCCTCCTGCCGCGCGAGCGCTTCACGCCGCCGCACGGGCGGCGGAAGGCCTGGTGATGACCATCCACCTGTACGGCTTCGGCCGCCGCCTCCCCGCCCCATGACCTGTCAAACCTGTCACGGCCAGCCTTGAAACGGCCTGGCGAGGACCTCCGTTGCGCCTCCACATGCTGGAGCTCAGCCAGGGACGGGACCGATGCCGAACCAGCCGAGGACCGTGTTGAAGATGCCGTTCTGCCGGTAGGTCAGTAACCACAGCCGCGCCGCTAAATGGTGGCGACCATAACCCGATACGTCTAGTCGGAGGAAATGATGACAATACCCTCCACGGTACGGGAGGTCATCGATCGCGGACCGTTCCGCGACGACTGGTCCTCGCTCGCGGACTATCAGGTGCCTGCCTGGTATCAGGACGGCAAGTTCGGCATCTTCGTGCATTGGGGTGCGTACAGCGTGCCGGCGTTCGGCAATGAGTGGTACCCCCGCAACATGTACGTGCGGGGCAGCCCGGAGTACGAGCACCACCGGGAGGTCTACGGCGAGCATCAGAGCTTCGGGTACAAGGACCTGATCGACAGGTTCACCGCCGAGCGATTCGATCCTCAGCAGTGGGCGGAGCTTTTCCGGCGGGCGGGAGCCCGGTTCGTGGTGCCGGTCGGAGAGCATCACGACGGGTTCGCGATGTATGACTGCTCGCGTTCGGAATGGACAGCCGCCAGGCGTGGGCCCCGGCGGGACGTGACCGGCGAGCTCGCGGCCGCGGTCCGCGCCCGGCAGATGGTCTTCGGCGTTTCCAGCCACCGAGCCGAGCACTGGTGGTTCTTTAACGGCGGGATGGCGTTCCCCTCGGACGTCCGCGACCCGGCCTGCGCGGCGCTGTACGGTCCGGCCCGGCCGGAAGGCGAGCCACCTACCGGCGAGTTCCTCCAGGACTGGCTGCTCCGGACCTGCGAACTGGTCGACAACTACCGTCCGCAGCTCGTGTGGTTCGACTGGTGGATCGAGCAGGCGCCGTTCGAGCCATATCTCCGAGCTTTCGCCGCCTATTACTACAACCAGGCCGCGGCCTGGGGCCAGGGCGTGGCCATCAACTACAAGAACCGAGCCTTCCCCGACGGCACCGCGGTCTTCGACGTCGAGCGTGGCCAGCTGGGAGACATCGCCCCGCGCTTCTGGCAGGCAGACACCGCGGTGGCGAAGAACTCCTGGGGATACGTCCACAACCCGGAATACAAGGACCCGCTCTCGATCATCGGCGATCTCGCCGACGTCGTCAGCAAGAACGGCGCCTTGCTTCTCAACGTGGGCCCCGCCCCCGACGGCACGTTGCCCGCCGGAGACCAGCGGATCCTCGAGTCGATCGGCCGCTGGATCCAGGCAAACGGCGAGGCCATCTACGGGACCCGCCCGTGGCGGCGATACGGTGAGGGCCCGACGGCCGTGAGCGAGGGCTCGTTCCAGGACACCGAACGCGACGCCTTCACAGCACAGGACATCCGCTATACCAGCCGCGGCGACATCATCTACGCTCTGCTGCTCGCCAAACCAGGCGCGGGCTCCCGGAGACTGCACGCCCTGGCGACCGGAGCCGACGGTCTCGGCTCTGGCGTACGCCGGGTTTCCCTCCTCGGGCACGGCATTGAGCTCGAGTGGAAACTGGACCGTGGCGGCCTCGAAGTCACCTTTCCGGCGGCTGCCCTGACCGAACTCCCCGCTGGACCGGTGGCCGTCAAGATCGAGTCGCGATGATCCGCGCCGACGCGGCGGACACGTCGGCCTGGCGCGACCGTCCTCGGCCGGCCGCCGAACGGGTTGAGGATCTGCTGGGCCGGATGACGCTTGAGGAGAAGTTCGCGTAGCTGACCAGCGTCTGGACGGGGAAGCTCGCCGGGTAACCCCAATATCGCTCCCAACGCAGGCGAGCTTGCCGAAAGCCACCGTCGCTGGCCGAGCTCATAGTCGACCCGCGGACGGTGCACGTGGGCGGCGGGTGAGCGATCTAGGAGCTCTTCTTCGACAGCGTACTTGCAGGACCCGGCGATGGTGGACAGCCAGCGGGTGACGGTGGCCCGGGCGCGGCCCATCGCTTCCAGGTCCCGGGCGAAGCCTTCGATGTCGGCCCGGCGGACAGCGAACAGGGCCAGCGAGCGGCTGCGGTACCAGCTGGCGAACTGGCGCAGGTCCAGCGCGAGCGCCTCGCGGGTCAGGCCGCAGCACCCCGGTCAGCCTGCTCGCGTCACCAGGGCTGCAGCGGGGGCAGAACCCTCCACCCAGCGGTTCGGCCTGCCGGGTAGCGCATCTGGTCGCGAAGACCCGCCACGCCCTCGACCCGCCGCACGGCCGCGGCCAGCAGGTGCCCGACCTGGTCGCTTTCCGGCCGCCCCGACAGCGTGACGATGCCGTCCCCGACCGTGACCGTGAACGCCTGCGGGTTGAGCAGGAACTGACGCGTGATGAGGTCCCGGACCACCTCACGGTGAATATCGCCATCCTGGCGGGTAAAGCCCGCCAGCACGTCGCCCCGGCTGATGATGCCGATCAGGCGGCCGCCCGCGTCCACGACCGGCAAGGACCCGAGGCGATGACGGCACATCAGCCGTGCCGCCTCACCCGCCGTCGCCTGGGCGCGGGTCGTCACGGCCGGGCTGGTCATCACGCTGGCCGCAGTGGCGGCGGCCGCCTTACCGCGCCCGCCGTGGCGCCGCGCCGCGGCCGGCCGGCCGGCCGAGCGCTCCAGGATTACCTTCTCAGCGAGCAGGTCATGCTCACACACGATGCCGAGGACCCGGCCGCAGTCATCAACGACCGGGATGGCGCCGACTGCGCGCACCGCCGCAACCACCTGCTTGAACGGCGTGTCCGGCCGGACGGTCACGACGGGCGTGGTCATGACGTCCCTGACGGTGCTCATCGGCCCTCCCGGGCAGCATCCCAAGCGGGCAGCATCCCCGCCCGTGAGCCCGAAGATACGGCCGCGACCCGCCCTGGTACATCGCCCGCACCGGGTGATCCCCGGGGCAGACGGCGACCACGATCGTTCCGCCCGGGCGCCGTGTCACCGTCAGCCGGACCCAGGAAAGCCGCCGAGCCGCCGGCGCCATCCGCGCGGCGCCAGCCCGCATCGCCGCGACCGGCACCGGCACCTGCCTGTTCCGCTCCCGCCGCCGCCCCGCCGTGGCCAGCCAGCCCGGCGACCCTCCGCCTCGGCTGACCGGGCCTCAGCGGTCAGCCATACCAGGGTTGCGGGTGGCTGAAGCACGACGGCGCGCCAGCTGCACATCGCCGCGCAACTGCGCAACCCGGCTCCGGCAGCCGCTCATCGCCATGCACGACTGCACGTCCGCAGGCGAGCAGATCAGCCTGTCCGGCACCATGCACAGCGATCACCTGAGCGCGCCTCGACCCGTACCTATCGATGGTACTTGCGAAAGGACCGCGGACTAGCCGAGGTGACTGCGCGTTATTGATCACTGGACCTGCCGATTGGGGCGGTCTATGGCCTTGGCTGTCGGGGCGGATCGTGGGCGCAAGTCAGGCCCGGGTCTGCGCGGCGAGCGCAGTTTATCGTCTCACCACAGGGTAGCGGGGACGGTCATGCGTGTTCTGGTGTGGGATGGCCCGAGGCAATCACATGTTGCCCAGGTGCCAGATCCGCGACCTGGCCCGGATGAGGTAATCGTCCGCACCGGGGCAGCTGGGATCTGCGGGTCCGAAATTGAGGGCTACCTCGGACGTCAAGCCAACCGGACGCCGCCCCTGGTGATGGGCCATGAGCTGGCCGGGGAAGTGATCGCGCTCGGCGAGGGGGCCGACCGGTCCTGGGCGGGGAGGACGGTCGCGGTCAACCCGGTCATCTCGTGCCGCACGTGCCGGTTCTGCCTGAGCGGTGCCCGGAACCTGTGTCGCCGTAAAGGACTTATCGGCATCGCGCGGCCTGGCGGCTTCGCGGAGATGGTGGCAGTCCCGGCCGCAAACCTCATCGGCCTGCCCGATGGCACCGACCCGCGGCTGGGCGCGTTCGTGGAGCCCATGGCCAACGGGGTCCACGCTGCCCGGCTGGCCATCGACGGCAACGACAGCGCCGGCGCCGCCGGGATCGCCGGCGTCACAGCCGCCGTAATCGGCGCCGGTGCGATCGGCTTGTGCTGCGCGCAAGCGCTGCGCCTGTCCGGCGCCGGGCCGGTGGATGTGGTCGAACCAGATGAGCGCCGGCGCGGCGTCGCCGCCCGCTCAGGTGTCACCCGCACGCACCGCAGCCCGGATTCGCTGCGGGACGCCCTCGGCATCGGGGACCAGCCACGCCTGGATGAAGATTCGGGAGCCGATGTAGTGATCGATGCCGTCGGCACCGCCCAGACTCGTCAGCTCGCCGTCGACGCAGTCCGCCCGCACGGCCGAGTCGTGCTGATCGGCATGCACGAGGACGAGTCGCCGCTTGCCTTCCGGCCGGTCGTCAGGGACGAGGTCACCTTGGTCGGCTCCTACGCCTACACGGACCAGGACTTCAGCCAGGCCGCGCGGTGGGTGGCCGCGGGCGACGCCGGACCGGGCGAGCTGGAGCCCGTGCACCCCCTGACCCAAGGCCCGGCTCTCCTGGCCCTGATAGCTTCAGGCACCGCCGGCCCGGTGCGCGCCTTCCTCGGCCGTGCCTGAGCGCGGCACCGCGCCGGCCCTGTCCGGCCGCACCGTCATTGTCAGCGGTGCCAGCAGCGGCATCGGCCTGGCCACGGCCCGTGCCCTATCCCGGCATGGCGCACGAGTCCACGGGCTGTCCCGCCGTGGCGGTGACGGGCCGTTCAACCCGCACATCTGCGACGTCACCCAGCCAGAGGACGTCACGCGAACTATTGACCAGATCGCCGCTGGCGCAGGCCTGGACGCCGTCGTGCTCGCCGCCGGCACCAACCTCGCCGACCGCCATCTCGGGCAGCTGTCCACCGGCGGCTGGCAGACCCTGATCGACACCAACCTATCGGGCGCATTTCACGTCTTCCGCGCCGCGCTGCCGCACCTGCGCCGCAGCCGGGGCGACGCGGTGTTCATCAGCAGCGTCTCAGCGCTGTGGCCAGACGCATCCGGACCTGCCTACCAGGCCAGCAAGGCCGGACTCACCGCATTTGCCCGGGCCGCGGCGCTAGAGGAGCACCGGAACGGAGTCCGGGTCTCGGTCATCTCTCCCGGCCTGGTCGATACGCCACTGCTCGACCGCAGGCCACAGCCGCCGGAGCCGGCCCAACGCGCCGCCGCTCTTCACCCAGATGACGTTGCCCGGGTATGCATCTTCATGCTCTCACTTCCCGCACATGCCTACATCCCCGAACTCACTATCTTGCCCGCCGCCATCCAGGCACTCGGTGACACATGAGATCCACTACCACCAATCTCATGAAAGCGGCCTCAGCCTCAGCAGTCCCGCGCGGCCCGGCGCGCTTTCAGCCCGTCGCCGCACTGCCGATCCGGCATTCCCGGCCACTGTCGTGGCGGCCATCCGAGCGGCGGTCCCGCTATGTGCGCGGTGATCAGGGCGCTGTCCGAGCCGCGGGGGGTGTCGGCGCGGCCGACGCCGTCGCCGCGGACCTGGATTGTCAGCGTGCCGTCGGCCCGCTCAATGAGATGTACGCCGCACCAGATTTGATGCACCGTCGAAGTGCTTGTGCTGCGGACGTGACGGTCGAGGAAACGGCGGGCGCGGCCGCTCGGCTGGGGACGCTCCGTTAGCCGTAAACCGCCACAATGACACAATGGTGGCTGGCGGCTAGGGCAGTTGAGGTGACCAAGATGACCGGTTTGGTGGATCAGCGTCTCACCGGTGAGCTCGCGGCGGCCGCCCGGGCGGTGGGCTCCCAGCTATTGGGAGCGGCCCCGCTGGGCGTCGCGTTCTCCGGTGGCGTGGACTCCTCGGTTCTTCTCGCCTTGGCCGTGAGAGCACTCGGCGCCGACCAGGTTGTCGCCATCCTCGGCGTCTCGCCCAGTCTGGCGGCGGATGAGCGTGTGGCGGCGCATCAGGTCGCCGCGGTCGTCGGCGCCCGCATCGTCGAGATTCAGACGAGGGAAGCGGATAACCCGGCCTACCGGGCTAATGGCCCTGATCGCTGCTTTCACTGCAAAGACGAGCTGTTTACCCGCATAGACGATGAAGTGGCCGGTGCCTACGGTCTGGCGGCCGTGGCCTATGGCGAGAATGCGGATGACATGTTGCGCCCGGATCGGCCCGGGTCCCGCGCGGCCAGTAACCATAAGGTCCTGCGGCCCCTGGCCGACGCGGGACTGGGTAAGGCCGCGGTGCGGGCCATCGCCAGGGCGCTGCAGCTTCCGAGTGCTGACAAGCCCGCCGCGCCCTGCTTGGCGTCGCGTATTCCTCACTATCAGGAGGTTTCCGAGGTTAAGCTCGCGCAGGTCGAGGCGGCCGAGAAGGCCCTGCGGATCCTGGGCTTCGCCGAGTCCAGGGTGCGTCATCACGGCGAGGTGGCCCGTATCGAGCTTCCCGCCGGGGAGCTCGTACGCGCCGTCTCCGCCCCGGCGCGCGGGCAGATCCATGCGGCTATTACCGCGGCCGGTTTCCGGTTCGTCGCCGTCGACCTGGCCGGTGTCCAATCTGGTGCGTTCACGATGTCATTGCTGCCGGTCACGCGTGGCTGAGTCCTGGCAGCCTGATGAGGCTATGGCGGCGTTCATCGAGCTGGACCATGACCGGGCGCGTCGCCGTGGCTATCCCGAGGCGGTGTACTGCGAGGGCAAGACGCCCGGCCAGGTCAGTGCCGTCGCCCGGGCCATCAAGCCGTCCGGCACAACGACGTTGTTCACCCGGGCGGGTCCCGAGCACGTCAAGGCGGTCCTGGGTGTCCTGCCGGATGCCCGCTACGACGAAGACGCGCGCGTACTGGCCTGGCCGCCGGTGCCGCCGGCTCCGGGCGGCGGGCGGGTTCTGGTGGTCGCGGCCGGTACCGCCGACTTCGGGATCGCGCGGGAGGCACAGCTGACCGCTTGCTATCTCGGCCGTGCCGCCGATCTGGTCACCGATGTCGGCATTGCCGGGCTGCATCGCATACTTGCCCGGCTCGACCAGCTGAGGTCGGCCCGCGTCATCATCGTGGTCGCCGGGATGGACGGCGCGCTGCCTGGCCTGGTCGCCGGCCTGGTCTCCGCGCCGGTAATCGCCGTGCCGACATCCGTTGGCTACGGCGCGGCGCTCGGGGGCGTGGCGGCGCTGCTGACCATGCTGAACTCCTGCGCGCCGGGCGTGGCCGTGGTCAACATCGACAACGGCTACGGTGCCGGGCACCTGGCTGCCCAGATTGCGGCCCCGACCTAGGCTGAGCCTGCCTGGACTGGCCTGCCCGGCACGAAACCTTCGCGCTCGGCGGCTGCCACGGCTTCCTCGAGCACCCGCCGGACCGGGACGGATCTTTCCGCGGCGACCTCCGCAGCATCGTCGAACTCCGGTGTCGCATGGAGTACCTCGCCGCCATGATGCGCGACCTTGAGGCGAACCTGGCCCCCGGCGACCGGCAACGGTACCCAGAACCGGTCCAGCGCAATCCTGGTGACAGCGACCTCGCGTACCCCGATGGTGCTGGTCAGCTCGAAGATCAGGCGCCGCAGCACATCACGTCTGTTCACCGGGGTGAGCACGGCGAGCGTGTGAGCAGGGCGTCCCTTCTTCATCACGATCGGGACCAGCCAGGCATCCGCCGCGCCAGCATCCAGCAACGACGCCAGGACCGTGGGCCACACCCGCGGATCCATGTCATCGACGTTGGTCTCCAGCACCGACATGAGCACCGGATCATCCGGTTGCCCGGACAGGTCAGGACGGTCCCCGAGCACCACGCGCACGACGTTCGGGCGACTGGGGACATCCGTGGTGCCGGCCCCCACGCCGACCGCGCGCACTGACATGGCGGGCAAGTCGCAGGACTCCTGCGACAGGGCAGTCAGCAGCGCCATACCGGTCGGAGTGGCTAGCTCCCCTACGCCACCGGACAGCACGCGCCAGCCCGCCGACATCTCCAGCGCCGCCGGCACCGGAACCGGCAGGTCGCCGTGGGAGGCAGCGACCCGGCCAGAGCCCAGCGCAACAGCGCTGCAGGACATCGAGGTCACCTCCAGGCAGTCCAGCGCGGCGCACACGCCGACGACGTCCGCGATCGAGTCCCACCCTCCGGCCTCGTGGAAATGTACCTCGCCGACCGCGACCGCGTGTACCCGCGCCTCGGCCTCGGCCAGCCGCTGGAACACGCGCCGGGCCTTGTCCCGCACCTGCACCGCGAGATCCGCCTGCTCGAGCAGGGCCTGAATGTCGCGCCAGCTGCGATGCACCTGATCCTTCGCTGTACGCCGTACGTCCACTTTGGTAGCGCGCATCCCGGCCCGCGAGACCAGTGCGGGCTCCAGCCGGACCGATTCGGGCATCACGGCGTCCACCGCGCCCTGCACAGTCGCGAGGGGCGCGCCGGCATCGACGAGCGCCGCGAGCAACATATCGCCGGCCACACCTGCCGTGGCATCCACCCAGGCGTGCCTGCCTGTACCGGCTGCTGTCATGAGGACAACCCTAGGCCCACCGGCCTGGAATGGCGGCTGCTCACAAGGTCACCGCAGCCGTGGCGGGTGTTCTGCCAGCAGGTCGTGATCCCATGGTCGTTGCCTTCGCCCCCTGTTGATCCGCTGTACTCTCAGATTGAGTTCCAGGCACCCTGGGAGGTCTCGTGCCCATCGAACAGGCAGAATTCGGCCGCACCGGCCGCCGCAGCAGCCGGGTGATCTTCGGCGGGGCGGCTCTCGCGCAGGTCTCCCAGCGGGTCGCGGACGAGACCCTGGACGTCCTGCTCGCTCACGGGGTAAACCATCTGGATGTAGCCTCCTCCTACGGCGAGGCGGAGGTGCGCATCCGGCCGTGGCTGCAGCGCGAACCGGGCCGGTTCTTCCTGGCCACCAAGGGCGACGAGCGCACCGCAGGCGGGGCTCGCGAGGAACTGCACCGGTCCCTGGACCGGATGGGCGTCGACCATGTTGACCTGTGGCAACTGCACGCCCTGGCTGATCCGATCGAGTGGGACATCGCCTTGAGTCCTGGCGGGGCGCTGGAGGCCGCTATTGAAGCCCGGGAGCAGGGCCTGATCCGCTGGATCGGGGTGACCGGCCACGGCAGCCAGATCGCTGCGACACACCGGCGCAGCCTCGAGCGGTTTGACTTCGACTCGGTGCTGCTCCCGTACAACTTCCCCACCATGCAGAACCCGTACTACGCCGGCAACTTCGACGCCCTCTACGAGACCTGCCGCGAGCGGCGGGTCGCGGTGCAGACGATCAAGGCGATCGCGCTGCGTCCCTGGGCGGGCCGGCCGCACACCCGGGCGACCTGGTACGAGCCGCTTGAGAAGCAGGACGACATCGATCTCGCGGTGTGGTGGGCGCTGAGCCGCCCCGGGGTGTTCCTGTGCAGCGTGGGGGACCTGGATCTGCTCCCCAAGGTGCTCGACGCGGCCGGCCGGTTCACCGGAGCACCAGACGACGTGGCGATGAGCGCGCTGGCCCAGCGGACGGCAGCAGAGCCGCTATTCGTCTGACCGGGCCCGGCGGCTACGCCAAAGCCGCAGTGCCCGTCGAGTCCAGCGCTCCGGAAGGCCGCATGTCCGACGCCGGGACCGCAGCCGAGCGCGGCAGCGCGGGCTTTCCTGAAGCCGACGGCCACACCCGCACCGGCAGGCCAGCCCAACACCCCGGGCCAGCCCGCGCAGCACTCCTGGTGCCTGCCCGGGCGGCAAGACCACCCGACCCACCGATGGACCCGGATATGCAGCTGCCCCGCAACAGATCTGGACGTTCTGTGCGTGGCGCACGGTCCTTCGGCAGGACCGTTGGTCGCGACAGAGTCGGCATCGTTCGTTCTGCAATTGTCTGGACCAGACAGCTGAGCCCGCTCATCACAGAACGCAACCGGGCATGTTCTTCGCTGCGAGGCGAGGGTTCGCGTTTTCCGCCCTGCGTCGGTCAGGTCACGACGGCCCAGGAGAGAAGTCGCGGCGCATCGGGATCACGGATGCCGTAGGCTCCCCCTTTGGCTCCCCCATGGCGAACCAGCGTGAGGCCCCGTGTCCAGTGCCACGCTTCACCCTGGTGAGCGCGCATACGCCCAGCCGTATCTCAGACAAGAGTGGCTGCCTGCGAGCAGTACCTCAATCGAACAATCTTAGTTTCGGACATAGATATCTACCTGTATCTTTAGCGCCCCGACCGCGACTCGAACGCGGGACCTACTGCTTAGGAGGCAGTCGCTCTATCCGCTGAGCTATCGGGGCCTGCCAAGGTCATAGCCTACCCAAACGCGCGGGCGGCTGCCGCCGTGCGGCCCTGCGTCGCACGGCGGCAGCCGTCGTCAAGGCGAGGAGCGCTCAGCCGCGTCCCGCCTGCGCGGCCCCCAGCACCGTCACCCCGCCGCCGAACTTAGCCAGCTCGGCGCGATCCCAGCCCAGCGACACCGGGGCCTGGATGTCGACCCACTGGCCGCCGGCGGCCTTGAAGATGAGGATCTGGGTGTCGCCCTGCACGTCGAACTTGCCGGGCCGCCCGTTCACCGGCTGGTCCGCCCAGTTAGCTGGCGGGGCGGAGGCATCCGCGGACTGCAGCATGACCACGAGCTTGCCGATGAAGACCGTGGGATCCTTGTCCTTGGTGGCGGGTGACGCCATGACCAGTGCGTACGGGTCACTGCCCTGGACCACCCAGCCCTTGGGCATCCAGTCCACCTTGTACCCAGGCGGCTGCGTCCCGACCCACGCGACCAGCTTGATCGCATGGGCCGCATCCGTCGGCGTGCTGACCGCCTTCGAGGGGCTGGGCACCGGCGACGACGTGGCCGCGGCTACCGGGTGGCCGGCCGCGGGAGCGGATCCGTTCAGGGACAGGGGCACCAGGATGCCGCAGAGCACGGCGGCGGTCACGCCGGCCAGCCCGGCCATCCGCTGCCGGCGGCGGCGCAGCAGGCGACGGCCGCGGGTCAGGTCCTCAGCCGGTCCGGCGTACCTGCCGCCGGCGGGAACGTCTTTGAGAGCCAATTCGAGCAAGTCCTTTATATCGGTCACGGGTACGTCCTTTCCGCGACGGCCGGGCTGAGCAGTTCGCGAAGGCGCGCGGCGGCCTTCGCGGTCTGGCTCTTGACCGTGCCCTCGGAGCAATTCATCAGGTCAGCCGTTTCCCCGACGCTCAGGTCGAGCCAATGGCGCAGCACGACGGCCGCGCGCATCCCCGGCGGCAAGGCGGCCAGCGCGTTCCGGACCTCGGCCCCGCCGAGGCCGTCCGGGAAGGTCTCCGGCAGCGCGGGCCGGTCGGGTACCTCGGGTACGTGGCGTTCTTTCCGCCGGCTGGGGCGACGGACCTCATCGATGTGGGCGTTGACGATTATTCGCCAGACGTAGGCGGACTCGGTACCGGCCCGCCTGACCTTCGGCCAGGCCACGTAGAGCCGGGCGAGCGCCGTCTGGACCAGGTCTTCGGCGAGATGAGTATCCCCGGCCGTCAGCAGGCAGGCCGAGCGAACCAGCCCGGTACGCCTTTCGGTGACGAACGCGGAGAACTCTTCGTCGCGCGATGATCGTGGCATGCACACCTCCTCACCCTCCATACGGGCGAGGGCCTCCGGGAGGTTGCCCGGGCGCGGCCGCGGACGGCGGCGCGCTACCGCGGCGTGCTCTGACCGGGGCGGAACAAACCGCCGTGACCAGGGATAATCACGGTGGCGACGGACAGCAGGCGCTCCCGGCTGCCGTGGAGCGCGGTCGCGTCGGAACTGAGCGGATCGTCGGCCGGGCCGTCGGCCATCCACCACGCGTGCGTGCACACGACCACGTCGCCGGGCGTGGACGCGACGGTGGAGATGTCCTCGGCGGTGTGCCCGGGCGTACGCAGCAGCCGGACCGAAGGGCTGAGCTCGAAGCCCTCGGCGTCCCGGTCGATCCAGCGGTCTCCGTCGTAGATCGCCCAGTGGTCGTGGATCCGGGCCGCCGGGAACAGCGCGGCGTTGACCGTGTGATCGGGGTGGTGATGGCTGAACACCACGTCGGTCACGTCCCCGGCCTGCGGGCCGTGCCCGGCCAGCGCGGCGAGCAGCGCCTCGCGGGAGGCCACCATGCCCGGGTCGACGACGATCACCGCGTCGCCGTCCAGGATCAGGGTCACCGTCCCGGACACCCGCTCGTCGTCGCCGGGGAGGCCGGCGTACCCGTCATTCAGCACGAATACCGAGGCGGACCCACCCGGTGCGATGTTCACATCAGCCACAGAGCCGACCCTATCCACCTTCCGCCTCGCGCGGTAGAGAGGCGGCGCGGGCCCATACGGGGTCGGGGTGCCACCGAGTACCCAAGAACGTACCCGGTGGCACACCGAGCGCGTCGGGGTGCGCCGGGACGCGGAGCAGCTGAGGTCGGTGGTGGCAGAGAGGCGGGTGGTGAGGAAGAGGCGCTGGTGACGAAGAGGCCAGCGGGACGAGGCGGGGCGCTAGGGGAGGGGGAAGGGGAGGGTGATGCCGTCCAGGGCGTGGGCGCAGAGGTCGTCTTCGCGTTCGGCGGGGAGGGCGGCGATGATGGTGGCGGTCAGGTCGCGCAGGCGCTTGATGTTAGCCGCGAAGACCTCGAAGACCTCGGCCTGGGTGACGCCCCCGCCTTCCTCGACGCCGGCGTCCAGGTCGGTGACCAGCGCCAGCGGGGCGTAGCAGAGGGCCAGCTCGCGGGCCAGGACGGCTTCGGGGTGGCCGGTCATGCCGACCAGCGTCCAGCCCTGGGCGGCGAACCACTGGGACTCGGCCCGGCTGGAGAAGCGCTGGCCCTCGATGACGACCAAGGTGGCAGCCGTCACCGGGTCCCAGTCCTGGTCCCGGGCGGTCTCGATGGCCACGGTGCGGACCGACGGGCAGTACGGGTCCGCGAACGGCACGTGGCAGGCGCCCTGGTCATAGTAGGTCTGATCGCGCGTCCGGGTCCGGTCCACCAGCTGGTCGGGCAGGGCCAGCGTGCCGGGGCCGTAGAGCGGCGTCAGGGAGCCGACCGCGGTCGGCGCGAGGACCCGCCGGACGCCGAGCGAGCGCAGCGCCCACATGTTCGCCCGGTACGGGATCTTGTGCGGCGGGAACCGGTGGTCACGGCCGTGCCGGGCTAGGAACGCCACCCGGCGGCCCGCCACCTCGCCCACCGTGACCGGGTCGCTCGGCGCCCCGAACGGGGTGTCGACCGTCACCTCTTCGGCGTCTTCGAGGAACTCGTAAAAGCCTGAACCGCCGACAACCGCGATGCTCGCCAGGTCCGCCATGAGGCTTGAGCTTATTAGCTCAGGCCACCTTCTCACTCGAGGATGACTTGGACGTGCTGCTGGCCGTCTCGGCCTTCTTCGCGGCCGACTTGTCGGCCGAGCCGCTGCCGTTGCTGCTGCTGCTGCTCGAAGACGCGTCGCCCGTCGACGTGGAAGCGGAGTCGGACGCCTTCTCCTTCTCCTTGGTCGCCGGGGCGGCGGCGGCGCCGTTCCTGCTGTCCGTACGGTAGAAGCCCGAGCCCTTGAAGACGATCCCGACCGGGGAGAACACCTTCCTGAGCCTGCCGCCGCAGGCCGTGCACACGGTCAGCGGGGCGTCGGTGAACTTCTGCACAGCCTCGACCGGCTCGCCGCATTCGGTGCAGGTGTACTGATACGTGGGCACGGACCCTCCTCAGCGCGGTCCTGTGGTTAGCACTCGGGACCTCCGACTGCTAAGCATATCCAACAGTGCAGGCCGTTCCGGGATTCCTTAACCCATGAGCCGAACGAGTGGGCTACCCCGCCCCCAGCACGGTCACCCCGGAACCCGGGCTGACCGCCGCCCTGACCTTCACGTCGTGCGGCTCGGCGGGCACGCGGTCGAGGAGTTCGGCGTCATAGATCAGCGCGAGCAGCGGGATCATCGGGCCGACCCGGGCCAGCGCGCGGTCGTAGCTGCCGCCGCCCCGGCCCAGCCGGTTCCCGGCCGGGTCCACGGCCAGCGCGGGCGCCAGCACCACGTCGGCCCGGGCCACCGCGCCGGGGCCGCGCGGCGGCTCGCCCGGCTCGAGCAGCCCGCGCGGCCCGGCGACCAGGGAATCGGGGCCCTCGTAGGAGGCCCAGTCCAGGTCGCCGTCCGGCCGCAGCAGCGGGAGCAGCACGTAGCTGCCGCGCTTCCACAGCGCGAACACCAGGCCGCGGGTGTCGGGCTCGGTGCCCACTGAGTAATAGGCCGCGATCGTGCCGGCCATCTGCACCTCGGGCCGGTCGAGCAGGGCGTCCCTGACGGCCCGCCCGGCCGCGGTCCGCTGCTCCGCCGAAAGCTCCGCCCGGGCCGCGAGCAGCCGCGTCCGCAGCCCGGCCTTCTCCTCATTTACGCCCGGCATATCACTTACCGTACTGCCCGGGAGGGGAACACTCCCCAGAGTTCGCTAGTGTTCAGGGCATGGCTGTTAAGGACGTCACCAAGGCCGTCATCCCCGCCGCCGGCCTGGGGACCAGGTTCCTGCCGGCGACCAAGGCGACGCCCAAGGAGATGCTGCCGGTCGTCGACAAGCCGGCCATCCAGTACGTCGTGGAGGAAGCCGTCGCGGCCGGTCTCGACGATGTACTGATGATCACCGGCCGGAGCAAGGTCTCGATCGAGAACCACTTCGACCGGGCCTACGAGCTCGAGGAAGCGCTGGCTGCCAAGGACGATGCCGAGCGGCTGGCCCAGGTGCGCGAGTCCAGCGAGCTGGCCACCGTGCACTACGTGCGCCAGGGCGAACCGAAGGGGCTCGGCCACGCCGTGCTCTGCGCGGCCCAGCACGTCGGCCGCGAGCCGTTCGCGGTGCTGCTCGGCGACGACATCATCGACAGCCGCGACCCGCTGCTGACCCGGATGATCGAGGTGCGCAAGCGGCACGGCGGCAGCGTCGTGGCGCTGATGGAGGTGGACCCGGAGCAGGTCTCCCAGTACGGTTGCGCCGCGATCACGCCGACCGACGAGGAGGACGTGGTCACGGTCACCGACCTGGTGGAGAAGCCGGTGCCCGGCTCGGCGCCGAGCAACTGGATCCTGATCGGCCGCTACGTCTGCGACCCGGCCGTGTTCGAGGTGCTGCGCGAGACC
>Ga0136846_1225383_pt1 | contig 18678 bp, 16 predicted proteins | sample HopSoiMetagenom2_FD_96841 | JGI IMG/M metagenome (GOLD analysis project Ga0136846, IMG submission 96841) | Grasslands soil microbial communities from Hopland, California, USA - 2 Assembly 2016 (version 4) | ecosystem: Environmental > Terrestrial > Soil > Grasslands | place: USA: Hopland...
GACGAGCTGCATCAGGTGGTTGACGACGACGTCGCGGAGCGCGCCGACCGGGTCGTAGAAGTGGCCGCGGTCCTCGACGCCGAAGCTCTCCGCCATCGTGATCTGGACCGACGAGATGTAGTTGCGGTTCCAGATCGGCTCCAGCATCGCGTTCGCGAAGCGCAGGTGCAGGATCTCGTCGAGCCCCATCTTCCCGAGGTAATGGTCGATGCGGTAGAGCTGCGACTCGTCGATGTACTGGTGCAGCTCATATGCGAGCGCGCGGGCCGACTCCGTGTCGTGACCGAAAGGCTTCTCGACGATCACGCGCCCTGTCTTCGTCAGGCCGGCCTCGGCGAGCCCCTTGACCACCGTGCCGAAGAGGAACGGCGGGATCTCGAGGTAGAACGCCGGGCACTTCGCGCCGTCGATCGCGTCGGCGACGCGCTCGTACGTGGCGGGGTCGGAGAAATCGCCGGGGACGTAGGAGAGGCGGCTCGCGAAACGGTCGAAGACCTGCTCGTCGATCGTCTCGCCGGTGCCTTCGATCGATGTGCGCGCACGCTCGCGCAGGCGCTCGATGGACCAGTCGTCGACCGCGACGCCGACGATCGGGATGTCGAGCAGGCCGCGCTGGTCGAGGCGGTAGAGCGACCGGAACGTCATCACCTTCGCAAGATCGCCCGTGATCCCGAACACGACGAGGACGTCGGCCGGCTGTGTGCTGCGGGTCGCGTCGACCGCCGCGACCGGCGTGGTCGTTGTCGTCATCCGTCGCTCCTTTGACGTTGGGATTTCGGTGTACCGATGCTCACGGCGTGTCCCGGCCCGCGCCGGCATCGACGTGGATCCGTCCCGGCCGGTCGTGCGTGAAGCCTGCCCACGTCCAGTCGATCATCGCCTTGGCACGGTCCTCGCCCGCGGAGAGCAGCGTGAGGTGCACCGCACCCCAGGCAAGCCACGCCGCGTTGCCCTTGATCGTGCGTCCGCCGTGCAGCTGCACGACCGCGGAGCCGCGTCCGATCGCGGCCATCGTGCCCTTGTCGTGATACGCGAACGGCTCGCAGTCCTTGCCTTCGACGAGCCGCGCGATGCTCTCGCCCGCGTGCGCGCCCGCCTGCAAGGCGACGGAGCCGAGCTGAGGCAGCACCTGGTCGGTCTTCGTGTCCGTGATCCACGCGACGTCGCCGACCACGAAGACCTCGGGATGGCCCTCGAGCGTCAGCTCCGGCTCGACGGCGATGCGCTTGCCCCTCTGCAGCTCGATCCCGAGCGACTCGACGATCGGGTTCGCGCGCAGGCCGGCGCCCCAGACGAGCGTGTGTGCCGGCAGCACCTTCCCCGACTTGAGCGTCACCCGCGTCGGCTCCACCTTCTCGACGATCTCGCCGAGCATCACCTCGACGCCGCGCTCCTCGAGCGCCTCCTGCGCGTAGGCCCGGATGTCGCTTGCGAACATCGGGAACAGCTCCGGGCCGGCCTCGACGAGGATGATGCGCGCGTGGTCGACGTCGAGCCCGCGGAAGTCTTCCTCGAAGTCGCCGTGGAAGAGCTCCGCCACGGCGCCCGCGGTCTCGATGCCTGTCGGGCCGCCGCCGACGACCACGACATTGAGCGCGCCGTCCTCGACGAGCGCCTGGTGCGTGTCGGCGTTCTCCCACGACGTCATCAGGTGATTCCTCAGACGTACGGCGTCCTCGATCGTGTAGAGCGGGAAGGCGTGTCGGTCCGCGCCCTCGACGCCGAAGAACTCGACCACGGCGCCGAGCGCGAGCACGAGGTAGTCGAAGCGCACCGGATCCATGTCCTCGAACGTCACCGTGTGCGCGTCGAGAGCGATCGCGCTCGCATGCGCCTGGTGCACGGTGACGTTCGGCTGGTCCTCGAAGAGATCGCGCAGCGAGTGCGCGACGACCGCGGTGTCGACGAGGCCCGTCGCGAGCTGGTAAAGCATCGGCTGGAACGAGTGGTAGTCGCGAGCGTCGACGAGGGTGACGTCGACGTCCGCCTTCTTCAGCCTGCGCGCAGCACCAACGCCGGCGAAGCCGCCGCCGAGAATCAGGACCTGCTTCCTGGCCGTGTTTCCGTTGTGTGAACGGTGTGGCATATGCGTCGACCTCCGGTCGTCCGTGCGAACCTAGAGCGCCTCCCGCCGCCGGCCGTCATCCGATCGGGACGATCCGCCGAAGTCGGCCAGGGGCATCGTCAGGCCGGAGACGAGACCGAGCTCGGTTGCCCGCGCGATCGCGTCGCTGCGCGACGACACGCCGAGCTTGCGGTAGACCGATATCGCCTGCGTCTTGATCGTGTTGCGCGAGACGTACAGCCGCTCGGCGATCTCGCGGAAGGAGAGGCACGTCGTGAGATGGGGCAGAAGGCGCAACTCGGCGCCCGTGAGCGCCGAGGCCCAGCCCTCGGCGACACCCTCCTTCGCACTCGAGCGGCGGAGCTCGACGATCTCCGCGTCGAGCGCGCCCAGCCCCGGCCGCCGAGCGAGGATCGCTTCGGCCTCGCCGACGAGTGCCGCGGCGCCGCTCTCGTCGGCCAGCGCGAGCCGGACCCGCGCGAGCTCGATCCGCGCTTGTACGGCAAGCACCGGCAGCGCGTCGGTCAGGCCCGGAAGCATGCGCGCTGCACGTTCGCCGTCTGAGACCGCGCGCGCCCAGTTGCCGAGACGCAGCGCGGAGCGCGCGCTCACGGCGAACGGCAGCGCGCTCATGGCGTAGCCGTCGAGCCGGTTGGCGGTCACGGTCTCGCACGCGGCGAGCGCGTGCCGCTCGGCGCCGTCCCAGTCGCCGCGCGCTGCGGCGAGCAGCGAGCGCTCGGCGAGGGCGAGCGCCCCGGAGACTGCGGCGCCGCTCGCCGTCGCTGCCTCGGCCGCGACCTCGAACGTCGTCTCGGCCTCGCTCTGCTCGCCGACCAGCAGCTGCGCCAGCCCGGCATGGACGAGCGCCGCCGGACGGAGCATGCTGTCCTGCGGAAGGGTCGCGACCGCGCGCTCCGCGTCGTCCTGCATCCGCTCCGCGCCCGCGCGTCCGAGAACGGCGCCCAGAAGCGCGGCCCATGGCTCGGCGGTCGCGCTGCCGTCCGGCATCGGCCGGTCGTGCTCGCTGCGCTCGGCGATCTGCGCCCAGCGGTCGGCGGCTTCCGCGCGGCCGAGGAGCGCGCTCGTGAACGCCGCGAGGTAGGGAATCGCGGGATGACCGTCGGCCGCGTCGGCATCGTCGAGCATCGTGAACCAGCGGGAGACGGTGTCGATCTCGCCTGCGCCCACGAGCCGCAGCGCGGAGGACTCGACGAGGCGCAGCACCCGCTCGCCGTCGCCTGCGGCGTGCGCATGCGCGACAGCCGATCGCACGTCGCTGTGCGCCTCGGCCCACTCGGCAGCGCGCAGGTTGAGGTTCGCGACGACGGCCGGCTCGCTGCGCGCGAGCTCCGCTTCGAGCATCTCCCGGAACAGGCGGTGGAAGCGGTAGGCCCGCCGCTCCCGATCGAGCGGGATCACGAAGAGGTTCGAGCGCTCGAGTGACTCCAGCGCGTGCGCCGACCCGGAGCGTTCGAGGACGGCGTCGCAGACCGGCCCCGACATCTCCTCCAGCACGGACGCGCGGAGCAGGAACTCGACGTCGACAGCGGGCAGGTCGGCGAGCGCCTCGAGCCTGAAATAGTCGGTCAGGAAGCGGTCTGCGCCACCAACACGAGGCGTGTCCACGTCGCGTGAGCGCAGCGCGAGCGCCGCGAGGTAGAGGCCCGCGGGCCAGCCTTCCGTCGACTCCTCGAGCCCGCGGACATCGTCGTCCGCTAGCTCGAGCCCGGCCGCGCGCAGGAGCGCGCTGACCTCGCGCGGCGCGAGGCGGAGCTCCGCGACGCCGATCTCCGTCAGCAGCCCCTCGGCGCGAAGGCGCGCGAGCGGTAGCGGCGGCTCGGCGCGCCCCGAGAGCACGAGCTGGGTGCCGGCCGGCAGCGCGGTGACGAGCTTGGACAGCACGTCGAGCGAGCGAGGCCCGGCGATCCGATGCACGTCGTCCAGCACGAGGACGATCGGCGCGTTCCGCGCGCTCAGCCCTCGCGAGATCCGTGCGAGCTTGGCGTGCGCGTCGAACCGGCGCGCGACCGCCGCGTCGGCGACGGACGGATCGCACGCGTCCACGTGGTCGAGCGCGGCCGCGAGCGAACCGAGCAGCGAGTGCGGATCGTCGTCGGTCGCGTCGACCGACAGCCACGCGAACGCCCGCTCGTCGCGCCGCGCCCAGTCAGCGAGCAGCGTCGTCTTGCCGTAGCCGGGCGGCGCGTTGACGACCACGACCGGCGGGCCGGGAACGACCCGGAGCCGGTTGAGGAGGGCCGTGCGCTGGACCGTGCCCGGACGGCGCGGCGGCGGGCGCAGCCGCGACTCGAGCGGCTCGGTGATCGCGTAGGTGGCGGTCATGGGTCGGAGAACCATCGCGTTCCTCTACGAACGCTGAGGTTGCTCACGAGACTCGTCGCCGGGTGGGTGACGGCGTATCACCCCGTCTGGACGATGAGCGACGACGGGGCGGCTGCCGAGAATGCGTCCTTCGATGCCCCCGGCGATTCGCGCTGCAGATCGTTCGAGATTGAGGCCGCCCGAGCTTCGCGCGCTGATCGACCGCGCGTCGGACGTCGTCTTCCGCTACCGCGTGCTTCCGCCAGAAGGTTTCGAGTTCGTGAGCCGCGGCGTCACACGCCTCACCGGGTACACGCCGGAGGAGCACTACGCGAGCCCCGACCTCGTTCGCCGGCTCGTGCACCCCGACGACCGCCCGCTGATCGACGACGTCCTGTCGAACGGCGCGACCGCGAGCCCGATCGTGCTGCGGTGGCTGAGCAAGGACGGGCGCAGCGTCTGGGTCGAGCAGCGCGACGTCTCGGTCTACGACGAGCGCGGCGGTCTCGCGGCGATCGAGGGCATCGCCCGCGCCGTGCAGGATCCGACCACGGGCGTCCGACCGTCGATCAGGATCGCGGAGGACGTGCGGATCGATCTCGACCGCGGCCGCGTCTTCGTCGACGGCCGCGCCGTCCATCTCACCCGTTCCGAGTTCAGGCTCCTCGTGCTGCTGACCGACGCGCAGGGCGAGACGGTGCCTCGGCAACGGATCATGGAGGAGCTGCGGGACGGCGCGTGCACGGCGAGTGGCCGAACGTGCGAGGTGCACGTGTCGAAGCTCCGCGCCAAGATCGAGGACGTCGCCCGCCGCCGCGAGCGGATCGAGACCGTCCGCGGGCAGGGCTACCGGTTCGCGAGGCGGTAGCGATGCCCGAGGTGCTCTCGACGCACGAGGTCGCACACACGGTCGCCCACGGCCACCACGCGCACCACGCCGCAGGCACCCGCGTGCTGCTCGAGATCGCCGAGGCGGTCGTGCTGGCGGTCGTCGCGGTGGCGACGGCCTGGAGCGGCTACCAGGCCGCGCGCTGGGATGGGCACCAGTCCCAGCTCTACGGCCTCGCCTCGAAGGAGCACACGCTCGCGAACCGGGCCTCCACGCTCGGCGGCCAGCAGCTGCTCTACGACACGACCACCTTCTCGTTCTGGCTGCAGGCGAAGACGTCCGGCAACGTGGAGGCAGAGAAGCAGTTCCAGCGGCGGTTCAGGCCGGAGTTCCGGCCGGCCTATGTGGCATGGCTCGCGACCGAGCCGTTCACGAACCCCAACGCGCCGCCCGGGCCGACGCGCATGCCGCAGTACCACAACGCACAGCTCGAGTTGGCGCAAAAGCACGAGGAGGCGGGCGACGTCGCCTTCGCGCAGGGCACGAAGGCTCGCGAGAACGGTGAGCGCTTCCTGCGCAACACCGTGCTGCTCGCGACCGTGCTCTTCCTGACGGCGGTCGCGCAGCGGTTCCAGGTCTTCCGCGTGCGCCTCGGCCTGCTGGCCGTCTCGGGCGTGCTGCTCGCGATCGCCCTGGTCTACGTCTTCACGTACCCGAGCGCCTAGGCCTCACTCGACGGGGAAGGTGGCGAGCCACGCGATCGTGCCCACGAAGACCGTGGCTGAGATCACGAGCAGGCCCAGCTGCACGCGCGGCGTCGGGAACTTGGCGCTCATCCCCGCGAAGAAGAGCGCCGTCGCGAGCAGCACGACCGCGAGCACGTAGTCGTTCGCGCGGTCGATCGCCCTGCGGGCCTGCGCCGCGCTCACGCCGGCGGCGGTCTCGAGCCGGTCCGCCGCGACCGAGGCCGGCACGCGGTAGACGGGCAGGTCGAACGGCGTCGGCGCGGCGTTCGGGCTCTGCAGCGGCTTGGACGCGAGCCAGGCGGCGAAGGCCGGCTCGAAGCGCGGGCGGAAGCGCCGGCGGTAGAACTCCGCGAGCTTCGCGTCGCCGCGGGCGCGGGCGTTCACCCATTGCATGAAGAGGGCGACGTCGATCTGCACCTGCCGGTTCGCGACCCCCGATGCGCGCGTCGCGTCGAGCCGCTTCGCCGTCGCGCTCGCCTGCTCGCGCGCCTGCTCGCCGTGCCAGGTCGACGCCTGGTAGCCCGACCACGCCGTCGCCACGGTGGCAAGCGCCAGGAGCGCCGCCGAGACCAGCTCGAGGTGGCGGGAGCTGATGCGATGACCGCCGGTGGCGACGTCGCTCGGCGCGTCGGCGGCGGCCTGCGAGCTGCTCATTCGGTGCTCTGCCTGCCCGACGGCACCGTCGGGATGGTCTGAGCCAAGAAGAGCGCGGCGATGGAGAGGAACGCGAGGATCGCAAGCGCAGCACGAAGCCCGTCGAGGCGCGCGTCCCGGTAGCCGTCGAGCGCGGCGTCGGTCGCACGATTGCTGAGGTGCGCGTCGTCGAGCGCCGCTTCGAGATCGGCGTCCGACACGAACGGCACGCCGCCGGCGAGCTGAACGTGCGCCTCGGACTTCACGCGCGACGGGATCGCGTCGCTCTGCTGGATGTTCGCGAGGAACGACGACGCGACGGCGGCGATCATCACCGAGCCCGCGAGCGCCGTGCCGAGCGACGCGCCGAGGTTGGTCATCGTGTTCTGCACGCCGCCCACCTCGGGGCTGTCGTCGTCCGGGACGGCGGACACCGTGATCGCGCCCAGCTGCGACGCGAGCGCGCCGATCCCGAGCCCGATCAGCAGCATCGGGACGAAGACGATCTCCGGGCCGGCGTCGGCGTCGAGCGCGCCGAGCAGAACGAGCGTGCCGGCGAAGAGCGAGAGCATTCCCACGCGCACGACGAGCCGCGGCGAGGCGTCGGCGAAGAGTCGCGGGACGCCGAGCGCCGCAGCGAGCAGCGTGATGGAGAGCGGCAGCAGCCGCACACCGGTGGCGAGCGCGGAGAGGCCGAGGCACACGGAGAGATACAGCGGCACGACGAAGAACAAACCGGCCTGCATGAGGTACTGGAAGAAGAACATCGTCAGGCCGCCGGTCAACTGCCGGTTGCGGAGCATCGCGGGGCGCACGAGCGGCTCCTCGCCGCGGCTGTCGCGGCGCGCCTCCCAGCGGAAGAAGAGCCAGATCACGAACAGGCCGGAGAGGGCGAGCCACAACGACGGCGACAGGCCGGCCCACGAGGGGCCGTTCGGCTTCGGCTGGATCCAGCCCCACTCGCTCGTGCGCAGCACTCCGAACACGAGCAGACCGAGGCCCGCCGCGGAGAGCACGGCGCCGACGACATCGAGCCGCGGACGCTCGCCGACCGGGGCGTCGGCGATCCGGCGCGTCAACAGCAGGATCGCGAGCACGATGACCACCTCGCCCGCGAACACCCATCGCCAGGAGAAGTACGTGGTGCAGAAGCCGCCGATCAGCGGGCCGACCGCGACCGCGATCGCGCCGGCGGCTGCGACGAGCCCATACGCCGCCGGTCGGCGCTCCGCACTGAAGTTGGAGGCGACGAGCGCGACGATCGCCGGCAGGATCAACGCTGCTCCGACGCCCTCGAGGAACGACCAGCCGAAGAGCAGCACCGGCAGGCTCTGGGCGACCGACGTGGTGAGCGAGCCGCAGCCGTAGATGACGCACCCGATCGCGAACGCGCGCTTACGGCCGATCATCGCGCCGATCTTCGCGCCGGTGATCATCAACGCGGCCATCACCAGCGTGTAGGCCGTGATCGCGCCCTGGATGCCGGTCACCGTCGTGCCGACGTCCTTCGCGACGGTCGCGATCGACACGTTCATGACCGAGCTGTCGAGCGTCATCAGGAACTGGCCCGCGGCCAGCGTCAACAGCACGACCGTCGCACCGGTCGCCCGAGTCCCTGCGGCAGCTTGCGTGGTCGTCGTCACTGCTTCGAGGCGGCCCTCGGTCGAGCCTCCTGCTCCTCGTCGAGCGCGTTCGCGCTCACGAGCGTCAGGCCGAGGTCGGCAAGGCGCTCGAACAGTCGCTGCAGCTGTGCCTGGTCGCTGACCGGGCCGAGGAGCACCGTCGTCCCTGTCTCCCGCGTCAGCGACATGCCGTCGAAGGCCTGGGCGGTGCGGTCACTGAGCTCACCATCCACGACGAGGCGGTAGACGCGGGACACGAGGGCAACCGTCGCACGCCCTGCCGGACGAGAGGGCGAGCCGCGCCCGGATCACATTGGTGATTCGTTTCCGTGCGCGGCCGCGCCCGATCCGTGAAGATCATCCTTTGCAGCCGAAAGGAGCGCCGATGCCTGCCGACCACCAGTTCCCCGCCGACCGCGTGCACTTCGCCTGGGACGTGGACAACGAGCCAGTCCTGAGGGTGGAGAGCGGCGACACCGTCACCCTCGACTCGCGCGACGTGAGCGACAACCAGCTCGGCCCCGAGTCGACGTCGAAGGACATCGAGTCGCTCGACTGGGATCGGGTCTACCCACTCGCGGGCCCGATCGCCGTCGAGGGCGCGAAGCCGGGCGACACGCTCGCTGTCGAGATTCTCGAGCTGCGCACGAAGGACTGGGGCTGGACGGCGATCATCCCCGGGCTCGGGCTCCTGCCGGACGACTTCGCCTCCGCGTACCTGCGCGTGTTCGACCTCACGAACGGGAAGCTCGCACACCTGCGCGAGGACGTCGCGATCCCGATCGAGCCGTTCTTCGGGACGATGGGCGTCTGCCCGACCGGCGCGAAGGCGCAAGCCGTGATGCCGCCCGGCACTTTCGGCGGCAACATGGACACGCGCCAACTCGTGCAAGGCACGACGCTGTACCTCCCGGTGCAGGTGGAGGGAGCGCTCTTCTCGTGCGGCGACGCACACGCCGCGCAGGGCGACGGCGAGGTCTGCGTGACGGGCATCGAGACGCCGATCGGCGCGACGCTCCGCTTCACGCTCGAGCAGGGCCGGACCATCCCGGCGCCGCAGTACCTGACGAGCGGCCCGCTCGCCCCGGCCGCGAACAGCGGCGCGTGGTACGGCACGACGGGCGTCGGCGCCGATCTCTATGCCGGCGCACAGGAGGCCGTGCGCGCGATGATCGCGTACATCACCGAGCGCACGGGCCTGTCGCCCGAGGACGCGTACGTCCTCGCGAGCCTGTGCGTCGACCTGCGCATCTCCGAGATCGTCGACGCGGGGCAGTACGTCGTCAGTGCGTTGCTGCCCTTGACCGTGTTCAGCTCGTAGGTCGCCGCCGGGACAGCGTCGCCTGCCGGCTCGCGGTCTCGGCATACAGTTGCGCCGGGGATGAAGCTCGTGCTCGCAGTCGCCGCAGCGATCGCCGCCGCCGGAGGCGGCTGGCAGCCGGAACCACGGTTGCCCGTCGCGCGCAGCGAGGTCGCCGCTGCGGTCTCGGGCGGCAGCGTCGTCGTCGCCGGCGGCTACCTCGCCGACGGTTCGAGCAGCGCGCGCGTCGACCTCTTCGACCCGGACCGCGGTACCTGGCGCACCGGGCCGGACCTGCCGGCGCCGGTCGACCACGCATCGGCCGCGACGCTGAAGGGACGCGCCGTCGTCGTCGGCGGCTACACCGGCCCCGGTACGCCGTCGCGGACCGCCGTCCGGCTCGACGGCGCGTCGTGGCGGCGTCTCGCACCGCTGCCGCGCACGCGCGCGGCGGCCGCCGCCGTCGCGCTGATCGGGAAGCTGTACGTCGTCGGCGGTGTCACCGACGGCGGACTCGCACGATCGATGCTTGCGTTCGACCCGGCGCGCAACCGCTGGACGCTGCTACCGGGGCCGACGCCGCGGCAGCATCTCTCCGCGGCGTCCGCACGGGGACGGATCTACGCGATCGCGGGCAGGCGCGCCGGCGCGGACACGAACGTCGCCACCGTCGAGTCGTGGGCGCCGGGCGAGCAGCGCTGGCGGCGCGAGCGCCCGGTCCCCGAGACGCGCGGCGGGACGGGCGCGGCGAGCGTTGCGGGGCTGGTCGTCTCGGTCGGCAGCGAGGCGCTCGGTGGGACGAGCGGAGCCGTCTACGGGTTCGACGTCGCGACGCGCGAGTGGCGGCGCCTCTCGGACCTGCCGACGCCGCGGCATGGGCTCGGCGTCGTCGCGTTCGGCCATGACGTGATCGCGATCGGCGGCGGGCCGAAACCCGGGCTGACGGTGACGGGCGCGAACGAGCGCCTGACGATTCCCTAGCGATCGATCCCCTCCTTGGATCGGCCCGCGCGCCGAAGACGGCAACCATCGATCCCCTCACTCGCGCGCGGGTTCAATCGGGCGTGCGAATCAGCGCGCCGCGTCCACGTGCCGTCAATACGACCGAGCCTCGCTGCACCGAGACGAGGCCGTCGTGCAGCGCGTCCTCCCACACCATCAGGCGCGGGCAGTGGCTGTGCCACACCTCGATCGTCTCGCTGTAGGACCGCCGTCCCTCCGCGATCCACTCGAGCAGTTGAAGCGTCGGAGCAGTCATCACGTGGTCTCTTCAACAGTACTTCTCCGCGCTCGTGCGGCAGCTCATTTGGTAGAAGACCGCGCTCACTCCACAGGCACGGTGGCGCTGCCCGCGCGCAACACCGAGGTCCACGCTGCGGAGCTGCAGGTCCTTTCCTCGGACGGCAAGGTCCGCGTGCGGACGAGCAGGGCGACGACGACCACCACGACCACTAGGGCAGGCAAGGGAGGGCCGTTGGCGACGCCGGCCCTTCGCCGCTCAGTGCGTGAGCGAGCGGAGGAGGGCGAAGAGGCCGGCGAGCCGCGCCGGCAGCTTTGCGTCCTCGTCGATCTGGACGCTTCTGCCGCCGTAGGAGATGCGGTACACGAACCCGTCGGCGATCGGCTCGTCGGCCTCGTAGCGGCGCTCGAGCGTCGCAAAGTGCGCGTCGCCGAGGAGCATGCGCAGCCGCGCCATGCGCGCGGTCGAAAGCTGCTTTGCCTTCAGCGGCAGGCCGTCCGAGACGACTGCGCCGGAGCGGCGCACCGTCAGCCCGCGCTCGATCGCGGCGAACCCGCCGGTCTGCTCGAACGTCACGAGCACCGGGGACGGCGACGCAGCCGGAGCCGGCTGGATGGTGGCGGCGGCAGCGCCGAGCGCGACCACAGAGAGCACTGCGAGCTTGGCAAGCATGACCCTTCGCCGTCATTGTGCCCATGATCCGCGGGGTCCGAAACCGTAGGATCGGACGGCGATGGCGTACGACGAGGCGCTCGCTGCCCGCATCCGCGCGCTCGTGACCGACGAGGCCCTCCTGACCGAGAAGAAGATGTTCGGCGGCCTCGCGTTCCTCGTCGGCGGCAACATGGCGGTCGCCGCGAGCGGGCAGGGCGGCCTGCTCGTGCGGGTCGACCCCGACGAGTCGAACACGCTCGTCGAGAAAACCTCGGCACGACCGATGGTGATGCGCGGCCGCGAGATGACCGGCTGGCTGCGCGTCGCGTCGGACGACGTACGCGGCGACGGCGACCTGAAGACGTGGGTCGACCGCGGCCTCTGCTACGCGCGCTCGCTACCGGCGAAGCGCTAGCTCCGCGGCGCGAACAGGGACACGGCCCGCACCCGATGGGCGGTGGCGTGCGTCGTTCCCCCGAGTGCAGGCAACGGAAACGCGCTGTTCGCATGCAAGCGAACGGCCTGTGGCGGGTCTTAGGATCAATGTCTCATTGTGGTTACACGCCGGTGGCGCGATGGTTGCGTCGTGCCGGTAATCCCTCCCTGCGGCCACCCGCGACGGTCATCCCGGCGTGGGCGCCGGCCGACTGAAGGCCGCGCGTTGACACCCGCGACCTACCTCTTCTTCACGAACGAGTGTGTCGGCCTCGGGCACCTGAAGCGCGCGCTCGCGCTCGCCGCGGCGGTCACCGAGCGCGACCCGGATGCGAGCGCGCTGATCGTCACGGGCTCCCCGGTCGAGATGGCGCACCCACTGCCGCAGCGCGTCGACACGGTCAAGCTGCCGATGGTGGCGCGGGACAGCTCGGGGCTGCAGCACGCAGGACGGCTGGGGATCGACCTGCCGGACGTGCGCGAGATGCGCTCCCAGCTCGCGCTCGCCGTCGCCGAGTCGCTCGTGCCCACGGTCGCGGTCGTCGACAAGGCACCGCTCGGGCTCGGCGACGAGCTCGTGCCGGCGCTCGAGTGGCTCCACGAAGCCGGGACGAAGCTCGTGCTCGGACTGCGCGACATCGAGGACAGGCCCGCCCGCGTCCGCCGCGAATGGGACCGCCCGGACGTGCGCACGACCTTCGAGGAGCTGTACGACGCCGTGCTCGTCTACGGCCCGAACGGGATCCGCCGCGACGCCCTCTCCTGCCTCGACTGGGAGCCTGCGCTGCCCGTGCACCACGTCGGTTACGTCGCCGCAGCACCCGCGGACGACTCGCCGGGAATGGACGGCGACTACGTGCTTGCGACCGCGGGAGGCGGCGCGGACGGCGCGTTCGTGCTCGCCACCTTCCTCGACGCGGTGCGTGCGAGGCCCTTGCCTTTCCGCGCGCTCGTCGTCACCGGGCCGCTCATGCCCGAGGAGGACGTCCGCGACCTGCACGCCCGCGCGCGCGGGCTCGACGTGGAGCTCCAGACCTTCCACCCCGCGCTCGAGTCTGCGATCGGCGGCGCGAAGGCGGTCGTCGCGATGGCCGGGTACAACACCGTCTCGGAGTTGCTGCGCACGGGCCGCCCGGCGGTGATCGTGCCTCGCGTGCGCCCGAGCAGCGAACAGGCGCTGCGGGCCGACGAGCTGCGCCGCTCGGGACGCGCCGAGGTGATCCACCCGGACGACCTCGATCCGGAGCGCATGCGGGCCGCCCTCGACCGTGCGCTCGCGACGCCCGGCCACGAGCCGACCAACGGGCACAACGGGGCCGCTCGCGCGGCCGAGATCCTGAACGGCCTCGCACAGGAGGCGACGCCCGGCTCTCGCGCCGCGCTCCAGGAGGCTTCGTGAATCGCGCGGAGGTGCGATCGGCGCGACTCCTCGCGCCGTTCCTGACCCGGCACTGGCGCGCGCTCGCAGCAAGCGGCTTCTCGACCGTCGTTCTCACCGCCGCGGAGCTCGCGCAGCCGTGGCCGCTGAAGATCGTCATCGACCGCCTCCTCGACGGCAGCAGCACGCACCTCACGACCTCGGAGCTCGTCCTGCTCGGGGCGCTCGCGGGGCTCGTGATCGCGATCGCCATCGCGGGCGCTGTCGCGTCGTACGTGTCCGACCTGTTGCTGAACCGGGCCGGCGAGCGGATCGTGCACGACCTGCGGGTCGCGGTGTATGCGCATCTGCAGCGCCTGTCGCTTCGCTTCCACGATACGCGCTCGAAGGGCGACCTCGTCACGCGCGTCACCGGCGACGTGAATGCGATCGGCGAGCTTTTCTCGGACTCGATCGGGGCGATCGCGTCGGCCGCCCTCCTTCTCGCGGGGATGGCGATCGTGAGCTTCCTGCTCGACCCGGTGCTGGCGTTGGCGACGTTCGCGGTCACGCCGCTGCTCGGGTTCGTCACCTTCCGCTATCGGCGCCGGATCAAGGAGCTGGCGCGGCAACAGCGCGCCGAGGAGGGTGAGATCGCGTCCATTGCCACCGAGGCGCTCTCGGCGATGCAGGTCGTGAAGGCGTTCGGCTCGGAAGGCTACGAGTACGACCGCGTCGAGCAGCGCAGCGAGTCGCGTCGGCAGATCGGGGTCCACGCCGCACGCGCGGAGGCGCTCTTCTCCGCGCTCGTCGACGTGCTGGGCGCGGTCGCCGCGGCGTTCGTGCTCGTCTTCGGCGTCTTCCGCGTCACCTCGGGCGCGCTGACGGCGGGCAGCCTGGTGGTGTTCGCGACGTACGCCTCCCGCACGTACAAGCCGCTGCGCGAGCTGGCGCGACAGTCGGCGAAGGTCTCGCGCGCTGCGGCGCGCGCCGACCGGATCGCCGAGCTGCTCGCAACGGACGACGCGTTGCGCGACCGGCCCGGCGCCTATGCCGGCCCGCGCGCGGAGGGCGCGGTCGAGCTCGACGGCGTGTCGTTCGCCTATCCGGGCGGGCGCGGCCTGCAGGACATCTCGCTGGCGCTCGACCCCGGGAGCCGCATCGCGCTCGTCGGGCGCTCAGGCGCAGGCAAGTCGACACTCGCCGCACTGGTCGCGCGCTTCTACGACCCGGCGTCGGGCGTCGTCCGCGTCGACGGCCGCGACGCGCGCGAATGCACGCTCGCGTGGCTGCGCGCGCAGGTCGGGATCCTGCTGCAGGACACCGTCCTCTTCCGCGGGACGCTCGCGGAGAACATCGCCTACGGCTCCGAGGCGACGCGTGAGCAGATCCTTGCCGCGGCGCGCGCGGCCGGCGCCGACGAGTTCGTCTCGACGCTGCCCGACGGCTACGACACCGAGCTCGGCCCGGGCGGCACGGGTCTCTCCGGCGGCCAGCGCCAGCGGCTCGGGATCGCGCGTGTGCTCCTGCGCGACCCGCCGATCCTCGTCCTCGACGAGCCGACGACCGGGCTCGACACCGCGAGCGAGGCGAAGGTCGTCGGCGCGCTCGAGCGGCTGATGGAAGGACGCACCACGATCGTCGTCACGCACTCGATCGCGCTCGCGCGCCGCGCCGGCCGGATCATCGTGCTCGAGGGCGGCCGCGTCGTCGAGGACGGCACGCCGGACGAGCTGCTCGCAGCCGAGGGGATGTTCAGCAGCCTGGCCACGCCCGCGGCCGGCGCGGCGAGCATGCCGCGGCTCCGCGACCCGAACCTCCCGCAGCTCGCCGAGCTCCTCGACCCCGACGCGGCGGCGGCGATCCTCGCACGCACGCTGCTGCCCGGCTCGGAGCTCGGCGAGGTCCGCCCACGCGGCGTGCGCTACAAGCCGGGTCGGCGCGTGGTCGTCAGCTACGACGCCGTCGTCGACGGCGAGACGCGCGAGGTCGTCGCCTTGGCCGACACGAAGGCCGACCTCGGCGCAATCGCCTCGCGCAAGCCCAACGTCGCTGCGGCGCGGCGCGTGAACGGGCGTTCGCCCGTCGACACGCCGCTGCGCTTCGACCCGCTCGCGGAGACGCTCGTGCAGTGGCTCCCCTACGACCTCGAGCTGCCGCTGCTGACGGAGCCACCGGCGGAGCTGCTCGAGCGGCTCGCTGCGCTCGGGCTCGAGGTCGACCCGCATGCCGTCGTCCGCACGCTCGGTTACAAGCCGTTCGGTCGCGTCGTGCTGCAGGCGGGCTCGCACGTGCTCAAGGGCTACGCGAGCGAATCGAAGTACGGCGACGCGGCGCGTGCGCTCGAGATCGCAGCCGCGACGCCGGTTCCGACGGCGGAGTACGAGGCGCTCATCGAGGACCTGCGCGCGACCGTGCAGACCGCGCTGCCCGGCACGATCGCGACCGACGACGTGGCGCTCGCCGGTGTGGCGGGATCGCTGCTGCGCGACGTCCACGCAGCGCGCGTCGACGGCCTACCCGAAGCCCCACCCGCGCGCTGCCTGCGTGCGGCGGCCGAGGGCGGCCGCGTCGTCTCGGCCGTCGTACCGCGCCTCGAGTCGCGCGTGCGTGCGCTGCTCGACCGGCTCGAAGGCGAGCTGCCCGACGACGCAGCCCACGTCTGCTCGCACGGCGACTTCGAGGTGGGCCAGCTGCTGCAGCACGACGGCGACGTGACGCTGCTCGACTTCGACGAGCTCTGCTCGGCGCCGCCGGCGCTCGATGTCGCCACCTACGCCGCGCATGCTGCGCGCGCCGGCGGCGCTCCGGCCGCGCTCGCGGCTGCGGATGCGCTCGTCGAGGCGTACGGGGCCCGGCCCGAGGGGCTCCGGCCGTATCTCGCGGCGGCGATCCTCCTCCGTGCTCAGTGCCCGTTCCGGAAGCTCGAGGACGACTGGCCCCGGCGCGTCGAGGACCTGCTCGGCGCGGCAGAGGAGGTATTCGCGTGAAGCTCGCGGTGATCACGAGCGGATTCCCGCGCACATCCGAGACGTTCGTGCTCAACGAGCTGCTCGCGCTCGACGCCCACGGCCTGCTCGGGCCGGTCTTCGCGACGAAGCCCGGCGACGGCTCCCCGCTGCAGCCCGGCGCGGAGCGGCTCGTCCACCGCGTGCGCGTCCTCCCGCCCGGCTCTGCACAGCAGCAGGCGCGCGCTGTTGCAGGGGCGCTGGCGAACGCGCGGGTGCACGGCATCCACGCGTACTTCGCGCACACGCCGGCCGAGGTCGCGCGCGAAGCGGCGGCATTGCTCGGCATCCCGTACGGCTTCAGCGTGCACGCGCGCGACGCCCGCAAGATCGAGCCGTCCGAGCTGCGCAGCCGCGGCGCCGGCGCCGCGTGCGTGGTCGCCTGCAACGCCGACGTCGCACGCGAGGTCGGCGCGGCGGGCGCGACCGCGACACTCTTCCCGCACGGCGTCGACCTGCGCCGCTTCCACCCGCAACCGGAGCCAGGGGCCGACCCGTTCACGCTGCTCGCGGTCGGACGGCTCGTGCCGAAGAAGGGATTCGACGTGCTCGTCGAGGCCGCGACGCGGCTCGAGCAGCCGGCGGTCGTCCGCATCGTCGGCGACGGCCCGGAGCGGGCAGGCCTCGAGTCGCAGGTTCGCGCTGCGGGCCTCCACGGCTGCGTCCGGCTGGAGCGGCCGGTCACGCACGACGAGCTGCCCGCCGCCTACGCGTCGGCGAACGCGGTCGTCGTGCCGTCGGTGCGCGACGCGACCGGCGACCGGGACGGCCTGCCGAACGTCGTGCTCGAGGCGATGGCGTCCGGGCGCGCCGTCGTCGGGAGCCGCATCGCCGCCATCGAGTCGGCGGTGCACGACGGCGAGACGGGGCTCGTGACGGAGCCTGGCTCGTCGGACGCGCTCGCAGCCGCGATCGACACGCTCCGCGCCGATGCGGCGCTGCGCGAGCGGCTCGGGGCGGCCGGGCGCCGGCTCGTCGAGCGCGAGTACGACCTGGGCAGGTGCTCGACGAGGCTGGCGGCGTTCCTGGAGCGTGCGTATGCCTGAGAGCTCGGTTCCGGCGCGGGCGGGCGACACGAGGCTTCGTCTCGAAAGTTCAGCAGTCGCCTACGTCCTGAAAGGGTTCCCGCGTCTCTCGGAGCTCTTCGTCGCCAGCGAGATCCTGAGGCTCGAGCAGATCGGCCTCGACCTACGCCTGCACGTGATCAAGGCGCCGGACGAGGACATCCAGCACCCGCTCGTCGACCGCATCCGCGCGCCGCGCACCTACCTCCCGCAGACGACGAGCCTGTCGCAGACGACGCTCCGTCGCTGGCTTCGTGAGAACCTGCCGTCGTTCCTCCCGTCGCTTCGCCGCGTCGCACGCCGCCGGCCGCTCGGCCTGGCACGCGCGTGCGGATTCACGCTCGCGCAGTCGATCCGCGGGCGTAAGACGTTCTGGTCGCTGCCGCGCAAGCTGTTCGTGAAGGAGCTGCTGCTCGGCGTCGCGCTCGCCGACGAGCTGCTCGACGAGGCGGAGGTGCGCCACATCCATGCACACTTCGCGCACGGCGCGACGACGGTCGCATGGGTCGCGTCGATGGTGACCGGACTGCCGTTCTCGTTCACCGGCCACGCGAAGGACATCTACACGCCCGCGCTCAATCCCGGCGGCCTCCTACCCCGCAAGCTGCGCGCGGCGCGCTTCGCCGTCACGTGCACGGACACGAACGTCGCCCACCTACGGATGCTCGAGCCAACGGCAAACGTGCACCGCGTCTACCACGGGCTGAACGCGGAGCTGGCACGGCTGCTCGACGCGGAGCCGCCCGCGCGCCGCGACGACGCGACGCTGCGGATCCTGTCGGTCGGGCGCCTCGTGCCCAAGAAGGGATTCGACGTGCTCGTGGAGGCGTGCGCGTTGCTGCGGCGCGACGGCGTCGACGTCGTCGCGACGATCGTGGGCGAGCCCGGCGAGCACGCGGAGACGATCCGCCGGCTCGTGGCCGAGCGCGGCCTCTCCGACGTCGTCGACCTGCCCGGCCCGATGACGCAGCAGCAGCTTCGCAGTGAATACGAACGCGCATCCGCATTCTGCCTGCCGTGTCGCGTGCTCTCGAGCGGCGACCGCGACGGCATCCCGAACGTGCTCGTCGAGGCGATGGCCTGCTGCCTGCCGGTCGTCACGACCTGGGTCTCGGGGATCCCGGAGCTCGTCGAAGACGGCGCGAACGGGCTGCTGGTCGCGCCCGACGATCCCGACGCCGTCGCCGCGGCGCTCCGGCGGCTGCACGACGAGTCGGAGCTCGGACGCCGGCTCGGCGTCGCGGGCCGCGAGACGGTGGAGCAGCGCTTCGACGGCGACCGGCTCGCACGACGGCTCGCCGAGCTCTTCCTGGCCGAGGCGGCATGACCGAGGTCGCCACGCGCCCCGCACTGTACTGCCCGATCGCGGACTTGCACCGCGACCTCGGCGTCGCCGCGGACGC
>Ga0136846_1232838_pt1 | contig 18676 bp, 16 predicted proteins | sample HopSoiMetagenom2_FD_96841 | JGI IMG/M metagenome (GOLD analysis project Ga0136846, IMG submission 96841) | Grasslands soil microbial communities from Hopland, California, USA - 2 Assembly 2016 (version 4) | ecosystem: Environmental > Terrestrial > Soil > Grasslands | place: USA: Hopland...
TCCTGGGTGGCGGTGATCCCCCCGAAACGCCGGTTCAATCCGCGCAGGTCCAGCAGTGAATCTGCGATTTCTTCTGCTGTTCCCGCGTCGCTGTCCAGAAGCTCGGCTGCGGGAAGTCGCTTCATGTTCAAGAGGCTCAGGGGCTAGACTTCGGCCAGCTCTTCTTCCAGCAACTGCTTATTGTAAAGATCGGTGTAGTACCCATTGCATTCAAGAAGTTCTTCATGGGTTCCGAGTTCGACGATGCTTCCGCCGTGCAACACCGCAATCTGATCAGCGTTGCGGACGGTGGAAACGCGATGAGATATAAACACCGTCGTTCTTCCCTGCATGACCTTTCGCAGGTGATTCAGGATTTTGTCTTCGGTTTGAGTATCCACGCTGGAGAGAGCGTCATCCAGCACCAGAATTCTGGGATTTCGAATAATGGCGCGAGCTATTGCAGTCCGCTGTTTCTGCCCGCCGGAGAGAGTTATTCCGCGCTCACCGACCATGGTTTGGTAGCTGTCGGGAAAGCTTTCAATGTCCCCGGCAATGTTAGCGGCATCGGCGGCGTTCCTCACTTCTTCGTCAGTGGCCTTATCGGTGCCGAAGGCAATGTTTTCGCGTACAGTTTCGCTGAACAAAAATGTTTCCTGCGGCACAAACCCGATCTGTTTTCGGAGAACCGCCAACGGGTATTCGCGAATCGGCTGGCCATCAATCAACACGCTTCCGGGTGCAGCGTCGTAAATCCGGGGGATGAGGTTGACCAGAGTTGTCTTACCGGAACCGGTGGGACCGACCACGGCCAGGCTGCTTCCGGCTGGTATGCGCAGATTGATATCGTGCAGCACCGGCTGGCCATTGTAAGCAAAGTTGAGATGACGGAATTCGATGTCGCCGCGCACATTGCCGACTTCCAGGGGGCGGACTTCGGGGCCATCCTCGATTTCTGACTTTTCGACCAGGATCTGGTTGATCCGGGCCATGGAAGCGGTTCCGCGCTGGAAGATATTGATCACCCATCCCAGTGCAATTACTGGCCAGGTCAGTTGCACCATGTAGGTGTTGAATGCCATGAACTGTCCGACGGTGATGCGATGCTGCAGCACTTCGCGTCCGCCCAGCCAGAGCACCAGCACGATGGCCATACCGAGCATGGTCTCAAGGGTTGGCCACAACATGCCCATCAGGCGGACCAGCTTAAGGCTGCGGGCAATGTACTCGCGGTTGGAAGTCTCGAAGGCTTTGATCTCGGGCTCTTCCTGCACATAGGCCTTGATGACGCGCGCGCCGGAGAAATTTTCCTGGGCGCGGGCGGAGATCTCCGAGAACATCGCCTGGATCCGCTCGAACCGCTCGTGAATGCGTTTGCCGAAGTACTGAACAATAATGCTGACGACCGGTAACGGCAGGAACGCGAATACGGTGAGCTTGGGGCTGATGGAAAGCATAAACACCAGCGCACCGGCGGTAAACACGATGGTGTTGGCCGAGTACATGATCGCCGGGCCAAGCAGCGCCCGGACGGCGTTCAGATCGTTGGTAGCGCGCGCCATGATGTCGCCGGTTCGGGTGCGCTGATAATACGAGTAAGAAAGTCTCTCCAGATGCTGAAACAGGTCATTGCGCAGGTCGAACTCGATCTCGCGCGAAATGCCGATGACGATCCAGCGGGTAAGAAATTGAAAGATGGCTTTAATCAGCGCGATGCCCAGCAGCGCCAGAGCGTAGTAGCCCAGCTTTTCCCGCGAGACCCCGTTCCTCAGCCCGTCTATTGCGCGCTGGATCACCTGAGGGAACAAGATCCAGATGCCGTTGTTCAGGAACACGCATAGCGTGCCCAGCACGTAAGTGCCGCGGTATTTTTTCAGGTAGGGAAGAAGAGGCCGTAAACTCTTGGGCAGCATCTGCTTAGTAGATGTGATTCTACCAGCGCCCGCTTCGGAAAATTAGCGGCCGATCCTGAGTCCGTGCGCGACGCGGGGAGTCATGGGGCCTGACTCGGAGTCTTTCCGGAACGCCGCCGCGCAGGCCCACAAGAGCATGACCACCCAGCCAAGCAAAAAAATCCAGCCCATGCCTATCAGGAACAGATAAACCGCTTCCATATCTAAGCCCTTTCAAACCGGCGGCAAGGCGTCAGTTCTGCTTTGCCGGTTATCTCTTTGTATTGCCTCATGACCGCCTGCACTGCGGCCAGCCGGCCGGGAGTGGTGAGATGACCGTCATTCAAAGCCTCTTCCATCTGCGCCATCCAGCATTCCACTGCGCGATCAACTCCGCTGGCGATCTCTTCCGCGATGATGCTGACGAATTCCTGAGCTACGGCAACTGTGGCCACACTGGCCTCCTTGTTCGGTCGTTCTTCTAATTACTGAGGTTCGGGTTGCTGAGCAGATGCTGGCTCATCCTTTGCTCGCGTTTATCCATGAAATGGTTGAGCTTGGTTTTCTGGTCTGGCGTCAACAGTTGAAACAGCTCAGATTCGATGCGCGTCTTTTGTACCGTGAGTTCGGTCAGCACCTGCGCCTGCTGGTTGGCAATGTCGCGAACTTTCGAGTCGTCGAAATTGCCGTTCATTGCCAATTCGCGAAGTTGCTTTTCCGCCTGAATGCGCTGCCGCAGCAGCGGCTGCAGCGCGGGTTTCTCTTTCGCCATGATTTCCTTTGCCTGTGCCTGCTGCGCGTCGGTCAGGTCGAGGTAGTCGGCAAAAAATTCCAACATGCGCCCGCCCATGAAGCCCTCGCCACGGTAATGCGCTTTGCGTATATTTTGCGATACCGCGATTGCGCCGCCCAGAGCCACGGCCAACAGCATTCCGCCGATCAGCAAAGATCGAAGTTTCATAAGCCCTCCTTATCTTCCGCGAACGACTACAAATCATTAGAGATGAATCGCTGAAAAGGAGCGGTAAAGAGTAAGTCAAGGGCGGTAAAGTTTTGTAAAAACGGGGTTTCTAGGGTGCGATTGACAATTCTTTACCCACGCGGGCATGAGCTGTGTGTAACAGTAGAATAGATACGTGGATCGCATTCTAGTTATCGATGACGATGTAGAGCTCTGCCATCTGGTAGGCGAGTATCTGGAGCCGGAGGGCTTTCAGGTGGAGTGCCTGCATGACGGTTCACGCGGCCTTGATCGCGCGCTGAACGGTGAGCATCTGCTGGTGGTGCTCGACGTGATGCTCCCTGGGCTGAATGGTTTCGAGGTGCTGCGGAGGATACGTGATAAATCGCGGGTTCCCGTTCTGCTGCTTACCGCCCGAGGCGAGGATGTCGACCGCATCGTGGGGCTCGAGATCGGGGCCGATGATTACCTGCCTAAGCCGTTTAATCCTCGTGAACTGGTGGCCCGCATCCGCGCCGTTCTCCGCCGCACGCAAGCAGAAGCGGGTCCGGGAGAGGTCTTGCACGTGGGCGAGGTTGAGCTCGACCCCGGAACGCGCGTGGTTCGCAAGGCAGGCAGCGTGGTCGAACTGACCTCGGTGGAATTCAATCTGCTGCACGCCTTGCTGCGAGAAGCCGGGCGGGTGGTTACGCGTGAGCGTCTGGTCGAAGTGGTGCTCAGCCGTAAATTCTCGCCCTTTGACCGCAGCATCGATATGCACGTCAGCAAGATTCGCAAGAAACTGGGGGACAGTGACGGCGCCGGCGATTACATAAAAAACGTGCGGGGGGTAGGTTACATCTTCGCGCGTCCCGCCGTGGAAGCTGTGAAATCAAGGGGACTGGCATAAGGGGTGAATAGATGAGAAGCCTGTTCCTGAAAATATTTTTATCGTATTGGCTGGCGCAGGCCCTTTTCCTGGTGCTTGCCATTCTGGTGACCCTGGCTGCACGTCAGGGGCGCGAGTCCAGTGGCTGGGAGAGCCAGCAGAGTGAAGTGGTGGGCAAAGCAGTTCAGGCCTATGAGCAGGGCGGGCCCAACGCCTTGCACAGCTACCTTTCCGAAACCCGAGAGTCCCGCAAAATCTGGGCCTACCTGTTGGATGCGCAGGGGCATGAACTTTCCGGACAGGACCTGCCGCGTTGGGCGCAATCGGTGGCGAAAGGGATACGTCCGGTGCCGCGTGAGTTCTGGGTGCGTTTCACACCCTCTCCGTTCCGGCGGCAGACATTTCGTTCCAGCAGCGGCCGCCAGTATCTGCTGGTAGCGATGCTTCCCTCCGGACCCTTCGGGCCCAACGGTATTCCGGGACTGGGCATTCTTATTGGAGTTGTTTCGTCAGGAATCGTTTGCTACCTGCTCGCTCTTTATCTCACCTCTCCGATCGGGCGTCTGCGAGAGGCTACGCGTCGTCTGGCGGAAGGCGATCTCACCGCCAGAGCGGGCAGTGGCGGCGGACTGCGGCGCGGCGACGAACTTGCCGGACTGGTGCGCGATTTCGATGCCATGGCCGAGCGACTGGAGCAATCCGTAAATGCGCAGTCTCGCCTGCTGCACGACATTTCGCATGAGCTGCGTTCTCCTCTGGCAAGGCTCAATGTTGCTTTGGCTCTGGCGCGCCAGCGCACCGGGCCGGCGGCGCAGAGCACGCTGGATCGCATTGAACTTGAGGCTGAGCGGCTAAACGTATTGATCGGCGACCTGCTGACCATCGCCCGTTTGGAAAATGGCAAGGACCTCAGCCGCGAAGCGCCCGTGCATCTGGCGGATTTAGTGGAAGGAATCACTCAGGATGCGGATTTTGAGGCCCAGAGCCGGAAGTGCCATGTTGTAACGCGTATCGAACAGAATTGTGTTGTCCTAGGCCATCCAAATTTGTTGCACAGTGCCATTGAAAACGTAGTTCGCAACGCGGTTCGTTACACCGCCGAAGGCACGACGGTCGAAGTCCGACTAAGCTGCTCAAATTCAGCTTCGCCCGAAGCCGTGATCCAGGTCAGCGATTCCGGTCCGGGAGTTCCCGAAGATTCACTGGACAAACTGTTCCGCCCCTTTTATCGCATTGATGACGCGCGCGGCCGGGGCACCGGCGGCGTCGGACTGGGACTCGCCATAGCTGAGCGCGCTGTTCGTCTCCATAACGGTTCGGTCAAAGCCGCTAATCGCAGGGAAGGCGGGCTGATGATTGAAATTCGCATTCCCAGTGCGGCTTCGGTTCCGGCCGAAACTCCACCTCTCGTCGAAGCGCCAGCCGGTTAGCCTGCGACGAGAGTGCAACCTTCCCGCTGTTCACCGGTTCAAACCTTTGCAGACGTTTGCTTTACGCGAGCATTTCCTGATACACAATGAGAGCACCTGAGAACCCTTTTGATCGCGTTCGCGTTGGCCGCGTCAAACCTTCTGAGAGGACATGTATAGGAATGGGGCTTCGCTTTCTCTGTTTTCTGGCATCGTCTCTTCTGTTGCTCTTCCTCTTCAGCTGTTCAAGCGGCAGTTCACCTTCCGGAACCGGATTTTTGTATGTCGCTACCCAGGGTGACAGCACGGTCACGCCTTTCACGATCGATCTTTCAACCGGACATTTATCCGCCAACGGGCAAGGAGCCGCCTCCGGCTCGACCCCGTCCGCTATGGTGCTGAGTTCATCTGGAAAGGCGCTGTTCGTCGCCAACAAAGGCGATAACACCATAACTTCGTATGCAATCAATTCCGATGGCACGCTCGCGACCGGGAGCTCAACCCAGTGTTCGACAGGCGTGAGTCCGGTCAACATGGCCACCGACTCCAGCGGCAAGTTCCTTTTCGTTACCTATGTCGGATCGCAACTTGACCCCAACCAGCCCAGCGCAATTTGCGTCTTTTCGATCAGCAACACCGGCTTGACGCAGGCCTCGGTTGTGACCTTCGCGGTTCCGTCTCCAGGTCCTTCCGGCGTTGCCGTCACGCCCGACGCCAAATTTCTCTATGTCTCGAATCGCTTTGATAACAGTGTCACTCAATACCATGTGGATGACTCAGGGAACCTGACTTCGTTTGCGAGCTATCCGGCTGAGACGACTCCAGCTGGGATGGCTCTGGTCACTGCCAAGAACAACACGTTTCTGTACGTCGCTAATAGCGGATCGAACACTGTTTCCGGCTACGTGGTCTGCCTGGCCGTAAATTCCTTTTGCGCGAATGCGGATGGAACGCTGGTCTCGACCGGCAGTACTTTCTCGGTGCAGCTGGGCCCGGTGGCAATGGCGGCCAGCAGCGACGGAGCATTTCTGTTTGTGGTGGATCAGCAATCTAACCAGGTTTCACAGCTGAAAATTGCCGGTGGCAGTGGGGTGCTTTCCGCGAACGCCCCGGCTACAATTTCCACTGGTTTAAATCCCGCCTGGGCAGCAGTTCGCAAGGGCGTCACCACTGTTACCGCAACCGGAGGCACGACCGATTATCTGTATGTTGCGAATCTCGGCGCATCCACTGTTTCCGTGTTCAGCTTCGATTCGACCAAAGGCGTGCTCTCGGTCGACAGACAATCAGTGAGCACCGGCGGCCAGCCCGCTGCAGTGGCGGCAGAATAATCAAAAACGCCAGAAAAGCACGGCAGAGGCGAATCATGTCGGAACTTTCAGGATCAAATAGCCACCCGCAAGCCCGAACAGGAATTCTGGCGCCCAGGCAGCCAGCATCGGAGGCAACTGGCTGGCATTGCCCATTGATTCAGAGAGTCGCGACAGCACGATGTAAACCAGCCCAATCCCCACCGCTGTAGCAATCCCGGTTACCGCGCCTCGTTTTCCCGGCGACAGAGCAAACGGAATTGCCAGCACCGCCATGATGAAGGTGCTCAACGGAAATGCCAGTTTTTCCTGCAGCGCAACCTTAAGTCTGATTACGTCGAATCCGCTTTGCTGCAATTCGTGAATGTAGCCGCGCAGCTGCCCATAGTTCATCTCCGAGGATTGTTCGACTTTCTTGGTGAAATAAGAAGGCGGTTCATCCACGAACGCAAATGTGCTCACGTCGAAGTTGCGGAACTCGGCGATGCTGGGCCCCTGCAGGCTGCGCTCCCATCCACGTTCGCACACCCACCGATCAAGGTCCTGCTCCCAGTGAGCGCGGTCGGAGTAGAGCCTGCCTATCAGCTGAAAGGTTGCAGGGTCGAATTTGAATACCGAAAGATTTGCGAACTCCTCTCGGTACGGATCAAAGAACTGGTAGTAGTAAATGGTCGAATGCTGCCCCACGATCCACTTGCGCTCCGGATTCAGGTAGGTCTGCGGCGGCTTTCCTTTGATGAGATTTCGCAGCGCGTCCTGCCGCTTGTTGGCGTGCGGAAGATAAAACTGGTCGAAAGCAAACAGCCCGCCGGCAACCATCACCGAGGCAACCAGTACCGGCACCACGACCCGATAGATGCTGATGCCGGTCGCCTTGATAGCCGTGATTTCATTTGAGCGCTGCATCAGGCCGAAAGTGATCAGCACTGCTATCAGCATGCCCAGGTGTGCGATGTTGTACAGAAAGAACGGTGTCACATTCAGCAGATACTCGCCGACCACCAGCGGCGAAATGCGGTTGCGCAGGATGTCGCCCAGCAGTTCGAAAACCGTGAATACCAGCAGCAAGGTCAACAGCGCGCCCAACACCATCGCCAGGTAAACAAAAAAATCGCGCAGCACCAGGTCATCCAGAAGCATCGGGAAGCGCGCGCTGAATACGCGCGTGCGAGTGGATTGCCGGGTAAAGGCGCTCTCATCGCTTACCATGGTTCTGCCAGGCATCCTGATGCGCAGGTTCATCTTCAGCACGTCCCAGCGGCCGCGCAGCCAAGGGATCTCAATCGGACGCCTTTCCGCCCGCCACAAAAGAAAAAGTCCCGCCACCAGGAAAACGATATTTGCCAGCCATGCGCCTAAGGCCGGAGACAGCTTGCCCTGACGCGCCAGCGAAACACCCACCAGTGTGACCGAGTAGTAGGCGAACACCAGCAGGATGGTGAGCACGAAACCGGCCGACTTGCCGCCTTTTTTAGATGAAAGTCCCAGCGGAATGCCGACCAGAGCCAGCACCAGGCACGAAGTCGGCAGTGCGAAGCGGCGATGGAACTCGATCAGGTCCCAGCGCGCGACGTACTTTTTTGCGGTGCGCGCCTGCTGCCACAATTCGCGCGTGCTTAATTCGCCGATGGGAGTTGGTTCCTGCTCTTTGTTCTCCGGCTCCGCCACCGTGATCGGCAGGTCAGTCGAGTCGAAAGTCGAGATTTGATATTTGTCGGGAAGCTTGGGGTCAATCTCGTGGGTCGCTCCGTTACTCAAATGCAGGTGAAGCAGCTGCGGCCCTTCACTCACTAGAACGCCCTGTTTGGCCATGGTTATGCGCGGAGAACCGGGCGTGCTGGTATCGGCAATGAACACTCCCTTCCAGATCGCCGCTCCTCGCGCCACCCGCACGTCCTGCACGTAAAGCACGAGTTTGGGAAATCCTTCGTAGAAAACTCGCGGCTGAACTTCGAAAGACGCCTGGGAAGTCTTCAATTTGTCCTGCAGGTGCCCAAGCGCGGCCTGCGATTCCGGAGCCAGGTAAGCGCCGTTGAACATTGCCAGCGCCCATGCCACCACCGCGAAACTGCCGATTACGCGTACGAACGTCCACACCCCAATTCCGCTGGCCCGCATGGCGGTGATTTCGCTGTCGGCGGCCAGACGGCTCAGTCCGATGAGGATCCCGACCAGGACGGCCATGGGAATGGTGTAGGTAAAGGCGACCGGAAGGGTGAAGAAGAAGATTTGCAGAACGCTCGGCACCGGTGCGCTGGCGCGCACCACGATATCGAGTACGCGTCCCAGGTCGCGTGTGAACAGAACAAACGTAAACAGCGCCGCCCCGATCAGGGCGTGCGATATCACTTCACTCAGGATGTAGCGGGTCAGAATCCGCATGAGTGCGCTTCAGCGCAGGATAGCATGGGAGGGAGTTTTACCACCAAAGCACAACGACCGAAGCGGCATCCGGCTGTTGTTTAATGCCACGGTGTAGAACCGAGGGGTTGTCTTTCACCATTTGTAGCGAGCGCCCGATCACGCGCTCGCCTTATCTACCAGCGGCAAAGATTCTTCTTTCGGCGCATCCAGCTCCAGTTGCTCCTGCCCGCTCAGCGCGCTCACCCGTCCACGATATGTTTTCAAATGGGTCGAGGCCTTGTCGAACGCCTCCTGCGCTTTGCCCAGGCTCTTACCCACGTTCTCGAACTGATTCTGGAAGTAATCGAATGACTTCTGCGCCTTCGCCAGTTCCTGCCGGCTTTTCTCAAACCGGCTCGCGACTTCGTACCATTTATGCACCAGCGCGATCGTCTGCAGGGTCATCAGCAGGGTGTTGGGAGAAACCGGAAACACGTGCTGCGCATTCAGCCAATCTGCCAGTTCGCGATTGCGCACCGCTTCCATATAAAGAGTTTCGCTCGGCAGATACATCAAGGCAATCTCAGTGGTCCCGTTTTCCGGCTGAATGTAGGCGCGAATACGCTTGGCTTCAGTCTTCATCACGCGCACGAATTCTACCCGCGCTTCTTCCAGTTCGGGTCCGCTTCCGCCTTCAAAAAATGCCAGCACCTGCTCGCGCGGGAACTTCGCATCAATCGGAAGCCGCCGGTCGGGGAATTGGATCACTGCGTCCGGGCGGGATCCGTCGGCTAACGTAGACTGTATCTCGAACATGTGCGCCGGCAGAAAGTCTGACAACAGCCGTTCCAGGCTTGCCTCGCCGAAATGCCCGCGCAGGTGCGGCAGCTTCAGCATATTGTTCAGATCGTTGATCGAATGGCCTAGCTCTCCTACCTCCCGCAACTGCTCTTCCGCCGCCCGTAGATGCTGCTGCACGCGCTCGAACTGCGCAAAGCCTTCCTTAATGTTCTGATCCAGCTTTTGCTGTACCTCGCCCGAAATGGCGAGCAGTTTGGCATCAACCCGGTCGCGTATGGCATCCAAGCTTTGCGCTGTTTTGGCGTTCAGCTTTTCGATCTCGCTCTTGAGCTGGGAGGTGGTAAGGGCCAATCCGTTCGTCAGTTCCGCGCGAGCTTCCCGCAGATCGCTCGTCTGCTCCCGCCGTCCGCCGGCCAGCTGAGCTTCCACCGAGGTCCGGATCTCTTTAAAGCCCTCACCTAGCCGGTCCGTTACCTCCTGCCGCAGGCTCCCCTTAGTGCTCTCTAGACGCATGGCCATATCGGCAGTGGCCGAGGTGAACTGTCGCGTCAGAGCTTCGCGAAGGTGTACGGACTCAGCGGCAAGTGCCTTTAAATCTGCCACTTGCGATTGATCGCTAATGTGTTTTCTTAATCCGGCAACGATCGCCAGAAGTATCAGGTTAAGCGCGACAACTATGCCCAGCAGCAATGTCCCCATCGTAAGGTGCTCACCGTGATTCTAGGAGCTAGCCTCGTTGGAGCAAAGCGGAAATGTTGCCTTAATCGGCACCGCGTGTGGAAAAACCGCCGTCGTGCCAAATTTATGAACCGTGTCCTGCTCGCCACATTCGTCCTGTTGTTGGTTAGTTTTACGCTCGCTTCGCCTCTGGACGCGGCGGAAGCCCCTAAGCCGGTTTCGCTGTCGTCGGTGGTTGCTGATCCACAGGCAGAAAGACTTCTGCTCGAAATGGCAAATCAGGCGCGCGCGCGGGCGGGACTGGCCCCGCTGCGCATGGATGAAGGACTCGCCGAAGCTGCGCGGGAGCATGCGCTGGAACAAGCAGAGCAGCAACGAATTTCTCATCAGCTTCCCGGAGAGCCGGGGTTGGCGCAGCGCCTTTCGAAAAGCACCGCACTTCACCTGCAGCGCGGAGGCGAAAATGTTGCTTCTGCTGGCAGCGTCTCACAGGCTCATCAGAGCCTGATGGCTTCGCCCCCGCATCGCGAAAATCTGCTGGATCCATCGTTCAATGTCGCCGGATTTGGTGTGGTGCGCAGCGGGCACCTGCTGTACGTCACCCAGGACTTCGGGCGCGGTGTAAAAACCTATTCAGCCGAAAACTCGGAGCAGTTAATCGCCAGAACCATTATCAATACTCGCCGCCAGACCCGCCTGGCCGGACTGAATGAATTCGACGGCACACCGGCCCGCAATGCCGCCTGCCGGATGGCCGACGAAAACACCATCAAGACCCGCCTCTCACGCGAGATGAAGCAGAGCACGTATCTTGTGCGCTACACCAGCCATGACCTTGAAACTCTGCCGCCCGGCGCTACTCGCGCCATCGCCGACTCGGGCGTTCATTCCTTCGCCGTCGGCAGCTGCTACCGCCAGACTAAGACCTATCCCAACGGCGTGTACTGGGTCGCGCTGATGTTCTATTAATTCCAGTCAAAGCACTTCTCATCCCGCCCTGAGCAATCTGCTTCTTTCCTTCGTCTACCTTCGCGCCCTTCGTGGTTAAGAATTTTTCTCCGCGTCCTCTGCGGCGTTTCTTTGCGTCCTCTGCGCTTTAAGATGTTGTCCACCCGCTGTGATAACTTCTGACTATGAAAGCCGTCCGCATCCACGAATTCGGTGGCCCGGAAGTCCTGCGCTACGAAGACATCCCAGACCATAAACCCAGAAAAGACCAGCTCCTCGTCCGCGTTCGCGCTTGCGCGCTTAACCATCTCGATTTATGGGTGCGCAAAGGCCTGCCTGGTGTCACGCTTCCTCACATCCTAGGCAGTGACGTTGCAGGCGAAGTCGTCGAAGTCGGCGAGTACGTCACCGGCTTCAAGTCCGGCCAGCGCGTCCTGCTCGCTCCCATGCACTTTTGCAATCGGTGCGCGAAATGTGTCGCAGGATTGCAGAACCAATGCCCTGAGTTCAGTGTGCTCGGGAATCGAGTGGATGGCGGCAACTGCGAGTTGATCGCTGTTCCTGCCGTCAATGTTATACCGATCCCCGACTCGCTCGATTTCGTGCAGGCGGCGAGCGTACCACTGGTCTTTCTCACTGCCTGGCACATGCTGACCGGCCGTGCCTCCATCCGTCCCGGTCAAACCGTGTTGGTGCTCGGTGCCAGCTCGGGCGTAGGTATTGCCGCCATTCAGATTGCAAAGCTTTTCCGCGCCACCGTTATCTCCACCGCGGGCAACCAAAGCAAACTGGAAAAAGCCCGCGCGCTCGGTGCCGACTACCTCATCGACCACTACCAGCAAAAGATTTCAGAAGAAGTCCGCAAGATCACCAACAAGCAGGGCGTCGACATTGTCATCGAACACGTCGGCCCGGCAACCTGGGATGAGAGTGTGAAATCACTGAAACCTGCCGGAACCCTGGTTACCTGCGGCGCCACCACTGGCCCCAGCGTCGGCATCGACCTGCGCTTCGTGTACTCTCGTCAGCTTTCTTTGCTCGGCTCTTACATGGGAACAATGAGCGAATTGTACGAAGTTCTGGGCCACGTTTTTGCCGGCCGCGTCAAGCCGGTGGTGGACAAAGTGTTCCCGCTACAGGAAATCCGCGCCGCCCACGAGTACATGGAACACAGCCAGATGTTCGGCAAGATCGTTTTGGCCGTCTGATTCATCTACAATAGAAGCGCATGGCAACCGAACTCAGCTACGGCCCTTACGTCACCACCGAAGACGGTAAAAAAGTCGTAAAAGAGCTGACTCTGGGCAATCCCACGCCCGAAGGCGTAGTGCTCACCACCCTCGATTCGGCCATCAACTGGGTTCGCAAGAATTCGATCTGGCCAATGACTTTCGGTCTCGCCTGCTGCGCCATCGAAATGATGTCGATGGGCGCATCGCGCTTCGACATCGCTCGTTTCGGCGCTGAAGTCTTTCGGCCTTCGCCGCGCCAGTCAGACCTGATCATCATCGCCGGCCGCGTTGCAAACAAGATGGCGCCCGTCATTCGCCAACTCTGGGAACAGATGCCGGAGCCCAAGTGGGTGATCTCTATGGGCGCATGCGCAACCTCGGGCGGAGTGTTTCAGAACTACGCCTTGGTTCAGAGCGTGAACCAGGTCATTCCGGTGGACATCTACGTTCCCGGCTGCCCGCCGCGTCCCGAGCAACTGATCTACGCTATCACCCTACTGCAGGAAAAAATCCAGAAAGAACGCGGCAGCTTCAAGCGCGTATTAAACCTCACCTAGTTTGCTGTCATCCCGTGTCCACCACCACCAACGTGGACTGGAACACGCCCACTCACGGTTCAATTCGAAGCGTGTCCAGGTTTTTTCCCGATCACCGGATGCTGCGGGCTCGGCTTTGCCACCTCATCTTTTACCGGCAGGCCAGGGGCGGCCTGTACTGTAGGCAGGCTGACGGACGGCTGCCCGTGGAACTGTGCCGAGACCACCCACCCTGCAGCAAAGAAAAACAAGACCGCCGCTGCAGCAATCAGCTGCTGCCGATGCTTTTCCCAACTCTCTTCTGCCTCGGGCTGCGGCGCCGGCTCAATCAGCACCGGGACTGGCAGCACAACCTGTTGTTCATATTCCTGTTCGCGCTGCTTTTCTCGGATCTCGGCGCGATTCGCTGACTCAGCCAACTCGCCCAGGCGGCGCAGCATACGCACGTGCGCATCCGTGAAGCTCGCGGAATTAGTGGAGAAGACTTCGATGATGCCGACCGTCTGTCCCGCTCCCCGCAGGGGTACTGCCACCACCGAGCGGATGCCAAGCTCGGTACACACCGCGGCATCGACTCGGCCATCAAGCAAGGTATCGTCGCAGCGGATGATCACGCTTCCGCGCAGGCACTCTCCCGAAATTCCCGACTCGGCGCTCAGCGGAGTTCCCAGCGGCGGCGCACTCTCGCCGCTGCGGCCGACGCAGATAACAGTTTTGCCGCGCCGCAGTGCGACCGCTGCCCCACCGGCGTTGGTGATGGTGTGGGCGGCCTCCGCCAGCGCGCCCGCGATGTTTTCCAGATCGTACGCCCCCGAGCCAACCGCTTCGCGCAGCCGCGACACCAGCGTCTCCGCGTCGGGCGGAACAATCAGATCTATCGGCCGTTGGACCGCCAGCAGAATGGGGCCGGCGTTCGATGGAAGCAGCGGATTGGGGAAGGACGAATAGGCCATCTGACGACTCGATTATTTGTTATTTGAACTTTGAGTCGTTGCTCAATGGCTGGAACCTGCGTTGTCAGCGAGTTTGCCCGTATTGACTATGCATTGTCAAACCAACAAGCTGTGGATAATTTTCAAATAACCCGCCTCAGATAAAATCCAGGCCATGCACCCACTGGAAGTTTCGCCCGCGCAATTCCGCACCCTGGCGAATGAGATCACCGAAATTGCAACTCAGTATCTGCAGGCCCTCGACTCGCGTCCAATCGCGCCTCCCACAACCGGAAAGCAAAGCCTCGATCTGTTTTCAAGTCCATGGCCGGAACAGCCCGAAGGCACTCAAGCTCTGGCCGCGCTGACACAGATAATCGAGCACACGCGTGCGCAAAACGCACGCTTCTGGGGCTACGTCCTGGGCTCGGCCGAACCCGCAGGCGCTGCATCCGATCTTCTGGCCAGCGTTCTCAATCAGAATGTAACCGCATGGCGGTCATCTCCGGCGGCCGTCATCATCGAAAAAACTGTGGTTGGCTGGTTGGCCCAGGCAATTTCCTGTCCAGGTTTTCAGGGCAGCCTCACCGGCGGCGGATCGTCCGCCAATTTAATGGGCCTGGCCATGGCGCGCGAGAGGAAACTTGCCGCCAACGCATCTGGTCTGCGCAACGCCGCCCAGCCGGTGGTTTACGCTTCAGCCGAAGTTCATATGTCAATTCCGAAGGCTCTGGCTCTGCTGGGAATTGGTCGAAATAATCTTCGGCTGATCGCGACGGACCAGGATTTCAGAATGCTTCCGGATGGATTGGAATCGGCAATCAAACAGGACCTTGCATCCGGCAATCTCCCGCTAGCCGTCGTCGCCAGCGCCGGTACCGTGAACACCGGGGCGATCGATCCTCTGACCGACATCGCTGACATCGCGCAACGCTTTGATCTCTGGATGCACGTGGATGGCGCCTACGGAGCGCTTGCCGCCATCGCCGAACCAGCAAGCTTTCGCGGCATGGAGCGCGCCGACTCAATTTCGCTTGATCCCCACAAGTGGCTCTATCAATCGCTCGATTGCGGCTGCCTGCTGTATCGCAATCGCGACCCGGTCCGTGCCGCCTTCTCGCATACCGGCGACTACGCCAAGTCACTCAGCGATGATCCGATTGAGAGCTTTGCCTTCTTCGACCAATCCATGGAGCTGTCACGCCGATTCCGCGCCCTCCGGCTCTGGTTCTCGTTGCGCTATCACGGTCTCGCTGCGTTCCGCTCGGCAATTGAAAAAGACCTCCGGCTCGCACGCCGGCTGGCCTCCAGCATCTCCAGTTGTCCCGACCTCGAACTCATGGCCCCGGTCAGCCTCAGTGCGGTCTGCTTCCGCTATCGCCCCGCGCCCGAATCCAAACTCGACGCCACCAACGAATCTCTTCTCAAAACCATCAATGGCCGCGGCCGGATCTATTTATCAAACGCGACCTTGCATGGCCAATTTTGCCTGCGTGCCTGCCTGGTGAATCACCGCACCAGGCCGGCGGATGTGGACTGCGTGGTTGACGAAGTTCTCCAGTCAGCTCGCCAGTTGGCTTCATCCTCCTGAGACAAACCTGCTTCCGCCCGGCAGCACTGCGTGGTAAAACATCGCATGCGAAAAACCGGGTTTGTTGCCAGCGGTGAAACCATCGTTGCTCAGGCTCCCTGCCGCGCCGACCTTGCCGGAGGAACCATCGACCTTTGGCCGCTCTACCTCTTCCACTCCGGCGCGCTGACCCTCAACTTCGCCGTTAACATTCTCACCACCTGCCGTGTTACGCCGCTCAAAGGGAAGGGAATTCATCTCCGCTCACTCGACACCAAAAAAGAACAGGACTTTGAAAGCTTCGAACACCTGCGCAGTGCCCGTGCTTTGCGTCTTCCTCTGGCCGCGCGCCTGCTGCAGTTTTTCGCGCCCAAAGCGGGCCTGCTGATCGAAACCGATTCTGAATCTCCCGCCGGCGCCGGCATCTCCGGTTCATCGGCTCTTATGATTGCCAGCACCGCTGCTCTGGCCCGCTTCACCGACCGCAACCTCAGCCTCGAGCAGATGCGCGTGATCGCCCAGAACGTCGAAGCTCAGATTATCGAAGTTCCCACCGGATGTCAGGATTACTATCCCGCGCTGTATGGCGGGGTCAGTGCCATTCATCTCGATGCCGACGGCATTCATCGCGAAGTCGTGCCCATCATTCCGGAAGAGATCGAGTCCCGTTTTGTGCTGGCCTACACGGGAGCGCCGCGCAAATCCGGCATCAACAATTGGGAAGTCTTCAAGTCGCACATTGATGGCGATAAACGCGTGTTTCGTAACTTCGAGCAGATCGCTTCCATTGCCCGTGAAATGCACCGCGCGCTGCTGCACGCCGACTGGCAAGAGGTGGCCCGCCTGCTGCGCAACGAATGGAAGCTGCGACGCACCAATGCTCCCGGAATTACCACACCGTTGATCGACAAACTGATAGCAGTAGCCGCGAAAAATGGTGGCCAGGCCGCAAAAGTGTGTGGCGCCGGCGGTGGAGGCTGTGTGATTTTCCTGGTCGAGAAAGGCGCCGCCAGTCGCGTCGCTGCCGCCATCGGCGACAACGGGGCGCGCGTGTTGCCGCTGCAGGTGGCGCGTGATGGCCTGCGGCTGTATTCCGCCTGAACTTCTTGCCGCAGCTCTGCCGTAAGGTAAACCTCTTAGCTTCTAAATCTTTAAGCTAAGTGAAACAACCTAATTCTCGCCCAGTTAATATGCGGGTTGCAGCGCTTTCCGGCGGAACGTGTACTTCTGAGTAAAAACTTTGTAATACCGGGCCCATTTCGCTTGTGAGTAAGTAGAACCAGACTTAGAATCCGCTCAAATTCTTTTGAGCCACTAAGTTCAAAAAACAGCTGGAGATCCAAAAAATGAAGAAGTTTGTCGCACTTTTTTTTGCGACGTGGGCGAGCTACGCCTTCGCCGGAATTACTATCACTGCACCCACCAACGGTTCCACCGTCGCAAACTCCGTTCAGTTCGTGGCGAGCGGCTCGTCTCCCGCCTGTTCGAAGGGCATCGGCGGGATGGGCATCTACACCGCGCCTTTCAAACTGGCCTACAAAGTCAGTGGCGGCAAGATCAACACCAACCTGACTCTAAGCAATGGCACTTACAACGTTACCATCCAGCAATGGGACAACTGCGGCTGGAGCGCAAACAAAACCATCACCATCTACGTCGGCAGCAGCGCTCATGTGGTCGGTGGTACGGGCGACAGCAAGTCGTTTGTCAATCTCGAAAGCGACTCGCACTGGAACCACTTCTCGCTCATGCCGCCTTCTTACAACATCTGCGGCTCCTGCACCCCCAGCGGGCCCGGACTTACATATTCCACCCAGCAGGGAATCTCTTCTCCTTCCGTGGAAGGCAATTCGATGAAGTTCAGTATCGGCGGCAAGACGCCGTTTTCTGACGCTCTTTGGAACCAGAAATTCACCACCCGCCTGGCGGACGAGAAATCGGTTCCTAACTATCACGACTTTGTCTACGACGTCTGGTTTTTCAGTTCCACGATTGAGAAATCACAGGCCCTCGAATGGGACATCAATCAGTTTTTCGGAGGCAAATCTTTCATCTGGGGTCATGAGTGCCGCATTGCCGGCGGCCATGAATGGGATACCTGGGATAACGTTCACATGCATTGGGTGAAGAGCGGCATTCCATGCAATCCCAAAAATAATGCCTGGAACCATCTGACCATTCACGTGCAGCGCACGTCTGACAACAGGCTGTATTTCAAATCCATCACCTTGAATGGTTTTACCGCCTCCACCAACCGCTACGACAAGCCAACTCCTACCTCATGGTATGGAATGACCATCAATTATCAGCAGGACGGCAACCGGTATCAGGAAGGCTATTCCATCTACCAGGATAAAATTTCGTTCTTTTACAAGTGAGTGTGCTTCTCTTTTCGCCGGGGCGCATCTTCTTGATGCGCCCTTATTTTTTGCGTGCAACTGTGTCATGATCGGCTGGTGTCTCCCGCCCCCGAGCTGAAACGCATCGTGTCGCTGCAACCCAGTGCCACCGTTATTCTTCATGCCCTGGGAAAGCTCGATCGCGTGGTGGCCTGCACTAAATACTGCGTAGATGTTTGCCCTGATGCCGCTGGCTCCGGCCGGGTGGTTGTCACTGACTCCTGGAACGCGCACGCCGGTGAAATCCTTTCCGTGCGTCCTGACCTGGTGATCGCCTCTGTCCCGTTCCAGGAGAAATCACTGGCCGAGATTCTGAAAGCCGGCTCGCGTTTTCTCGGCTTTGCCCCTCGAACGCTGGATGACATCTATCTCGATATCGCGGCCATCGCAGGAATCATGAACGCTGCGGAAGCCGGAGCCGCTCTGGTTTCGGAAATACAGTCGCAGATTTTGGAAGTAAGCGCCAAAGTTCCGAACAGCCGGCGCCCGCGTGTTTTCTGTGAAGAGTGGGGCAAGCCCATTCTCGCTTCCCAGCCCTGGGTTGCGGAACTGGTCGAACTTGCCGGCGGAGAATTCCTCGGCCGCCCTGCAGCTCGTTATCAGCCCGAAGAGATCGCAGCGCTGGATCCCGAGGTTCTGATCGCCGCCTGGTGTGGCGCCGGGAATCGTGTGCCGCTCGACAAAATCATCAGCTCGCGGAATTGGCAGCATCTAAGCGCAGCCCGATCCGGCCGCGTCTTCTGCATTCCTGACGAATATCTCAATACCCCCGCGCCCACCTTGATTCGAGGCTTGCGCGCGCTTGCCGCCATCATTCA
>Ga0136846_1227501_pt1 | contig 18673 bp, 17 predicted proteins | sample HopSoiMetagenom2_FD_96841 | JGI IMG/M metagenome (GOLD analysis project Ga0136846, IMG submission 96841) | Grasslands soil microbial communities from Hopland, California, USA - 2 Assembly 2016 (version 4) | ecosystem: Environmental > Terrestrial > Soil > Grasslands | place: USA: Hopland...
CATCGTCGCGCTGCTCAGTGACTTCTTTCCCGCAACCACCGGCGAAATCGTGCATGTCGACGGCGGCTACCACGCGATGGGAGCCTGATGGCCAGCTCGCTGGTTGAACTCCGCGTTCTCGACGGCGCCAACCTCTACTTCAGCCGTGCCGCGGTCAAGCTGACCCTCGACGTGTCGGCGATCGTCGACGCGCCGGCGCCTGCGGCGAAGGCGTACGCACAGGCCATCGGCCTCGGCACGACCAGGCCGGGCCGGATCGGGTCCGGGTTCCGCCAGCGGTTCGCGATCCGCGTCGCGGGTCACGTCGTACGGCGGATCGCGCGCGAGGCCGGCATCGGGCGGATCGGCGTTCGGGTCCGCCCCGAGTCCGACGTACGCCGTTTGGTCGTGGCGTTCCCGTGGGCTCACGAGGGCCGCGCGCGGGCGCTCGTCGCGGCGATCGTCGAGGTGCTGGACGCGTTCGATCCCGAGCAGCCCGGCGACCTCAGCGACCTGATCGCGACGGTCGGCGACCGGGTGCGGAACGAGCCGCCGGGCAACCCGCCGCCGACGCTGCGCCCGAAGGTGCCGGTCGTCGCGGTGACCGGCACGAACGGCAAGACGACGACGTCGCGGATGATCGCGCACATCGGGCGGGCGGCCGGGCTGCACGTCGGCTGGTCGAGCACCGACGGCGTGTACTTCGATGGCGAACTGGTCAAGTACGGCGACTTCTCCGGCCCGAGCGGCGCCGGCCAGGTGCTGTCCCAGCCCGGCATCCAGCTCGCGGTGACCGAGACGGCTCGCGGCGGGATCCTGCGCCGCGGCGTCGGTGTCGCGTACAACGACGTCTCGGTGGTCACCAATGTCACCGCCGACCACCTGGGCCTCGGCGGGATCGACACGATCGACCAGCTGGCCGAGGTGAAGGCGGTGATCACGCAGATCACCCGGCCGCGCGGCTGGTGTGTGGTGAACGGTGACGATCCCCGGACGTTCGCGATGCGGCTCGGTTCGCCGGCCAAGTGCTGGGTGTTCTCCCGCGATCCCGACTCGCCGTCGATCCGGGCCGTGCTGGACGAGGGCGGCCGGGCGACGACCGTGCTCGACGGGTTCATCACAGTCCTCGACCAGGCCGCCGACCCGGAGCCGTTGGTCAAGGTCGTCGACGTACCGATGACGCTGTCCGGGCTCTCGCACTACAACGTCGAGAACGCGCTGGCCGCGGCCTCGGCGGCGCTCGGCCTCGGCCTGCCGCGAGCCGCGGTGATCGAGGGCCTGAGCACGTTCGCGCCGAACGAGAACAACCCGGGCCGGATGAACATGTACTCGCTGCGCGACTTCACCGTCGTGATCGACCTCGCGCACAACGAGGCCGGACTGGAGGCGCTGATCGAGATCATGAACGGCGTCCGGCCGCCGGACGGGCGGTTGCTGCTGGCTCTCGGTTCGCCGGGGGACCGGGCCGACGACATGGTCGCCGCGCTCGGGGCGATGGGCGCGCGGGCCGCCGACCGGGTCGCGATCGGCCACAAGAGCGACTACCTGCGCGGGCGGCCGCCGTCCGAGCTCGAGGCGGTGTTCCGCGAGGGCGCGGCGTCGGTCGGTGTGGACGACGTACCCGCGTTCCCGACCGAGCTGGAGGCGGCCCAGGCGCTGGTCGGCGAGGCGAAACCCGGGGACGTCGTCGCGGTGATGTCTCTGCAGGATCGGGCGAGTCTTGACGGCTGGTTGCGGTCCCAGGGAGCTACTGTCGACACACCGGAGATCTTGAAGAGCAAGGTCGAGAGAGCCCAGCGCTAGCCCCGTCCGCCCCGATGGCTGGGATCGGTGGGGCGGGAACGGGGTTGTGATGCGCTACCTGTGGTCGATCCCGGCCGCGGTGGTCGCCTGGTTCGTGGGCGGCTTCTCCGCGACGTACCTGAAGGGGCTGCCGGAGGGTACGACGTCCTTCGTGCCGCCGCGGATCGACCTGCTGGTGCTCGGCGGGTTCGCCGGGGGAGTGCTGGCCGGGTTGCTGATCGGCCGGGTGCGGATCGGCGTACCGGTGGTGTTGGTGGTTGCCGCGGGCATGTGGTGGCTGACCGCCGACTCGTTCTCCGATCGGGATCTGTTGATCACGTTGCTGGTGGCAAGCGGTCTCGGCGCGCTGTTCGGTGCCTTGGGCACCCGAAGCTCGGTGGTCGCGGCGTTCGCGCTGGCGCTGCCGATGGCGTGGTACGCGCTGCGGCCGGCCGGGCAGCTCGGTGACTGGCGCTGGCTGTGGCAGCTCAACGGCCTGCTGGCCGGCGCGGGGCTGGCGTTGTTGCTGTACTTCGCGTGCTGGAAGCGCGGGTGGCGGTCGGTCGGCTCCTGGATTCCGCTGACCGGCTTCTACCTGGTCTGTTTCGGCTTCGTCGAGGCGGTCCAGTTGGTCGCACGCTCGACCGGGAAGCCGATGGACGCGATCGGTGACGCGTCCACCGAGGCGTTCTTCCAGTCCTTCGAACCACTGCTGCGCGAGTACTGGCCGTGGCTGGTGGTCGGCGTACTGCTCGCGATCCCGATGGTGGCGCTCAAGCTCCGTGCTCTTCCGCCACCACCGCCGACGCCGGATCCGTACGCTCACAAGTCCAACGACGCCGTACTCTCCGACGACCTCGACTGGATCGACCGGGAGGAGCCGCACCGCCGCCTCCTCGCCCGCCGTCAGCCGGCGTCCTAGTCACTTACCGGGTGTCGCCAAGGAAGGTTGCCTCAGGCAAGTTCCGCTGCGTTCTCGGTGACTTCCTCGTCCGGGAGGACGAAGTCCGGATCGCCACCCTCGTCGCCCGACCGGGCACCGGCCTGCGCGAGGTGCGACACCGACTCGAGCTCGGCCAGCACGGTCTGATGTTGATCGACGCACAGTACGACGAGATCGCCAGGATTCGACCGCGCCAGCGCGTGCCGGACCGCGGTCAACTCGTCCAGCACGATGTCGACCTGGCGGCACCGGGCGCCGTTGTCCATCGCGGCGCGCACCCCGACGGCCACCAGATCCGCGAGCTCACCGCGCTTGCGGCCCCGCAGCCGCGCGTCCTCGCGGACGACGACCACGTCGAAGTGCTGTGCGGCGACCTCGCCGAGCTCGCGGATGTCGTCGTCGCGCCGGTCACCCGCGGTCGCGATCACGCCGATCCGCGACGGCCGTCCGAGCTCCGACGACGCGCTCAGGCTCTCCCCGAGCCGGTCGACGAAGTCGCCCAGCATCCGCATCGCCGGCGCGTTGTGACAGTAGTCGACGATCACGCTGCGCCCGTCGACATCGATCTCGTTCAACCGTCCGGGCGACAGGTAGTACGACGTACTGAACGTCCGCAGGCCCTGCCGGATGTCGTGCAACGGCGCACCGGCCGCGAACGCCGCCGCGGCCGCCGCCATCGCGTTCTGCACGTTCATCATCGCGCGCCCGCCGAACGTTGCCGGCAGCAAGTGAGTCCACGCCAGCTGCATCGACCGGCGCCCGTGCTTCACCACGATCATGTCGCCCAGGTCCGACCGCTCGAGCACGACGGCCCGGCCACCGCGACGGCAGTGCCCCTCGATGTAGTCGCGGACCTCGCTGCCGGGCTCGGCCATGCTGAACCACACGACCTGCCCCGAGCACTTGCGGCGCATCTTCCGCACCAGCGGGTCGTCCGCGTTCAGTACGGCGTACCCCGTGCGCGGCACCGCCTCGACCAGGACCGCCTTCACGTCGGCAAGCTGCTCGAGCGTGTCGATCCCGCGCAGCCCGAGGTGGTCCGGCTGGACGTTCAGCACGACGGCCACGTCGTTGCGTTCGTAGCCAAGTCCCTCACGCAGGATCCCGCCGCGGGCCACCTCGAAGACCGCGAAGTCGACCCGCGGGTTCTGCAGCACCATCCGCGCGGACTTCGGCCCGGACGCGTCCTGCCGGATCACCAGCCGCTCGTCGATCACGATGCCGTCGGTCGACGTCATCCCGACCTTGCGGCCCATGCCCTTGAAGACATGGCTGATCATCCGCGCGGTCGTCGTCTTGCCGTTCGTTCCGGTCACCGCGACGATCGGGATCCGGCTGGTGGCACCCGGCGGGAACAGCATGTCGACAACCGGCTTGGCGATGTACTGCGGCTCGCCGATCGTGGGGTTGGTGTGCATCCGGAAGCCGGGTGCCGCGTTCACCTCGCAGATGGCGCCGCCGGTCTCGCGCACCGGCTGGGTGATGTCGGGGCAGATGAAGTCGATGCCGGCGATGTCGAGCCCGATCATCCGGGCCGCCTCCTCGGCGATCTCGACGTTCTCCGGGTGCGCCTCCCAGGTCCGGTCGATCGAGATCCCGCCGGTGGACATGTTGCCGGTGAGCGTCAGCTTCACCATCACGTCTTCCGGCGGTACGTCGTCCAGCTCGAAGCCCTGGTCGCGGACCAGCTGCCGCGCGGCGGCGTTGACCGTGATCCGGGTCAGGATCTTCTCGTGCCCGACACCGCGGCGCGGGTCGGAGTTGGTGATGTCGACCAGCTCGGCCACGGTGTGGATGCCGTCGCCGACCACGTGCGCGGGCACTCGTTCGGCGATCGCCTCCATCCGGCCGTTGATGATCAGGCAGCGATAGTCCTTGCCGCTGACGAAGTTCTCCACGATCACCCAGCCGCGGCGGGACTGCTCGGCCGCGATCGGGAACGCCTCGCGGACCGCGCCGGCGTCCAGCAGGTTCAGGCAGACGCCCCGACCGTGGTTGCCGTCGAGCGGTTTGCAGACGACCGGATAGCCGATCTTGTTCGCGGTGATGACCGCTTCCTCGACCGTGCGTACCGACTCCGAGCGCGGCACCGGGAGGCCGGCCGACGCGAGGAGCCGCGTGGTGAGGTCCTTGTCGCTGGCGACGTCGACGGCGATCGAGCCGGTCTCGGACGTCATCGTGGCCCGGATCCGCTTCGCGTGCACCCCCTGGCCGAGCTGGACCAGGCTGGCCTTGTTCAGCCGGATCCAGGGGATGTCGCGGGACACGGCCTCGTCCACGATCGCCTGGGTCGACGGGCCGAACGCGGTCCGCTCGGCCTGCTTGATGAACTTCTCCAGCTCGGTGGTGAAGTCGAAGTCCGGATCCGGCTGGACGAGATGGTTCACGAACCGGACGGCGAGCTCACCGGCAGCGAGTCCGACGGCCTCGTCGGCGTACGCGTAGACGACGTTGTAGTGGCCGGGTGAGCCCTTGACCTGCCGGGTCTTGCCACGGCGCATGTCGTGGCCGGCTTCCTGCTGGAGCTGCAGCGCGACGTGCTCGGCGATGTGGCCTAGCCAGGTGCCCTCGTCCAGCCGCTCGAGGAAACCGCCCTTCCGGCCGCGCGAGCAGTGGTGCTGGTCGAGCCGGGGGAGGTCGGCGAGTAGCCGCTCGGTGAAGCCGGGAATGGTGTTCGACGGGAAGTTCTCCAACGAGCCAAGGTCGACGACCAGGTGGATGGCCGGGTCGTAGCTCCACACGTTCGGCCCGCGGTAGACGCGGGTCTCGATGATCTTCAGGTCGGGGGCGGGGGTACCGGTGGTGCCGGTCGTGTCATTCATGTGGTTTCGCTGTCTGCTGGCGGGCTGTCGGGGACGCTGAGCTCGGCGCCGGCCGTGATCGGCTCGGTCGCCTCCGGTCTGGATTCCCCGGCGTTCACCGAGCTGGCCGGTCTGGTCACCTTGGTACGGCGATCCGCCCGCCGCTTGCGTTCCGCGTAGTACCGGGGAGACACGCCTTCGGCGGCGATCTCCTTGGCCAGCTTGCGCAGGTCCGCCTCGGCGGCCTCGAGCTCGGCGATCTCCGACGCCGGCGGCTGCGGGCCGTACGACAGCAGCACCCGGTCCTGCAGGTCGAACGTCGCGGTGGCCGGCAGCACGTGCAGTACGACGCCGGAGGCAAGGATCGGCTCGGATCGCTTGGCGTAGTGGGCGTTGGAGGTGATCCGGCTGCCGTCGAAGATGGTCACGGCACCGCGGCCGACGACCTCCAGATGGCTGCCGCGAACGACCGCCGCAGTGTCTTCGTCGACGCCGATGCCGAGCAGGCCGGGGGACTGGGCGACCAGCGACAAGAGCCGGCCGTAGCGGTTGCGCTGGGCAAAGTGCTGGTCGACGATCGCGCCCTGGACCAGACCGAGACCGCCGGCCAACTGGCTCATCCGCTGCCGCGGGGTCGCGCCGGAGCGGCCGAAGGCGATCATGTGTTCGGCGAGGATACTCGCGCCGGCCGACGTACCCCCGACCGCGGCACCACGCGCGTGAGCGGCGGTGACGGCCCGGCCGAACGCCGTACCGGTGACGACTCCGGCCAGCTTGAGTTGGTTGCCGCCGGTCATGAAGATCCCGGTGGCGTCGTTCAGCGGCGCGATGAACGCCGGGTCGTCGGCGTCCTCCCGGTTCTCCGGGCGAACGCCGACGACACTCTCGGCTCCGAGGGCGGCGAACAGGGCGCGGTACACGTCGATGACGTCCGGCCCGAGCGCCGAGGCGGTGGGCACCACGACGATCCTCGCCTTGGACCCACCTGCCGCCTCGACGAACTCCTGCAGCACCGTCCGCTTCTTCAGCTTGTTCTCGGCACCACCGATGGCGAACAGGGCTCCAGGCCCACCCTGCAGTTCAGACATAAGCCGAAGGATAGAGCGTTCGCACCCACCCCGCTCGCCACGCCGGCACCACCACCCACCCAGCCGGGCCCGGACTTTGAGAACCCACCGACCGTTTTCGCAGCCGATTCGTGACCGGTGGGTTCTCGAAGTCGCAGGGATGGGCGTCGACGCAGAGTGTCAGGCACGCGTCACAGCTGGATCCGATACACCGTCGTACTGCGGCGGACGCGCATGCCGAGGCGCTCGTACATCGCCAGCGCGCCGGTGCCGGAGTGCGTCCAGAGCATCAGAGTCTGTTTTCCTCGGCGGCCGGCGCGTTGGGCGGTGTACGTGAGCAGAGCGCGCGCCAGGCCCCGGCCGCGGAAGTCGCGACGGACGGCCAACTGGTCGACGTACGCGTCGGGCGAGCCCGGGAGCTCCAAGCTGAGCGCGGCGCCGACCACCTCGTCGCCGGCGACCGCGACCGGTGAGAGCTCGGGGTCGAAGCTGGTTCGCTCGACGGTCGTCCGCGCCCATTCGTCGTACTCATGCCGGCGCGGCTGCCACTCGTCGAAGGCGTCCTGCACGACCTGGTGCACGATCCGCTCGTCGCCCGGCGCGAATGGCCGCAGTGTGAGGCCTTCGGACAGTTCCGGCTCGGCGCCGTCGACCGGCCGTTCGAGCAGCCAGTTGGTCGCGAGTACCTCGTACCCGCGCGAGCGGACGAGCTCGGTGCCGGCCTTGTCCGCGTCGTCGACGGTCTGCGCGAGCCAATCGGTACCGAACTCGCGGGCCCGCCTCTCGACCCAATCGAGCAGTTCGGTGCCGAGACCGAGGCCGACGTACGACGGATGGACGTCGACCTGTGCGCGCCGCCCGCCGTGAACCCAGGCCCAGGCGGCGAGTTCGCCGTTTGCTGCTTCGACCACCAGTGTGTCGAGATCAAGGGTGATCAGGGGTCGTCGCAGATCGGCCGCGACCGCGTCCGGCACGGCCTCCACCTGGCCGTGCCACCGCCGCTCGGCAGCGGCGATCAGTTGATGGATCGCGGCCGCGTCGTCGAGGGTCGCGGGTCGCCTCGTGAAGTCCATGCCCCGATCCTGCCGCATCTCCGGCCAGGAACTGACCAAGTTTTTGCAGCTTGGTGCGGATCAGGCGGGGTTGTCGGCGTCGGCCGCCTCGACCTCTTCGCGGCTGATGCCGAGGAGATAGAGGATCGTGTCGAGGTAGGGCACGCTCAGGTGGGTGTCCGCGGCGGCGCGGACGACCGGCTTCGCGTTGAACGCCACGCCGAGGCCCGCGACCGCGAGCATGTCGAGATCGTTGGCGCCGTCGCCGATAGCGACCGTCTGGCTGAGCGGCGTACCGGAGCGTTCGGCGAACTGGCGCAACGCCGCCGCCTTACCGGCGCGGTCGACGATCTCGCCGACGACGCGTCCGGTGAGGGTGCCGTCGACGATCTCGAGCTCGTTCGCCTTCGCGTAATCGATGCCGAGCTCGCCGGCGAGCCGGTCGGTGATCTGGCTGAACCCGCCGCTGACGATCGCGAACTGGTAGCCGAGGCGCTTCAACGTGCGGACCAAGGTCCGGGCACCGGGCGCCAGCTCGATCGCGGCGTACACCTCGTCGAGCGCCGTCGCGGGAAGGCCCTCGAGCGCGGCCACCCGGTGCCGCAAGGAGTCGGCGAAGTCGAGCTCGCCGCGCATCGCCTTCTCGGTGACGGCGGCAACCTCGGCCAACCGACCGGCGTGCGCGGCGAGCATCTCGATGACCTCGCCCTGGACCAGCGTCGAGTCGACGTCCATCACGATCAGCCGTTTGGCCCGCCGGTACAGCCCACCGTCCTGGACCGCGATGTCGAGGCCCTGCCGGACGCCTTCCTGTGCCAGAACGGTCCGCAGCGCCTCGGGTTCGACACCCGAGACGGCGATCTCCATCGCGGTCACCGGGTAGCGCGCCATCCGGCTGATCCGGTCGATGTTCGCTCCGGTGTCGGCGATCCGGCCGGCCACCGCGGCCAGGCCGGCCGCGGACAACGGGTGCCCGATCACAGTCACCTGGCTACGGCCCTTGCGCCGCGGTTCGTTGTCGCCGACACCCTTCTTGACCGAGATCTCGACGTCGAGGACGCGCGCGAGCGCCTTCAGTTCGTCCTTCACGTCCTGGTGGTCGCGCGGCGCGGACAGCAGGACGCCGAGCACCAAGCGGCCCCGCAGCACGACCTGCTCGGCATCGATCACCTCGAGCCCGCGGGTCGCGAGGGTGGAGAGTACGGCGGATGTCAGCCCCGGCCGGTCGGTCCCTGTCAACGTCACCAGCAGCGTCGGGCGCTCAGCCGCCGCCTTCTCAACCTCACCGAGATCAGTCATCGCACTCCGAACGCTACCCAAACGAGCTGACGAGCCGGTGTCGCGTCCGAATCTCAGGCATGAACGGGCGGCGCGCAGGCGGCGACCAGCGCCCGGCGAGCCGCAGCCGCGAGCTCGAGCAGCGCCCGCCGGCGGGCATCGGCCTCGGCTCCGGTCACCGCGGCGCCATCGTCCTCCAGGGCGGCGTCCGCGATGGCAAGGCACCTCCGGGCGGTCGCGGCCGCTTTCACCGCCCGTGGTTCGTAGCCGGGGGCGAGGTCGTCGCCGCGCCCGCGGCCGATCTTGCGGATGTCGATCAGCGCGTCCGCGACCTCGGGCTTCCATCGGGCCACATCGAGCGCGGCCAGCGACTCGGCCGCGTCGATCAAGGCCATCCGCAGCCCGCGGTCGGCCTCGCCGAAGTCGGCCGGCATCGGACTCGCCGCCGGCAGCACGCTCCACTGCACCGCAGGACCGACGTACGCCGGGACCAGGCCGATCTCCGGGCCGGTGAGGACGACGGCCTCGCCCGTCTCCAGCGCTGCCTCGTTGAACGACGGCGGTCCGGCCAGACCGATCGGATCACCGGGAACCGGGAGTGCGAGATGCGCCTGCGTCGTCCCCGCGGCGCGCAGGAGATTGAGCGCGACCGGCAGCGTGGTCGGCTCGGGATGTCCCGCGAGGCCTGCGACCTGGTGACCGACGTCGTCGCCGAGAATCTTCTGGGCGGCCGTGTCGGGGTCGCAGGCGCCGGTCAGCATCGCGTTCGTCCAGACGGTGAACCGGACGGAGGCGGAGGTCGTCAGCACGCCCGCAAGTCTCTCACCACCCGAGGACAGGCCACAGCCGGCGACCCCTTAGGTTTTGAGCATGACTGCAGTGGTGGAGCTGGCCGGGGTGTCGATCGTCCGGGGTGACGCGCGCCTGCTGGACGGGATCGACTGGACCATCGACGAGGCAGATCGGTGGGTGGTGATCGGGCCGAACGGCGCAGGCAAGACGACCCTGCTGCAGATCCTCGCCGCCCAGCTGCACCCGACCACCGGCGTCGCCGGGTTGCTCGATGAGGTGCTGGGTGCGGTCGACGTGTTCGAGCTGCGGCCGCGGATCGGACTGACCAGTGCCGCATTGGCCGACCGGTTGCCGAAGAGTGAGCGGGTGTCGGACGTCGTGGTGTCGGCGTCGTACGCCGTACTCGGCCGGTGGCGTGAGGAGTACGACGAGCTGGACCACCAGCGGGCCAAGGAGTTGCTGGCCGAGCTCGGGATCGCGCACCTCGCCGACCGGACCTTCGGCACGCTGTCGGAGGGGGAGCGGAAGCGGGTGCAGATCGCCCGCGCGTTGATGACGGATCCCGAGCTGATGCTGATGGACGAGCCGGCCGCGGGCCTCGACCTGACCGGTCGCGAGCAGCTCGTCCGGTCGCTCAGTTCGATCGCGACCGCTGTCGGTGCTCCGGCCATGGTGCTGGTCACTCACCACGTCGAGGAGATCCCGCCCGGCTTCACCCACGCTCTGCTGCTGAAGCAGGGCCGGATCGTCGCCGCCGGCCCGATGGCACAGGCATTGACCACGGAAACCCTCAGCGACACCTTCGATCTGGCCCTGTCGCTGCGGCAGGAAGACGGCCGCTACACCGCCCGCGCCCTCTGACCCAGGGATCCCGCCGCCGCCTTGACGCGTCATAGCTCCGCTCACAGCGCCGGACGTGGATAGGCTTGGAAAATGATGGAATGGCTGCGGGACAACATGTGGGCGGCGTGGCTGACGATCGCCGCCGTCCTCGGCCTGGCCGAGCTGGCCTCGCTCGACTTCACGCTGCTGATGCTGGCGGCCGGAGCGCTCACCGCCGCCGGGGTGGCGGCAATCTTCCCGGGACTGCTGTGGCTGCAGATCGTCGTCGCGCTGATCACCGCCGGCGCCATGCTCGGTGCGATCCGTCCGATGATCGTCCGCAAGATCCACCAGGGCACCGAGCTGAAGACGGGCTCGGCGCACGTCATCGGCCGGACCGGGACCGTGGTCAAGGAGATCCACCCGGACGGCGGTGGCTCGGTCCGGCTGAACGGTGAGCTGTGGACCGCCCGCCCGTACGACGAGGTGTCGACGATCGCCCCCGGGACGCGGGTCGAGGTGATGGCGATCGACGGCCCGACCGCCGTCGTCTACCCGGTGAGCGACCCGCTGCACCACCAGCTGAACAACCCCGAGACCCCGAACCCGAACCCGACGGACCCGCCGCAGAGCTGACCCCGGGTCCAGCGGTTGAGTGGCCCCGGTTCCGCAGTACTGTCGAAGTGAGGACGGCAGCAGCCGTTGCAGGAGTACCTGCTCGATCAGGCAACCGACGCGCCGGGAACCGGAACGCCGGATGGACCGTCGATAGGAAAGACTGTCCGTCCTGAGGGTTCTGTTTCGAGTGGAGGGTCAAGTGACCGCGTTCCTCGTAGTGCTGGCATTGGTCGCCTTGCTGGTGATCGTCACACTCGTCAAGTCCGTCCGGGTGGTGCAGCAGCAGACCGTCGGGATCGTCGAGCGGTTCGGGAAGTTCAAGACCGGGCTGCAGCCCGGCCTGAACCTGCTGACCCCGTTCGTCGACAAGGTCCGCTACACCATCGACATGCGCGAGCAGGTCGTCGCGTTCCCGCCCCAGGGCGTCATCACCGAGGACAACCTGATGGTGTCGATCGACTCCGTCATCTACTTCCAGGTGAACGACCCGGTCCGGGCGACGTACGAGATCTCGAACTACATCCAGGCCATCGAGCAGCTCACCATGACCACGCTGCGCAACATCATCGGTGGCATGGACCTGGAGCAGACGCTGACCTCGCGTGAGGAGATCAACGAGAAGCTCCGGTACGTGCTGGACGAGGCGACCGGCAAGTGGGGGATCCGGGTCAACCGGGTCGAGCTGCGCTCGATCGACCCGCCGCCGTCGATCCAGGACTCGATGGAGAAGCAGATGCGCGCCGACCGTGACAAGCGCGCCGCGATCCTCACCGCGGAAGGTATGCGGCAGTCGGCCGTGCTGTCCGCCGAGGGCCAGAAGCAGTCCGCGATCCTCACCGCCGAAGGTGACAAGCAGTCCCGGATCCTGCGGGCGCAGGCCGAGCGGGAGGCGCGGATCCTGAAGGCGCAGGGTGAGGCGCAGGCCATCACCACGGTCTTCAACGCGATCCACGCCGGCAAGCCGGACCAGGGTCTGCTGGCGTACCAGTACCTGCAGATGCTGCCGTCGATCGCCCAGGGCGACGCGAACAAGCTGTGGATCGTGCCGAGCGAGATCGGCGACGCGCTCAAGGGTCTGGGCAGCGCGGTCGGTCAGGTCGCCGGTATCCCGCAGAAGGCCGAAGGCAACTGGGAGGCTCCTCAGCTGGAGAACGGCCAGGTTCCGGAGCTCGACAGCGTCGGCGCGTCGACGTCCGGCGAAGCCTCCGCGGTGGCCGAGGCCGACAACGCCGTCCGCGAGGCGATCGCGGCCGCCGAGTCCGCCGCCGTCAGCACCCGCGCCCAGGTGCCCCCGTCGACCCCGACGACCCAGTCGGCGCCGTCCGTCCCACCGCCGGCTCGGTCCCAGGAGCCCCCGGCGCCGGAGTCGCCGCAGCTCTGAGAGGTACGTCGTTCCGCCAAGGCCTCCCCGGTTCTGCCGGGGAGGCCTTGTCGTGTCTCCGGCCGTCAGATCGATCGCCGGCCGACCGGCTGTCGATCGCATACTGTCTTCTCAACGGACGGACCGATGAGCGGGGACCGCGCACAGGTGCGTAAAGTCGGTCAGCGATGACATGGTTCGAAGCGCTGTTCGTCCTGCTGGCCGGGATGGGTGCGGGCACGATCAACGCAGTGGTGGGGTCGGGCACGCTGCTCACGTTCCCGGCTCTGCTCGCCGTCGGCATCCCGCCGGTACTGGCCAACGTCAGCAACACCGTCGGTCTGGCACCGGGGACCGCGGCCGGTGCCATCGGGTATCGCCGTGAGCTCGCGGGCCAACGCGGGCGGATGATTCGGCTCATCCCGGCGTCGCTGCTCGGCGGCATCGTCGGGGGAGTGCTCCTGCTCACGCTGCCGGACTCGGCGTTCCACGCCGTCGTACCGGGCCTGATCCTGCTGGGTTGTCTGCTGGTCGCCTTCCAGCCGTGGCTGTCGCGCCGGATCGCCGTGCCGTCGCACCTGCACCGCGGCGCCTGGTGGGTGATCCCGGCCGTCTTCGCCACCGGGGTCTACGGCGGGTACTTCGGGGCCGCGCAGGGCGTGCTGCTGATGGCGATCCTCGGCCTCGGCCTGGACTCGAACCTGCAGCGGATGAACGGGCTGAAGAACGTGCTCGCCACTGTGGTGAACACCGTCGCCGCCATCTTGTTCATCCTCGTCTCGGACATCGACTGGCTGGCTGCGGGCCTCATCGCGGTCGGTTCCACCATCGGGGGCTTCCTGGGCGCCCGCTACGGCCGCAGGCTCCCGCCCGCCGCTCTGCGTACCCTGATCGTCTGTATCGGGATCCTCGCCATCGTCACGCTGGTGTTCTGACCTGCAACCCCGCCAGCAGTAGCTCCAGCCCGTAGTCGAACTGCGCGTCCCCGCCGGTCGTCCGCGCAAGTTCCGGCGCGAGCTCGACCACGGTCGGGAACTCTCGCGCAGACAACGACTCGATCGTGGCGCGCAATCGCCGCCACGCCTCCGGATCGCGTCGCTCGGCCGCCATCTGGATCTCCCACGACGTTGCACCGAGCACGTAGGTGAACAAGGTCGTGTGCGTCCGCGCCGCCGTCTCCGCGTCGAAACCGGCCGCCCGCAGCACCCCGAGCAACCCCTCCGCGACCCGCGCGGTCTCGTGTCCGCTCAACGGCCGGCTCGCAAGTAGTTGTACAAGGCAAGGATGCTGCAGCATCAACAGCCGCAGCGCCCGGCAGACGGCCCGCACCTGGTCCGGCCACGGCACCCCGTCGGGTACGGCGGGCAACAGCCCCATCAGGTGATCGCGGACCGCGTCGTACAGCTCGTCCTTGTTCCGGAAGTAGGTGTACAGGGCCATCGGCCCGACCCCGAGCGCGGCCGCGACCCCGCGCAGGCTGAACCCGTCGGTGCCCTTGGCCTCCATCAGGTCCAGCGCGGTGCGGACGATCAGGTCGGCGCTCAGAGTGTTCCGCGGCGTGCGCGCCATGTGACCAAGCTCCCTTCAGCGATCCTAACGTACAGTGTATAGTACGGCGTATGCGAGCCATTGAGATCACCGAGTTCGGCGGCCCCGAGGTGCTGAGGATCAGCGATGTCAAGGCGCCGGTGGCCGGCGACGGCCAGGTTCTGATCACCGTCGACCGGGCCGGCATCAACTACGCCGACACCCACCAGGTCGAGAACAGTTACCTTTCCAAGACCACGCTCCCGCTGATTCCTGGCGGTGAGGTCGTCGGGCGCACCGAGGACGGTCGCCGCGTGGTCGCGCTCGTCGGCTCCGGTGGGTACGCCGAGCAGGCGGTGGCCCACGCGCCGTACGCGTGGGACGTCCCCGAGGCTGTCACCGACGGGCAGGCGCTCGCGCTCGTCCTCCAGGGCACCACGGCTTGGCACCTCCTGAAGACCTCCACCCATCTCCAGCCCGGGGAGTCGGTCCTCGTGCACGCCGGCGCCGGTGGCGTCGGCTCCCTCGCCGTGCAGCTCGCCAAGCTGTGGGGTGCCGGCCGCGTGATCGCGACCGCGTCCACCGAGGAGAAGCGACAGCAGGTGCTCGAACTGGGCGCCGACGCGGCCATCGACGGTACGCCGGAAGGCCTGCGGGACCGCATTCGCGAGGCGAACGGCGGCAAGCCCGTCGACATCGTGCTCGAGATGGTCGGCGGCCCGACGTTCGACGAGTCCTTCGCCGCCCTCGCCCGGTTCGGCCGCTTGGTGACTTTCGGCGCTGCCTCCCGGCAGTCCGCCGCACCGATCGACCCAAGCCGGTTGATGAAGGGCTCGAAGACGATCGCCGGTTTCTGGCTGGCTGACTGCTTCGCTGACCCCGCTCTGCTCGGCGGTCCGCTGGCCGACCTGTTCGACCTGACCGCGAGCGGCAAACTCCGCCCGATCGTCGGCGGTGAGTACGCGCTGTCCGACGTCGCCACCGCCCATGAAGACCTGCGAGCCCGCCGTACCGTCGGCAAGCTGCTGCTCGACCCCACCCGCTAGGAGAGAAACCAGTTATGACCATCGCTGTCGAGAAGGTTCTGTACACCGCCCGCGCCACCGCGGACGGCGGCCGGGACGGCAAGGTTGCCACCGACGACGGCAAGCTCGACGTCGTCGTCGTACCGCCGGCCGAGATGGGCGGCTCCGGCAACGGCACAAACCCAGAGCAACTGTTCGCAGCCGGCTACGCGGCGTGCTTCCACAGCGCGTTGAAGCTGGTGGCCCGCAAGGCTCGCCAGGACGCCGCCGGTTCGACGGTCACCGCCGAGGTCGGCATCGGCCCGATCAACTCCGGGGCCGGCTACGGCCTCGAGGTCGCGCTGGTGGTCAGCCTGCCCGGTGTGGCCGACCGCGCCGTCGCCGAGGACCTGGTCGCCAAGGCGCACGAGGTCTGCCCGTACTCCAACGCCACCCGGGGCAACATCAAGGTCGACCTCCAGGTCGCCTGACAGTCCCCGAACTGACCGCGATACAGCGACTCAGTCCATCCGCGCGAGGGCCTCTTTCAGGAGGCCCTCGGTGGCGGACACCGGGGCGGCCGCGATGGTCAGGGCCTCCATGATCGCGACGTACTCGTCGACTTCCTCGAGCTTGTCCAGGTACAGGGCGCTGACCGCGTTCTCGATGTAGACGATGTCCGGCAGGTCGTTCTCCGGGAACCGCAGCAGGCTGAAGGCGCCGCCGGGACCGGGGTAGCCGACGCTGCTGAACGGCATCACCTGCAGCGTGATGTTCGGCTCCTGCGACCACATCATCAGATGCTCGATCTGCGCCCGCATCACGTCCTTGCCGCCGACCGGCCGGTGCAGCACCGACTCGTCGATGACCACCCAGAGCCGGGCCGGGTTCGGCCGGGTCAGGATCTGCTGCCGGGTAACCCGCAGTGCCACCCGCTGGTCGACCTCCTGGTGGGGCAGGAACGACTTCCCCAGCTGTACGACGGCTCGCGCGTACTCCTCGGTCTGGAGCAGGCCGGGAACGAACATCAGCTCGTAGGTCCGGATCAGCGCCGCCGCGACCTCCAGCCCGACGTAGTTGGTGAACCAGCTCGGCATCACGTCGCCGTACCGGGACCACCAGCCGGGATTGTTCGCGGCCCGGGCCAGCTCCATCAGCCGGAATCGCTCTTCCTCGTCGCTCATCCCGTAGAGGTCGAGCAGGTCGCTGACGTCGCGCTCCTTGAACCCGACCCGGCCGAGCTCCATCCGGCTGACCTTGGACTCCGACGCCCGGATCTGCCAGCCGGCGTCGGCACGACTGATCCGGGCGGCTTCGCGCATCCGCCGCAACTGTCCACCAAGCATGATCCGGAGCGCGGTCGGACCGCCGTCGCCACCACTCACCGTCACGCGCTCACTCCCGCACCCAGCCCAGCCACGCACCCATTTCAGCCCGCGATGCTACCGCCTGTCCACGGCAAGGCGATGGTTGCCGCTCCGCCGAGCGCGATTCCGGAGCTGCTGGACCAAGTACCGGGCGTCCCGATCCCAGTCAGTTTGTCCTCGAACGCGCATTCGGTGCCGCTGGTGCTTGATCAGTGCTGGGCGAGATCCAGCACTGTTGCTGTCGGCAACTTCGCCAGCTCGGCGGCGTCGATCAGCAGCTTGGAGCCGCGGATCCCGCTGCCGATCACCACCGGCCCGGCGTTCGCGACCGCCTCGTCGACCAGGACCGGCCAGTCCGCGGGCAGTCCGATCGGCGTGATCCCGCCGTACTCCATGCCGGTCCTGCTGACCGCGTCGTCCTGGGCGGCGAACGAGATCTTCCGGACGCCGAGGTGCTTGCGGACCACGCCGTTCACGTCGGCCCGGTCAGTTGCGAGCACCAGCACGGCAGCGTACGTCTCTTCGCCGGCCCGCTTGCCGAGCACGACCACACAGTTCGCCGAGGCGGCCATCGGTACGTCGTACTCCGCGCAGAACGCGGCCGTGTCAGCCAGCTCCGCGTCGATCGCGGCCGCGTACGCCGGCAGGTCCCCGAGCGTCGCGCGAACCGGAGCCGCGAGCAGCTCAGGCACGTCGGCAGCAGGCCGCCACTCCAACTTCCCCATGACAGGCACGTTCACTCGGGCTCCTGGTTGGGGCGCTTCGTCAGGTCGGCGTACTCGGGGTGCTCCTCGAGGAAGCTCTGGTAGAAGGGGCAGGCTGGTTTGACGCGCAGGCCCACGGCGCGGGCGTCGTCCAACGACTTGGTGGCGATCAGGCCGGCCACCCCGCGGCCGCGGTAGTCGGGAAGGGTCTCGGCGTGCAGGAAGGTGATGACGCCGGGGTACAGCTTGTAATCGACGAAGCCCATCAGATTGCCGTCGGCGTCCTGCGCTTCGTACCGGCTGTGGTCCTTCGCGTCCACCACGCTGATCTCGTTCTCCATGCCCGCAACTCTAATCCGCATGCCCGGTCCTTCACCCAGGGTTTGGGTCCGGTTACTCCTGGGGTACGGGGTTTTGAAGGTGTGACTGAGGGGGCACCTCGGAAAAACACGGGCTGCGGGAGGAGCGGCGATGAGTAGCGACCACGCGTTGGAACACGGCAAGGCGATACCGAGCCTGGTGCCGGCCCGGATGGACCGGCTGCCATGGACCCGGTTCCATTGGATGATCGTCGTCGGTCTGGGCGTCTCCTGGATCCTCGACGGTCTGGAGATCCAGCTGGTCTCCCTGGTCGGGAACGTGCTGAAGGAGCCGGAGACGCTGCACCTGACCACGTCCGAGGTCGGCCTGATGGCCTCGGTCTACCTGGCCGGTGAAGTGGTCGGTGCCCTGGTCTTCGGCCGGCTGACCGACAAGCTGGGCCGTCGGAGCCTGTTCATCGTCACGCTGATGATCTATCTGGTCGCTTCGGGTATGGCCGGCTTGTCCTGGAACCTCTGGTCGCTGCTGATCTTCCGGTTCGTCGCCGGTATGGGTATCGGCGGTGAGTACGCCGCGATCAACTCCGCGATCGACGAGCTGATCCCGTCGAAGTACCGCGGTCGCATCGACATCGGTGTGAACGGTACCTATTGGGCCGGCGCGCTGATCGGGTCCGCGGTCGGCCTGGTCTTCCTGAACCCGGACATCGTTCCGGTCGAGTGGGGCTGGCGGCTGTGCTTCCTGATCGGTCCGGTGATGGGCCTGGTCATCATCTACCTGCGTCGGCACATCCCGGAGAGCCCGCGCTGGCTGATGACGCACGGCCGGGTCGAGGAGGCCGAGCGCACCGTCGACGACATCGAGGAGACCGTCCGGCGGCAGGGTGGCGAGCTGCGGGAGGTCAGCGACGACGAGGCCATCCAGGTGGTCGACTACCCGCCGGTGACGTACCGCGAGATCGCCCGGGTGATGCTGCGCGACTACCGCAGCCGGTCGTTCCTCGGCTTCTCGATGATGGTCACCCAGGCGTTCCTCTACAACGCGATCTTCTTCACCTACGCGCTGGTCCTGAAGGCGTATTTCGGGCTGAGCGACTCCAGCATCGCGCTGTACTTCTTCCCGTTCGCGATCGGCAACCTGGCCGGACCACTGCTGCTCGGCCACTTCTTCGACACCATCGGCCGACGGAAGATGATCCTCGGCACGTACTCGATCGCTGCGGTGGTGTTGTTCATCACCGCGCTGCTGTTCAACTC
>Ga0136846_1234750_pt1 | contig 18673 bp, 18 predicted proteins | sample HopSoiMetagenom2_FD_96841 | JGI IMG/M metagenome (GOLD analysis project Ga0136846, IMG submission 96841) | Grasslands soil microbial communities from Hopland, California, USA - 2 Assembly 2016 (version 4) | ecosystem: Environmental > Terrestrial > Soil > Grasslands | place: USA: Hopland...
CGCGCCATCGGCGTCTGGTCGGGCTTCACCGCCATCACCACTGCGGTCGGTCCGGTGCTCGGAGGATTTCTCATCGAGCACGCGTCGTGGCATTGGGTCTTCCTCATCAACCTGCCGCTTGCGCTGCTTGTGATTGCGACTTCTCTGCGGCACGTGTCGGAGTCGCGGAGTTCCGTTGCGCGCAAAGTGGATTGGGCAGGAGCGGCCATAGCTACGCTCGGCCTCGCGGCGCTGGTGTATGGATTTCTGGAAGCAGGCAAGCTCGGCTTTCGCGACCTTCGCGTAGCCGGGAGCTTGATTGCCGGCTTCGCTTGTCTTGCCATTTTTCCGTACATCGAGAAGCGCGTGGCGTCGCCGATGGTTCCGCTGCAACTGTTCAAGTCATCCAGTTTCAGCGGCGCAAATTTGCTGACTCTGTTTCTCTACTCTGCCCTCGGCATCTTCTTCTTTCTCTTTCCATTGAACCTGATCCAGATACAAGGTTATTCCGCGACGGCAACCGGCGCGGCTGCGTTGCCTTTGATCTTGCTGATGTTCTCATTGTCAGGATGGTCGGGCGGCTTGGTCGGGCGTTACGGGCCGAAACTTCCTCTTGTTGTCGGGCCACTGATTGCCGCATCCGGCTTTGTACTTTTCGCTGTCCCTTCAGTCGGGGCGACTTACTGGACCGGTTATTTTCCGGCTTTCATCGTTTTGGGATGTGGAATGGCGGTCAGTGTGGCCCCGCTCACAACCGTGGTCATGGCCAGCGTCGAGCAGAACCACGCCGGTACAGCATCGGGAATCAACAATGCGGTGGCCCGCGTAGCCGGGGTGCTGGCGATCGCCGTTTTCGGGGTGGTGATGGTCAAGGTGTTTGCGCATTCTCTGGAGCGGTCGCTTGGCCCTCTGCACCTCGATCCACAAATCGCTGAAAAGATCCGTGCCAATGCCGACCAACTCGGAGCCCTGGTAATCACTCCGACTCAGGACGCCGAAAGCGCGGCCGCGATCAAGTCTGCGGTATCTCGATCATTCATTGTTGGATTTCGAGTCATTGTCGTTCTTTGCGCCCTGCTGGCCGCGGCGAGCGCGGGTATGGCATTGGCAATGATCCCTTCGAAACCAGAGCGCCGCCCCCATCCCGCCGATTAAGTAGCCAAAACCAGCCAGAATTCAAAGAGCTCCAGATGCTTTGGGTACTTCGGTAATTCACGCTGTCTGCCTGGAAAAACTTATGATTTTGGAGAAGCCTGCGGCGGATGCCATTCGCCTGCAGAACGCGTTTCAGGCAGAGCACACAATGTCGGAAAAAATTGGCCGGTTCGAGATCATAAGCCAGCTTGCGCAATCGCCTTTCGCCACCATCTACAAGGCGGTCGATGGCGAAACCCAGCAGACGGTCGCATTGAAGGTAGTGCGTCTCGATCAAGTGCAGGACCGTGAGGCGCTCATTAAGCGGGTTTGCGATGAAGCCGAATCGGCGAAGCCGCTGAGCAGCCACAATATTGCCACGCTTTATGGCGTCGGCGACGAAAACGATCTGCTGATGGCCGCCACCGAATACGTGCAGGGAAATTCCGCAGCGACTACTCTCGCGCGACATGACGGGTTTTCAATCTGGGACATTCAGGACATTGCCCGCCAGGTTTGCCAGGCACTCGACCACGCCCACGCACACAAGGCCGGTCACCAGTCGCTCGAGCCGGCGAAGATCATGGTGGGCTGGGACGGAATCGTGAAGGTGTTGGGCTTCGGCATCTCCACCATGAATGCCACCGCAGCGAACGCATCGACGGGCGTGCCTGAAATCCTGCACTATGCATCGCCGGAGCAGGTGCGTGGCGAGGCTTGCGATCACCGTTCTACGTTATTCAGTCTGGGCGCGGTCCTGTACGAGATGGCGACCGAGCACAAGCCATTCACTGGCGAAACCGCCGAACAATTGCGCCAAGCAATTCTGGAGCAGACTCCAGCATTGCCGGTCCGGCTGAAGCCAAATGTAAATCGCGGACTGAATGATCTGATCATGAAGGCGCTTTCGAAGTCGCCGGAAGAGCGCTACCAATCGGGACAGGAACTCATTCGGGATTTGGAGAACTGCAAGTCTGGGGCAACTGCACCCAGCCTTCCAGCAGCAGTGGTCACGCCCAAAGTGGCGGCCAAAGCGCAAGGAGCAGCAGCGAGTGCTGGAGCGAGCGGGATTTCCGCTGCGGCTTCGTCACCAAAGACTTCGTTGCCAAGAATGAATGCGTCCGCGGCCCCGGCGGCCCAGCAAGAGAAGCCAGCGTTTGCTGTGGATCCCATGATGGCTGGCGAAGGCGACCCCAGTGCTCCTGCGAAGGCGAGTTTCTCGGATATTGCAGAGCTGCCGCCACTCAAAGAAGTACGCATCAGCGCGCCTGAGCCAAAACACGAAGATCCCGAGGAGAGCGAACCTGCAGCGCTGAAGCCGGAGAGCGTTTATCGCCACGTTCAGATCGAGAAGCCGAAAAATGAGCTTAAAGAAGTCGCGCAAAAAGCGGTTGCGGAAATGCGCAAAGTACCACCCAGGCTTGTCCTTTATGCGGTTGGCGGAGCAGTGGCAGTTGTTCTGTTGATTGTGGCAGGCGTGAGCTTGCGAAACTATTTTGCTGATAGGGACGAGCGCGGAAATGTTTCCGTCCATCCGGCTGCGGCACCTGAGGCGGCGGTAAAGCCGCCAGTGCCGGCGACTGAAGCGGCGGCAGCGCCGTCAACTGAAGCTCAAACTGCGCAGCAGGCGGAACAGCTCGAGGCTGCGGAGACAGAGGCTGCAGCGCCTGGCTCGCCAGCCCACGGACCGCGGCGCAGTAAGGCTCGTGCGGCAGCGGCAGTGGTTCCCGCGCAGTTGACCGTCGACTCCACTCCTGAAGGCGCCGAAATCACTTTTGACGGATCGGCGCTTTGCCAAAGCCCATGCACGTTAACGGGAATTGCGCCGGGCGCACACACATTATCGGCGAGTAAAGCTGGTTTCTCCGGTGCAGCTCGCAATGTCTCGCTCACAGCAGGCGCTAACGCTACAGTGGCGCTGCAACTTGAGACGCTGGCTGCCGTGCTTTCAGTTTCAAGCAACCCTGCGGGGGCGGTGATCGTGATCGACGGAAAGGATTCCGGCAAGCTGACGCCGTCTCAGTTCAGTTTCACCGCTCCGGGAGCGCACACCATTACGCTGCGGCGTTTTGGATACCTTGAGGCAAGCAGCTCGACCAATGTTGAAGCCGGAAAATCAGCGAACGTGACTCTGTCTTTGACCGCGCTCGGGAGTACGGACGAAATCCATGCCGCTGGCGGCAAGTTCTCTAAAGTGTTCAAGAAGGGCGATGCCGCAGGCATGGCCACGGTAAGCATCAAGACACAACCGAAGGGCGCGCAGATCATGGTGAATAACCGCACGCTCGACAAGACTTCTCCCTTCGATTTCTATCTCAATCCCGGCACCTATGTCATCGATGTCACCATGGCTGGCTATCGCCCGGTGCACCGTGTAGTCACGTTGCAGGAAGGCGAAAAGACTGCCATCCAGGAAACGCTGGCGCCGGAGTAGTTGGAACCTCCACCAAAGATCATTCGAAAATAGAAAAGGGCCGCTGCTCACTTAAGCGGCCCTTGCCCCACCCGCCTGCGCTCACCAGTTGAAGCGGTTGCGCTGGAATGTCCGGCTGTATCCCTGCTGATACGCCTGTGCATATTGCTGGCGGTACTGGCGAACGTTTCCGAAATCACGCGAATAGCCGCGGTCAGCGTGATTGTGCCCGCGTGGATAGGGGTTGAATGGTTTAACGCGCCACATGTCTTCGCGTGCCTGTTGCTCGCCGTCTTCGAACCCGATGGTGCGCGCCACGTGCAAGCCACGGTAAAAGTCGCCGCGATCATAGCCGTAATCGCCGCGATCATAACGGTTGTAGCCGTAGTAGTCGTCACGATCGTGGTAACGATAATCCTGCGCGGCTGCAACACCAACGCTGCCCGCCAGGAATGCGATTGCCATCACCGCCGTCTTGAGCTTACCTGTCATAGGAACCTCCATTGCCGCGCTCCGTCTTGTTTGGGCCGCGTCACAGAAGAAGAAACCCTGCGAACCTCGGGAAGTTTCGGCTACAAAAAAGCCTGTATGGTCAGCATCACAGGCGGGGCATTCTCGGTGCGCAACCCTCGACGCGGAGAGCTCGCCGGCATCGCGGTGATAGACTTTCTGGTTTCAGCGGAGCATCACCATGAGCGTTCAGAAAGTGGGAGTGATTGGCGCGGGCACGATGGGCAACGGCATCGCACATGTTTTCGCCGGCGCCGGATATTCAGTGATTCTGTGCGATATCGAACAGAGCATCCTTGAACGCGCGCTGGCGACGATCACCAAAAACCTTGATCGGGCAGTCGCAAAGAACAAGATCACCGAGGGGCAAAAGACGGAGACGCTGCAGCGGATCAACCCTGTCACCAGGCGTTCCGCGCTTGCGGAATGCGATTTCGTCGTGGAGGCCGCGTCCGAAAAATTCGAACTCAAATCTGAGCTGTTTCGCGAACTCGACCGCATCTGCCCTCCAGAGGTGATTCTGGCTTCGAATACCTCGTCCATTTCGATCACGAAGCTTGGAGCCGTGACGCGCCGAGCCGACAAGGTGATTGGAATGCATTTCTTCAATCCCGTGCCGGTGATGACGCTGGTCGAAATCGTGCGCGGGCTGGCGACTTCCAACGAGAGCTTCCACATGGTGCGCGAGTTCGCGACCAGGCTCGGAAAAACACCCGTCGAAGTCAACGACGCACCAGGCTTCGTTTCCAATCGCGTGCTTATGCCCCTGCTCAATGAAGCCATGTACACCGTCATGGAAGGAGTGGCCACGCCCGAAGCAGTGGATGAGGTGTTCAAACTGGGCATGGCACATCCTATGGGCCCACTGACGCTGGCGGACTTCATCGGGCTGGATGTCTGCCTCGACATCATGCGCGTGATGCACAATGGGCTGGGAGATCCGAAGTACCGTCCCTGCCCGCTGCTGATCAAAATGGTCGACGCAGGACGCCTGGGGAAAAAATCCGGCCAGGGTTTCTACAAGTACTGATGACGCACAAGCTCGATCTTCTCTATTACGCGCTCGCGGTCTTGTTTGGCCTGAGCGCCGGCATTCTCGAAATCACAATTAACGACCTGCTGGCCACGGCGTTGTTCATTCTGATCTGTACGATGGTCCTTGGTGCGGTGCGGCCGCAGCACGCCTGGCGCTGGATTGTGATTGTAGGGATATGTGTGCCGCTGGCGCGAATTGCAAGTTATTTCGCGCTGAACCAGCGACCGTATCGCGCGCAGATTTGGGAAGCGGCGCTGGACATAGTGACCGCAGCGGTCGGATGTTATTGCGGCGTTTTCGCCCGCAAAGCCGTTGAGCAACTGTTTGGCCCAGAGCGGGTCGCCGGAAAATGAGATTCCTCTCATATCCGCGCCAAGGTATGGCTTAACCGAAAAGTTACTCCCATTTCCACCGTAGATGAATGTATGCTCCGGCACATGGGTGTGTGTGTTTCGGTGCTGGCTAGCGGGAGCCGGGGCAATACTGCGGTCGTTGAAAGCTCGCGGGCACGCCTTCTGGTTGATGCCGGCATCTCCTGCCGCGAAACCTTCAAAAGGTTAAAGCTGGCTGACCTTGAGCCGCGCTCTTTGTCTGCAATTCTTATCACCCATGAACACTCCGACCACGTAAACGGTCTGGCAGTGCTGGCGAAAAAGCTCGATATACCGGTTTTCATGACCGGGGGTACGCACCAGGCCTGGGCACGGTCATTGAGAGATGACGCCGGGCAGCTTCCTAAGCTCCCTAAACTGGAAATCTTTTCAGCCGGGCGGCAGTTTCAGATTGCCGATATCACCGTTATGCCTTTCACCATCCCCCACGATGCTGCCGATCCGGTTGGCTTTACCTTCCATGCGGAAGGGGCAAAGATCGCATTCGCCACCGATCTTGGTTACGTGCCTGCCAGCGTGCGCGACCACCTCCGGCGCTGCGACGTGCTTATCCTCGAGTCAAATCACGATGTTGAAATGCTGCGCGTGGGGCCGTATCCCTGGTCGGTGAAGCAGCGGGTGATGAGCCGGGTAGGGCACCTGTCCAATGATTCTCTCGCCCAATTTTTTGCGGAAGATTATGATGGAGGTGCATCTCACATTGTGTTGGCGCACCTGTCTGAGCAGAATAATCATCCGGAAGTGGCCCGCCGCACCGCCGAGCAGGCCCTGGGCCCGCAGCAGACGCTGCTGCAGAACCGGCTGATGCTGGCGCTGCAGGACGTGCCCACCGAAGCGATTCGCCTTTAAGTTTATGAGTGCATGTGTTGACCCCGTAGTCGGCAAGATTCTGGCTGGCTGGCGTTACGACATCTCCGGCATCGCGCCCGGGATGCGTGGCGACTACGAGCGCCACTTTGCCGGCTGCGAACATTGCCAGTCGCGGCAGCGCATTCACCGTGCTATTGATCTATCCCTGATCGTACTGGCATCAGTTTCAGCCGGCACATTCCTGTTTGCATTCGGCGTCATTCATCACTTCGAGCCGCGGCATACGCTCATCCTTGAGTTGATCGCGTTAGGCGGATTCGCGCTCTCAGCGCTCATCTGGCTGATCGTCGCGGTGGCCACTCCCGCCCCTATGACCGTGGTGGATGTCGCCCGCCTGGGCGCGCGCCACGTTCACGACCGCCTGCCGCCCGAAATCCGCGAGCGCCTGCCGGAGGATTTGCGCATGAAGCTGACCGGCTCCTAGCGCGCTGTTGCCAATCGCGGAACCTTACCTGATTTCACTCTAAGTTCTTCACGCCGATTCAGGCACAATCTCTCCATGGAATCAGCGCATAGGATGATGTGGACTATCTGGTTTTCACTGCTGATCGCGATGGCCGGGTACACCGCTCTCTGCTTCTTCGCCGCGGCGCGGGGAACTCCTGACCCAATCATGATTCGCGCGTTATCGCTGGTTGCGAGCGCCGAAGTCGTGGTTTTGTTCGTCTTGCGACGAAAACTGATCCCTGCAGGTACGCCAGTCACTGCACAGGGCGAAAATAGTGTAGCCCGGGCACGCTGGAAATCAGGGAACATTCTGACCTGGGCTTTGAGTCTGAGTATCGCGCTCTACGGGCTTGTGCTGCATTATCTCGGCTTCGCAAACCGGCAGGTCTCGCCGTTCTTTATTGCGGGATTTATTTTGATGCTCTTCTATTTCCCTCGAAAGCCTGTCGAAACGCGCTGAGGTTCCGCTATTCAGGATGTACCATTGAGCCGTGCACCGGCTGTCTCAGTCTGTCCTTCGGTACATTCGCAAGCAGAAGCTGATGCGGGCGGGCGACCGCGTCGCGGTGGCAGTTTCGGGCGGCGCCGACTCGGTTGCACTACTCCGGATGGCTCTGGAATGGCGCGAGGAAATCGGCATTGTCCTCTCGGTGGCACATTTTAATCACAAGATCAGAGGCGCAGAGTCTGACTCGGATGAGCAGTTTGTTCGCAAACTCGCGTTGCAGCATCAGTTAACGTTATTTTGCGAAGGCGGAGACGCAAAGGCGCACGCCGCAGCAAACAAGCTAAGCCTTGAAACGTCGGCGCGCGATTTGCGCTACGGATTTTTTGATCGCCTGCTGGGCTCTGCGGAGGTGAATCGCATTGCCACCGGGCACACCCTGGATGATCAGGCAGAAACCGTCTTGTTCAAGCTGACGCGCGGTGCCGGCACCCGCGGGCTGGCGGGAGTCTACCCCAAGATTAGCCTTCAGCAAACGGCGGTCGGCAGTCAACAGAGTGCCATTGTGCGTCCGCTGCTTGCGACGCGACGCGTGGAAATTGAAGCGTACCTGCAGGGAATTGACCAACCATGGCGCGAAGATTTGAGCAATCGCGATCTTCAGCACGCGCGCAACCGGATCAGGCATGAAGTTCTTCCCCGGCTGCAAGCGCTGAATCCGTGCGTTCGCGAGACGCTGGCGGAAGTCGCTGAAATCGCGCGGGTAGAAGAAGACTTCTGGGCGGAGCAGGTAACTCGCATGCTCGCGCGATGCTGGAATAAGGACGAACAAGGCGGAAGGCTGGATCTCTCCCTGCTTCGAGATGTTCCGCTGGCGATGCAGCGCAGGGTAGTACGGGCGGCCGGAGAATCATTAGGGCTGAACCTGGAATTCTGCCACGTAGAGGAAATACTTGCGCTGTCAAACGACGGCGCGCAGAGCGCGCTGCCTGATGGCTACATCGCGGCGCTGCACCGAAATGAGATCAAGCTTCAGTTCGGCACGAAGGCATTAGCCGAGTACAGCTACGCTATCACGGTCCCCGGACAAGTCGAACTGAACCAGGCAGGAGTCGTGATCGAGGCATTGTTCGTGAGTACTGGCGAGAATGCGCAAACTCAGGGAAGCGTTCTGCGGCCGGAGGTCGCGGAAAAGGAACTGCTCATCCGAAACTGGCGTGCAGGCGACCGTTTCTGGCCTGCTCATACAAAAGAACCAAAGAAACTTAAGGAGTTGTTGCAGGACCTCCACATTTCTGGCGAGGAAAAAAGGCTCTGGCCGGTGATTTCGGCCGGTGACGAAGTGATTTGGGTGAGAAAATTGGGAGCACGCCGGGATGTTCAAGCAAAAAATGGGGCGGGCGTACTGATTCGCGAAAGGTCGATCGCGAAATAGGATGCGGTGCAAAAGTACGCAAAACAGAAGGTACAATGCAGCGTAATTCCTATGACACAGCCCACACAAGCCGGGAAACCACAGGTTGTCATCTCAGCGGAACAGATTCAGAAGCGCGTGCGCGAACTGGCGCGGCACATTTCCGACGATTACAAGGGCAAGACTGTGCACGTCCTCGGGGTGCTGGAGAACGGCTTCATCTTCCTTGCCGACCTGGTACGCGCGATTGAGGTGCCCGTCATTTGCCAGTTCATCAAGCCCCAGTATCGCGGCGACCTGGGCAATGTGCTCGAGATATTTTTCAGCCACTCTTTGGCCATCCGGGACCAGCACGTTCTGCTGGTCGAAGGCGTTCTGCACTCGGGCGTGACCGCGGATTTTCTGATGAACGATCTGCGTGCTCGTGGAGCCGCCAGCGTAAAGATTGCGACTCTGCTCGACCGGCAGTCGGCTCGCCGCGTGCAGCTGCAGCCGGACTACTTCGGCTTCCTGGTGGACAGCACGCTATTAATGGGCTATGGCCTGGGCTCGACCGACCAGACAGGCAGGAATTTGCCCCATTTGGCAGAATCGGTTTGACCTCCCTCGCCGGCTTTGGGTGTGACCTAAGTTATCCGAATCGGCCGCCGCATTTTTTTGCAATGCGGGGTAGAATGACTCAAGCGGCGTTTTTCGATCCAAATCCTGCGGCGAGCATCTAAGGTAGGGAGGGTGCAGGGCCAAGCGGGTTTCCGGCACGCGTTCGGTGCTACCCGGAGCGGACCACAAGGCGTCCTTCTTTCAGGAGTCTTTTTCGGTGAATTCAACTTTAAAAACGGTTCTTTTCTGGGCAGTGATATTAGTGTCCGCCCTGGTGTTGTGGCAGGTAGTGAAGAACGCAAATTCTGGCCAAAAGATCGCTGAACTTAGTGCAGCGCAACTGCTGACCGAAGTCGATCAGGGCAATATCAAAGAAGTCACTATTAACGGCATGGAGGCCACCGGCAAGGAAGCTAACGGCACCAGCTTCCACGCGATCGTTCCGGCCAACTATCCCGACATGTACAAGCAGTTCCGTGAAAAGGGTGTCAACTTCACGGTAAAAGACGTTACCAGCGGTAGTTGGAGCTGGCTGGTAAATCTTGCGCCTTTGGCGCTGCTGGCCGCGCTTTGGTATTTCATGATCCGCCAGATGCAGACCGGCGGAAACAAAGCTTTGTCGTTCGGCAAGAGCCGGGCGCGACTGCTGTCGATGCAGCAGAAGAAGGTCACGTTCAAAGATGTGGCCGTCGTGGATGAAGCCAAAGAAGAATTGCGCGAGATTATCGAGTTCCTGCGCGAAGCGCAAAAATTCCAGAAGCTCGGCGGGCGCATTCCTAAAGGCGTGCTTTTGGTTGGACCTCCAGGCACCGGTAAGACTTTGCTGGCGCGAGCGGTTGCCGGCGAAGCCAATGTTCCCTTCTTCTCGATCTCAGGATCAGATTTCGTCGAGATGTTCGTTGGCGTAGGCGCAAGCCGGGTGCGCGACTTATTCGAGCAGGGCAAGAAGAACGCCCCCTGCATCATCTTTATCGATGAGATCGACGCTGTTGGACGGCACCGCGGGGCTGGCCTCGGTGGCGGCCACGATGAACGCGAACAGACGCTGAATCAGTTGCTGGTCGAGATGGACGGCTTTGAATCGAACGAAGGCGTCATTCTGATGGCGGCCACCAACCGTCCTGACGTGCTCGATCCCGCTTTGCTGCGGCCTGGGCGCTTCGATCGCCGGGTTGTAGTGACGAGGCCTGATGTGCGTGGACGTGAAGAAATCCTCCGCGTGCACACTCGAAAGATTCCCATGGCGGACGATGTGGATTTGTTTGTTCTCGGACGCGGCACACCGGGTTTCTCCGGCGCTGATCTGGCCAACATGGTGAATGAAGCTGCGCTGGCTGCTGCACGTCAGAACCGCAAAGCTGTGCTGATGTATGACTTCGAATTAGCCAAAGATAAAGTCCTGATGGGTGTGGAGCGCAAGTCGCTGCTGCTTTCGGATGAAGAAAAGAAGGTCACGGCCTATCACGAAGCTGGACATGCATTGGTGGCTGTGCAGTTGCCGCACTCGGATCCGCTGCATAAAGTCACGATCATTCCTCGCGGAATGGCGTTGGGCGTGACCATGCAGTTGCCCATCGACGATAAGCATAACTACACCAAGGATTATCTCGAGACGCAGATTGCGATCATGATGGGTGGCCGTCTGGCGGAAGAACTTTTCCTCAGCCAGATGAGCACTGGCGCCGGCAACGACATTGAACGCGCCACTGAACTCGCGCGAAAGATGGTCTGCGAGTTCGGCATGAGCGATCTCGGGCCGCTGACCTTTGGCAAAAAGGAAGAACAGATCTTCCTGGGCCGCGAAATCAATCAGCATCGCGATTACAGCGAGGCTACTGCCATCAAAATCGATGACGAAGTCAAGCGCTTGGTTGGCAAAGGCTATGAAACCGCCAAGGGCGTTCTCGCGGGCAACCACGACACGCTGGTGCGGATCGCGCTTGCACTGCTGGAGCGGGAAGTGCTTGATGCAAACGAAATCAAGCTGCTCATTGCAGGCAAGGAACTAACGAAGCTGACTCCGCCATCCAAGTCCGACGACGGCGGCGTCCAACAGGTGCTGAAGCCCGAACCCGGGCGCCCCGGCATCGCCAAGGGCGGGGATTACCCAGCTCCGGCGTAATCGCGGCTCCTCAAGGGGATGCAGCACAGGCAAAAGGACCAAGAGTAAACAAGGGCGGCCTACTGGCCGCCCTTGTTTTTCGTCACTACAGATCAGGGCAGGACAACAATGCGACCCTTCATCCCAAGATCGTCGTGCAGAGCGCAGATGTATGGGTAAACACCCGGCGCAGTGAACGTGATGCGAAAGCGGGTTGTTCCCAAGGGTGCTTGTGGAAGACCAATCCGCTCCTGGGGAGCGGAAATGATGAAGCCGGAGTGCACGCTGTCAGATGTAGAGGAAATGGTCGCGTGCAAAGCGCCGTCTGCATCCACGGTGATATTGCCCGAGGGTGGAATTGGGTTTTCCGGTTCGGTGCCGAACGTAATGGTGTGCGGAGTAATGGGATCGAAGTTGGTCCACTCCACTGTTCCTCCAGCGTGAATGACCAGCTCTGGCTCGATGAAGCGCATTACTGAAACTGTGTCATGTCCGCCACCGTTGGCCACAATCTTCCCGATCCCGACCGCAACTGCATTGGCACCATTGTCGTGATGATGCATGCCCGACAAATCCGGCGAGCTCAGCAGGTCCTGCGCCTGCTGAGCGCCTAATTTGTCATAAAACGCCTGGTTGTGTGGAAGCTTCGCCGAATTGGCAAGCACGTGCACAACCCCGGTCATATCTTCATGCACCAGGCAAGTCAGCTTGAAGTTACCGACCGTCGGGAACATCACGCTGAATGTTTGGCCCGTGACCATGGGCGGCGTAGAAATGCAGGTGGATCCGTCGAACATGGCGCTGCCGACCGCGAACCCAGGACATCCCACAGGAAATGGTGGCCGGACTTGTCCTTCAGTAAGGAAGGTCACCGTATGAATTTCGTCCACGTCGAAGGTCCAGGTAATACTATCGCCTTCGTGTATCCAGATTTCGTTGGGTAGAAACGCAAGCGCCTGGCGCGCCTGGTTTTTGGTGTCGGCTCCAACTTTCGCTTGCCATTGGGCGCCGAACATTGGCGCTACGGCCAGCAAGACTACTATCAGGCGCAGCGCAAAATGTGAAGGTGATTTTTTCATGGTGTTCTCCGTTTCATTGCACAATTTCAACGCGGGGCCCCACTTTGGGGACTACGAGCAGACCATGAAAATTAGCTCAAAAGCACCGGGAATGCAACAAATCCGGCTGTGGAAAGCGGATTCCTGATAAATCAAAGACTTCGAACTGCAAATATTTTCATCCCGCATCAATGAGTTGCATCATCTGTTCGGAATAGCGCTGTCCGGCAGCAACGCCGCGCGGGAATGTTTTTTCGATCTGCTGCAGGTCGGCTTCGGTCAGGTGCAAATCGACGGCGTTAAGATTTTCTTCCAGACGACTGCGGCGTCGGGTTCCGGGGATGGGTACGATGTCATCTCCTTGAGCCAAAACCCAGGCAAGGGCCAGTTGTGAGGGAGTGCAGTTCTTATCACGGGCAATCTCTTCGACTTTGCCCACCAGATCCACATTCTTCTGGAAATTTTCTCCTCGAAACCGCGAAATGCCGCGGCGGAAATCGTCAGGCGCGAAGTCTTCGAAATGCTTGATCTGACCAGTAAGGAAGCCGCGGCCAAGCGGACTGTAAGCAACGAATCCGACGCCGAGTTCGCGGCAAGTGGGGAGAATTTCGGCTTCCGGATCGCGCGACCACAAAGAGTATTCTGTCTGCAACGCTGCGATGGAGTGAATCTTCGCGGCGCGGCGAAGCGTCTTCGGACTCGCCTCAGACAAACCGATGTGACGAATCTTGCCTTCTTTGACCAGGTCCGCCAGCGCGCCTACAGTCTCCTCAATCGGAGTGCTGGGATCAACACGGTGCTGGTAGTACAGATCGACATAGTCCATCCCAAGCCGGTTTAAACTTCCGTCGATGGACTTGCGAATGTAGTCGGGCTTGCCGCTCACGCCCCGCGCTTTCGGATCATTCGGATCGCGAACAATACCAAATTTAGTGGCTACAACGACTTTGTCACGCTTGCCACGCAGCGCGCGTCCAACCAGTTCTTCATTCTTGTAAGGTCCGTAGATGTCAGCCGTATCGAAGAAATTGCAGCCCAGCTCGATTGCTCGGTGGATGGTAGCCATGGACTCGGCTTCATCGCCCGGACCATAGAACTCCGACATGCCCATGCAGCCGAGTCCGAGGGAGGAAACACGCAGGCCGCTGCGGCCCAGTTCGCGGAATTGCATCTTCATCTCCTGTAAGGACGGTCAGCGAGTTTAGATGCACGAGGCTGAAGACGGATTATTAAATTCGAGAAGAAGCTCAGCTGGGTTGGATCGGCGCTCCCGCGGGTAGCATACTGGCTTCGGCGGTTCGCAGGGCGGAAATCCCACTCATTCCAGAGTAGATGCGATACAGCCCGTAACCATGGAAAGCCACTGCGAGAATGTCTTTAAAATAGAGCATTACGAGACCATCAAGAGCATAGAGCGCCATGCCGACAAGGAAAGCCCATTGCTGGCCCTTGCGGGCGAAATTCCAGAAGATCACGAACACGCCAGCCACGAAGCCGTTGATGATCAGATCAAGGGCGAACCCGCTCTGCCCGGCTTGATGCGCCAGTGCGTCTACAAATTCAGCGATCCCCAGACCAAAGATGAAGCGAATGCCAGCGCCGCTCATAGAGAGCACCGAATTGATCATTGAAAGCACAGCCACGGTGATAAACCAGTTTGCGCCGGCCTTTACCACGCGCTCAGCACGCAGCTTTTGTTCGAGAGCATTGGCGATAGATGGTTGTGGGGTGCCACTGAGTCCAAATCCGGGACCGGACATAGTGCCTCCATTGCACGCGAATAGCGTGAAGTGGCTGAAATGCTAGCACAAGGTACACCGGAGTCAAGAAACTTGCTGGATTACCGCTTTACAGAAATAAGTGGATGACATGTCGAGCAGATTTCGCCTATTTCCACCGCAGCAATCCCTGCATTGCGCAGCGCCGTTGTGAGATCACCAGCGTGACCGGATGCGACCGCAATCAGCAGTCCACCAGCGGTTTGCGGATCGAAAAGAATTGTCCTTACCTCTTCGGAAACACCAGCCTCGTAGTTGACGACACATTCGGCGAATTGGCGATTTGCGTTCAGCCCTGCCGGAATGTGAGCCGCGCGAACGCAATCGAGCGCGCCTGCGAGCAGCGGTATTTGCTCAGTATGTATTTCGGCCGAAACACTATCCGAACCCAGCAACATCTCACGAAGATGGCCCACAAGTCCGAATCCGGTGATGTCCGTCAGGGCATGGACGGGAAAGCCCTCTTTCGTCGCGCGTGGTGCGTCCTGCGGACAGGAACTTGTGATCACCTCCGCAGCAGTCTTGTTCAATGTCGTCATGGAGGTGACCGCGGCATCAATCCACGATTGCTTGGCAACCCCCTTCTTGATCGCTGTCGAGATCACCCCCGTGCCGAGCGCTTTGGTCAGCAGCAGGCGGTCTCCTGTTTGCGCGCCGCCGTTCTTCAGAACCCTCTTCGGATCGACAAGTCCAGTGACGGAATAGCCAAATTTGGTTTCATCATCACGGATACTGTGGCCGCCAATGACAGTGCACCCGGCTTCAATCATCTTCGACAAGCCGCCTGCCAGGATGCGCTCGAGGATATCGAGATCAGCTTTTTCGGGAAAACACACGAGGGCTAGCGCGGTGCGAGGCTGGCCGCCCATCGCATAGATGTCACTCAACGAATTGGTCGCGGCGATCTGCCCGAAGGTGTAGGGATCATCAACAATCGGCGTGAAAAAATCGACCGTCTGCACCAGCGCCATGTCAGGCGCGAGTTGATACACTCCGGCGTCGTCGGCACCTTCGAAGCCGACTAGAACATTCGGATCATGTTGCCGGGCTAATTTCCCAAGCACCTTGTCCAGCGCCGCCGGACTCAGCTTGGAAGCTCAACCCGCTGCTTTTACCGTCTCCGTGAGGCGGATCGTCTTCGCGTCAGACATGGGAACATTGTAGATGTTTATCGTCTGTTCTCGGGTGTCGAGAAGGCTGGGAGCCGGTAAACCGGCGACCAGCGACGCTTATTTCGTTGTCACGTCTGTGATCTTCAGTTCTGGATATGCCTGGTTCCACTGCCCGCTGACATGTTCAAAGATCAGGCGGAAGCGTTTGCTTTGGCCCGGAGCCAGCGGCGACTGAGAAAGATCAGCGGTGTCGTCATATGGACCGCCAGGTTGCAGAACCCTGATGGGCACGCTTTCAATCTGTGCGACCTGGTTGTAGGAATCGCTAAATGTTACCTGTACGGTGATGTGACTGACCGTTTTATCGCCGACGTTGCTCAAAGTCCCATCAACGTAGGTGACGGTGGCACCGACGAAGTTTTGCGCCTGGCTCATCTTCAGATCGCTGAATTTCAACTCGGCGGCATACGCTGGAGGGCCGGGTTGGACCTTCGGACGCTGCCGCAATGCGATCGCCGCCATGGCTGCCAGGACCGCAATCACCGAAATGGCGATTATGATGCTGCGCCTCGTCGTATCGCGTTCTGCAGGTATCGGCGAAGGATCAATCAAGCCGTCCATGGTGTGATTGTAGTCGCATGCTTTGGATAAGCGATGAAGGCTGGAATTTCGAATTACGAAATTTTCAATTGTTGAAATTAAAACATCGAGTATGCCTCGGCTAACAATTCGACAATTCGCAAATGCTCAAATTAGAAATTGGAGTAACGGATGACTGAAATACGGCAAGCGCATCACTTCTTGATCAAATTCGTATGGCTGGCGACGCACTGCCACGCGCCATCCTGGAACACCCACATATCGGTAAAGCGTCCCCAATGTTCGAACGGCTTGCCTTTGTATTTGCCTTTTGTGTGATAGGTCCCAGTCACGACAGCCGCATTATTGTAGGGAATAACTTTTACATTCTCGTTCGTGACCAGAGTGGCTTGATACTCCGGGTCTTGGAGGTCCTTGAGGAACTGCGTCTTGTCTTGGACGGTGCCGTCATAGTCGGTGTAAACGAAAGTTGCCGGAAGCAACTGGCTGAGCGCGTTAGCGTCATGATGAAGTTGCGCCTGGTTCCATGCATTCTCAAGCGCAAGAATCTTGCCTGAATCGACATTGGCGGCGGCCAGTGCAGACGCACACAATGCAATGCAAACGGCTGAAGTAGCAAATGCGCGCTTCATGGGAATCCTTTGGGTGGAGTATCAGCCAATTTTAGGCATCTGGCGCAGCGGCGGATATTGCCTTGAGGGATGCGGCAGGTTGGGCCGTTTTTACAAAAGCTGTCAGGAAAAGTATGCCGAGGGTGAAATCCTGTATTCCGAACGGCAGATCCGATCCATGCATGCGGGACTGCGCCACGAGAACAAACACCGCGACTGAGTAGCTAAATTTCTCGACTACCGCCGCAATCATAACCGGACGAAAACGAACCGGATCACGCCCGATCATCAAAAAAGCAATCTGCCAGGCGAGCGCGGTGCCGACGAATCCGTAGTAGAAGCCGGGATGCGTAATTGGCGGCGGATCCTGCCGCCCGATGACGTTGTACATGAAATAAAGAGGCACGAGTTCCAGCAGTCCGAGGATGCCGGCCATGGTGAACACTACTTTGGCGAATTTCATCTTTTACTCTCCGCCAACTGTCAGGCCGTCAATGCGGAGGGTCGGCGATGCCACTGAACTGCGGAATTCGAGATCATTGGCGACCTCGGAAATGTTCACAAACATGTCCTTCAAATTGCCCGCCACGGTAATTTCTTCCACAGGATACGTCAGTTCGCCGCCGGATATCCACAAGCCCGAAGCTCCGCGCGAGTAGTCGCCGGTAACCAGGTTCACGCCCATGCCCAGAAATTCGGTGACGTAGAGACCCTCTTTCACTTCCGCTATCAGCTGTTGCGGCGTTTTCTCTCCCGGCTGGAGAAAATAATTTCCCGGACCAATCCCTGGAGTCCCGGCCAGTCCGCGCGACGCATTAGCCGTTGTCTGAAGCCCCAGCTTTTTCGCCGTGTACGTGTTGAGCAGATAAGAGCTGAGAACGCCTTTGTCGATGACCGTCGTCCGGCGTGTTGGTATTCCCTCGCCATCAAAGGGACTGGTTCCGAAACCACCGCGCATAGTGCCATCATCAATAACGGTGACGCTGGCCGACGCGACCGCCTGCCCAAGTTTTCCGGCAAGGAATGACGCGCCGCGGTAGACCGAGTCTCCATTCACGCCTTCAAAGATGTGCTCAAGGATGGAGGTCGCGACCAGCGGATCGAAAATGACAGGCACCTGCTGGGTTTTCACCTTCCGCGCGCCGAGGCGCCGTAATGCACGCTGGGCGGCGATTTTGCCGACTTCTTCCGGAGACTCGAGCAGCTTGAGGCTACGCCCAACAGAGAACCAGTAATCGCGCTGCATGGCTCCCTTGTCATCCTGAGCGATGGGAACTGCGGCGACAGAACAATACGATCGCCGATACTCCCCGACAAAACCATGCGAATTGGCGAGAATCTTGTGGCCGGTGGCAGCGTCGAAAGATCCGCCATCGGAATTCTTGATGCGGGGGTCTGAATCGAGAGCCGCTTTCTCGGCGCGGCGCGCATATGCAATGCGTTCCTGTCCAGGCAGCGAATACACATCGGAAGAGTAAAGATCGAGGTCGCCCTCAATGGCTCCTAGTTGCGACGGCTCGGGGATGCCGGCGTTCGGGTCCTCAGAAGTAATCCTGGCGAGCGACAGTGCACCCTTCAACATGCGGTCGAGCCCGGCGTGAGAGAAATCGCTCGAGTATGTGCTCGCTGATCGTTTGCCGAAAAATACCCGCACGCCAATCGCTCTGGAACCGGACTCTTTCAAGGTTTCCACTTGTCCGAGCCGCACCAGCGTAGAGAATTCGTCTCCTTCGCGGACCACGCATTCGGCGGCGGACGCACCGCCGGCCATGGCGCGTGACACCATATCCTGCGCGAGCGATTTCAAGTCGATTGCAGTTTGAGCTTCTAAGATTGTTGTTTCAGCCATAGGAAAGTCAAAAGTAGGAAGCCAAAATGCAGCAGTATTTCGAACTACTGAATATCGCCGGTTCCAAGTAAGAAATCGGTTGACGAATACAGTTTGCTTTACTTCTGCATTGTCACTTCTAAGTCTGAATTGGTGTCACTGCATGAACCCGCCGGGGTCTTTTCTCGCTGTGCCCCCCACGGTCAGCCGATCAAGCTTCGTTGTCGGCATGCCGACCCCAACCGGCACTGCCTGTCCATCTTTGCCGCAGGTGCCAATGCCTTCATCGAGCTTCAAATCATTTCCCACCATCGACACCCGAGTCAGCGCATCCGGGCCGTTGCC
>Ga0136846_1235503_pt1 | contig 18671 bp, 14 predicted proteins | sample HopSoiMetagenom2_FD_96841 | JGI IMG/M metagenome (GOLD analysis project Ga0136846, IMG submission 96841) | Grasslands soil microbial communities from Hopland, California, USA - 2 Assembly 2016 (version 4) | ecosystem: Environmental > Terrestrial > Soil > Grasslands | place: USA: Hopland...
CCGATCGACTTGTTCGTGACGCGCAGGGCGTTGGTGAGGGCGGCGAGGACGACGATCGCGGTGCCGTGCTGGTCGTCGTGGAAGACGGGGATGTCGAGGGCCTCGCGCAGGCGGGCCTCGATCTCGAAGCAGCGCGGGGCCGAGATGTCCTCGAGGTTGATGCCGGCGAAGCCCGGGGCGATCGCCTTGACGATCGCGACGATCTCGTCCGTGTCCTGGGTGTCCAGGCACAGCGGCCAGGCGTCGATGTCGGCGAAGCGCTTGAAGAGGGCCGCCTTGCCCTCCATGACCGGCATGGCGGCCATCGGGCCGATGTTGCCGAGGCCCAGGACGGCCGAGCCGTCCGTCACGACCGCGACGGTGTTGCGCTTGATGGTGAGGCGGCGGGCGTCCTCGGGGTTCTCGGCGATCGCCATGCACACGCGGGCCACGCCCGGGGTGTAGATCATGGAGAGGTCGTCACGGTTGCGGATGGGGTGCTTGGACGCCATCTCGATCTTGCCGCCGAGGTGCATGAGGAACGTACGGTCCGAGACCTTGCCGAGGCTGACGCCCTCGATGGTGCGGAGCTTCTGCACGATCTCGTCAGCGTGCGCGGTCGAGGTCGCCGCGATCGTGACGTCGATCCGGAGCAGTTCGTGTCCGGAGGCGGTGACGTCGAGGCCGGTCACCGAGCCTCCGGAGGACTCCACGGCGGTGGTGATCTGGGAGACCGCGGTTCCGCTCGCGGGCACCTCCAACCGGACCGTGATCGAGTAGGAGACGCTGGGCGCCGTTGCCATGGCCGACTTCCTCTGCTTTCACCCTGATGCTTGGTTTGCGGTCCGATCGTCGCACCTACCGTTGAGTACCTGGTAGCGGGGCCTCGATTGCGAACCTTTTGTTCTCAATATGTTCGTGACGACAAAGAGGTCCACGTCACCGTGGTGACGTGGACCTCTTGACGTTCAGTGGCACCGACCCGCCATGCTCGCCTCGCGGCAAGTGGTCGCTCGTAGCGACGAAGGTTGGGCCCGGGGGCTTGGATCGAGCCGGTGCCACGTCAACGGTAACAAACGATCCCCGTAAGGCAATTCCCATCGGCCACTGTCTTGCCCTCAGTCTCGGAGAAGATCCGGCACTCCTTGCGCGTCGGGCTCGTCGCGGTCCGCCGAGACGACCGTGAGCTGCTGCGTCGCCCGGGTCAGCGCGACGTACAGGACGCGCAGGCCGGCGGGGCTCTCGTCGGCGATCTCCGCCGGGGAGACGACCACGGTGGCGTCGTACTCCAGACCCTTGGCCTCCAGGCTGCCCAGGGCCACCACACGATCGCCCAGGCCCGCCAGCCAGCGGGCCGCCTCCTCGCGGCGGTTCATCGCCACGACGACGCCGACCGTGCCGTCGACGAGGTCGAGGAGGCGGGCGGCCTCGTCGCGGACCGACTGGGCCAGGGAGCCCCTGACGGGAACGAAACGGGGCTCCACGCCCGTCGAGCGGACCGCCCTCGGGGACTCCGAGCCCGGCATGGCCAGGGCCAGGACCTTGGCCGCCAGTTCGGCGATCTCGGCCGGGTTTCGGTAGTTGACGGTGAGCGTGAAGCGGCGGCGCGGGCGGGACCCCAGGGCCTCGTCGCGGGCCTGGGCCGCCTCGTCGGGGTCGGACCAGGAGGACTGGGCCGGGTCGCCGACGACCGTCCAGGTGGCGTGCCGGCCGCGGCGGCCGACCATGCGCCACTGCATCGGGGTGAGGTCCTGCGCCTCGTCGACGATGACGTGGGCGTACTCGGTGCGCTCCTGGGCGAGCCGCTCGGCGCGTTCGCGCTGCGACTCCTCCCGTACCGGCATCAGCTCCTCGATGCCGCTGAGCTGGTCCATGGGGTCCAGGTCGCGCCTCTTGCGGGGGCGGGCCGGGGTGCCGAGGATCGCGTGGAGCTCGTCCAGCATGGCCACGTCGTGGACCGAGAGGCCGTCGCGCTTGAGGGCGCGGGCGACCCGCCGGACCTCGCCGGGGTTGAGGATGCGGCGGGCCCAGCGGCCGAGGCGGCGTTCGTCGGACATGGCGGCCAGGACCGACGCGGGGGTCAGTTCCGGCCACCAGGCGTCCAGGAACGCGATGAAGTCGTCCTCGGCCGTGACGTCCTCGTCGAAGGAGGAGCGCAGTTCCGCGGCGAGTTCCGGGTCCGTGTGCCGGCCCTGGGCGCCCGAGCGGGCCCACAGGGCGTCCAGGAGCAGCCTGCGGGCGCGGGGGCGCAGCAGGTTGACGGGGGCCGTGCCGCTCAGCGCCGACTCGCGGATGCGGGCCAGTTCGGGGGCCTCCAGCTCGATACGGCGGCCGAAGGCGACGACCCTCAGGCGGCTTGTCACCGTCGGCGACTCGTGCTGCTCCAGGGCGCCCCGCGCGGCCTTGCGCAGCACGTTGAGCATGCGGTGCGAGCCCTTGGCGCGGGAGACGGCCGGGGAGTCGTACAGGGTGGCCTCCGCGCCGTCGACGAGTGAGCCGATGGCCCGGATGGCGACCTGGCCCTCCTCGCCGAGGGACGGCAGGACGCCCTCCGTGTACGCCACCAGGAGCGGCGTCGGGGAGACGATCAGGATGCCGCCCGCGTACCGGCGCCGGTCCTGGTAGAGGAGGTAGGCGGCGCGGTGCAGGGCGACGGCCGTCTTGCCGGTGCCGGGGCCGCCCTCGACGTAGGTGACGGAGGCGGCGGGGGCACGGATCACCATGTCCTGTTCGGCCTAGATGGACGACACGATGTCCCGCATGGTGTGGCTGCGGGCCTGGCCGAGGGCCGCCATCAGGGCGCCGTCGCCGATCACGGCGAGCTCGCGGCCGTCGAGGGACGCCGTCAGCTCGGGACGCATCAGGTCGTCCTCGACGCCGAGGACACGCCGGCCCTTGGAGCGGATGACGCGGCGGCGGACCACCCGGCCGGGGTCGACGGGGGTCGAGCGGTAGAAGGGCGCGGCGGCCGGGGCGCGCCAGTCGATGACGAGGGGCGAGTAGTCCTCGTCGAGGACGCCGATACGGCCGATGTGGAGGGTCTCCGCGATGTCGGCGGTGTTGTCGGGGCGTACGGCCCCTTCCGCGGCCTCCACGGCCGTGTAGGCGCCGTCGGGGCCCTTCTTGCCGTCCATGCCCCGCAGCAGGTCGATACGGCCGAAGAGGAAGTCCTCGAACTCGTTGTTCAGCCTGTTGAGGTGGATGCCCGCGCGGAACACCTGGGCGTCCCGTTCGGCGAGCGCGCCGGGGGTGCCGACCTGGCCGCGCTTGGCGGCGTCCTGCATGAGGAACTCGGCCTCGTTGATCTTCTCCTCGAGACGCCGGTACACCCGGTCCAGGTGTTCCTGTTCGACGCTGATCTCGCGGTCGCGGACGGAGTCCTGAACTGAGGAGTCCTCGACCGGAACGAGCGCCGTTTCCTGCTGAGCCTGAGCGGCCACCGGGCCCCCTTCTGACGTGCTGGGCAGCCGTCAACCGTACGCGAAAAGGAGGCCCTGATGCTACGAGTCCGCCCCAGGACACCGTACGAGTCTACGTACGAGGCGTCCCGGGGCGGCCACGGAGCGGTGATCAAGTGATGGTGGGGCAGTGCTGGAGCAGTTGTGGAGCAGTTGTGGAACGGGCCCGGAAGATCAGGCGTCGACCTCGACGAGCCGCTTCCCGGTGGAGTCGACGACCTCGTAGTGGTCGATCTCGTCGGCGCTGAAGGCCGTGCCGCCGTGGATGTAGAGCGGGTTGCGGGCCATTTCGCTGGTGGCGTCCTTGATGCCGTAGCCCGGCGTCGGGACGGACCAGTTGGACATGGTCTCGCGCTTGCCGTCCTTGCCGACGACGACCAGGGAGCACTTCAGCGGGCCCTTGACGCCGCCCAGCTCCAGGACCGCGCTGACACCCCACGCCTTCGGCGCCATCGCCACGGTCGCGGTGACCTTGGTGGTGGGGTCGGTGGCGGAGACCCGGTCGGTCATGCCGGCGAAGTCGGCCTTGGCGTTGCCCGTGGTCTTCACCGTCACCGTCGGCGCGGGCTTTGCCACGCTTTCGGTGCCACCGCCCGTCGTCGCGAGCACCGCGACCGGGCCGCCGATGATGAGGGCTGCCGCGGCGGCCACCAGGTAGAAGCCACGTCGGCGCTTGTTCGCCCGCCGTTCCGCGACCTCGTCGACCAGCCGCGTCGCGAGCTGTGGGCTCGGGCGGGCGGCCAGCGACTCGCCGATGGCGGGAGTTCCCTGGGCACCGGGCAGGTCCGCGAGGGCGGCCAGCATCGGTTCCATCCCGGCCAGCTCGTCGAGCTGCTGGGCGCACCACTCGCAGCCCGCGAGGTGTGCCTCGAAGGCCGTGGCCTCCGCGTCGTCGAGGATGCCGAGGGCGTAGGCGCCTACGGTTTCGTGTTCGTTCGGGCCCTGGGCACCCTGCATTCCTCGCATGGAACCAGGACTACCCGCTCCGAAACCCCCGTAAATGCTCATGCCGTCACCCCCCGCTCCTCAAGTGCGAGCTTCATCGAACGCAGGGCATAGAAGACCCGTGAGCGCACCGTTCCGCTGGGTATGCCCAGCGTTTCGGCGGCTTCGTTCACGGTACGCCCCTTGAAATAGGTCTCGACCAGGACCTCCCGGTGGGCAGGGGTCAGGTCGTCGAGCGCGTCCGACAACGTCATCAGCCACAACGCCTTGTCGATCTCGTCCTCCGCGGGGATGACCTCCAGCGGCGACGGGTCCACCTCCTGCGGCCGGGCCTGCCGGCTGCGGTGCCCGTCGATGACGATGCGCCGGGCGACCGTCACCAGCCAAGGTCGTACCGAACCAGTTGCCCGATTGAGCTGACCGGCGTTCTTCCAGGCACGGATAAGCGTCTCCTGCACGACGTCCTCGGCTCGCTGCCGGTCACCGGCGACCAGCCTCAGGACGTACGCCAGAAGGGGTCCTGCGTGCTCTCGGTACAGCGCACGCATCAGGTCCTCGTCGGGTTCCGAGGGCTGGGACATGCGATGTCGGGCCCTCGGTGCTTGCTCATTGGCCACGACGGAATCCTTACGCACGCCCACCTCCGCTGTCCCGGGTTCCCCCGGTCGGTCGCTCCCCCCGAGGTACGGAAACGGGCTGCGGGATGTTCAACGCGCGGCGCCAACTTTCTTTGTCCGGGCCCGACGTGAGGGACAAGGGCGCACATTCCTGCCGCAAGTGCTTTACGTTTTCGCCACATTGGCAAGATCGGAGCGATGCCCGTCACACGTCGGCGGGAAACACACGTGTAACCAACGTCACTGCAACCCGCGGAACTTGGTACGCCCGATTCCGCCGGAAAGGACCGCTATATGCGATCTGCGCACGGTCTACGCGCGTGCCAGCGCGGCCCGCCGCCGATGCCTCGCGACCCGTTCCCGGTTGCCGCAGATCTCACTCGAACACCATCTGCGGCGCCTGCCCCGGGACGTGTCGAGATAGACGATCGGGCAGTTGTCGCCCTCGCACTGACGCAGACACGCGCGCGCCTCGGGATCAGTGAGCAGTTCCACGGCGTCCCGGGCGACCGCGCCGAGCAGGGCCGCGCAGTCGGGCGGCCCGTGCAACTCCCGTACGAGCGTGCCGTCCGGGGCGCGGACGGCGCGGGTGGCCGGGGGTGCCGGGCGGGCGAGGTCGTTGAGGCGGGCCAGGGCCTGCTCCAGGGAACGGGGGTCGGCGACCGGGGGGAGGTGCACCAGTTGGCCGGTCAACCTGCCGATCAGGGACCGCAGTTCACCGAACCGCGTCACCCAGGAGCCGTCGACATGACGCAACGGCGTGCCCACGGGCACGAGTCCGGACGCGGCGATCCAGGCGCGCAGCGGCCGGGCGGCGCCGAGCCGTTCGTCGGGGTGGGCGGTCGCGAGCAGATCCAGACAGCTCCGCCCGGCGTCGAAACGTAGCTCGTACGGGCCTGTGGCCACGGTCGTCTCCGATGCCATGTGCCTGTCACCGCCTAGGAGTCGCCACCGTACGGCACGCAGGAGACGCCGGTGAGTCGCCGGTGGGATGCCAGTGAGGGGGGTCCGGGGAACCGTTCCCTCTACAGTGCCCGCCCACCTGCGCGGCCGGAACCCCTCGCGCAGAGGTGGAGGCGTACGGGTATCGGTGCGGGCACGATGTGCGGGCCGGCGCCGAACGCCCTGCGGGCCCGCGGTCCGTTCACGGGGTGGGGCCGGTGGGACCGGCCCGCCTCGCGCGCCCGCTGATCGTGACCGGACGGGACAGAGCGTCGGAGCGCGTCCGGAGAGCGGTCACCGAGACCGCCGCGCCCTCGGCAACGCCCCCTACCCGCCTCACCCCCGCGGTGAGGCAGACGGAAAGGACGGCCCGCGCCGTCGGTCAACAGCCCGGCCGGGCTCGTCCACCCGCTCCTGACCGGACGGGACTACGCGTCGGAGTACTTCGCGTCGGCCGCCGGGTCCAGGGCGAGTCGGTAGCCGCGTTTGACGACCGTCTGGATCAGTTTGGGTGCGCCGAGGGCTGTGCGCAGGCGGGCCATCGCCGTTTCCACGGCGTGCTCGTCGCGGCCGGCCCCGGGCAGTGCGCGCAGGAGTTCGGCGCGGGCGACGACCCAGCCCGGCTGCCGGGACAGCGCCCGCAGCAGGGACATTCCGGCGGGCGGTACGGGGCGCAGGGCGCCGTCGACGAGGACGGCGTGCCCCCGGATCTCGACCCGGTGGCCGGCGATGGGCAACGCCCGTGCGCGGCCCGGGAGTTCCTTACAGAGGAGCTGTACGAGGGGGCCGAGCCGGAAGCGTTCCGGGGAGACCGTGTCGACGCCGCGGGCCTGCAGCGGCAGCGCGGTGACCGGGCCGACGCAAGCCGGCAGGACATCGTGCTGGAGGGCGGCGAGAAGCTCCGCGAGCTGGCCCCGTTCCTCGGCGCGGGAGAGCAGGGACGCGGCGGCGGGGGCGCTGGTGAAGGTGAGCGCGTCCAGGCCGCGCGAGACGGTGGCGTCGAGAAGCCGGTCCACGGGGCCGATGTCCTCCGGCGGCATCCACCGGTAGACGGGCACCCCGACGACTTCGGCGCCCGCCGCACGCAGCGACTCGACGAAGCCGGGCAGCGGCTCCCCGTGCAGCTGGATGGCGATACGGCGCCCCTCGACACCCTCCTCCAGGAGCCGGTCGAGCACCTCGGCCATGGACTCGGAGGACGGTGACCAGTCCTCCGTGAGCCCGGCGGCCCGCACGGATCCCTTGACCTTGGGCCCGCGGGCCAGCAGTTCCACACCGTCGAGGCAGGAGAGCAGGTCGGCGCCGAGCCCCCAGCCGTCGGCGGCCTCGACCCAGCCCCGGAAGCCGATGGCGGTGGTGGCGATGACGATGTCCGGTGCCTGGGAGATCAGCTGCTTGGTGGCAGCGAGCAGTTCGCTGTCGTCGGCGAGCTGCACGATGCGCAGAGCGGGCGCGTGTATGACGGCGGCGCCCCGTCGCTGGAGGAGGGCCCCGAGCTCGTCGGCCCTACGCGCGGCCGTGACACCCACGGTGAACCCGGCGAGGGGTCCGTGGTCCGGTGGGCTGTGCTCCGGTCGTTCCGGTCGCTGCTGTTCGTCGTACATGGCTCTCGTCCCGCAGTCGGGTCACATCTGCACAAGGGTGCCGAACCGAGCCTGTCAACGGCGCGTGACAGGCTCGGTTCGGCTTCATGTCGCTGGTGTTACTTAAACCCTCTTGGTCGGAGGTCACACCTCGGCGTAGCTGAGCTGCGGCTTCGCCTCGGAGGCCGTGGCCTCGGGGGCCTGTGCGGTTGCCGGGCGGCGAAGGTATACGGCCCAGGTGACCAGGAAGCAGGCGGCGTAGAAGGCGAGGAAGGCGACGAACGCGCCGGTTCCCGAGCCGTAGGAGAGGAAGGACTGCCGGAAGGCGAGGTTGATGCCGACGCCGCCGAGCGCGCCGACCGCGCCGATCAGGCCCATGGAGGCACCGGAGAGACGACGCCCGTGGGCAGCGGCGGCTTCTCCCTCCAGACCCTTGGCCAGTGCCTTCGCCTGGAAGATGCCGGGGATCATCTTGAACGTCGAGCCGTTGCCGAGGCCGGTGAGGACGAACAGCACCACGAACGCGACGGTGAAGAGGACCAGCGACTTCGCCATGCTGGCGGCGATGAGGACCCCGGTCGCCGCACCCATACCGACGTAGTTGTACAGCGTGATCTTCGCGCCGCCGTACTTGTCGGCCAGCCAGCCACCCACGGGCCGGATCAGGGAGCCGAGCAGCGGGCCGATGAAGGTGACGTACGCCGCCTCCAGCGGGGTCCGGCCGAACTGGTTGGTCAGCACCTGCCCGAAGGCGAAGCTGTATCCGATGAACGAACCGAAGGTGCCGATGTAGAGGAAGGACATGATCCAGGTGTGCGCGTCCTTCACGGCGTCCTTCGCGGCGCTGGTGTCGTTCTTCACGGACGCGATGTTGTCCATGAAGAGCGCGGCGAGGACGGCCGCGATGACGATCAGCGGGATGTAGATCCCCAGCAGTACCCGGGGGCCGCCGCTGGCACCGATGATCGCGAGCGCCGCCAGCTGGATCACCGGCACTCCGATGTTGCCGCCGCCCGCGTTCAGACCGAGCGCCCAGCCCTTCTTACGAAGGGGGAAGAAGGCGTTGATGTTGGTCATCGAGGAGGCGAAGTTGCCGCCGCCGATACCTGCCAGCAGGCCGATCAGCAGGAGGGTGTTGAAGGAGGTCCCCGGCTCCATCACCGTGAACGCGGCGACGGTGGGGACGAGCAGGAGGGCGGCGGAGACGATGGTCCAGTTCCGGCCGCCGAAGATCGCGATGGCGAAGGTGTAGGGGACGCGGACGACGGCTCCGACCAGCGTCACCATCGAGGTCAGCAGGAACTTGTCCGCCGGCGTGAGCCCGTACTCCGGGCCCATGAAGAGCACCAGCACGGACCACATCGTCCAGATCGAGAACCCGATGTGCTCGGAGAGGACGGAGAAGAGAAGGTTCCGCTTGGCGACCTTCTCTCCGGTCTCGTTCCAGAAGGTCTCGTCCTCCGGATCCCACTGCTGGATCCAGCGGCCGCCCCTGCTTGGGGGTGCGGGGGCTGTGCTAGGGGCTGTCATGACGCCTCCACGGTGTCCCGGACTCGGGTGGTTCTTCGGGGTGCTGAGCGGTGATGGTCCCGAAGGTAGACAGAGCGCGTTTCCACCCTGTGGCTGTGGGTGACCGGAAGGGAACTTTGCTCTCACCCCGCCCGGAGGCGGGATGAGAGGTTACGCAGAGGGAGGTAACGACCAGGGCACGGGGAGGTCCGCTTGGGGGACCCTCTCCTCTTGTTGCCGTGACGTCGCTGGGCGACCGGGTTGTTTCTGCCGCCCACACCGTTCGGCTCTCTCACCCCCTCCGCCGCCCACCCCCCCGCTTCCCCCCGTCCGGCCACACCCGCGGCCCCCTCTTGGCGGCGGCGTCCTCGATCCAGCCCAGCAGCAGGATCGTCAGGCCGATCAGGGGCCAGACCAGGACGAACATCCAGAGGTTGTATGTCGAGTCCAGCGCGGACACCAGACCGTCCGACATGAACGGGAGGTCGTACACGCGGTCGATCAGTGGGACCGTCGCCATGATCAGTAAGTTGTGCCACAGGTAGATCGTGACGGCCCTGTTGTTGGAGAGCGTGACCAGCCTGTCCCACCTCGCCAGGCGCCCCGGCAGTTCCTGCCACGACGGGGAGTACTGGAGCAGGATCACCACGAACCCGAACGACCACGTCGCCTGGGCCAGCGGAATGTCGTTCAGGTCCCAGCCGTCGGGGCCCTTGTGGCCCGAGGCCCACCAGATGCCGAAGGCCATGAGCGGGGCCGCGCAGGACACGGAGACATAGCGCGGGATCTTCCGCAGCAGGCCCTCGTGGTGGGCGAAGCCCAGTACCCAGCAGCCGCCGAAGACCGCGAAGTCGGTCACCGCGTTGCCCGTTTCACCGGGGATCGTCACGAGGCCCGTACTGAGCACCGCCGTCAGCGCCAGGGGCGCGAGCAGCGTCGCCCACGGGACCCGGCGGAACGCCCACAGCAGCAGCGGTGAGGCGATCACGAACCACAGGTAGGCCCGCAGGTACCAGAGCGGGCCCGCGGCCTGGACCGCCCAGGTGTTCTCCAGGAGGCCCGACTTGGAGCCGAGGCTCCAGGGGTACGGCGGGGCGCCGAGCGGCACGATGTAGTTGAGGAGTTCGACCAGGCCCCACGTGCCGCCGTGGTCGGCATCCTTCGTGGGATTCCAGCCCCCGAGGAACATCAGCGTGAGCGCCACCGCGCTGAACGCCCACAGCGGGGGCAGCAGGCGCCGGATCCGGTCCCGGATCACCCCGAGTGCCGGGCGTTTCAGGGAGCGGGCCATCAGGGAGCCCGCGAGCGCGAACATCACGCCCATGGACGGGAACACCACGGTCAGCCAGGCCCAGCCGAACAGGTGGTACACCACGACCCGGACCAGGGCGATGGTGCGGAGCAGGTCGAGGTAGCGGTCGCGGCCCGGCTTCCGCGCCGGAGGCGCACTGGGCGAGGCGGGCGCCGTCGGCTGTTCCCGCTGCTGCGGAACGCCGTCCGGGGGCGTGGACGTCGGGTCGGCCGGCGTGGTGGCAGCCGTAGGTCGCTGGGTCATGCCACGGGCCTCCTGTCGGCGCCGGCGTTCGTCCGGGCGGCCGGTACGGTCTCCGGCGCCGAGCCGACGACGCCGGTGCGCCGGAGTTTCTGCCAGCGCAGGCGGCCGCCGGTGAGCGCGGTGATCCAGGACTGGAGCAGCACGACGTACATGAGCTGGCGGTAGAGGACCTGTTGCAGGGGCAGTGAGATCAGGTGGGTCATCTTCTCGCGGTCGAGGCGGAACGCGTAGGCCGCGCAGATCAGCTGGATGGCCAGGACGCCCAGCCAGGCCAGGACCGTCTTCTCGGTCGGGCCGAACACCAGCCCGTAGAGCAGGAACACGTCGATCAGGGGGGCGAGGAGCGGCGCCACCACCATGAACAGGGACACGAAGGGCAGGCCGACGCGGCCGAAGCGGCCCGAGGGGCCCCGTTCGACGACGGAGCGGCGGTGCTTCCAGATCGCCTGCATGGTGCCGTACGACCAGCGGTAGCGCTGGGACCACAGCTGCTGGACGGATTCCGGGGCCTCGGTCCAGGCGCGCGCGTTCTCCGCGTACACGACCCGCCAGCCGTCGCGGTGCAGGGCCATCGTGACGTCCGTGTCCTCGGCGAGCGTGTCGTCGCTCATCCCGCCGACCCCCTTCAGGGCGGAGCGGCGGAACGCGCCGACCGCGCCGGGGATGGTGGGCATGCAGCCGAGGACGTCGTACATCCGGCGGTCCAGGTTGAAGCCCATCACGTACTCGATGTGCTGCCAGGCGCCGATCAGGGAGTCCTTGTTGCCGACCTTGGCGTTGCCGGCGACGGCGCCCACGCGGGGGTCGCCGAAGGGCTGGACGAGCTCGCGGACGGTGCCGGGCTCGAAGACCGTGTCGCCGTCCATCATCACGATCAGGTGATGACGGGCGTTCGCCACACCCCTGTTGAGGGCGGCGGGCTTGCCCGCGTTGGCCTGGCGCACGACACGTACGTTCGGCAGGCCCATGTCCTCGACGATGCGGGCCGTGCCGTCGCTGGACCCGTCGTCGATGACGAGCACCTCGATGGGATGCTCGCTGCGCATCAGTGAACGCACGGTGGCCTCGATGCACTTGGCCTCGTTGTACGCCGGGACGAGCACCGACACCGGTTCGGTGACCGGCGCTCCCCAGCTGAAGTCGGGGCGGCGGGTGCGGCGGGCGTGGAAGACGGAGAGCAGCAGCATGAGGCCGAACCGGGCGAACACAAGGACGCCGATGATCGCGAGACCGACGACGAGTACGTCGGTGATCTCGTCGGAGGCCTGGACGAGGAACGTCCACGCCTGGCCCTTCGCCAGTTCGACGCCGGCGACCGGTGTGTGCGCGCTGGGCGCGTCGAGGGCCTCGGTGAGGTTCCTGAAGTCGTACCCCTTCTTCTTCATCTCGGGCAGGAAGCGGTCGAGCGCCTGGACGGTCTGGTGGCGGTCGCCTCCGGAGTCGTGCATGAGGACGATCGCGCCCTTGCCGCCCTTGGGGGTGGCCTGGCGGATGATCGCGTCGACGCCGGGCTTGCGCCAGTCCTCGCTGTCCGTGTTGTTGACGACGGTGATGTAGCCGCGCTTGCCGATGTACTGCGTGACCGGCCACGACTTGTCGTCCATGGCGTCGGCGAAGGAGGAGTACGGCGGCCGGAACAGCGAGGTGCGGATGCCCGCCGCACCGGCGAGCGCCAGCTGGTTCTGGGACAGCTCCCAGTCGATTCGTTTCTTCGACTGGAAGGAGAGGTCGGGGTGGTTGAAGGTGTGCAGCCCCACCTCGTGGCCCTCGTCCACCATGCGTCGTACGAGCGCCGGGTAGCGCGAGGTCATGGTGCCGGTGACGAAGAAGACCGCGTGCGCGTGATGCTTTTTGAGGACGTCCAGGACCTTGGGGGTCCACTTGGGGTCCGGGCCGTCGTCGAACGTGAGGACGAGCCGGTGGTCGGGTATCCGCAGGCTGGTGGTGCGGCCGCTTCTGGTGTCGATGACCGGGCCGCCCTCCAGGATCTTCTCCGGCACCCGGTCGGCGGAGGCCTCGGGCTGGATGCGGTGGTCGGCGAGGATTTCGCTGTGCACGTACCCGCGCAGCATCAGCATCGCCATCAGGGCGACCAGGATGAGCGAGGGAAGCAGCAGGCGCATGGGCAGCCGTCGGCGCCGGGCGGCGCCCCCGGCGCCGTTCGGGGCGCCGTGACGGCGGGTGCGGGATGCCATCAGAGGTTGTTCTCCGGGGACGAGGAGATCAGAACGGGACGGCAGAGTCGGCCGGGTCGGTGATCTGCTGGACGTTCTGCTGGGTGAGCTGTTGAGCGAGCCGCTGGGCGCTCCGCTGCGCGGAACGCGCGGGCCGGGCTCGGCCGGGCTCGGCTGGGAGTCGTCGGGCGCGCTCTACGCCGTCAAGGTCGCCGGCGCCGGCGTGGAGGCCGGGTCGCCGGCGGCGAGGGTGGCACTCGGTTCGGCCGGGCTCTCGGCGATCGGGGTCGGGTCGGTCCGACCGCCGGCGACGGTGCCGCCGTCCGTCGCCGGGGACGTCGAGGGCGACGGTGACGGTGACGGGTCGGGCGAGGGAAGGCCGCTCTGCGACGGGCTCGGCTCCGGCGGCGGGCTGGACACCGGCGCGGACGGCTCGGGCTGCGGGCCGGGCGTGGTGGGCGTCCCCGGCTCGGGCTTGCCGGCGCCGGCCGACGGCACGGGTGCGACGGACGTACCCGGGCGCGCGGCGCTGGGCGAGGCGCCCGGCTTGACGGCGGCGGCCCCCTTCGACGGAGTGACCCCCGCGCTCACCGATGCCCCCGGGGCCGCCGGTGTGACCCCTGCCGGGTCCGACGGCGCCACCGACTCCGCGGGCAGCGGGTCCGTCTCGACCTGGCCGGCCGGCTGCTCGTCCTGCTGGCCCGGTACGGGCAGCCAGGGCGCGTCCGAGTTGCCGGAGAGAAGGGTGGCGACGATGACGACGGCGTACACGGCGCAGGAGACGCCCACGACCATGCCGATCCGGCGGTACCGACGGCTGCGGCGGCCGGTCTCGTCGACGAAGACGGGTCCGTCACCGCCGGCGCCGGCGTCCTGAGCGTCCTTGGGCCGGCGGGCGAGAGGTTCGTCGTGCTGCCGGCCCGCTCCGTCCAGCTGGACGGTGACCTCGTGCGGGTCGTGGGTGTGACCGGCCTCGACCGGGTTCTCCCAAGGACGCCGGTAGGGGGCGCCGAAAGAGATTCCGCTTTCTTCGCCTCGCGCGGGAGCGGCCACGGCTCTCTGCCGGGGCACAGGTCCGGGGGACCCGAGCCCGCTTCCGCCGATCCCGGAAACCGCTTGCGACTCCGCCACGGCCTCGGCCCACCGGGTCCCGGCATCCGACCGGCCCTCGGGCCGATGGTCAGAACGGAACTCAGGTTGGGCGTCTTCACGCCACTTCTTCACACGCACGCACATCCCCCCACGGGAGCTTTTCGGGCGCATGTACGATTCCGGGATTTCCGTACTAGCTATGTTCGAATCGGACCCCCATCCGACCCGAGCGCCCCATTTATCACACTGCATCCGGGCCTCGAATGTAGCGCAGATGGAGGCCCCGCGTTGGCCATGTGTTCCTTGTGGGGTGAAATGGCGCCGAGATCGCTGGCCGGAATCCAACCGTCCGCAACCCCATCCAACCGCCCTCCCTCCGCTGTGAGCTGGGCGGCGGCCCGCCGCAGCGCGTCGAGCCCGGGATGCGTCAGCCCCTTCCGCCACACCAACGAAACGAGTGACAGCGGAACCGGATCGACCAGCGCTCGCACCACCGTCCGGGGCATGGCGGGGAAACCCACCACCGCGAGAACCGGGTTCCGCATCTTGGCCATGAGCCGCTGAAACTCCTCACCACCCACGGCGAGCGGCACCGGCGACGCGATCTTGCATACCCCGCCCCTCGAACAGCCGGCGCGCCAGATCGGTCCGCTCCGGGGTACGAGGGTTGCCTGCCCCTGCTCGCCGCCGCCCTGACCGGCTCGCTCCTCGTCCTCGCGGGCGCGCTGCTGGTGGCCGGGACGGCCACCGCGCCCACGAGGATCACGAACATGACCCTGGTCCAGCACCGGACCCCCGAGGGCCGCCTCAACGAGGGCATGACCCTCGCGGTGACCGGCCTCCTCGGCGGCACAGCCGCAGGTTCGGCGGCCGGTGGCTGGGTGGCGGAACAGGTGTCGGCGACGGCGGCGTGCGGCGTCCCGGTCGCGGCGGCGGCGAGCGCGCTGCCCCTGTCGCTCACCGCCGCTCACCACTCCCGCCGAGCCAATTCGCGCGCACCCCATTGACTCGTTCACACACCACACATACCTTCGCCCGTCGAAGCGCTTCGACGATTCACGTCGAACCTGTTCGACGGCCGGGGCGCGACGAGTGACCGAGATCCATCCGACTCCCCTGGAGGCACTGGATGTTGCCGGCAAGAAGGTACGGCAGGCGTAGGACGAGAACGGCCACGGCCCTGGTGGGGACCCTCGCGGGGGCCCTGCTGCTGGCCTCCTGCGGCGGTTCGGGCAGCGGATCGTCCGACGGGAAGACCCTGCGCCTGTGGCACTACGAAGGCCCCGACAGTGCGATGGGCATGGCCTGGAAGGCGGCCGTCAAGGAGTTCGAGGCGACGCATCCGGGCGTCACGGTGGAGTTCGAGGAGAAGGGCTTCGAACAGATCCAGAAGACCGCCCCGATGGTCCTCAACTCCTCCGACGCACCCGACCTGATGGAGTACAACAAGGGCAACGCGACGGCCGGCCTGCTCTCCACACAGGGCCTGCTCACCGACCTGACCGCCGAGGTCACCAAGCGCGGCTGGGACAAGAAGATCGGCGCCGGTGTCCGCACCACCAGCCAGTACGACCCCAACGGCGTGATGGGCTCGGGCAGATGGTACGGCGTGCCCAACTACGCCGAGTACACGATGGTGTTCTACAACAAGGACCTCTTCAAGCAGCACAAGATCGCCGAGCCCAAGTCGTTCGGTGAACTCACCGCCGCCATGGACAAGTTCGTCGCCGACGGCGTCACTCCGCTGGCCAGTGCGGGCGCCGAGTACCCGGCCCAGCAGTACCTGTACCAGCTCGCCCTGTCGAAGGCGGACCGCGCCTGGGTCGACAAGTACGAGCTGTACAAGGGGAAGACCGACTTCCACGACGCCGCCTGGACCTACGGCGCCGAGACCTTCGCCGACTGGGTGAAGAAGGGGTACATCGCCAAGAAGTCCAGCGGCCTCAAGGCGGAGGACGCGGGGGTCTCCTTCATCCAGGGCAAGAGCCCGATCCTGTTCTCGGGCAGTTGGTGGTACGGCCGCTTCAAGAGCGAGGCGAAGTTCGACTGGGGCACGTTCCTGTGGCCCGACGCCGGTCTCACACTCGGCTCCGGCGGCAACCTGTGGGTCGTCCCCAAGGGCGCGAAGAACAAGGAACTCGCCTACGACTTCATCGACATCACCATGTCGAAGAAGATCCAGAACCTGCTCGGCGCCAAGGGCGGAGTCCCGGTGGCCGCCGACCCGGCCGCCATCACCGACCCGAAGGCCAAGTCGCTGATCGCCGACTTCAACACCGTCTCCGGCAGAGACGGGCTCGCCTTCTATCCCGACTGGCCGGTCCCGGGCTTCTACGACGTCCTCGTCTCCGAGGTCCAGAAGCTGATCACGGGCAGCGCGAAACCGGACGAGGTCCTCGACTCGTTGCAGGAGGCCTACGACAAGGGCGTACCGAAGACATGACGGTCACCGCCGAACGGGCCGGCGGACGGGGACACCCCCGGCCCGCCAAATCCGCTCACCGACAAGGGAGTTCACGTCCCACCCGGGACTCGTACGCCCTCTTCCTCCTCCCCGGGGCGCTCGCCTTCCTCGCCGTGATCGTCGTACCGTTCCTGATGAACACCGGGGTGAGCTTCACCGACTGGCGGGGCGTGGGCACCCCGGAGTGGTCGGGGCTCGCCAACTACCGCGAGCTGATGGACGATGCGGAGTTCTGGGCGTCGTTCCGGCACAGCCTGTTCATGGTGGTGGCGATGGCGGCCGTACCGACCGCGCTCGGACTCGTTCTGGCCGCCGCCCTGTTCGACTACGTCGGCAAGCACTTCGGGAGTCGCTGGGCGGCCGTGCTGCGCGCCTGCTTCTATCTCCCCCAGGTGCTGCCGATCGCGGTCGCGGGCATCGTCTGGAGCTGGATCCTCGCACCCGACAACGGCTCACTGAACGAGCTGCTGAAGGCCGTCGGGCTGGGCTCCTGGCAGCAGGACTGGCTCGGCGACCCGGACATCGCGCTCTACAGCGTGATGGGCGTGATGGTCTGGGTGCAGCTCGGCTTCCCGCTGGTCGTCTTCATGGCGGGCCTGCAACGCGTCGACCCGCAGCTCCACGAGGCCGCCGAACTGGACGGCGCCGGCTGGTGGCGCCGCTTCCGGCACATCACGCTGGCGCAGATCCGGCCGGAGATCTACGTCGTCCTCACCTGGTGCACGATCGCCGCGCTGAAGGTGTTCGGAGCGGTGTACGTCCTGACGAAGGGCGGGCCGGGCGGCGCGACCGACGTGCCGTCCTACTTCTCCTTCACCACGTTCTTCGAGAAGACCCAGGTCGGCTACGGCGCCGCCGTCTCCACCGTCCTGACGGTGATCATCCTCGCCGTCTCGCTCATCGGCCTGAAGTTCCAGACCCGGGCCGAGGACGCCGAAGAGGGGGTACGGGCATGAGGACCGCCCTGCGCCGCTACCCGGTGCTCGTCGCTCTCGTCCTCGCGGCCCTGTTCATGGTCGTGCCGTTCGTGATCGTCGCCGTCAACGCGGTGAAGTCGCCGGCCGAGTACTCGGCGAACGGCCCGCTGAGCCTCCCCGAGGGCCTCTACCTCGACGGCGTCAAGGACTTCTGGGAACGGGTCGACTTCGGCCAGAAGCTCGTCAACTCGGTACTGATCAGCGGGTCGGTGGCCGTCTTGGCGGTCGCCCTGTCCGTGCTGAACGCTTACGCGATCGGCATCGGCCGGATCAGGGGCCGCACCTGGGTCCTCGCCTTCTTCGTCCTCGCGAACACGCTGCCGCAGGAGGCGCTGGTCTACCCGGTGTACTACCTGAGCAAGGAAGCCGGCCTGTACGACACCCGGTTGAGCGTGATCATCGTCTTCACGGTGATCCAGGCGGCCTTCGGTACGTACCTCCTCGCCTCCGTCCTCGGCCAGTTCCCCCGGGAGATCCTCGAGGCCGCGCGCATCGACGGCGCGAACAAGTGGCAGGTGCTGTGGCGGATCGTCGTCCCGGTCAGCCGCCCGACACTCGGCGTGCTCCTCGTCTTCTTCTTCATCTGGACCTGGAACGAGTTCCTGCTCCCGCTGGTGATGCTGATCTCCAACGACAACCAGACGGTGTCGGTGGCCCTCGGCGTCCTCCAGGGCCAGCGGCTGATGGACGCCACGATGACCAACTCGGCTGCTCTGCTTGGCGTGTTGCCCGCTCTCGTCTTCTTCCTCGTCTTCCAGCGAACACTCACTCGCGGCATAGCCGTGGGTGCCGTCAAGTAAGGACCCCCCACGTGAAGTTCACCGACGGCTACTGGCTGCTGCGCGAGGGCGTCACCGCCGCCCATCCCGTCGTGGCTCTCGATGTGACGGACACCGGGGGCACGTTGGACATCCACGCGCCGACCCATCCCATCCGCCGACGCGGCGACCTGCTGAAGGGACCGGTCGTGACGATCAGCGCCCACGCCCCGATGCCCGACGTCATCGGCGTCACCTTCACCCACTTCCAGGGCGAGCAGCCGAAGGGCCCCCAATTCGAGCTGAGAAAGGAGGAGTTGACGGCCCACACCGAGTACGACGACGAGCACGCCACCCTGACCTCCGGCACCCTCTCCCTCCGGGTCAGCCGCACCGGCCCCTGGAACATCGACTTCCTCGCCCACGGCCGGGTCCTCACCAGCAGCGGCCCCAAGGGCATGGGCATCATGCGGGACGCGAAGACCGGCGCCCACTATCTGCGCGAGCAGCTGGGACTGGGGGTGGGGACGAGCGTGTACGGCCTCGGCGAGCGCTTCGGCCCGCTGGTCAAGAACGGCCAGGTCGTCGACATCTGGAACGCCGACGGCGGCACTGCGA
>Ga0136846_1216878_pt1 | contig 18670 bp, 15 predicted proteins | sample HopSoiMetagenom2_FD_96841 | JGI IMG/M metagenome (GOLD analysis project Ga0136846, IMG submission 96841) | Grasslands soil microbial communities from Hopland, California, USA - 2 Assembly 2016 (version 4) | ecosystem: Environmental > Terrestrial > Soil > Grasslands | place: USA: Hopland...
CAACGAAGTGGTCCGCGGCATTCAGAAATTCGCCGACGACGTGACCAAGCGCGAACAGGATCTGCTCAATCCGCAGAGCATCAATGCGCTGCGCTACTTCCCCGGCAACGGCTACCGCGTCTGGGGCGCGCGCGTCGTCACCTCCGACTCGGCGTGGAAATATATCAACGTGCGCCGGCTCTTCATCTTCGTCGAGCAGTCGATCGATCGCGGCACCCAATGGGTAGTGTTCGAACCGAACGACGAGCCCTTGTGGGCGCGGGTGCGGCAGACCATCACCAACTTCCTGACCACGGTGTGGCGCAGTGGCGCGCTGCAGGGCGGCAAGGCCGACGAAGCCTTCTTCGTCAAATGCGACCACACCACCATGACCCAGGACGACATCGATAATGGACGGCTGATCTGCCAGATCGGCATCGCGCCGGTGAAGCCGGCCGAGTTCGTGATTTTCCGCATCCAGCAGAAGACGCTGGATCAGACCACGACCTGACACGCGCGCAACCCAAAGAGGACAGCACATGCCTCCCGTATTCCGAGAAGACCCCTATGCGGGTCACCAGTTCGAAGTCGTCATTACCGGCATCAGCGATGACGGCACCGCCGTAAAGGGTTCGTTCGCCGAGTGCTCCGGACTTGAAGCTTCGATGGACCCGATCGAATACCGCAACGGCAGCGAGGATTTTACGGTGCGGAAGATTCCCGGCCTGAAGAAGTTCACCAACATCGTGCTCAAGCGCGGGATCATCGGCGACCTGACGCTGTGGAACTGGATCCTCGAAGGCCTGAACGGCACGGTGCACCGCACCGAGGGCGCGATCATCCTGCTCGACGAAGCCAAGCAGGAAGTGATGCGCTGGCAGTTCAAGCGCGGCTGGCCGAGCAAATACACCGTGGCGGGCTTCAACGCGAAAAACAACGAAATCGCGATGGAGACGCTGGAGATCGCGCACGAGGGTCTCTCGATTGACGGACAGGCCTGATGAAATCGGTCCAGCAGGCTCCGGGTCTCTATTACGAAGCGGTCGCCCCGCCGGCGGAGCCGTCGCCACTGCGCTCGGATATCGCCGGCTTCGTCGGACGCACCCGGCGCGGACCGGTGGGCCAGCCGGTCCGCGTCACCGGCTGGCGCGAATATTTGATCCTGTTCGGCGGCCTCACCGCGAAAGCCGATACACCGTTTGCGCTGAAGGGCTATTTCGAGAACGGCGGCGATGTCGCTCATGTCATCCGCCTGATGGGATCATTGCCGACGCCCGGCGAGATCGCGGCGGCCACGTGGAATCTGACCAAGCCGGCCACCAACAAGCCGGCGTGGCCGGGCTGGGATCCGAGTCAAGGCAAGTTTACCGACGGCGCATTCGAGATTGTCGCGTCCAGCCCCGGCGCATGGGCCAACGGGCTGCGCGTCAAGGCGCAATACCGCTGGCACGGCGCCTCCGGAAATCCCGAGGTCGATCTCACGGTCCGCGCCGCTGACGAGCCGGTCGAGCATCTGATCGGACTGGATCCTAAGAAAATCGTCGAACAGGTCGCGGTCAAGTCCGCACTGATACGTATACGTATCGCGCCGGTCGACCCGGCGATCACCGGCCCGGCGATCACCGGCCCGGCCGCCGGCGACGGGCCGCATTTGTTGTATTGGGACGACATCGTGCTCGGGTCGGGGAAAGATTCAACGCCGTCCGGCGCTGATTATCTTGCCGGCCTCGATCGCCTGGCAGACGAGGCCGAGGTGGCGCTGGTTGCGATGCCGGATTTGATCCGCGACGTCGGCGCGGACAACGCCATCGCGATCCAGCAGCAAGCCGTCGTGCAAGCCGAACTGCTGCACGATCGCCTCGTCCTGGTGGATCTGCCGGACTCCGACCCCGCCAGCACCGAGGTCGCAAAATGGGCCGACAAATTCCGTCCATCCAAGATCGACGTGAACCTGCGCGCCGCCGTCGCCTATTATCCCTGGCTCAGCGTGCAGGACCCGTTCGGCGGGATCAACCGTCCGCTGCGCGCGCTGCCGCCTTCCGGACACGTCGCGGGATTGATCAGCCGCTACGACCGCGAACGCGGCGCGCACTATACGCCGGCCAACGCGACGCTCGACGGCGCCATCGACGTGACGGCGGGCTACGCGCTCAGCGAACGCGCCGCGTTGAACGAATTGGGCGTCAATGTGCTACGCTGCGCGCCCGGCCGTGGTATCCAGGTCTGGGGCGGCCGCACCCTGCACAAGGATCCGCGCGGCGACGACAACCGGTTTCTCTACATCGCGCATCGCCGCCTGATCCATCGCCTGATCCGCGGCATCCGCCAGGTCGCAGAACCGCTGGTGTTCGAAAACAACGACGCGGTGTTGTGGCTGCTGCTGACGCGCGCCGTGACCACCATTCTCTCCGAAGCCTACACCGCGGGTGGCCTCAAGGGCGCGCGACCCGAACAGGCGTTTCGCGTTCGCTGCGACGCCACCACCAATCCGGAAGAGGAGCGCGATCTCGGCCGCGTGCTCTGCGAAATCGATCTCGCACCTGCTGTGCCGATGGAATTCATCACGCTGCGCGTCGCGCTCTCGGCCTCCGGAACCCTGGATGTATTTGAAAAATGAGCGATCCCTTCACCAATTTCCGCTTTCTCGTCACGCTGGCGCCGGGCGATGCCTATCTGCCGCCGTTGCAGGCCGCCCTGCTGCTGCAGTTCTTCGGCGGCGCGTTTCAGGAAGTCAAAGGCCTCGGTGCCGATCTCGAGGTCACCGCCTATCCGGAAGGCGGCACATCGGATTTCGTGCATCAGCTTCCGGTGCGGCATTCATGGACGCGGCTGTCGCTTCGCCGCGGCATCGTACGCGAGCCCGGGCTGTGGTCCTGGTATCAGGCCGGCCTGCATCAATCGCTCGGCGCCCGGCGCGACGGCGCGATCTGGCTGCTCGACGAGAGCGGCACCCCAGCCATCTCCTGGGTGTTCCGCGGCGGCATCGCAGTCAAATGGAGCGGCCCGGAATTCTCGGCAACCCAGGCCGGCGTCGCGATCGAAGGCCTGGAGATCGCGCATCACGGCTTGCTGCAGCTTCCTTGAAAAGGATTTCGCAATGGTGACGATCCAGAATCTCGAGGTGCGCTTTGACGTCGAAGGCGACGGCGACGCGGCCGTCTTCACCCGCATGTTCAACGCGCATATTCGCAGCTGGCAACAGCAGGATCAGGACCGTCGTACCCGCGACCGGCGATCCGCCGCCGAACGATCGCTCGGCGGCCACCACGGCGGACCGGAGGAACGGTGATGCCGACGCCGGTCGATTTCGCGCGCCAGGGACTGGTGCGGGCCTATCTGGAGATCGTGCGTCCGACGGTGCCGGATCCGCTGATCCCGTTCCGCTTCAACCCGACCGAATACCAGCTTCAGAAGGGCAACAATTTTGCCGAGATCGGCATTCCCGGGCTCGAATCGCCGCCGATCCAGTTCGTGCGCGGCAGCGCCGAAAAACTCACCGCGGAACTGCTGGTCGATACTTCCGACACGCTCGAAGACGTTCGCGAGCGCTATGTCAACAAACTGCGCGACCTGATGAACATCAACATCGAGCTGCACGCGCCGCCGATCGTTCGTTTCGTATGGGATCGTCAGGTGTTCGTCGGCGTGCTCGAAAGCCTCAACATCACCTATGTGCTGTTTACGCCCGAGGGCGTGCCGCTGCGCGCCAAGCTCAGCACGGCGCTGAAGGAATTCCGCCCCGCCGCCATCCAGGTCAAGGAGCGGCCGACCGCATCGCCGGACTTCGAGAAGACCTGGGTGGTGCGGCGCGGCGACACGCTGTCCGGCATCGCCGGCGCGGTCTACCGCGACAGCAGCAAGTGGCGTGACATCGCAACCAACAACGGCATCGTCGATCCGCGCCGGCTGTCGCCCGGCCGCGTGCTGGCGCTGCCGCGGCTGCAGTAGGAAGAGCGAGCATGGCCATCACCCTGCCGAACCTGCTGCCTGCCATTCCGGCCACCGACTATTACGCGCCGAACTTCAAGATCGAGGTCGAAGGCCGCGAACTCGATCCGGAGGCGAAAGGCGACATCCTCGACCTCAAGGTCACGATGGACGAGAAGAGCCTCACCGGCTTCGACTTCACCGTCAACAACTGGGACGACAAGCACTTCGCGTTCAAATACAGCGACACCAGGATCTTCGATCTCGGCAATCGCGTCCATGTCCGCATGGGCTATGCCGACGATCTGCGCTTCATGGCGAGCGGCTATATCAGCGCGCTGGCGCCGAAATTTCCGGAGTCCGGGCCGCCGACGCTAAGCGTCACCGGCGTCGACAACATGGGAAAGATGCGCCGCAAGCCGGTCGGTTCCGACGTCAAGAAGTTCGTCGACATGGCGGACTGGCAGATCGCAGAAATTATCGCGGCGCGAAACAAGCTCGACGTCAAGGTCTCCAGGATCGGGCCGCGACACGACGTCCTGATTCAGGAGAACCAGGACGACGCGCTGTTCCTGATCGAGCGCGCCAATCGCATCGATTTCGACTGCTACGTCAGCATCGACCCGGACAGCGGTCGTGACACGCTCTACTTCACCAGCCAGAGCGGACGCGACGGCAAGACCCAGCGCGTCTACGTGTTCGAGTGGGGCAAGAGCCTCATCAGCTTCAATCCGGTGCTGTCGACCGCCGATCAGGTCAGCAAGCTGACGGTGCGTGGCTGGGATCCTCGCAGCAAGACCGCCATCAGCTACACCGCCGGGCCGGACGACCTTGCCGGAAAACAGCCCGCCGGCGGCACCACCGGCCCCGAGGTCGCCGAGAAAAGTCTCGGCGACAAGCAGGAAGTGGTGATCAACCGGCCGGTTGCGACCGCGGACGATGCCCGCCAGCTGGCGATCAGCCTGCTGCGGGAGCGCGCGCGGCGGTTCCTCACCGCCAAGGGCCAGGCCATCGGCCTGCCCGATCTGCGGCCGGGCGATCAGGTGGAATTGCGCAATCTCGGCACCCGCTTCGACGGCACCTACGACGTCGTTGCCGTCACGCACACGCTCGGCGGCAGCGGCTATCTCACCGAATTCGAGGTCAGCACGCATTCGGACGGAGGAACAAAAACATGAACGCGCCGGTCTCGCTCAGCGGTTCGACCGAACTTCACTATTACGGCGTCTACGAGGCGCTGGTCTCCGACGTCAACGATCCCGCCAAGGAGGGCCGCGTCAAGATCAAGATGCCGTGGTTCGACAGCCAGATGGAGACCGAATGGTGCCGGGTGCGCCAGTTCTATGCCGGCAACGGCTATGGCGCCTTCTATGTGCCCGAGGTCGGCGACGAGGTCCTGATCGCCTTCATCAAAGGCAATATGAGCGAACCGGTCATCCTCGGCGGACTCTACAACGGCTCCGACAAGCCGCCGTCGCATCGCGACGACCAGACCGACGAAAAACTGCTGCGCACCAAGGCCGGCCACGAATTCCTTCTCGACGACTCGCCGGGCAAGGAACGGGTGCGGATCAAGACCCAGGGCGGGCACGAATTCGACCTCTCCGACGCCGACAAGAAGGTCACCGTCAAGACCACCGGCGGCAACGCGATCACGGTGGAAGATTCCGGCGGAAAGATCACCATCGAAACCTCGGGCGGCCAGTCGATCACCATGACGCCGGGCAGCATCGAGTTGAGCGCGACGTCGATCGTGCTGAGCGGCAGCAGCATCTCGCTCGGCAGTTCGGCCGCTTCGCCGCTGGTGCTCGGCGATCAGCTGCTGGCGCTGTTCAATTCGCACACGCACATCTGCACGGCACCAGGCTCGCCCTCGGCGATTCCACTGCCGCTGATGACGCCGGCGCAACTCTCCACCGTCGCAAAAACGGGCTGACCATGGCAGCGACATTCCTCGGCACCGGTTGGACGTTCCCGATCAAGCCCGATCCGGCTGGACGGCTCGGCTATGTCGACGGCGAGGCCAATGTCGAGCAGTCGCTGCGCGTCCTGCTGCAGACCACGCTCGGCGAACGGCTGATGCGGCCGGATTTCGGCTGCGACGCGCCGCGTCTGGTGTTTGCCCCCGGCAGCCAGCAATTCCTCAGCCTGCTGGAGACGACGGTGCGCGAGGCGGTGCGCGACTGGGAGCCGCGGATCGAACTGAAGGACGTCAGCGCCGAAGCCGATCCCGCCAACGAGGCCAGCGTCACGGTGTCGATCGCCTATCTGGTTCGCCAGACCAACACCCGCAAGAACCTGGTGTTCCCATTCTACCTCGGCGTGATGGAGCGGCCCTGATGTCGATCCCCGCTGTCAGGCTTGACGATCTTGGCTGGACCGATCTTACGGACGCCACGCGACGGCGCATCCCTGCCGCCTCGAAGGGAAAGTGGACGCTGCACGCGCCGGTCGATCCCGGCGTCACGCTGCTCGAACTGCATGCCTGGCTGCTGGAACAGCGCCTGTTCTGGATGGACCAGGTGCCGGACTCGCTCACCCGCGGCGCGCTGGCACTGCTCGGCGACAGCGCGCGCGACGCGCAATGCGCATCGACGGTATTCCAGTTCACAGCGACGGCGCCGGCCGTCGTGCCGCGCGGCACGCAGATGACGCTGCGCGACAGCGACCCGCCGCTGATCTTAACCACCGATGCGGCGCTCACGGCCTTGCCATTCGCGCGCGAGGTCCGCAACGGCATCGAAGGTCCGCCGCTGATCGGCCTGTATGTCGGCGGCAAGAATCGGATCGTCGATCTCAAGGCCGGCCTCGACGTCTGCCTGTTCGATCGCGCCGCGGGCGATGTCGAGATCGCGCTGCGGCTCAGGCAAGCGATCCCGGCGGCGGGCGAGATCGCGCTGCTGTTCGCACTCGACGGCGACAAGGTGCCGCCGCAATGGTCCGCCGATGCCGTCGATGCGCCGCCGCCAGCGTCGCTCTCGTTCTGGTATGCGTCGGGGCCGGCGGGAGCGCGCAAGCGTTTTGCACAGGTGAGCGACGGTACCGGCGGCCTGCGACGGTCCGGCGTCATAAAATTTGTGTTGCCGCCTGACTGGTACGCGCCGCCCCCGGGTGCGGACCTGATCTACAATTATTCGCTGTGGCTGCGCGCCGAGAATGCGGGCTTCACCGCCCCGCCCCGGCTCTCGGGCCTGTGGCCGAATGCCGTCGTCGCGCACCACCGCCGGCATCTGGTAGCGCGCCGCGAGGTCGATTGGCTGCCGCTGCCGGGTAACAGCATCGCGCTCGACAGCGAACAGCTGCCACCGCTCGTGGACGGCGCCATCGTGCGCATCCGCGAGCGCGACGGTCTCTGGTACACTTGGCGGCCGACCGCGGACCTCGCATTTTGCGGCCGCGAGGATCGCGTTTTCACCATTGACCGCAATGCCGGGGTGCTGAATTTCGGCAATGGCGAAACCGGGCGGATTCCCGTTCTTTTCTCGATGCCTCAGACCGGCTGGCGCTTCACGGCACGCGATCTGGCTGATCCGCTTGGGCTTGCAGGCGCGTGGCACGACGGCACTGATCCGGTTACGACATGGCTCCGCGCGCGACTGTCGCCGGCCCAGGATGCCGCGATCGCGGCGGTGTCGCCGGATACCAAGGTATCGTTGTCGTTGCTGCGCACGCTTCGTGCTGTTCTCAACGGCGCACTCGACGAGCCGAAGCTCTACGACGCCAACGCATTCGAAGCGGTCAACTTGCGCGACACGACCCGTGCGCTGCTCGCGCTGCAGGCCCAGCGCCAGGACAACCACCTTCCATTCGAGCTGACACTGCTGCGCCAGCTCAACCGTCTGCTGCTCGAAGACGCCTATCCGAGCCTCCTCGTTCACGGCGCAGTCCGGGCGGTCCGGCTCGAACTCAACGTCGGTGGCGGCACCGCCGGAAATGTCGGCGCGCTCAGCGCCTGGGAGCCGACCGGTCAGGCGATCGCAACGGGGCTGGAGGCCGTCAATGTCATCGCCGCCAGCGGCGGCGCCGAGCCTGAGTCGCTCGCCGACGCGCGTCAGCGCGCGGCTTCCGAACTGCACCGGGTCGAGCGTGCCGTGATTGCGGACGATTATGAGACGCTCGCCTGCACCACGCCCGGCGTCGCCATTCGCCGCGCCCATGTGGCGATCGGCGTCAATGACGCGTTTCCCTGCCTGGCCCTGCCCGGCGCGGTCACGGTCTTCATCGTGCCCGATGCGCCGCGCGACGACGACACCTGCGGAATTGTGGTGGCGCCGCAACCGGACACGGGCGCGCTTGCCGCAGTCACGGCGCGGCTCGATGCGGCGCGGCTGGTCGGCACCGAGCTTCATGTTCGTGCGCCGATCTATCGTGACGTCGCCATTGCGGTCGACATCGATGCGGACACCGACGCGCCGGACCAGATTCGCGCCGATGTCGCTGAACTGCTCGACCATTTTCTCGATCCGCTGATCGGCGGCGAACAGCAAACCGGATGGCCGTTCGGTGGACCGTTGACGCCGTCGGTGTTGCTGCGACGCGTCCAGGACACAGTCGGGGACCGTGGCGATGTCATGCGCGTAGGCATTGGGTTGCTCGGTGCAAATCCCGATCAGTACTGCAACGATTTTGACATCGGGGCGCACGCACTGCCGGCGCTGCGGAAGGTTACCACGCGGGTGACCGCCAACCGCGCCCCCACCGGAGGATTGTAATGAGCGCGATATGGTGGGGACGCGAGTCGAGCACCGCGCTGCGAACGCCGCGGCCGCCGCGCCGCGCCGGGACGCCGCAGCTGATGGCCTCCGACCGCGCCAGCCTGCTCGGCGAGCTCGACGGCCGCGCCGACGCTTTCACGCCCGAATGGACCAACCGCAATCCGGCCGAAGATGCCGGTACTGCGCTACGCCAGTTGTTCGGCGAGCAGCTGGAGGCGGTGGTTCAGCGCTTCAACCGCTGGCCCGACAAGGCCCTGATCGAATACCTCAACGTCGCCGGTATCTCGCCATTGCCAGGCGTTCCCGCCGAAGTGCTGCTGGAGTTCGAGGTCGCCAACGACGCGCCGCAGTCGGTGCTGGTTGCGCCGGGATTCCAGGTCGGCGCGCGCCCGCCCGGCGCCACCGGCCTTGTGATCTTCGAAACCGAGCGCCCGCTGTACGCCGCGCCCTGCAAGATCGGCGAAGTGTTCGCGACCTCCGGCCGTACCTTCGACCAGGTCGACCTGTCGCAGCCGTTCGCCCCGTTCAGCGACGGCCGCTCGAGCGGTGCTGCGATGCTGATCGGGCTGATCGGCGATAACACCCCGTCGCAGACCATCACGGTCGGCATCGGCATCGAGCAGGCGGCCGGTGCGCCGCCGCCGGTCGGTGCGGGTGGCGTCGCCACGCTGCCGGTGCCGGGCGGACCCGCCTTGACGTGGGAGCTGTTCGACGGTGGCAGCCCGGTGGCGCTGGAAGTCATCGGCGACGAAACCGGCGGCCTGATCCGTAGCGGCCTCGTCGAACTTGCATTGCCGCAGCGCTGGCGGCCCGGTGGGCCGGCCGGCCTGCCCAAAGTGAAGTCACAGCGCTGGCTGCGGCTGCGGCTGGCCTATGGACGCTTCACCGACAGCCCAAAGCTCTCCTTCGTCAAGATCAACGTCGCCCGCGCGCTCGGCGCCCGGACCGTGCGCGACGAAGTCCTCGAACCAGTGCCCAACAGCAGCGGGCGACGGATGCGGGTGTCGCAGACGCCGGTCGTCGCCGGCTCGCTGCAGCTCGAGATCGACGGCAGCGGACTCGAGCTCGGTGCGCTCGCCGGGGCCGCGCCGGCGGCCGATAGGCCATCCGCGCAAGCTGCGACGTCATGGTCCGAAGTGGCCGACCTCGCGGCGTACGGCCCTGACGACGCTGTCTATCTCATCGACAACACCAGCGGCGAAATCACTTTCGGCGACGGACATCATGGCCGCGCGCCGCCGGAAGGTTTCCGCAACGTGCGCGCGGCGAGCTATCGCGTCATGAGCCCGGCACCGGCGCAGATCGACGCCGGCGCGATCACCACCGCGCTGACTTCGATCCAGTATCTCGGCAAGGTCAGCAACCCGCTGCCGACCGAAGGCGGCGGCCCGGGAGAATCGACCGCCCAAGTCGTCAAGCGTGGCCCGCAGGAATTCCGCACCCGTGGCCGGGCCGTGACGGTCGCGGACTACACCTTGCTGGCGCTGCGCGCCCAGGGTGCGCTGGTCGCGCGCGCCTTTGCGGTTTCAGGGCTGCACCCGCAATATCCGGGCCGGCCGATTCCAGGCGTGGTCGGCGTCTTCGTGGTGCCGCCGGATCGCGGCCAGGGCAAGCCGACGCCCGATCCCGAGATGCTGCGCGCCGTCGCGAACCATCTCGCGCAGCATGCCGCTCCCGCCGGCGTCGAGGTCGTGGCCGCGGCGCCGCGCTATCACGATGTCCTGCTCGACATCGGCGTGGTGCTCGAGCCTGGCGTCGATGCCGGCGCGACTTTGCGCGGCGTACTGCAGGCAATCGACTTCTATCTGCATCCGATCACGGGCGGCGAGGCCGGTGACGGCTGGCCGTTCGGCGGCGCCATCCGCTACGTGCCGCTGCTGCGCCTGATCTCCCGCGTCGACGGGGTGAGCGCCGTCAAGAAGCTCAACGTCGTGCTCGACGGCTTGCGCGCGCCGGCCTGCAAGGACGTCGCGCTGACGCCCTATTCCCTGCTGTGGCCGGCCGGTCATCAGGTCATGCTGCTCGATGACGGGAGCACGCCATGACATGCGGCGGCGGAGTCTCGATCTTCCGGCTGCTCGACGCCATCGTCGGGTGGGATGCCGATGACGCCAAGGGGCTGACCGATCTCGACGACAACGAGGGCATCACGCTGGCGCCGACCGATCCCGGCGCCGTCGGCAGTGGCGCAGTCGATCCGTATCTTCCGCCGCCATGGCTCGCGCCCGGCTGCGGGCCTTGCGAGTGGTTTCTTGCGACGCCGGCGCGTTACGGCCGGCCCAACGCCTCGCGGCTGCTGCGGCTCGGGGCGTGCGGCGGCTGCGACTGGCAGGCGGTCTGGGACGCACATTGCACCGCGCTCCCGAACGCCGACATCACGGCGATCGCGGCATCGGGACATCGCATCGCGGTTGCGGATCGCGCCAGCGCGGGCATCCATCTGTTCGAGGCGTCGGGAGATCGCCTCGCAGCGCTGATCCCGCTCACTGGCGTGATGGCCATGACGTTCACGCCTGACGGCACGCTGGTGGTCGCGCAGCACGGCAACTCACGTTTGCTGCGGTTCGATCGGTCCGGAGCGCCGCTTACGCCGTTCACGCCAGCGCTGCCCGAGAATGCACAGGTGGAGCGGATCGGCTCGGCCAGCGGCAGATCGATCTGGCTCGCGACACCGGGCAAGCAGGCCGGCACTTACAAATTATGGTCCGCGCGTTTCGGCGATCCCGCGTTCGCCGCGTCAAGCCTTGCCGATCTCGCGGCCGCCCGTCCGCACACCGGACTAACGGCAGTGACCGCGAACGGCTTTTGCATCGCCCGGTCGCAAGCCGCGGGCGATGGGCGCTGTTGCTGGTCGCGCGACGGCGAGCCGATGGATCCCGCCGGTACCGCGACTTCGTCCGGCCCGACCTATGCCCTGCGAGGTCAACTGCTGACCGCGCCGATCGACAGCGGCGTACCGCGCTGCATCTGGCATCGGGTCCGCATCGATGCCGACATCCCGCCGGGCACCACCGTTTCGGTCGCGATAGCGACGGCCGAAATCTCCTCGGCAACGGCGCAGGGCAACAACCTGCCGCCGTGGAACAGTTTTGCGTCCGGCGTGCCGCATCCGCTCGACTGGCAGGAAGTTTCCACCGACACCGATTTCCTGATCCGCCAGCCCGCCGGACGCTATCTTTACCTGCGGCTGCGGCTGGAATCGCTGGACGGCGTTGCGACGCCGCGGGTGCGGCGCATACGGCTGGATTTCCCGCGCGCCACCAGCATCGATCTGCTGCCGGCGATCTATCGCCAGGATCCCGAGTCCGCCGACTTCACCGCGCGGTTCCTGGCGCTGTTCGACGCCAGCATCGCCGACCTCGACAATGCGATCGAACGCGCACCGGCATTGCTCGATGCCGGCGGCGTACCCGACGACGTGCTGCCCTGGCTCGCGCGCTTTCTCGGTCTCGCGATCGATCCGGCGTGGGAGCCGGCGCGCCGCCGCGAGGTGCTGCGCGCGCTGCCGGAGCTTTACCGGCGCCGCGGCACGCTTGCCGGCCTGAAGATGGCGTTCCGCCTCGTGTTCGACGCGGAGCCCGCGATCGAGGAGCTGACGCTGGCGCGCAACTGGGCGGCGTTCGACCGCCGCTCGCGGATCGGCGCGACGCGCCTGTTCGGCAGACGACGCGCGCGTGCCCAGCTTGGCCGCTCGGCGCTCGGCGCGACGGTGCTCAAGAGTTACGGAAACCCGGCGACCGATCCGATCGAGGCGCTGGCGTACCGCATCCGCGTGCTGATGCCGCCGGGTTACGGACGGCCGTTGCAGATCAGCCGCGTGCAGAGCCTGCTCGACAGCCAGAAGCCCGCCCACATCGTCGCCAGCCTGCGCTTCGGCGGCAGCGGTTTCGTGATCGGAACGCAATCGGCGATCGGCATCGACACCCTGTTTGCGCCGCCGCCGCCGCCGGTGCTCGGCCGCGCCGGAAACGTTCGTCTCAATCGCATGACCGTGCTGCGTCGTGGCCGCCCCGGGCGCGGCTGCGGCTTCGCGGTCGGCCTGCAACCCCTGACGGAGTAAACCAGCATGGACAGCACAATGCCTTACGCCAAGCAGCCACCGTCCCGTCACGACGCCAGGGAGTGCGCGCCGGTGCCGGAATTCCGGCGCAACCAGTTCGTCTACGGCCAGCTGATGGGGGTCGCGGATTTCCGCGCCGAGCAAAGCTACTTCCGCGAAAAGCTGCGGCTGACCAACCGCTGCATGCACGGCTACGGCGTGGTGTGCGGATTGCTGGTACATCCGGCCGACGACCCGCGCGACTGCGCGCCAGATGGCGGCTCGACCAAGGCCGAGCAGGACAAGCTGAAGCACGAACTCGACGCACTCGAGCAGAAACGCAAGGAATTTGTCGACAGCGGAAAGCCGGTGCCAGCCGACCTTTTGACCGCGATCGACGATGTCAAAAAGAAGCTCGCGCAACTGCATGACCGCAGCTGCGCCGAAGCACCTCCGGTCCGCGTCGTCATCGACTGCGGTATCGCGCTGGATTGCCAGGGCAACGAGCTGGTGGTGCGGCGGCCACTCACGGTCGATCTGTGGCGCGAGCTCTCCGCCGACGACCGCAAGCGCATCGGCGACGAGGCGCAGCCGGTCTATCTGACGCTGTGCTATTGTGAGCAGCCGGTCGATCCGATCCGGCCGGTGCTCGCCGACCAGTGCGGCGCCGTTGCCGACTGCGCCTATGGCAAAATGCGCGAGTCCGTGCAGGTGACGGTGAGCCTCACGCCGCCCGAAGCGGACCAGCGCTGCGAGACTTGCTGCTCGGCCTGCGGCGAGTGCTGCCTGCTGCTGGCGCGCATCGACGGTTTCAAGCCCGGCACACCGATCGACCCGGTGGCGATCCACAATGAAGTGCGCCGCCGCCTGACCACCTACCAATCGGTCGTGATCACCGGCGTCAACTGGGCGCATGGCGGCCAGTACGATCGCGACACCGCCAACAAGGTGTTCGGATTCGACGACGATGCCGGCGGCATCGAGATTCATTTCTCCCGTCCGGTCCGCGTTTCCAGCATCAAGCGCGGCGTCGTCGAGCTGTGGCGCATCGACGGCGGCGGCGGCAGGGCCGGCAACATCTCGGAGATTCCGGGCCGGTTCGTCGATCTGCCCAAATCCGGCACAGTGACCAAAATTCGCTATCGACCGGGCGATGCGGGCGACGCGCAGGATGACGAGAATCGCGACCGGCTGGAGTACGAGGACCGCGTCCTGATCACGGTCCGCTGCGCCTTCATTCTCGACGAATGCTGCCGGCCGGTGGATGGCGCCAATGTCGGCGGAAACGTTCCACCGCTGAAGGACGCCACGCTGCCCGACGGCTTTGTCGCATCGGCCGAATGCGCGGTCCCGCCATGGGGTTATGGGCCGTGGACATCCGGCAACGGTACGCCAGGCAGCACGTTCGACAGCTGGATCATGGTCGCGGCGAAGAAAAAGCCGCCATCCGAACCGATCAAGTGAGGAGCATCGCCATGAACTCACACACCAATCCCACCAAGCTTGCGGGCTCGCCATGCTCCTGTGGCGGCGGCGCCTCCAAACCGTGTTCATGCAGCTATGTCGGCTGCCAGACCGACACCATGATCCGCCCGCGCTTCTTCGCCGGGCAGCTTCTCACCGAGGACGACCTGCAGTCGCTCGAGGATTACGTGCTCGCCAAGAACCGGCTGCACAACCGGCATCTATTCGGTGCCGGCGTCGTGTGCGGGTTCGAGGTATTATGCGATCCCTGCGGCGGCGGCCACGTCGCGGTACAGCCCGGCTATGCGCTCGACTGCTGCGGCAACGACATCTCACTCGATTGCAGGCTCTTGCTCGACATCAACGCGATGGTGCGCGACCTGCGCCGCGACCAGCTCGGCGGCTATGATTGCGGCGACCCCTGCGCGGAGCAGCAGCAGAATCTGGCTAAACCGACGCCGCCGGCGGCCCAACCCGGCAAGCCGATCGAACCGCCGCCGCCACTCGAATATTGCCTCTACGTCCGCTATTGCGAGCAGGAAAGCGACCCGGTCTCGCCCTATGCGGTGGACGAGCCGTGCAATGCGCAGTCCTGCGAGCCGAGTCGAATCCGCGAGGGCATCCGCTTCGAACTGCGCTGCCCGCAATCGGCCTCACCCGAACCGGAATTGATCACGTCCATTCTACATTGCTTCCACGACGTGATCGGCATCGAGGCGATGAGCGTCGATGCCCTCAACCTCGACTCGTTGCGAATCCAGCTGGCGGCGGGCCTCACGGCCGCCAAAAGTTCGTTCAATAATCTACGGGCGCGGTTGCTCGACGTGGTCGACCGATCGCCGCATCTGGTGAAGTGCAAATTGCGCGAAAAAATACTCGCGGTGCCGGCACCGACGCAAGCGCAGGTGCCCGGAGTAGGCCCGCCCAATGCCGACCCTCCCGCGACACCGGCCCTGGCCGCGGTCTTTCTCGAAGTCCTGATGGAATGCGTCTGCATGGCGCTCAACCCGCCCTGCACGCCCTGCGACGACACCGGCGTCAAGCTCGCCTGCATCAAGGTACAGGACTGCGACGTCATCGAAATCTGCAACATGTCGCGTCACTTCGTACTCGCTCCGACATCGCTGCGCTATTGGCTGAGCTTCGCCGAAATTGAGCGCATGCTGGCGGCAGCGTGTTGCAGCCCGCCAAAACTCAGGCGGGTCGTCGACGAGCGGATCGGACCAGATTTCGCACCGATGCGCGCTGCTGCTGCGGCGGCGGCAGAGGACGGAACCGACCAGGGCGGCAAAACCGGAGGCGACTCCAAGCCGCCGGATCCGCCGACGGCGGAAAGCGAGGGAGCGATGAAGCTTCGGGCCATTGCCCGCGCGCTCGCCGAAATGAATCCGGACTCGGACACCGGCGCGCGCTTCGGCCGGATCGCAGAGGCATTCACCGCGCTCAGCGGCAGCAAGACGCCGTCACCTGGCGAAGACGAGGTGTCGCGGGCCGAGCGCGCGGCAATCGACTCATCGATCGCCTCGGTGGTGAAGAACAAGATTGACCCGCAAGCTGCGCAGATCAAGGAGACGCTCGATGAGGTCTCGAAACTCAAGGAGCAAGTCGCCGCGTTGACGGCCAAGATCGGCAAAGTTCAGCCCCCGCGCGCTCCGGGTCCATCGCGGCCGCCGCGAGAAAGGGAGCCTAAATGAGCGACCTGATCGAACGTCCCTCGTTCTACGAAGGCCAAATTCTCGGCGCCGCCGATCTGCAGGCCGCGGTCGATCACGCGGCCGGACAGATGGCGCGGCATGAACGCTATCTGCATCTGTGGGGAATCGCCTCGGGCCTTGCGCTCGCCAAACAGGACCGCAGCACCGCCGGGCCGCCGCCGGTGCCGTATGTGGAAGTAACGATCAAGGCCGGCGTCGCCATCGACGGCACCGGCCGCGAGGTAGTGGTCGCCGACGACACGCCGCTCAGCGAGGCTGATTTCGACCAGGCGAATGTCATTGGCGGCACCAGCGCCACCGACTGGTTCCCGGTATTCCTGGTCGGCGGCGACCAGGCGGGTCTGGTGCCTTCGTTCGGGTCGCTCGGCTGCTCGACAGGCGCAGCCACGCGCACCCAGGAGGCCTTCAGGATTCAGTTCGAGCGGCCCGGCAAGGCCTCGGAGATCGACAACCAGACGGCCAAGGCGGCCTCGGACGGTCCCGGAAGCAACCAATGGCGCGTGCTGGTCGGATTCGTGCAGTGGGATCGCACGATCTCGAAGTTCAAAGACATCGCGACCAAGGATCAGGGCATCGGGCTGCGCTACGCCGGCGTGCGTGCCGACGAGGTCGCGGCGCGCGGCGGCGCGCTGGTGCTGCGCACGGCGGGACGCACCGAAGCCGGCAAATCCGCGGTGATCATGGATGACGCCAATGGCGGCGAGCTGCGTTTCGGGCTGCAGAACGCCGCCGGCGTCGTCACCCCGGTATTCACCGTCAATGCCAAGGGCGACGTCAAGGCGGAGGGCAAGATTCAGGGCGCTGTCACCCCGGGCAGCGTGCAGGTTCAATCCGGCACCGCGACCGACGGCATCATCCTGCCGCTGCCGCCCGGGGTGACCGAGGAGATGGTGGCGCCGGGCAAGGGCACGGTTCATGTGCATCTGACGCCGCGGCTTGGCGGGTCGCTGACGCCGACCACGTCCGACGTCTGGGGAAGCTTTCCTCTCGAATGCTTTGTCGACGCCGACCGCCGTCTGCATTGCCTCGTTCGATGGCTCAAACTCGACGGCTCCAATACGCACACCGACATGCCCGGCCTGTGCGACTACTTGTTGATCGTTGCTGTCGCAGCCGAGGGAGCATAGAGATGAGCCAGTCGACGCTGCTGCTTTACACACAGGCCACCGGCCATGTGCTGGCGGGGGCCACCGTTGCTAGCCCCGCGAGCGCCGCGGTGACGACCGAAGCTCTCGCCGGTGAGACGTTTCCGATCCGGTATATGGGCAACCCAAGCAGTTCCGCTTTCGGTGTTGTGACAAGCGCGCTTCCCGCCAGCGCACTTGCCGTACTTTCGGTGGATAGCGACGTGGCGCCGATCAGTCAGGCGCGCACCAAGATCGTCAATCCGAAGGACAAGTCGGTTGGCTCACTGAATTCGACTCAATCTGTTAGCGGCGCGGGATTCTCCGGCAACGCTCGCAACGCACTCAACGTCACAATATCAACGGCGCAACCCGACAAGATAGCCGGTCTGATCCGGATCGAGAGATCGACCCCGAGTGTCCCGGCCGACGCGGCGGACGTTCAATTGGTGAATTTCGATATCCCGGCTCTAAGCACCTCGGTGACGGTCCCGGTGCAAGTCGTGCCGCAAGGAACCTTCTTCGTGATGGTGCTAGTTCAGGGGCTTCCGCCTTATTTGTCGACGATTACTTGACGGACGACGCACATGGCCGACGTGCTGATCAGGCATTGCAGTATCCGCGTGGTGCGGCGCGGCGGCTGGAGCTGGGGCGCGGAGCCGCGCGCGCTGCTCGACCGCGTGATGCATCAAGTGCCGAACCTGATCGCAGCGGAACTCGAACGGCTTCTCCCTGACGACGACGATGAGCGCGAAATCGCGGCGCCGGTTCGTCTCAGAATTCCGCTGTCGCTCGCGATGCTGCGCGCCGGCGGCGCGGTCGATGCCGGGATGACGGTGCCGGAACCGGAGAACGTTGCTGACTGTCTGGCTGTGCAAATCGCCAGGGCGTTGCGCTCGGCGTTGGCATCCGAGCCAGGGTTTGAGCCGCCATCCGCGCCGCCCGGCGACGGCACCTCATCGACGTCATCCGTCGTGACCCTGAGCGCCGTGTCGGCCGAACCCGCCGATCCGCTCGGCGTGCTGCTCGACTGGGCGCGCCGCCAACAACTGCAGCAGCGGCTGGACGGCTTCTCGGTCGCGGCGCTGCGCCGATGGCACGACTGGATCGTGCGCAACCGCCCGCCGGTGGCGCGCGCCGGGACCGAAACGGACGATCCGGCCGGGCAGCTGCTGGCGCGAATTGCCGCGCAATGGCGCGATGCCGCCCCCGATGAGGCGGAATTTCTTCGCCGGCGCCTGACGATTTTCGTCGCGGTCGAAGCAACGGCTCAGGACTCGCTGCAAGATGCTGCCGTGCGCGCCGCCATCGAGCGAATTCTGCCGGCGCGCGGTCCACCTCCGGATGCGCCTGTCGCCGAAACCGCGCCGCTTGCCGAAACCATAGCACCAGACACCGCGCCAATCGCAGCCGCCGCAACCGGTCGTCTCGCGGCCCTAGCGCCACCCTTTGCGATTCCACCGTTGCGGCCGCTGCCGCCGGCGGCGGCGCGCTTCGACATCCAGATTGAAACGGCGTTGCCGTTCCTGCTGCTCGGGCCGCTTGCCCGGTGCGGTTACCTCGACACCGCGGCGGCGGTGTTCCAGGCCGCGAACGCGACCGAGGCGTTGCCGCTGTTTGCGGTGTCGCTTGCCTACAAGGTGCTCGCTGCGCCGGCGCGGGGATGGCTGCGCAAGCCATCGACTATCACGACTGCGGCAGCGCTCG
>Ga0136846_1239181_pt1 | contig 18666 bp, 19 predicted proteins | sample HopSoiMetagenom2_FD_96841 | JGI IMG/M metagenome (GOLD analysis project Ga0136846, IMG submission 96841) | Grasslands soil microbial communities from Hopland, California, USA - 2 Assembly 2016 (version 4) | ecosystem: Environmental > Terrestrial > Soil > Grasslands | place: USA: Hopland...
TGATCGCCGGACCGGCCGGTGCCGCCGCGCGGCTTGGGCTGCGACGAACCACCCTGCAATCGAAGATGCGGCGCCTGCACATTCAGCGGCCGTCGTTCTGATCGTCTGTTTACGAGACGCGCGCGATTTCCACCGGACCGTCTTCTCCGGTCGTGGCAGCGTGCAGCGGCGATTTCGGCGAGGATGCTCGCGAGGATTGCCCCAAGTTACGGAACTCCTGGAATCCCACGCGACAGTCATGCGCGGCCAGGAAGTTCATCAACCGTCGATAGTCGCCGCTCGGCATGCCGAACAATGAGAGCAGCGACTTGTAACGGCCGCGCGTCTCAGACAGGCCCCGCCGAAGGAGCTCGCGCAAGTCGTGGCGTGTGATATCGCGAGCCATGAACATGGGGTAGACGTGTTCCCAGAATGATGCGCCGTGGTTGACGAGCGCGTCGTACAAATCGTCCGCCACATGGTGACGGCGATCCTGGAGCGGCGTTATCAGACCCGCTCCATTGCGCATCGTGATGGGAAGCTGCTCCGCCGCCACCAGCCCTCTGTTCGGCTTCCACAGAATCTGTTCCATGACGTTCAGCAGCTCCCGCACGTTGCCAGGCCAGCGGTATCGCTGGAATGCGCGGAGCGCATCTTCGGTGAACTCCAGTTGGCGGCCGGCGCGACGGAGAAAGTGAGCCATGAGCGCCTGGACGTCTTGCGGCCGCTGCCGAAGAGGCGGGACGTGCAGGTGGATGACGCGCAGCCGATACAGAAGGTCCTCGCGGAACTTGCCGGAGGCAACCAGATCGTTGAGATCGCGGTTCGTTGCCGCCACTACGCGAACGTCGAGGCGCGCCTGCGAGTGATCCGAGCCCACCGCCTGGATTTCCCCGTTCTCGAGAAATCGCAGCAGGAGGGCCTGCATGCGGAGGCTCATTTCACCGACTTCATCGAGGAACAGCGTGCCACGATGTGCGAGCTGGAGCTTGCCGCGCTTGTCGCGGTAGGCGCCGGTGAAGCTTCCCTTGACGTGCCCGAACAGCTCTGATTCGAGGAGCGTTTCGGTAATGCCCGCGCAATTCACCGCGACGAACGGCTCACGTCGGCGGCTGGAACAGCTGTGGATATATCGTGCGACCACGTCCTTGCCCACGCCGCTCTCGCCGGTGATCAGGACCTTCGCGTTACTCTCGGCGCTCTGCTCGGCGATCGAGAGCAGTTCCTGCATGACGGGGCTTGCGGCAACGAAATCCGGACGTTCGACGGGTAAAAACATATCGGCAGGTCTTAACAGCGACTTCTCGGCCCTCAGCGCTCTCCCTGTAAGGTCTCTGGATTCAATCATTACTAACACCTTGCAAAATTACCCGACGAGCAGTCGCTCAACTGACGTCGTCACATAACATCTGAGCGGCAGCGATGCGCTGCCGAGAGCTTCGTCTTCGCCTGGCTGTTCTCGTCGTAGCCAACGGTGACGAGCGCGAGCACGTGCGCCGGTCAGTTCGCGTCGCGAGGCGCGAGGCGCCGATCAGCCGCGTCGGAAATCGCGGTGCCTCAGTTCGCGACAATTGCCTGAATGGCTCCGGCGATAGTGTCGCGATCGTCCGTCGGTCTGTGATCGCTCCGACCGAGCGGCCGAACGGCGCCACGATCACGCGGTCATTCGGTCGGAGAACGGCGAACTCTGATCCGTGTGATCCGTGCCGCGTGTGATCCGTGGTTAGTCTTCGCGGGAGAGGCGCGCTCGGCGGCGCATCATGTAGAACACGAAGACAACTGCCGCGAGGGTGCCCAGGATGATGGTGCTCATGCGATCTGCCTTCTTTGGTTGTTGAGTAAACGACTTACCGCAGTTCCTGCGACCCCGCCGTCGCGGAGTTGTGAGAACTGAATGGGATGGGAGACGACGGACCATAGTGCAAGACGCCAACCTTCAAAGCGCCTTTACGTAACCGATTGAAATCAGGCGTCGTTACAGGCCGACCTCTACCTTATCGCTGACGTCCGCCGCTCATGTGACGTCGTCACGTGACGATACATCGGCACCTCAGCGGCAAGAGCTCGGCCACGGCGCTCTGAACTGCATCACTCGGCGCTGGGCGACTGAGGACGATAGCTCGGCACTTCAGCGGCAGGGGGCGAATTACATCGCGAGCCGCATGACGACCGCACTCAGCTTTCCTCCGATCAACAGGATTGGGATGTGACCGCGCAGCCAGCGCAACCCGGAGGGCGACATGTACTGCTCTGTGCGAGACAAACGTGTACGGCGTCGGCCCATGAAATACAGCGCAAGAAGAATGAAGACGACGGTTCCGGGAATGACAGTGCCCATCAACAGGTCCTTCGTATTTCGAAATTCCAACTGCGATCAGCCAGCCAGTCGCATGCTTCTGAAATGTTCAACGATCTCGAATTGCGTGGCGTAGCGTGACAGCGGCTCGCCCACAGAAACAATCCGTTCTGAATCGAGGTTGCCCAGAAACGCGGAAGCAGTGTGCAGGTAGGAGATCTTCCGCGGATCCAGCCCGATCACGCGAGCACACGTGGCGTCCACGGCGACAAGATCGGTTCCCATCGCCAGCATGCCGAGCGCTCTGGGCCGGCCCATGATCGGGCCATCGCCTTCCATCGCGGTCACGCCATCCACGATGGTGAAGTGAGGACGGAGGGTCGCATTCAGATCGACGATCGAATTCGGAATGCCCTTGACGTGAAGCACGTTCTTTGGCCAGCCGTAGACCGCGCCTGGCACGACGCCAAAGAAGTTCTTCATGCTTGCCGTCAAACCCGCCCAGTGATGGGTCTTCAACTTCGGCATCGATACGATGACGTCGGACTTCAGGAGCTCGACCGGCAGCGACATCTCCGTCAGTCCTGTGAAGCGGCTTGCCAGCGGCACCCGTGCGACGTCGTCGTGGTTCAAGTCGACGAAGCGGACTCGCAGGTCGGCGAGGACGTCGGACAACCCGGTGGCGGTCAGCAGGTACTCGATGTCCCGGCGGTGACCAGGCCCCTCCCCGACGACGACTTCGCTGGCCCCGGCGCGCAGGAACGCTTCAACGGCGCCGGCGACGACGAGCGGGTTCGTGTTGATGACGGTGCCGGCTTCGTACTCGACGAGATTCGGCTTCAGGAACACGCGCCGGCCGTGCACGCGCACATCGAACAGCGCGAGTCCGCGGCCGATGATGTCGGCGAAATCGACGCCGTATCCGCTCGCAGGCAGCAGCGCCACGCGCGAGCTGGCCGGGAGGACGAACTCTTCCTTTCGATACGGCGGACGACGGCAGGACGCCACAATCGCGGCAAGCGGCAGCCCCGCGAGAAAGGCGCGCCGCGACAGCGTGACGCCGGCCCGGATCTCGCCGTGGCCGGGCGATGTGCTGGCGTTAGACGCGGAAATATTTGACGTCATGATCCCGCCCGGTCAGGCTGTAAAGCGCCATCGCCCCGATGTGGATGTTGTTGAAGAATGCATGCCGCTTGGCAAGTGCCGCGAGACGCTCGTCGACGTCGGACGCAGGCACGCCGTACACCCGCAGGCAAATCGATGTCAGCGACAGCGCCATGCCGGATAATTCGGCCAGGCGCTGCCGCGTGAGAAATTCGACACTTCGCTGAACCGACGGATGGTCGCGGCGGTCCTGCAATGCGAGCAACGCCAGCGCGGTGGTCGGGACGTAGGCGTTCAGCTCCTTGCCGAGCACGTTGGAATTTCCGTAATTCCAGCCGCCGGTCTGGCAGACGCGATCGAGCAGGAGTCGCTCCGCTTCTTCGATCCGCGCCAACCTCTGACGGGTGGCAATCAGCGCCGGCGATGTCTTCAGCGCGAGAAGACACCACGACGTGGGCTCGATCCAGCTGAATGTGCCGTCGACCCACGGCCATCCCTGCAGAGTGTTGTCCTGTCGGCTCGGCCCCTTCCCCGAGATCGCGCCCTTCGTGCGACCGACCGCGTTGAGCAGTCGGGTGGCGTGTTCTCTCGGCAAGAGTCCGGCGCCTCGAACCGCGAGCGCGGCGAGGCCGTTGAAACCGAGATTCGGCGACACGCCCGTCGCATCGTCGATGAATCCGTCGGCGCGTTGGCGAGAGGCGAGCCAGTCCGAAGCACGATCGAGGACGTCTCTGTTCAAGTTCTCGGCGTGCGACAGGTACAGCGCGATCCAGCACGTTGGCTCGATCCGGCTCGCCTTTCGAGGGTAGTAGCCCCATGCGCCATCGATATTGCGACTACGACCGAGCGTGTCGGCGAGGTTTCTTGTGTCGGAACCAATCATTCGATTTCTGCGAGATGGATTGCGCAGACGCGCTGTGCAAGTAAAGGGCCTGCGCACGCGCGCGCTACCCTCCACGCGTAATCGTTCCACGGCCGGCACTTAGAAGCGATTGGCGAACGCGTGCGGTCTATGTGCGTGGGGGATAGTCTGGTCCTGGCCCGATAATCACCGTCTACGACGTAGAACTCTTGCTCGGACAAGATTTCTTGCGTGGCAGTTCAGAGACGGAGCTATCGCGACACGAACCACACGGTCTTGCGGAATCTCACTGAGTGCCCATCCTTCAGCGCGGGATGGAACTGCCACGCCTTGACTGCACTCAGCAGCATGGAGTCATGCACGGTGTGTGGAACTCCCAGCAGCTTCACGGATTCCACCGTGCCATTCTCTGAAACGACCAATTCGACGCGACAGAGTTGCTCCGGCTTCACGTTCGGCGGGAGCTCGCGCGGCAACTGCGGGCGCACCCAAACGGGAGGCAACACACCCTCGGACCCGAGAGCAAAGACGGTGTTCTCGTCCCGTTCAACAGATTCCGCCGCCACGCTGCCGGGCGGCGCTGATCCCGGAGTCGCGTAGGCGACCAACTCGATCTCGGAATGCGGCAAGGGGTCGAGATCGAACATGAGGATCGGCGCTATTGGCGGCTTCCGTCGGGGCGATGCGGTCTGCCTGGCCCTCGAGAGTTTGGCCACTGCCGTGTCAGGTACTGCGGCCGGCTCCGGGCTGACTGCGGTCGCAGGAACCAGACGTCCAAGACCCGTGCGCTCGGTCACGGCGGAGAGACCGGCCAGGGCGCCGGCACCCGCGGCATCTGCGGCCTGATGCGCGATCGTGGAGACGTCACGGTGTCCGACCATGACTCCTGCACGCCGGGCGTACCAAGGGGCTGTTGCACCGATGAGGAGAACGACTCCGGCGGCGCCAACCAGGACTGCGCGTCGGTTCGATTTTGCGGGCGCGCGTCGCTTGGCGGCTTTGGGCGGATCCGGCGACGGCAACGGCGCGACCGCGTCGAGGGTTGGAGTGGGCGCGGCCTCCGGAATTGGCGCCGCCGCGGCCCTGGTGTAAAGAGCCTCGAGGATCGTGTCGCGACCCGGGCGTTCGAAGTAGGCCAGTGCCTCGTCGAACTCGCGAATGGAGCCGAACGCGGGCGCAGGCGCCGTGGCCTGGACGATGACGAGCCGCAGTTGAACGGGCATTGCCGTGTGGCCGAGCGTTGCCTGCAACAGCTGACCGAAGCGTCGAACCGGTTCGGTCGTGGTCGTTGCGCCGCTGACGCTGACGTCGCCGTCCTTCGAAATCTCAATCTGATGCAGCTCGGGAGCGACAGCGGCATCGCTGGAAGTGTCGAGCAGACGCGTTGCTACTCCGCGGACGAGAGCCACCCCTTCGTACCACTCCATCGAAACGCCGCGCCCGAGAATTTCAGATAGTGTTATTCGCGCGCTCATCCAGAACCTTCCGCCATTACATCAGTGCGTTTATGACTTCTCGCGCCAGACTGACGATTTCACTCAGCAAGTCATTAATCCCGTCGAGTGTCTTCGTCGGCCCGAGAATGACGAGGACCAGGGCCGCGACCGCAATCGGCGCGAGAACCATCAGTCCGTCGTTACCGTGTCCGCTCGTGCGCATCGTTAGCGTTCCGGCGCGAAATAGCCGCGGCGGCTGCGAACCGTCAGCTCGGGCTGCCGTGTCTCGATGTGTACGTCCCGCCAGGCGCCATCACGTGCGGCATTCGTGGATGTGTAGCTCACGATATAGCGGCGGCGCAGGTCCTCAATGATCCGCGCGTACTCGGCACGCAGGCTCGACACGTCGTCCGGAAAGAGCGCCATGCCGCCGGATTCGGCGGCCAGCTTCTCGAGCAGGTCGCGATCGACGCGAGGTCCCAGTCCGATGGCATAGAGCATCGTGTCGTTATCCTTGTCCTCCAGCGCTGCGAAGACGTCGCGTTGCGTGCGAGCGCTTCCGGGAGCGGTGCCCGGATTGTTTTCATCGCGGCCATCGGACAGGAGCACGATGACCTTCCTGCCCTCAGCTCGCTTCAGGCGCATCAGCGCATCGGTCAGGCCGTCGTAGAGCGCCGTCCCTCCGCGCGCGGTATAGGTTTCAACAGCCGAAATCGTTTGCCGCCGCTCGGTCGTCAGGTCGTGCGCGAATGTCGCCGCGTCGGAGAAGAGCAGCACGCTCAACGCGTCCTCACGCCGGAGCGCGTCGACGAACGACAGCGCGGCGGCCTTGACCGCGTCGGCAGCCCTGACCATGCTGCCGCTGGCATCGAGTGCGAGCACGATGGAGAGCGGCGCCACCGCTTCCTGGAACACGTCGACCTGCTGAGCAACGCCGTCTTCGATGACGACCAGATCCTCGCGCGTGAGATCCGCGAACTCGTGCGCGGGGCCGCTGACCGTGAACTCGAGCGACGGCCTCACGGGCGGGGGCGCCGGCGCGAAATAGCCGGCCCGCGTACGCACGTTGTCCGACACGTCGGTCGTCAGCACGCTGATCCGTCGCCAGGCACCGTCCGCGGTCTGGTTGGAAGGCGAGTAGGTAATCAGGTACCGTTGTTTGACGTCGGCCGCGACGAGCTCGTGCACGGCCGGCAGTTCACGTTCGCGCGACGGAAAGAACGCGCGCCCGCCGGTCTGGCTCACGATCTGCCTGAGAGCACGTTCGCCCTTGAGCGAAATACCGGCGATTCCGCCAACACCGATTGCATACACAGCCGCGTGTGCCTTCTGCGCCGCAACGAGGGCATCCTCCGCTTTCGCCTGGCTGTTCTCGTCGTAACCGTCGGTGACGAGCACGATCACGTAGCGCCGGCCGGTTTCGGTCGCGAGCCGCGATGCCTCGATCAGGCCGTCGGAAATCGCCGTTCCTCCTTTGGCCTCAATCGCGTGAATGGCTCCGGCAATCGTCTCGCGATCGCCTGTCGGTCCCGTGATCGCGCCGAGCGACCGGCCAAACGGCGCCACGATCACGCGGTCGTTTGGCCGCAGAAAGTCGGCGAGCCGTCCGGCGGCCGCCCGAACGAAGTTCATACGAGGGTGCATGCTCTGGCTCGCATCCACGAGCAGGATGTAGGTCACCGGCAGCGATTCGACGCTCACCAGGTCGATCGTCTGCTGCTCATCGTCTTCGAAGACACGGAACGAGGCGGCATCCAGGCTGTTCACGAAGCGGTCGGCCTTGTCCTTTACGGTCGCCTCGAGCAGCACGCGCGACGCGCCGGTGGTTTCGACGATCTCGAACGGGGCGAGATCGATCGCGTCCGACGCGGTGTTACCGAGCGCGTCGGTTGCGTCGACGCGGATACGCGTCGGTTCGAACGGGTTTGCGTCCGTCCACTCGACCGCGTACGGCGGTTCGTCGCCGTGTTCGCCCGCCAGCACGTCGCTCACGTAGAACTTCACGGAGTGGAGTGCGATGTTCGGGACGTGCGAAACCTGCGCGACGATGCGTATCGCTCCGGGCAGACCGGTGCGGCCGAGCGGTGATGTAATCCGCACCGACAGCACTGCGTGCGGAGGACCGTTCGCGGCCTGGAGAAGGATCGAGTGCGAGGCGATCACCAGGAGTACGACAGCAGCGATACCGGCAACGAGCGTGCGCATCGGGTTGATTCCGCTGTCTTCTTACGCGTATTTCGGTGCCGGCTCTGAATCTTCCACGAAGTAGCTGTCGCACGCAGCCTCGAGGAGAGCCGTCGTCAGGATTCGCGGTTCCCCGAGGTACTCGGCGAGTGAAAGCGCCTGGTCGATGAGGTCGCGAGGCTGGCAACCCCGCAGCGGGATGACGCGAGGGCGGAAATAGCCGCCGAGCAGGCCCTGAACGACTGCCCTGTCGTACGGCACGCTGCGGCTCCGGCAACAGCCCTCGAAGATCGCGCAGAATTCGTCGGCCGTAGGACTCTCGGCGAATACCTTGTAGTGAATGCGCCGGAGAAACGCCTCGTCCACGAGCGTTGACGGCGGCAGGTTCGTCGCGAAGACGAGCAGTACCGCAAACGGCAGCTCGAACTTCTGGCCGGTCTGCAGCGTGAGGTAATCGACGCGGCTCTCGAGCGGCACGATCCAGCGGTTGAGAAATTCACGAGGCTCCATCCGCTGCCGGCCGAAGTCGTCGATCACCAGCACGCCCCCGTTCGCCACCGCCTGCACCGGCGCGTGGTAGAACCGGGAGGTTGCGTTGTAGCTCAACTCGAGCGAATCCAGCGTCAGCTCGCCGCCGACCGTCACGACAGGACGCCGGCATCGCATCCAGCGTCTGTCGGCCGCGGCCTCGTCCGTGAGCCCGTCACCTTCGGCAAGCGGCAGAGCGTCGTGATTCACCGGGTCGAATAGACGGACGATCTGGCCCTCGATCTCGAGGGCGTACGGAATCGCGATATCGCCGTCGAGCAGATTCCGGATCGCCTGCGAAATCACGGATTTGCCATTGCCGGGCGGCCCATAGACGAACAGCGAGTTTCCCGCGTTGATCGCCGGACCGAGCTGATCGAGCACGCGTTGCCTGAGAACCAGATGATGAAACGCGTCGCGAACGCGCGCGCGGGTCGCACTTCGCGGCGCCGCGTTCTTCCACTCGCGCAGATAGGCGATATAGCGGTCGAGCGGCACTGGCGCAAGGCCGACGTACTGGTTGTGCTCGAGAAAGATCGTGACGCGGGTTCGACCCTTGTCGGTGATGCGATACCGATAGGAAGCGGGTCCAACCATTGCGCCGCCGACGATTTCGATCTGGTGCTGCGACTTGAGCGCGTGCACCGCCGGCTCGATAGCTGTGAATCGCAGCCCGAGCCGCCGCGCGAGCTCGGACCCCGTCAGCTCGCCGGCGAAGTGCATGTGCTTCAGCGTGAGCTGAAGGAGCAGGTCGAGCGAGAGGCCGGTGTCCTCGAGGCATGTCGGCGCCGAGGGATGCGGCAGTACCGTCGGAACGGCGCCTGCCTCCGAGTGGGCGAAAGTGATTTCAGGCATGTCGAGCTGCTAACGAGGGCCCCGCGCCTGTGCTTGGGGCCATGTTTCTGCGACGCCGTTCTGCATCGCGGTCTTTCCGTGTCCGTGTGATCCGTGTGATCCGTGGTTAGTCTTCCTGGCTCAGACGTCCGCGGCGGCGCTGCATGTACAGGATGCCAACGATGATCGCAGCGACGATGAGACCGAGTTGAGCGAAGTTCATGTGTGCTTTCCTTGTGTAATGTGCGTGAGGTGGTTACGACTGCATCCCGGCAAAGAACCTCACGAACTTGATGATGGCCGGGCCGAGTGTGACGACATACATCGAGGGGAACAGACAGAAGACGAGCGGGAACACGAGCTTGACCCCGAGCTTCTGGGCGCGCTCTTCAGCGCGCTGCCGACGCTTGGTCCGGCTCACCTCTGCCTGCGTCCGGAGCGCCTGGGCGACGCTCGTGCCAAAGCGATCGGTCTGGATGAGGATCGACACGAGCTGACGCACATCGTCCACCTTGGTGCGCTCAGCGAAGTTCTTGAATGCTTCCATCCGCGGCTTGCCCGCGCGAACCTCTGAAGTGATGATCGTCAGCTCTTCCGAGAGTGCCGGATGTGATACGGCCAGTTCCTCGGCCGCCTTCGCGATGCCCTGATCGAGTCCCATGCCCGCCTCGACGCAGACGATCAGCAGATCGAGCGCATCGGGAAGACCGTTGGCAATCAGCTTCTTCTGCCGCTCGGTCTGTCGCGCCAACCAGAAACCCGGCAGCATGTAGCCCACGATCCCCAGGGGCGTTCCGATCAAGAGGCCGCGCGTCGCGCCTAGAAAAAAGATGCAGAGCAGTATCAGAATGACGGGCAGCCCAAGCTCGATTACTGAATAAACAAGGACCGGAGTGGCGCCGCGATAGCCAGCCCGCGCCATCCGCTTCTGCAGCCGTGACATGTCCTTCGGCGACTTCGGCAGGAACCGGTTCGCGCGAGCAAGTCTCGGATCCAGTTGGTCCGCAGCGAGCGGGAGATTCGGTGTGAGACCGGTTGCAGTTCTCGCCTGGTGAAGCCGCTGCCTGGCGGGGGCCCGCCGATGCAGAACTTCAACAATCACGTAGCCGGTTGCCAGCGCAATCGACAGGAACAACGCGACTAACGGAAGCATGAGTTCAGGTGCCATCGTCATCAGCCTTCGTCGCCTAGTACTCGATGTTCACGAGTTTCCGGATGATCAACATTCCGACAATCTGCAAGAACAGCGCGCCGGCGACCATCGGAGGGCCCATGGGATCGGTGATCAGCGTCTTCATGTGTTCTGGACTTGTGATCGTCATTGCCAGGCCGAGCGTCGGCGGCAATCCCGAAAGCACCCAGCCCGTGATGCGGCCGTGCGCTGACAGCACGCGCACCTGGCGCTTCACCTTGAAGCGCTCGCGTATGACGTTCGCCAGGTTGCCCAGGATTTCTGCCAGGTTGCCGCCGCTCTCGCGCTGCGTCAGCACCGCCGTCACGAAGAACCGCGCGTCGAGCAGCGGAAGCCGGTGCGCGAGTTCCTTCAACGCGTCGCTGAGCGGCATCCCGAAGTTCTGCTGGTCATACAGCAGGCGGAACTCGCCAGCAACTGGCTGTGGCGCTTCTTCCGCCACGAGCGCCAGCCCGGTCGTAAAGGCATGGCCGGCGCGCAGCGCGCGCGCCATCAGATCAATCGCCTCAGGGAATTGCTCCTCGAACTTGTGCAGCCGCTTCGTCGCTTTGAAACGGACGATCCAGTACGGCACGAACGACAGCAGGCAGCCGGCACCGAATCCGAGCCATGCGAGCCGGGTGATCCAGCCGATCACGGCCCAGGCAGCCACAAACAGGCACGCGGACGCGAGCAGCAGCCCACCCACCGTCAGCTTCATATCCGCACGGGTGAGGAGCTGCCGGAGCGAGCCGGCCATTCTGCTGGAGCGCGCGAGCGCCGCATCGAGCGGCCTCACCGCGCTGAGCTTCTCCGCCTTTCTGACGAAGTCGATCCGCTTTGCCGCTTTCGGTCCTGCCGACATGCGCAGTCGCTTGCGGAGCGAGGCCTGTTCGTGCGTTTCCGAACGCTCGAACATCAGCCAGTAGATCGCGACGACGACGACGACAACTCCGATGAACGTACCAGTAACGAACGGCATCGACTTCTCCTCAGGCCACCATCTTCACGTGCTCGAACATCGTCGCCGGAAGCGCGATGCCCGCCGCGGCGATCTTCTCGCTGACCTTCGGCCTGATGCCCGTGGCGCGGAACCGTCCCAGCACGCGTCCCTCTGGCGTCATGCCGCTGCGCTCGAACAGAAACAGGTCCTGCATCGTGATCACTTCCCCTTCCATGCCCGTGATCTCCGCGATACCGGTCACGCGGCGGCTCCCGTCGGACTGTCGCGAAACCTGGACGATCACGTTCACGGCCGACGCGACCTGCTGCCGAATCGCCTTGTCGGGTACGTTCAGGTTCGCCATCGCAACCATCGTGTCGAGCCGGTACAGCGCGTCCCGCGGGCTGTTGGCGTGGATCGTCGTCAGGCTCCCGTCGTGGCCGGTGTTCATCGCCTGCAGCATGTCGAGCGCTTCCTCGCCCCGGACTTCGCCGACGACAATGCGGTCGGGACGCATACGCAGCGCGTTGATCATCAGCTCACGCTGGCGCACGGCGCCTTTTCCTTCGATGTTGGCCGGACGTGTCTCGAGCCGGACGACATGCCGCTGACGGAGCATCAACTCCGCAGCGTCTTCGATCGTGATCACGCGGTCGCGTTCGCCGATGAAGCTCGACAGCACGTTCAGCAGCGTCGTTTTGCCGGCGCCGGTGCCTCCGGACACGATGATGTTGAGCTTCGCGGCGACCGCGGCCTTGAGGAAGTCGAGCATCGGCTGCGTCATCGCATTGCGATCGACGAGGTCCTGCGCCCCCAGCCGGTCGGTACGGAATCGCCGGATCGACATCGAAGGCCCGTCGAGCGCCAGCGGCGGGATGATCGCGTTCACGCGGGAGCCGTCGGCCAGGCGCGCGTCCACCATCGGGCTCGACTCGTCGATCCGCCGCCCGACCGAGCTGACGATGCGCTCGATGATCTGCAGGAGGTGCTTATCGTCCTTGAAGACGACGTCGCTCGGTTCGAGCTTGCCCTCCCGCTCGATGTAAATCTGGTTGTGGCGGTTGACGAGGATATCGGAGATGGCCGGGTCGTGAAGCAGCGCTTCGAGCGGCCCGAGGCCGAAGAGCTCGTTGACGACATCTGCGATGAGCGCCTCACGCTCGAACAGGCTGAGCGGCGTCGCGTGCGACTCCTTCTCGAGCATGCCGACAATCAGTCCGCGGATCTCGGGCTCGGCGTCTTCGCGCCGGACGCGCGTCAGCCGCTCGAGATTCAATCGGTTCAGCAGGTCCTGATGAACCTTCGCCTTGATCTCCTGGTACTTGGGATGACGCGCATCCACGGTCCGTGCGCTCGCCGGCGTCGCGGGCTGCGCAGTCCTGGGGGGCGTCAGTGTCGAAGCATTCGAAGTCATGTCTTTCTCCTGGTCAACTGCGCCCGGTGAGCCTGCCGAACAGGCTCCCGCCTGCCTCGGGTCGCTTCGGCTCCGGATCGATTTTCGCGAGCCCCTTGGCGAGACTCCTGAATCCGGCTGCCAGCTTGTTATGGTTGTCCAGCGCGAGCGGACGGCCACGGTTCAGCGCCTGCAGCGCCAGCCGGTAATCGCTGGGCAGCATGTGCTGCACCTTCGACGAGACGACCTTCTCGATGTCGCTCTGGCCGATCTCCGCCTGTTTGTCGAAGCGGCTCACGATCACCATCACGCGATCGCGCCCGTAGCGCCCGCGGAGCGTCGCGGCACGCCGGCTGGCCCCGCGCACCGCCGATAATTCCTGGTTCGTGACGACGACGATGTGCGACGCGGCGTCCAGCGCGTCGAGCGCGGCAGGGTCTGATCCCGGCACGTCGACGATCACGTAGCGATAGAGCTGCGCCGCGAACTCCATGACGGCTCGGAACGGCTCGACGCTGGTGTGTTGCACGAGCGCGCGATCGCACGATGCCAGGAGCGACACTCCCGCCGTCGTGGACGTGACCAGGCCGCGGAAAAACGCCTCATCGAACCGGTGCGTGTTCTCCAGCGCATCGACGATCGAAAAGCGAGGCTCCGCGCCGAACAGCAGCGCCGCATCGCCGTGCGCGACGTGCAGATCGATGAAGAGCGTTTGCAACGGCGCGGCCTTGGCCAGCGCGGTCGCCACGTTGACGGCGGCCGTGGTGGTGCCAACGCCTCCCTTGCCGCCGACAAACGCGAACACTTCACCGGCCACGGTGGGCGACGCACGATGCGCGACGAGACGCGAGATGGCCTGCTCCAGCGCAGCCGCGGTGATCGGCTCGTGCAGGAATTCGCTCGCGCCGGCGCGCATCGCTTCCAGCAGGATCGCCGGATCCGATTCGGAGGCGACGACGAGGAAGCCTGTCGCCGGATGCTGACGCTTGACGGCGGCCATTGATTCCGGAATGCTGCGCGCGCCGCGCGTGTCCACCACGACGACGTGCGGCTGTTGCGCCGACGGGTGCGCGAGGGCAGTCAGCTCGGCGGCGCGTCCCTGCGTCGTGCGCATGCCGCACGCGCCCAGGAGCTGCTCCAGCTCGCGATCGAGCGGATCGACGACGAGAACTTCAGGAACCAGATGTGTGGTCATGTGTCGATCCTCACCGTACCAACATCACGGTCCGCAGAAACGAGGCGGTCGTGTCCACGTTGCTTCCCACGATCGTCACACCTGGAATGGCAACGAGACGGCCGACCACGTCCTTGTTGCCGGAGCCGCCCATGCCTTCGACGAAGAAACCCATGATGTTCGTGATCGTCACCGTCGCGTTGCCGGTCGGCGAGGATCTGAAGAACGCGTCCATGTCGAACAGGGGCACGGCGACCAACCGAGGACTTCTCCCGTGGTATCGCCCGTCGGCACAGACCCCAGGTGCGCAGCTGTCTTGGACGGACTTGGTGGCGTCATTCCATGACGCGCCTGGATCCTTGGCGACGAGATCGCCAATTCCCTGGCCGGTCGGTCCAACCATGTTGCCGGTCTCAACCGGAATCGTTTCGCCGATCTTGAAAATTCGCGTGGTACAGTTTCCGATGAAGTTCCGGTAGTCAGCGCCACCCGAGCTGGAGCTTCCATCGGGATTCGGAAGATCGAGCGCCTGGAACCAGCCAGCCGACAGTCGATCCTGCGAACTGCCGACTTTGAGCGTCAGTTGAAGTCCGTACTCCGAGGTCGGGCCGCCGCCGGCGTTGAACGGTGTGAATCCCGTGCCAGGATCGGTCGCGGACGGCGCCACGTACGCGTCGGGCGTTGTTACTGTCAGATCGGGCACCCAGTCGTTACCCTGTTTCTTGTACTTGTCAAACGTGGACGTGGGGCTCCAAGGCGCGGTGGCCGGCGTACCGCTTTCCCAGTTCTCGTGCCACTTATCGCCGACCGCCCATGGCTTCAGACACTCGACGGCGTTTCCCGTTTCCACTTGTGCCGTTGCCGTCGCGCGCACGTCCTGGCTATTGATCCCCTCGATCTGGGCAAAGAACGTGGGCAGCGCATTTGACCGCGCGGCGCTGCGGTAGACATCGGCGCGAACGCAGGTGTCGGGCAAGCCAGGCGCACCGGGCGGGCATGGGATCAGCCTCACGTCGGCGGGCGTCTTGGTCAAATCAATCGACGGCGCTGCCCCCAGCACTGGGTTGGCGATCCCCGTTGCCGCCGCCGCGGCCTGAGCGCGCGGGACGTCATCTGGATCATCGAACGCGAGCGACGAGGCCCCCGCGAGCGCCGCGGCATCGGCGGCGTTCTGCGCCTGACGGCGGGCGCCGAGGAGCGCGCCATAATCGATCGCCAGCGCGCTGAACGCGATCAGCGTGAGCATCGCGAGTGCCACGTGCACGAGCACGGCGCCGCGCTCATCGCGCGCTACCGGGCGTCGAACGTTCAGAATCGAAGTCGTCCGGACAATCCTCATGGCTTATCTGCCGTCCCTCGAGACTTCGGCGCGTCCGGCGCCTGCAGGAACCGCAGCGGCTGCGTCGGAAGCGGCGGGACCTCGTCGGGATTGAGCGGTCGCACCAGACGCGGCGTGACCAGAACCATCAGCTCGGTGCGCTCGCGCCGGTCGGCGCTGCTCTTGAACAGGTACCCGATGATTGGAATCTTGCTCAGGAAGGGAACGTTCGCTCCGTCGTTCTGCGTGATGTTGTTGAGCAGTCCGGCAATTGCGAACGACTGGCCGTCGCGCAGCTCGACATCAGTTTCCGCACGGCGCGTGGTGAGTGCAGGAATACGGAATCCCCCAAGCGTGACGCCGTTGCTGAAGTCGAGCGCGCTGACTTCGGGTCGGACCTTTAGCCGGATAACGTCGCCGGCAATCGTCGGCACGAAATTCAGCCGCACGCCGAATTCCTTGAATATGACCGTCACCGTGCCCGTAGCCCCCTGGACGACGGGCACGGGAAATTCACCGCCGGCAAGAAAACTCGCCTCCTGGCCGTTGTAGGCGATCAGGTTGGGCTCGGCGAGCGATTGAAAGAGGCCTTTCTGCTCGAGCGCCTTGATCGCAACACCGAGACCTTCCTTGCGATTGAGGAAGAACAGGTTCAAAAAATCGCTGAAGACGAGGCCTCCGGCCTTATCGTCGAACGTAGGTGCGGCGAACTGCTGCGTCGTGCTCCGTCCCGTCGCCTCGGGACGCGTGGAGAAGAAGTTGACCCCGAGCTCCTGAATCGCGCGGCGGTTGACCTCCGCGATGCGGACCTGCAGCATCACCTGCTGGCTCTCCGAGCCACCCGGCAGCTGCAGCAGATTGATGACCTTCGCCTTGCTCGACGTTCCCTTGGCGACCTCGCCGGCGCGCAGCATCACGGTGTTGCTGGAGACGCTGCCGGTCAGGATGATGCTCTCGTCGTTCATGGCCACCCGAATGTCTTCGCCGGGGAACAGTTTCTGGAACGTCTGCTGCAGGGTCGTCACGCCGGGATCGACCACCACGTCGTACTGACGGCGCTGGTCGCCTCCCCACACGATCAAGCTGACGGTTCCGGCAGTCTTGCCGTCGATCAGCACTTCGCGCGGCTGGACGACCACCGCGTCGGCGATCGCCGGATTCGTGACCGCGATGCGTGTGACGTCGAACGTGGTCTTGAGTACGGTCGAGCGGCCCGCAGTGAGGAGCACGCGATCGAAGCCGCTGCCATCGGTCGCCTCCGCGGCAGTCGCGCCGACGCCGGACGCGGCCGGAGCCGTCGCCGCCGACGCCGCTCGCGCGTTGTGCGCGGCATCCTGCGCCGCAGCCGGCCAGGCAACTGAGCCGATGAAAACCGCGCCGGTCGCCAGGCGCAAGATTGAATATCGAACGCGAACACTCATTTCACTGACTCCTCGCTACGCTTCGCTCCGCGAATGGCTTCAACCGTGTAGACCTTCGGCGCCGGAGCGGCCGCCGGTGCCGGCGGCGGCGTCTGCGCCACGCGCCGTCCCTCGACACGCCTGACCGCGACCGGTGCTGCCGGCGCTCCCAGCAGGCTCGCCATCCGCGCGCCCTTCGTCGTCGTCGGTGCGACGTCGAGCGGATTGCGCAGCGTCAGCATGATCTGCCCCTCGTTGGCCGCGAGCGAGATCTTCTCGGCGTCGTCCGGCGTCACGAGCAGCGTGACGACAGTCGCCGAAATCGGCTTGCCCTCGGTTCTTGCATTCTCCTGGTCGAATCGCGATCCAGCGGTAAGCACCTGCACGTTGCTGACGACGGCCCGTGAGACGGCCTCATCCTTCGCGCCTTTACCCACGATCACGAGCACGTCCACGCGCGTCCCGGGAATCACGAAGCCGGCGACACCGACGACCTCGTTGGTCCTCACGGAGATCGCGCGCATGCCTTCCGGTATCGTCGGCGGCAGCCCGCCGCCCGCACCGAGCGGCGCCAGCTTTGACTCAGTGAGCGGCTCGTTTTCCGCCACCTCGACGATCGCCCCGCGGTTGACGACCGCGTCGATCTTGGTGAACGACTTCGGGACCGGGTGTCGCGCCGGCCACGGAACCAGCTTCACGTAATCGCTGGTGACGATCGTGCCTACTGGGATGGGCCGTGCGGCGACCACCGCCTGCAGGCTGACAACTTCGACTTCACGAACCGGCATGGCTGAGACGACGCGGAAGACGCCGAAGCTCGCCAGGCCGGCGGCGCCGAGCGCGACGATTAACACGACCGCGAGACGCGCATTTCGATTCATTTCACTTCTCCAGACAACTTCAGGACTCGATTCGCATCGTCGAACGCGCCGTCAACGTGATCGATGAAAACGATCCACCACCGAACAACCCCGAGACAGGCCCAAGAAAGAGATAGCTGTGTGTCATGGTGACCGTGACCTGTGCTGCCGCAAATCCTGGCTTTCCTCCGGCGCCGTCCGGATCGATCGTGACCGGCGTGAGCACCGTGGTCGGCGAGACAGTGTTGTCGCCGGTTCCCTCGCGGACGTACTGTGTGACGCGGTTCTGTACGTCGGTCTGCGAATACCCTGGCAGGACGGCAATGCGGGCACCCTCGCGTGCGGCGTTGCTGATCGTGAGGAAGCGCTGCATCACGAGTGCGAAATCGATGATTCCCACGAACACCAGCAGCAGGATCGGCAGCACGATGGCCAGCTCGATCAACTCGGCGCCGCGCTCCGTACGGACACGACGAAGAAACGTGTGTTTCACCATAACCAGAAGGTCAGCGCCAGCCCGGTTGCAATCGGCAGCGCATAGGGAAGTTTCGGGCCTGCGGACGTTTCGAGGGTCAACGTATCGACCGGCTCGATGCCGACGACACGCCAGTGCGTCAGCAGCAGCGAGAGGTTGCGCGCGGCCTGCGTGGCATAGCCGTGCCTCACGATCAGCACGAGTGCGAGAACGCCGCCGGCCAGACTCGTATACAACGCCACACCAAACATCACGGACACTCCGAGCCATGCACCGAGTGCGCCCATCAGCTTCACGTCTCCTGCGCCAAGGCCTCTGAGCAGAAAGAGGGGGAAGAACAAAGCCATTCCGACGACCAGACCGCCGGCGCTCGACGCGGTGCCAGGGCCGCCATCCGCAAACGTGGCAACGACAAGTCCGAGAGCGGCCGCTGAGAAGGTCAGCCAGTTGGGAATGCGGCGCGTCCGCACGTCGAACCAGCAGGCCGCCGCCGCGACGGCGAATGCCGCCGTCCAGTGCGACGCAAAAATGCTCATGAACCACCGCCTACTGGATTCGCGGGTTCCCAGAGATTCCACACGGCGCCGCTGAAACTCGCGTAAGCGTTGCCGAGTCCCGTTCGCATCGCGTTCCAGGCAGCGGCGCCGGCAAAGCCGATGAATGTCGTCATCAACGCGTACTCGACCATGTCCTGCCCGTCAGTTTCGAA
>Ga0136846_1221519_pt1 | contig 18665 bp, 18 predicted proteins | sample HopSoiMetagenom2_FD_96841 | JGI IMG/M metagenome (GOLD analysis project Ga0136846, IMG submission 96841) | Grasslands soil microbial communities from Hopland, California, USA - 2 Assembly 2016 (version 4) | ecosystem: Environmental > Terrestrial > Soil > Grasslands | place: USA: Hopland...
AGCAGGGTGCGAATGTTGGCCCGAATGTGCGGTTCGGTGTTGTCGACGAACGTCTCCGCGCAGTCGCCGCCCTGCAGCAGGAACGCCTCACCGCGGGCGACATCGGCCAGCAGGCCCTTGAGGCGCTCGATCTCGGCGGCCACCGTCACCGGCGGAACGCTCTCCAGCACCGTCCGCATCATCTTGGCCGATTCGGCGTCCCAGCCGGGCTGCTGCGCCGCCGGTTTGGCCAGCGCCGCATCCAGCCGATGCCGCAGGTCATCCGGTAGCGGCGGCAGCGGAGGCAGCTGATCGATGGGTACATCGACGGTCCAGTTCACCCGTTCATGGTAACGGGCGCCGACACATGCTTTTTACTCGCGCGCAGGCACTCCTCCCTTGTCAAACCCCGACGTCATCAGCCGAAATCGCAGCAGATTGTGCCGGGCGTCGACCAGGGCGTCATGGGCATCACGCGGCCGCGGCGGCATCCGCGGCGAACCCCGCTCCTCCCAGAACTGCCGCAGCTCGCGGGTGAACCGCGGCATCGCCGGCGGCAGGTCGGTCATCGGCCCCCACAGCTGGCAAAGCACGACGTGGTCGTAGGCGCCCACCCAGGCCCACAGCTCGATCGGCTCATCGCCGTCGACACCGAAGAAGTCCTCCAGCTCCGCGCGGATCTGCCTGCGCGAGCGCCACAGCCGCGACGACGGCGACGGCAGCTTGGGTAGCACATGCTTGCGTACCCAACTGCCAGCCCGCTCCGGATTGAATTCCGTTGAAATTGCGTAATATTCGCGGCCATCGTCGGCGGCCACGCCGATCGAGATCAACTCGATGGTGTGTCCGTTGTCAATGAACTCGGTGTCGTAGAAGTACCTCACACGTCGGCCGTTTTCCGGTTGATCGTCGGCCGTTCCGGCGGGGCCGGCGCGGCGTGAATCTCACGGTCCAGCTGCTGATCGACTTCGCTGTCGTCCGGAAAGTGCGGCTCCCCGGCGATGACGTGCTGCAGCCACAGCTTCGCCTGAACCACGGGCCTGCGCAGCCTGCGTTCCCTTTCCAGCGCCCTGTGCATCTTCCTGGGCTTGTTGCCGTAGCGCCACCGCGCCCACGGTGCGTGCGGCCGAGACAACCGCATGGCTCCGATGAACAGCAGGGGCGTGATGAACATGCCGACCAGCCCGGTCCACACCTTGCCCTTGAGCAGTACGACCACCGCGAGCAGCAACGTCAGCGCCGCGATCGCGATCACGCTGGCGCGCGCCACGAGCGTGTGGTCGTCTCGCCAGATGCCGATGTCGAAGAACGACAGCGGATTGAAGCCCAGAATCAGCAGGCCGGCCACCGCGACGGCGGCGAACACCGCATCGACCGACGTCCGCCCATCCTCGGCCCAGTACACGTCTTGTAGATGAAGAATCAGCGCGAACTCATCGAGCACCAGCGCCGCTCCTACCCCGAAAAACGTTGCCGCGACGGTGAATTCCCCTACTCCCCCGTCGACCGCCAATGTCACCATCGAAACCCCGGAAACCATGACCAGGATCACACCGATCACCACGTGGTGGATGTGCACGCCGCCGCCGGCCGAAATGTTGCGCGGCTGCCACCACTTGCGCGGTGCATCGCTGTTCGCATGGCTACGGATGTACCGCACGATCGTGCGGGTCAGGAAGAACGTGAGGATAAACGCGACGAGACAGAAGACCAGCGGTAGCCGTCCATGCGGAATCGAAAGGTTGAGGTCGAACGTCGCGCGCACGCAGAGAACTTACGCCGACCTGCGCGTGTCATGGCATGGATACCCTCCGACTCGCCGGAGGACACCGATAGGCTGGTCTGCGACATGAGTACTTGGCGGTCGCCCGGCGGGGCCGGTGGGGGGCCAACGCTCGCCTGGCGGCTGTTTCAGCTGCTTCCCGTGGCGGCGTTGGCCTGGGCGGGTTGGCGGCCGCTGGGTCGCATTCCGTACCGCATCGACATCGACGTCTACCGGATGGGCGGGCAGGCCTGGATCGACGGTCGTCCGCTGTACGCCGACGGGGCGATGTTTCACACCCACGGTGGGCTTGAGCTGCCTTTTACCTACCCGCCGCTGGCCGCGGTCGCGTTCTCGCCGTTTTCGTGGCTGTCTCTCGACGTGGCAAGCATCGCGATCACCCTGACCACCCTGGTGCTGCTGATCGCGTCGACGGTGATCGTGCTGAGCCGGCTGGATGTGTGGCCGAGGACGGCCGTCACGTCCGAGCCTGCCTGGCTGCGGCGCTGCTGGCTTGCCGCCGCGATCGTGGCACCGGCGGTCATCTATCTGGAACCCATTCGCTCGAACTTCGACTTCGGCCAGATCAATGTCGTGCTGATGACCCTTGTCATCGCCGACTGCGTGCCCCGCAAGACGCCGTGGCCCCGCGGCATGCTGCTCGGTGTCGCGATCGCTCTGAAGCTCACCCCCGCGGTGTTCCTCTTGTATTTCCTGCTGCGCCGCGACACCCGCGCGCTGCTGGTCACCGCAACCTCGGCGGTGGTGGCTACCCTCGCCGGTTTCGCGTTCGCATGGCGGGACTCCTGGGAGTACTGGACCGCCACTGTGCGCAACACCGACCGCATCGGCACCGCGACGCTGAACACCAACCAGAACATCGCAGGCGCGCTGGCCCGCTTGGGACTCGGCGAGGGCGAGCGGTTCGTGTTGTGGATGCTGGCCTGCTTCGCGGTGCTCGCGTTGACCGTCTGGGCGGCACGGCGTGTCCTGCAGGCCGGCGAGCCGGTGTTGGCGTTGATCTGTGTTGCGATGTTCGGGCTGGTGGTCTCGCCGGTGTCGTGGTCTCACCATTGGGTGTGGGTCCTGCCGACCCTGCTCGTATCGGCAGTGGTGGCCTTCCGCCGGCGGCGCGCGGCGGTGGGCCTGGTCACTTTGGCCGGCATCGCACTGATGGTGTGGACGCCGATTCCGCTGATGCCCAAGCATCATGAAACCGCGGCGTCGTTGTGGCGCCAGCTCGCGGGTGGTTCCTATTTATGGTGGGCGATCGCCATGATCGCGGTGGCCGGGACGGTTTCTGTCCGCTCGGCCGATCGGTCGCTCAGCCCGCAGCTGCTTCCGGCATCCGCGCCGGCGGCTTGACCGCGATCTCGGCCTTACCGTCTTTTCCCTCTTTGACGTCGGCGGCGTAGAGGTCGACGTACTCCTGACCGGTCAGTCGCATCAGCTCGTACATCACCTCGTCGATCACCGCGCGCTCGATGAACCGGTTGCCGGCCAGACCCTCGAACCGGCTGAAGTCCATCGGCTTGCCGAACTTCACCTGAACCCGGCCGAACCGCCACATCTTGCTGCCCGGCGGGTTGACCATGTCCGTTCCGATCATCGCGACCGGAATGACCGGCACCCCCGTCTGCAGTGCCAGCCGCGCGAGACCGGTCTTGCCCTTGTACAGCCGGCCGTCGGGCGAACGGGTGCCCTCGGGATACATCCCGAGCAGTTTGCCTTCGTTGAGGATCCGCTCGGCGGTGGTCAGCGCGCTCTGTGCGGCGTCGGCGTCGGTGCGGTCGATCGGCACCTGACCTGCCGCCGTGAAAAACCAACGCTTGAACCAGCCTTTCAGGCCGGTTCCAGTGAAGTACTCGGCCTTGGCGAGAAAGGTGATCCGGCGGCTGACGACGAGGGGCAGGTAGAAGCTGTCCGCGACGGCGAGGTGGTTACTGGCAAGAATCATCGGGCCGGAGTGCGGAACATAGTCCAGCCCTTCGACTTTCGGACGGCCCAGCAACGACAGCAAAGGGCCCATGAAGATGTACTTGAAAAGCCAGTACCACATGGACCCTCCCCATTACCGAGCACCGGACGGTGCTTTGCGACAACTTTACCCACGTGATGTGGATGCGACCACAGGCGCGGCGGTTACTCCTCGACCGTCACAGGGATGTGCTGATAGCGCCCCGGGCCGGTCGGCGGTGGTTCACCGCCCCCGGGACCGCCCTGCGGCGCACCGTCGGGCGGCGGCTCGGGCGGCTCGGGAAATCCCGGCCCGCCTGCTGTGTCTGCTGAATCCTCGATGACCGCCCGGATGATCGCCAGGAGCGCGACGCTGTGCTCGGCGATGACGGTCAGAAGCGGATGTTGCTCACCGGCCACCAGCGCCGCCAACGCACACACCGGGCACCACAGCTGCTGACACTTGCCCGGCCCATCCACACTGCCCGCCGCGCGAGCCGCGGCCAGTCGGACGGCGGGGTCGAGTCTGTCGAGGATTGTCTGGGCCAGCTGCCGCAGTTCCGGTCCGATGTCGGCGTGAGACCCGGTCATGCTGGCCACACCTCCGGATTCGGTCGAAAACGCACGGTCAGCTCACTACCTTTTAACTGCGCATCCACCACGATGCATCGCCGCAGGACGGACGCCAGTCGAACCCGGCGCCGCATACCGCCTGCGCCAATGATCAAGTCGTCGTCGACCCGGCCCAACATCAAGGCGGCGGAGTCGACCTGCGGCAACTCTAGCCGCATCCGGTAGGTCGCTTCGAGTCCAGTTCCCGATTCACGGTCGACGACCGGCCGCACCGGCCCGGGCGGCGGTGTCCCGTCGCGCCGTCGTGCGCTGTCGAGCAGTTCGGAAAGCGCCTTGGGGCCGATCGGTTCGCCTGCGAGGTGCGGGACCAATACGAGTTGCACATCACCGATGGTGGTGTCCAGCTCGTCGAGCACCGCCTGCTGCTCGATGATGCGCTCGGAGTACCAATCGAACGCGGGGTGCTCCGGCAGATTTCGGTACTCGTACGAATCGTCTTGAATCAGAATCTGATTGACGATCAGCTCGTCGACTCGCACACCCATCAGCGCCACCGACCCCAGGGTGCGGATGGCCTCTGCAGCAACCACCCGCTCGGCCGTCATCACCAGGTGTGCGCTGACCCGTTCGCCGTCGACGAGCAGCGAACCCAGCTGCTCGGTTCCGGCGCTGATGCGTTCGACCAGCCCGATGACCGCCGCCGCGCGGGCGTCGTCGGCGCCGGTGGACAGCCGCCGATGCCGCGGCCAAGCACGCTCCAGGTACAGACCGAACGTCGCCGGCAGGGTGAGCATCCGCAGCGCGTCCGCGGTGGACGCGCAGTCCACCACGACGTGGTCCCACTGTCCCGAGGCGGCGAGTTCGCCGACTTCGTGAAGGCCGAGCACCTCCTGAACGCCGGGCAAGGCCGAAACTTCTTCTGGGGCAATGTCTCCCAGATCCGATTCGGGAAAGCGGCCGGACAGCAGCCCGGCGATCTCCCGCCACCGCGCCTCCAAAAGGGCCAGGGTGTCCAGGGCAAGAGCGTCAAGGAAGCCGCCGCCCGCGTCGGCTGTCCCGGTTTCCAAGTCGGCCAGCACCCGCTTCGGCTCACGCACGCCCGTCGGCGTGACGGCGGTGCCAAGCACGTCGCCGATGGAGTGCGCCTGATCCGTCGACACGATCAGCACCCGCAGCCCGGCGCGCGCGTCGCGCACCGCGGTAGCGGTGGCCAACGTTGACTTACCTACCCCGCCCTTGCCGACGAAGAGACTGATCCGGGCGTGTGTCGGGGCGACAGATTCACTCAGCCTCGACTCGTTTCTTGAGGTCCTTCAATGCGGTATCCGTCAGGCGCCGTTCGGCCTTCCGTTTCAACAGCCCGATCAGGGGCAATTTCAGGTCAACCGCCAGTTCGTAGGTGACGTCGGTGCCAGAACCCTTGGGCGACAGCCGATATGCGCCATCCAACGACTTCAGCAGCGAGCTGGAAACAAGGCTCCACTTGACCGATCCGCGGTCGGGCGGCCAATCGTAGGACAACACCATGGTGTCCTTGAGCACGGTGGCGTCCAGCACCAGGCGTGCGGTTTTGGGGTAGCCCTCGGCATCGGCCTCGAGCACCTCTGTCTCCGTGTACTCGGCGACCCAGTCCGGATAGGAGCCGATATCGGCGATGACGTCCATCACCGTCGAAGGATCGGCATCGATGTAGATGGTCTGCGCCGTCTTGTCCGCCACGTGAAAAATCTACCCTCCCGCTGCTGGCTCTGGCCGAAGTATCAGGCCAGGCGCGATATGCCCACTGGGCGCGTCGCCTCCAGTGTCCGCTTCACCTCGAACGCCATGTTCTTGCCCGCCACTCGGCGGCGATGGTTCAGCTTCGCCAGGTTCATCTTGGCCAGCTGCCAGGCCGCCACACCCGACGGTTCAGCATGCAGGAAATAGTGAAGCACGACCCCGTCGAGGACCGGTTCCAGCCAGATCTCCATGGTCCCGGTCAGCGCGCCGGCCACCGTCCAGCGGTGGCCCTTGTCCTCGCGATTCTCGACGACCGTCAACAGCAGGTCGGGCCACCAACGCCGCCAGCTGGCGCGATCCCCGACCGCCCTGCCCACCTCAACGGGGTCGGCGGCGACGAACGTCTCGTCGGCGATCTGGATGCTGTTCATGGCATACAAGCTTCACATATGCGCGACCACCGGACGACGGTGGCCGACTAGGCTGGGACCGGCAAAGCCGCAAGTTGATGTCGAGAGGCCAACATCGTGCGTGAGTACAGTGTTCCCGCAACCTTCACCGTCGGTGAGCACGACAACATCGTCAGTTCAGTGTTCAGCCACGAACGCGACGATCCCGACCACGTGATTTTCCAGCGCCTGGTCGACGGCGCGTGGACGGACGTCACGTGCAAGGAAGCCGCAAACCAGATCCGTTCGGCCGCACTGGGTTTGATCGCCGAGGGCGTCAGGCCCGGCGACCGGGTGGCGGTGCTGTCGGCGACGCGCTACGAATGGCCGATCCTCGACTTGGCCATCCTGGCGGCGGGTGCGCTCACGGTGCCGATCTATGAGACCAGTTCGGCCGAGCAGGTCCGATTCGTGCTGCAGGACTCAGGGGCGGTGCTGATCTTCGCCGAAACCGACGCACACGCCGACAAGATCGAGCACCTCGAACACGAGCTCCCCGAACTGCGCAAGGTGCTGCGCATCGACGGTTCTGGCGCACCGGCGCTGGATGCGTTGGCCGAGGCCGGCAAGTCCGTCGACCCGTCAGAACTCGAAGACCGGCTGGCCGGCATCAGATCCGCCGACCCCGCGACGCTGATCTACACCTCGGGCACCACCGGCAGGCCCAAGGGCTGCCAGCTGACCCACGCCAACCTCGTGTACGAAATCCGCGGCGCCAAGGATTGCTTTCCGACGCTGCTGGACAAGGGCGAACGGATGCTGGTGTTCCTGCCGCTGGCGCACGTGCTCGCCCGCGCAATCACGATCGCGGCGTTCGCCAACAAGGTCACGCTTGGCTTCACCAGTGACATCAAGAACCTGGTGCCGACGTTTGGGGTGTTCAAGCCGACGCTTGTGGTGTCGGTGCCGCGGGTATTCGAGAAGGTCTACAACACCGCCGAGCAGAACGCCCGAAACGACGGCAAGGGCTGGATTTTCGAGCAGGCGGTCAACACCGCGATCGAATACAGCCAGGCCCAGGATTCGGGCGGTCCCGGTCTGCTGCTGCGCGCCAAGCACGCGCTGTTCGACCGTCTCGTGTACGGCAAGCTGCGTGCCGCGCTTGGCGGTGACTGCCGCGGCGCGATCTCCGGCGGTGCGCCGCTGGGTGCCCGGCTCGGCCATTTCTACCGCGGTGTCGGCCTGACCATCTATGAGGGCTACGGGCTGACCGAGACCAGCGCGGCGATCACGGTGAACCGGATCGACGACGTGAAGGTCGGCTCGGTCGGAAAGTTGTTGCCCGGCAACAGCATGCGCCTGTCCGACGACGACGAACTGCTCGTCAAGGGCGGAGTGGTGTTCAGCGGCTACTGGCACAACGACGAGGAGACCAAGGCCGTCTTCTCCGACGGCTGGTTCCACACCGGCGATCTCGGTGCGATCGACGATGACGGCTTCCTGACGATCATCGGCCGCAAGAAGGAGATCATCGTCACCGCCGGTGGCAAGAACGTCGCTCCCGCGATCATGGAGGACAAGCTGCGGGCGCATCCGTTGATCAGCCAGGCGATGGCCGTCGGGGATGCCAAGCCGTTCGTCGCCGCGCTGATCACCATCGATCCCGAGGCCTTCCCTGGTTGGAAGCAGCGCAACGGCAAGGACGCCAACGCCACGGTCGGGGATCTGGCCTCAGATCCCGATTTGATGGCCGAAGTCGAGCTGGCCATCAAGGAGGCCAACGAGGCGGTGTCCAAGGCCGAGGCCATCCGCAAGTTCCGCATCCTGCCGGTCGATTTCACCGAGGACACCGGCGAACTGACACCGACATTGAAGGTCAAGCGCAAGGTCGTCGCGCAGAAGTTCGCCAGTGACATCGAGGCCCTCTACGCAAAGGGCTAAAGCAGTTCGGCGAGCCGCTGTGCCTTGGTGCGCCACTGCCAGTTGTCGACCACCCATCGTCGGCCCGCTTCGCCCATCCGCGCGGCCCGGTCCGGGTCGGCGAGCAGGTCGCTGACCGATGCCGCGATCGCGCCGACGTCCCAGCCGTCGACCACCACCCCTGTCTCGCCGTCGCGGACGGTCTCGGGCGCCCCGCCAGAGCGGCCGGCGACGACCGGCACGCCCGTCGCGGACGCCTCCAGATAGACGATGCCCAGACCCTCGACGTCAAGGCCAGCGCCGCGAGTGCGGCACGGCATCGCGAACACATCGGCCAGCGCGTGGTGTGCCGGCAGTTCATCGCCGGGCACCGCATCGGTGAACACGACGTGCTCGGCCACGCCGAAGCTGTGTGCCAACCGGTGCAGGGACGTTCGGTACGGGCCGCCGCCGACGATGACGAGTGCCGCGCCGGGCACCCGCTGCCGGACTGCCGGCATGGCCCGGATAAGCATGTCCTGGCCCTTGCGCGGCACCAGCCGCGATAGGCACAGCACCACCGGCCGCTCCCCCAGCCGGTAGCGGGCGCGCAGCTCGGCACGGGCCACCTCGTCGGGCGCGAACCGGTCGGTGTCCACACCCGGGGGCAGGTGTTCCAGCGCGGCGTCCGAGCCGAACGCCGAGGCGAACCGCCCGCGCGTGTAGCGGCTCACATAGGTCACCACGTCGGTGCCGGTTCCTATCCGCCGCAACGCCGTTCGGGCCAGTGGCAGCATCGACCAGCCGACCTCGTGGCCGTGGGTGCTGGCGATGACGCGACGGGCACCGGCGTCGCGGGCAAGAGGTGCCATCAATGCCAGCGGCGCGGCGGCGCCGAACCAGACGGTGTCGGCGTCGTGGCGGTCGATGAGCTTTCGCATCCTGCCTGCCACCGACGGCACGGGGAGCATCAACGTGCCAGGATGGCGAACAACCTCGTAGGCCGCTTCGCGGTCGAAATCGTCGGCGCCCTTCCAGTTCGGCGCGTAGACCGTCAGCGTGTGCGTCCCCGCCGCGACGAGATGGTCGACCAGTTCCTTCAGGTACGACTGGATGCCGCCGCGCCGCGGCGGAAAGTCATTGCTAACCAGCAGGACCCGGCTCATCGCCAGCCAGGCTAGCCGGACATCCAGTGCCGCCATCGAGCGAGCACCGTCGGCAGGTCCGCGCCAAGGGTGTCGCGTACGGCGGCGGCGGCGTCGGGATGGCCCGGACCGCAGGCCCGCACGTAAAGCAGCCGCAGGGTTTGGGTGCCGTACGCGTCGGCGACGAATCGGCTGAACCACCAGGCGCGGTCGTAGGCCAACGATCCTGCGGGGCCGGCGGTGCCGACGTCGGCATCGGTGGGGATTTGCGCCAGCCCTGCGGCGTCCTGCGGGCGCGGTGCCGGTGGGCGGCCGACGAAATCGGCGACACCCTCGGTGAGCCAGCGCGGCGCGTCGGCGGCGGTGGAGGCGCGCGACGCGAAATGGAAAAGTTCGTGGCGCAAGACGATTCGCAACGAGGCATCGCTCATTGCGGCGGCGGCCGGGGCGAACATGATCCGCTCGGCGGTGGTGGTGGCTGCGATGTCGGGACCGCCGCCTGCGAGGCTGCCGAACTCGGCGTCCGATCCGGCAGCCACGATGACGACGTCGCGCGGCCAATCGGGTCCCCAGAACGCGGTGACGGCCTGCGCCGCGTCGTTCAGCTGGGCGGCGAGGCGGGCCAGCAGCGGCGCAGTGTGCGCCCCTCCCAGACCCACGAGGTGAACCGTGCGCCCGTCGGAGAGAGTCTCGGTCGTCGACGCCGCGGTGGGCGTGGTGAGTGAGGCGGGCCCGGCCACGACCGGGTCAGACGGTGTCGCTTGCGGCCTGCCGACCAGAAGCAGCGCGCAGATCAGCTCGGCGACAAGTAAGGCCGCGAGCCGACGACGATCAGTAGCGGCGGACGTTGTGGATCGGCGCATTGTCCACCGGAGCGACTCGCACCGGCGTGCCGTAGGTCGACGCGTGCACCATCATTCCGTCACCGATGTAGATGCCCACGTGCGACGCGTCGGAGTAGTAGGTGACGAGATCGCCCGGCTGCATCTGGTCCATCGACACCGGCTGCCCGCCCTGGGCCAGTGCCTGACTGGAGTGCGGCAGCGAGATGCCTGCCTGCTGGAATGACCACATCACCAGTCCGGAGCAGTCGAAGGCGCTCGGGCCCGACGCGCCCCACGAATACGGCGAGCCGATGCGGCTCAGCGCGGCCTGAATGACGGTGGCCGCTTCCGGAGCCTCGCCTCCCGGGGGCGCAACGTCACCCGGGGGAACGCCGTCGGGCGGTGCGGCCAGGACGCCGGGATCTGCCGGCGGCGCCGCGTCCGGTGCGGGCGGAGCGGGGATCGGCGGCAGGGCCGCCAGCGCTTCCCGCTGATTCGGGGTCAGGGTCTGGTACTGCGACTTGACCACCGCGATCTGCACCTGCAGCTTGCTTTGCTTGGACTGCAGATCGGCGCGCACGGCGGCGGCCTGTTCGGCGGCGGTCTTGGCGTCAGCGGCCGATCTGGCCGAAGCTTCCTCGGCCACCGCGGCCTGCCGGCCGATGTCCCGGTAGCTCTTCATCTGCGCCAACATCTCTGAGGCCATCACTCGCTGGACCGCGAGCTGGTCGATGAGGCCCTGCGGCGAGGTGGCGGTCAACATCGCATCGAGGCCGTCGGTCCTGCCGCCCATGTATTGCGCTGCAGCTAACTTGTCGACCGACGACTGAAACGTTGCCAATTGGGATTTGGCGGATTCCACCGCTGCCACGTCGGCGGCGTGTTTTGCATCGGCCGCCTGCTGCACGGCCAGCTTGTTGTTCAAATCCAGCTGTGCAGAATGCATCGCCTCAGTGGTTTGTTCCGCTTGCCGAGACAACTCATTGAGTTTTGCCAAAGCGTCGTCTGCGGGGTCGGCCTGCACATGCCCGGCGACAATGGCTCCGAGGACCATCAAGCCAGCTATCGCACCTACAACGGGTCTCCGAAGGGTCTCAAAACCACGAGTGGTCCCATGCGTGCGGAGGAGCCTCAAAATTTGCGTCCTTCAACTGCCGTGACGAAGCCGCGTCGAACTGCGCTTAGATCTCAGATAGGTTACGAAACGGCATCGGCGTTGTCCAACAGAAGACGCAAATCTAACAGCCGCCTCAGACATTGTTATCAACGGCTGCGTAAACGAATGTCGTTACGCGACCCCGGAATCGCCGTGCCGATGAATCGGCACCAAGCGCAATCGCGGCGCCAACCCCACGTCGGCGAGCACTTCCAGTGCCCGGCACTCGTCGTCGAGCAACGTCTCGGGCACGCCGAGCAACACGCTGACGACACAGTCCTGACATCCGGGACCGCGCACTGCGCAGTCGTCGCAGTCAATGTTCACCGTGCCCATGTGGCTGTCCTCTCGATCGGTGTTGTCCGCACGGTATCGGCACGCACCGACAAGTAACCCGCCCCTCGGTGATGAGCGCTTGCGGAACGAACATTGACCGGAGTGGCAACCGGCAACTGTCGGAGGTGTTCCCTACCTTCAGGCCATGGGCCAGCCGAGCTTCGCGGGTGTGGAGCAACTGGCCTTCGACATGGATGCCGTCTCCTTGCGCGACACGACCTTCGTCGTCGTGGACCTGGAGACCACCGGCGGTCGCGCCTCCGGCGACGGGCACGACGCAATCACCGAGATCGGGGCGGTCAAGGTGCGCGGCGGCGCGGTGCTGGGCGAGCTGGCCACGCTCGTGGATCCGGGACGGAGCATTCCGCCGCAGATCGTCGCGCTCACCGGCATCACATCGGCGATGGTCTACAACGCCCCCACCATCGACTCGGTGTTGCCCGCGTTCCTGGAGTTCTCCCGCGGCGCGGTTCTGGTCGCCCACAACGCCGGCTTCGACATCGGATTCCTGCGCGCGGCCGCCGAACGCTGCCAGATCACCTGGCCCCGGCCGCCGGTGCTGTGCACGGTCCGGTTGGCCCGCCGCGTGCTCACCCGCGACGAGGCTCCCAGCGTGCGGCTGGCCGCGCTGGCGCAACTGTTCAGTGCGGCCACCATACCGACGCACCGCGCGCTGGACGATGCCCGCGCCACCGTCGATGTGCTGCACGGGCTGATCGAGCGGGTCGGCAATCAGGGTGTGCACACCTACACCGACCTGCGCGCGTATCTGCCGGATGTGACGCCGGCGCAGCGCCGCAAGCGGCATCTCGCCGACGCGCTGCCGCATCGCCCCGGCGTCTACCTGTTCCGGGGACCCTCGGCCGAAGTGCTGTACGTCGGAACCGCGGTCGATCTGCGCAGGCGGGTCGGCCAGTACTTCAACGGCGCCGACCCGCGCACCCGCATCAAGGAGATGGCCTCGCTGGCGACCGCTGTCGACCACGTCGAGTGCGCGCACGACCTCGAGGCGGGCGTGCGCGAGTTGCGTCTGCTCGCAGCGCATGCGCCGCCGTACAACCGGCGGTCGAAGTTCCCGCACCGCTGGTGGTGGGTGGTGCTGACCGACGAGCCGTTCCCACGGTTCTCGGTCATACGCACGCCGAAACACGACACCGCCGTCGGCCCGTTGCGGTCCCGCGCCGACGCGGTCGAGACCGCGGCGTTGCTCGCGCGGTTCACCGGAGTGCGTACATGCACCACGCGGCTTGGCCGCTCCGCGCTGCATGTGTGTCCCGAGCGGGAGGTCTCGCCTTGCCCTGCGCCGCAAGGCATTACGCCAACGCAGTACGCGTCCGGGCCCGCCCGCGCAGTTGAACTGATCGAGGGCGGTGACAGCCGCGCGCTCGCCGCAGTGCTCGCGCACATCGCCGACCTGGCCGAGCGCAACCGCTACGAAACCGCGGCCCGGTTACGTGACCACGCGGCCGCGGCCATCGACGTGCTGTGGCGCGGCCAACGGCTGCGGGCGCTGGCCGCGGTCGACGAGCTGGTGGCCGCCCGGCCCGACGGCGACGGCGGATGGCATCTCGCGGTGATCCGGCACGGTCAGTTGGCGGCGGCGGGCAACGCCAGGCGCGGCGTGCCACCGATGCCGGTCATCGACGCCATTTGCGTTGGCGCACAAGCCGTTCTACCGACCGGGGCGCCGCTGGGCGGTGCGCTGGTCGAGGAGACCGCGCTCATCGCGCGCTGGCTGGCCCAACCCGGTGTTCGCGTCGTGCAGGCAGAACCGGGTTGGGCATCACCGGTGGCATCGGCAGGACGCTGGGCGGCATGGGCGGCATCGGCCCGATCGGCTCGCGCAGCGGCCGAACAAAGTCTCGGCTCAGGCCTTTTGTGTGAACCCCACCCAACGCGCGAGCAGCTTTTCGGCCGCGCCGGAGTCGATCGCCTCGGCGGCCCGGGCCAGACCCGACTCCCAGGCCGGCACCCATTTGGCGTCGCTGGCTAACCCCGCATGCGCCACCATCGCGCCGGCCGCGTTCAGCACCACCGCATCCCGGACCGGGCCCTTGGCCCCACTCAGCACCGAACGGACTTCTGCCGCATTGGATTCCGCGTCACCGCCAACCAGCTCGGAGATATCGGCCCGCTTGAAGCCAAACGCCGCGGGGTCGAAGGTGAGCCGCTCGACAGTCCCGGCCTGTACCCGCCAGATCGTGCTTGTCGTCGTGGTGGTCAACTCGTCGAGGCCGTCGTCGCCGTGCACCACCAGTACGCTGGACCGGCGAGTGGCGAACACCCCGGCCATCACCTCTGCCAGTTCGCCCCAGGCGCAACCAATCAGCCCCGCCCGCGGTGACGCCGGATTCGTCAGCGGCCCAAGCAGATTGAATACCGTCGGCACGCCGATCTCGCGGCGCACCACCGAGGCGTGCCGATACGACGGGTGAAACTGCGGCGCGAACGCGAAGCCGATGCCGATCTCCGCCACGCTGCGGGCGACCTCGTCGGGCCCAAGGTCGATGCGCACCCCCAGCGCCTCCAGCGTGTCGGCACCGCCCGACAGCGACGACGCCGCGCGGTTCCCGTGCTTGATCACCGGCACGCCGGCCGCGGCCACCACGATCGCCGCCATCGTCGACAAGTTGACGGTGTTGGCCCCGTCGCCACCGGTGCCCACCACGTCGACGGTGTCGTTGCCGATCGCGTCAGTGGGCACCCGGCGCGCATGTTTGAGCATGGTGTCGGCCAGCTCGGTGACCTCGCCCGACGTCGGGCGCTTCATCTTCATCGACACGCCGAACCCGGCGATCTGGGCGGGTGTCGCGACCCCGGTCATGATCTGGTCCATCGCCCAGGCCGCATGACCCGGCGCAAGCGCTTGGCCGGTGGTCAACCGACCGAGAACCTGGGGCCACGTCGGGGCGATACCGGAACCGGACGGCTGCGCTTGAGTTGATGCCACGGCCGCATGTTATCGCCCGTGTCGTATCACTCACCGGGCCGCAATCGAGAAGTTGGTCGCGCGGACGACCCCGATTCTTGGGCGGGCATCAAGCATGCCTTTGTAGTGGCCACAGCCGGTTTTCTCGCGTGTCGCTGCCACAGGTGGCGCGTGGCTGCCGATTTGTGGTGGTCGGAGTTAGCTTGTGGAAAACGCGCTTACCGCGTCTTGTGCGCGACGCGGTCAAACGCTTCGCCGCCGCGACGGAGAAGGATTGAATTGTGTTGACTGGCAGGCGTTTTCGGCTCGAGCGCACTGGTGAGCAAGAGGAGTATGCGGATCGCATCGCCAGGACCTGCCGGGGGTGTGGAATATCGGACTCGAACAACGTCGTGAGTACCGCCGGCGCGGGGCATGGATTACTTATCCCGAGCAAGCGCACGAGCTGGTCGACGCCAAGTCCGAGCATCCATGGCTGGCCGAGGCACCCGCGCATTGTTTGCAGCAGACCTTTGGATCTGGACAAGGCGTGCCGCGCGCATGGCCCTTTTGGAGTGCGGTGGCGCTCGGCGCGGCGTTGGCGTCCGTCGTTTCGATTCCCCGAGGGGAACAAAATGATGGTCGAAAAACTCAACCGCCGCCACGCCCGGGTGACGCTGCCCAAGCTAGGGTGGGTGCGATTTCGGTCGTCTCGGCCGCTGGACGGCGCGCTGATCCGCTCTGCCACTCTGACCCGCGATGGTGGGCACTGGTTTGTTTCATTCCTCATCGACGACGGGATCACCGGCCCAACCCAGCACGCCGCCCCGGGTAACGCGGTGGGAGTGGACCGCGGTGTCGTAGTGGCGGTGGCGAGCAGCGACGGTCGTCTGACCAACCACAACTTTGTGACCGATGGCGAACGCCGCCGAGCGCTGAGCCTTCAGCGACGGCTATCGCGCGCGGCCAAGCAGTCTCGCAATCGGGTCAAGACGCGCGAAGCGCTCGGTGCAATCCGGGCGCGGGAGCGACATCGACGGCAGGATTTTCATGCCCAAACTGCTCACCGACTGGCCGCTGACTACGCGCTAGTGGTAGTCGAGGACCTAAAGGTCAGGCAGATGACCCGCTCGGCGAAAGGAACTCTTGAGGCGCCCGGCACATGTGTGAAGGCCAAGTCCGGGCTCAACCGCGCCATCCTGTCCAAAGGATGGAATCAGTTCACCCTGGCACTGTCGTCTGCGGCCCGTTACACCGGGACCCGCGTGGTAACCGTGCCGCCCCATTACACGTCGCAACGCTGCGCTGCATGTGGACATGTGGACCCGAAATCTCGCGAGAGCCAAGCGGTATTCCGGTGCACACATTGCCCTCATACCGAGCACGCGGACGTCAATGCGGCGAAGAACATCCTGGCCGCAGGGCTTGCGGTCACCGCCTGTGAAGACACCACCCAGCTTTCTTGCCTGGATGCGTCGTCATCGAAGCAGGAACCAGCAGGAAACCGCGAGGAATTACTGCTCCAACCACTCACCGCAGCGTGACAGGTTGGAATCCCCGGGGCAGCCGCGGGGAGGACGCCAATATGACCAATTGCTCCACCCGGGTGGAGTTCAACAACTACAAAGCGTCATACTTGCGGTGTGACGAGCGCTGTAGGGACCTCGGGAACCGCAATCACGTCGCGAGTACATTCGCTGAACCGACCCAATATGGTCAGTGTCGGCACCATTGTCTGGCTGTCCAGCGAGCTGATGTTCTTTGCTGGGCTGTTCGCGATGTACTTCACGGCGCGCGCCCAGGCCGCAGGTGATTGGCCCCCGCACCCCACCGAACTGAACCTGTATCAGGCTGTTCCGGTGACGCTGGTGCTGATCGGCTCGTCGTTCACCTGCCAGATGGGTGTGTTCGCCGCCGAACGGGGCGACGTCTTCGGGCTGCGACGCTGGTACATGGTCACCTTCTTGATGGGCGCATTCTTCGTCGGCGGACAGGCCTACGAGTACTACCACCTGGTCTCTCACGGCACGACGATCCCGGGCAGCGCCTACGGCTCGGTCTTCTACCTGGCCACCGGCTTCCACGGCCTGCACGTCATCGGCGGTCTTATCGCCTTCATCTTCCTGCTCGCCCGCACCACGATGAGCAAGTTCACCCCGGCGCAGGCCACCGCGGCGATCGTCGTCTCGTACTACTGGCACTTCGTCGACATTGTGTGGATTGCGTTGTTCGCCACGATCTACTTCGTCCGCTAATCGGCTCGCCGATGGTTTCGATGAGAAGGGGTTCGATGACCGACAAGTCCCGCCGTCGGCTGCGCCGGCGCCTGTCGGCAGCCCTGCTGCTGCTGACCGGACTGGCAGTCGCCGGTGGCCTAGCGGCCACCCTCACACCGACGCCGCAGGTCGCCGTGGCCGACGAGTCGAGCTCGGCGCTGCTGCGGACGGGCAAACAGTTGTTCGACACGTCGTGCGTGACATGCCATGGCGCCAACCTGCAGGGTGTGCCGGACCGCGGGCCCAGCCTGATCGGCGTCGGCGAGGCCGCCGTCTACTTCCAGGTGTCCACCGGGCGGATGCCGGCGATGCGCGGCGAGGCGCAGGCGGCGCGCAAACCGCCGATCTTCGACGACTCGCAGATCGATGCGCTCGGCGCATACGTGCAGGCCAACGGTGGTGGGCCGACCGTTCCCCGCGACGACAACGGTCATATCGCGAGCCAGTCGCTGCTCGGCAGCGACGTCGCCCGCGGCGGCGACCTGTTCCGGCTCAACTGCGCCTCCTGCCACAACTTCACCGGCAAGGGCGGCGCGCTGTCGTCGGGCAAGTTCGCACCCGACCTGGAGCCGGCCCAGCCCGCGCAGATCTACGCCGCGATGCTCACCGGCCCGCAGAACATGCCGAAGTTTTCCGACCGGCAGCTGAGCCCGGACCAGAAGAGGGACATCGTGGCCTACGTCCGCGAAGCAACCCACGCGCCGAACCCCGGCGGCTACGGCCTCGGCGGCTTCGGCCCCGCGCCCGAAGGCATGGCGATGTGGATTATCGGAATGGTCGCCGCCATCGGGGTGTCTCTGTGGATCGGAGCGCGAGGATGAGCGAAACGTCAGACGTCAAGGGCACGGACACCCCCGGCCAGAAAGGCGTTCCGGGGCAGCCCAGCGACGCCGAACTGGCCTCGATGTCGCGTGAGCAACTCGTCGAGCTGGGCGGCAGGCTCGACGGAGTCGAGACCGTCTTCAAGGGCGACCGCTGGCCGGTTGCCGACACCAAGGCCGAGAAGCGGGCCGAGCGAACTGTCTCGTATTGGCTTCTGCTGGGTGGTTTTTCGGGCCTTGCGCTGCTGCTGATCTTCTTGTTCTGGCCGTGGGAGTACAAGCCGCTCGGCTCCGAGGGTGAGTGGCTCTACTCGCTGGCCACCCCGCTGTACGGCCTGACGTTCGGTTTGTCGATCCTGGCGATCGGCATCGGTGCGGTGCTGTATCAGAAGAAGTTCATCCCCGAGGAGATCTCGATCCAGCAGCGCCATGACGGCCGCTCACCCGAGATCCACCGAAAGACCATCGCGGCCAACCTCACCGATGCGTTGGAGAGTTCAACCATCAAGCGACGCAAGGTCGTCGGCCTGTCGCTGGGTATCGGTCTCGGCGCGTTCGGCCTCGGCACGCTGGTCGCATTCATGGGCGGGCTGATCAAGAACCCGTGGAAGCCGGTCGTTCCGACCGCCGAGGGCAATAAGGCCGTGCTGTGGACGTCGGGCTGGACTCCCCGATTCAAGGGCGAGACAATCTTTTTGGCCCGCGCCACCGGCAAGCCCGGCGAGTCACCGTTCGTCAAGATGCGCCCCGAGGACATCGACGCGGGCGGCATGGAGACGGTGTTCCCGTGGCGTGAATCCGACGGCGACGGCACCACCATTGAATCCCACGAGAGGCTCAGCGAGGTCTCGATGGGCGTGCGCAACCCGGTGATGCTGATTCGCATCAAACCGGTCGACATGCCGAAGGTGGTCAAGCGCAA
>Ga0136846_1227775_pt1 | contig 18661 bp, 17 predicted proteins | sample HopSoiMetagenom2_FD_96841 | JGI IMG/M metagenome (GOLD analysis project Ga0136846, IMG submission 96841) | Grasslands soil microbial communities from Hopland, California, USA - 2 Assembly 2016 (version 4) | ecosystem: Environmental > Terrestrial > Soil > Grasslands | place: USA: Hopland...
AGGGGAGAAGCCACCACGCGCGAGGACCTCCCCGCGCGTGGCGACGGACGGCAGGCGACGGGCAGTTGGCGGGGGGATTTGGGCGCGGTGCGGCCGGCGCGGGCAGCTGGTGCGAGTGCGGCCGGCGGGTCAGCGGCGGGTCAGCTGTCTTCGAGGCGGAAGCCGACCTTCATGCCGACCTGGTAGTGGTCGACCTGGTTGTCGACCAGGTGGCCGCGGATCTCGGTGACCTCGAACCAGTCGAGGTGCCGCAGGGTCTCGCCGGCCCGGGTGAGGCCGTTGGTGATCGCCTGGTTCAGGCCCTCCTTGGACGTACCAACGATCTCCGTGACCCGGTAGGTGCGATCGCTCATGAGACGAACCTCTCCATCCTGGCTGCGCCCGGGCGTACGGCGCGGCGTACCGTTGTTCTTGTTGAGGAGGATAGATGTCGAGACGTCGTGAGCGGACCGGCGAAACCGTCATTTCGGTGACGAGTGCACAGCCGGGCCGGTCCGAGGATCTGGACAGCCGGATCGTGCGGTACGCGTGGATGATGTCGATCCGCATCGCGTGCTTCGTGCTCGCCGTGCTGACGCCTTCGCCGTGGCGGTGGCTGTTCGTCGTCGGGGCGATCGCGTTGCCGTACTTCGCGGTCGTGCTGGCGAACGCGCGGCGGTCCTCGACGCAACCGGCCGCCGACCCGTTCCTCGCCCCTACCCGACCCGCTGTCGGGGACCGTCCGACGGTCGTCGTACGCCCCGATCCGGACCCGCCTGCAGATACCCGGAGCGACACCGAAAAGTGATCTCGGCCGGGACTGGAAAATTTGGACTGATCCGTGTCAGAATCTCCCGCGTGCCTGAAGTTCAGCAGTGAAATTCAGGGTCTTGATGCGGCGTCGGACGGCTCCCCCCGTGGCTGTCCGACGTCGCTTCATTTTCTCCACGGTTTTGATTATTGAGCTATCAGGAATGCAGAGGAATGCCACCCGAAGAAGCCGACCCGGCCACCTGCTCGGCCAGGGGCTGCGGCAAGCCTGCCACCTGGGCGTTGCAGTGGAACAACCCGAAGATCCACGCACCTGAGCGCCGTAAGACCTGGCTGGCGTGCGACGAGCACAAGGAGAGCTTGTCCGACTTCCTCGCCCGGCGATCATTCCTGCGCGAGGTCGAGCCTTTCTCCTAGCCATTGCCCGAGCCGAAAAAGTACATTTCCGGATCACACCGGTTTCGGCGCTAGCCGCCGATCGCGGACATCGGTCGGGTGGGTTGCAGGAAGCTCGGGTCGTTGATGCCGTGACCCGGCAGTTTGTTCAGCATCGCGCGCCGCCAGCGGTCCGCCAGTTCGGCGTCGTCGGCGCCGGCTCGTAATGCTGTCCGCAGGTCCGACTCGGTGCGTGCGAACAGACAGTCGCGGACCTGTCCGTCGGCGGTCAGGCGGACCCGGTCGCAGTCGCCGCAGAACGGCCTGGTGACCGATGCGATGATGCCGACCGTCTGTGGTCCACCCTGGACCAGGAACGACTCGGCCGGGGCACTTCCCCGGGTCGACGCATCCGCCGGCGTCAGCTCGAACCGGTCCGCGAGCCGATCCAGGATCTCGTCCGCGGTGACCATCGTCGCGCGGTCCCAGCCGTGCTGCGCGTCGAGCGGCATCTGCTCGATGAACCGCAGCTCGTAGCCGTGGTCGAGGCAGAACTCCAACAGCTCCGGCGCCTCGGCATCGTTGAGGCCGCGCATCAGGACCGCGTTCACCTTCACCGGCGTCAGCCCGGCCTGGTTGGCCGCTTCGAGGCCGGCGAGTACGTCGTTCAGTCGGTCGCGGCGGGTGAGCTGCTTGAAGGTGTCCGGTCGAATGGTGTCGAGGCTCACATTCACCCGGTCCAGACCGGCGTCTTTCAGCGCCTGGGCCGACCGGGCCAGACCGATCCCGTTGGTGGTCAGCGACACCTCGGGCCGCGGCTCGAGCGCCGTCGTACGGTCGACGATGCCGACGATGCCCCGGCGGAGCAGCGGCTCACCGCCGGTGAAGCGGATCTCCCGGACGCCGAGCCGGGTCACCGCGATCGAGACCAGCCGGACGATCTCGTCATCGGTGAGCAACTCCGGCTTGGCGAGCCAGTCGAGGCCTTCCTCGGGCATGCAGTAGGTGCAGCGCAGGTTGCACCGGTCCGTCAGCGACACGCGCAGGTCCGTCGCGACCCGGCCGAACCGGTCCGCCAGACCCGCCTGCGTCACCTCGTGGATCGCTGTCATGGCTCCAGCCTACGTGCCGGGCGACGGTGATTTCAGGCGATGGCTTAAGTTCGAGCTGTGGGTCGCTTGCTGAATGTCCGCTGGTTCGCCGCCGCTGTGGCCGTCCTCGTGCTCGCCGCGGTGTGCGTCGAGCTCGGGCGCTGGCAGCTGCACCGGCTCGAGGACCGGAAGGCGCGCAACGAGGTGACCCGGACCAACCTGGCCGCCCCGCCGGCCCCGATCGACCAGATCGTCGGCCCGAAGGGCGTGGTCGGCGACCAGCACGCGTGGCGGACGGCGATCGTCTCCGGACGGTACGACGCCGCGAAGCAGGTGATCCTGAAATACCGGAACGTCGACGACCGGCCGGGCTTCGAGATCGTCACGCCGCTGGTGCTGCCCGACGGGAAGGCCGTCCTGGTCGACCGCGGCTTCCTCGCCCGCCAGGGCGCCGAACTGATGCCGAGTCACGTCCCCCCGGTACCCAGCGGCGAGGTGACCGTCACCGGCCGCTTGCGCCGCAGTGAGCGCGGGGGCAGCACCAACGGCGGGACCCCGGACGACGGTACGGCGCGACTCATCAACGGCCCCGACTACGCGAAGGTGCTCGGGCTGAACCTCTACGACGGCTACCTCACCGTGGACAAGCAGGAGCCGGCCAACGACCCGGCGTTCGGCGCGTTCCCGGGACCGGAGATCGACGACGGGCCACACTTCTTCTACGCGTTGCAGTGGTTCTTCTTCGCGCTGCTCGCGCTCGGTGGACTCGTCTATTTCTCCAGACAGGAAGTACGCGGTGACAAGTCGGCGAACCAGGACCCCGAAGTCGTCGAGCGGCCCGAGGCCCGGGCCGGCGCGGCGGATTGAGGACTACGCGCTGATCGGTGACCTGCAGACCGCCGCGTTGGTGTCGAAGCAGGGTTCCATCGACTGGTTGTGCTTCCCGCGGTTCGACTCGCCCGCGTGCTTCGCGGCGCTGATCGGGACCGACGACAACGGCCACTGGCGGCTCGCTCCGCGCGATGCGGACGCCGTCAGCAGCCGGCACTACCGGGGTGACACGATGGTCCTGGAGACCGAGTGGTCGACGCCGACCGGGTCCGTGCGGGTGATCGACTTCATGCCACCCCGGGATGCGGCGCCGGACGTCGTACGCATCGTCGAAGGCATCAGCGGGTCGGTCGAGCTGCGGTCGGAGCTCAAGCTGCGATTCGACTACGGCCACGTCGTCCCCTGGGTGCGGAGGTCGGACGGGCAGATCGACGCGATCGCCGGGCCGGATGCGGTGTCGCTGCGCTCCGACGTCCATCAGTACGGGCGCGATCTGACGACGTACGCCGACTTCCGGATCACCGAGAACGACCGGGCCTGGTTCGTGCTCACCTGGCACCCGTCGCACTACCCGGTGCCGGAGCCGACGGATGCGCTCGGGGCGCTGGAGCCGACCGAGGCGTTCTGGACGAACTGGATCGCACGGAGCAGCAGCACGACCGAGGTCGGCGAGGAGGTCACCCGATCGGTGCTGACGCTGAAAGCGCTGACCTACGGTCCGTCCGGCGGGATCGTCGCGGCGCCGACCACGTCGCTGCCGGAGACGCTCGGCGGGGAGCGCAACTGGGACTACCGGTACTGCTGGTTGCGCGACGCAACGATGACATTGGCGGCGATGCTGCGCAGCGGGTACACCGAGGAGGCGCAGGCCTGGCGGAACTGGCTGCTGCGCGCGATCGCCGGTTCGCCCGAGGACGTGCAGATCATGTACGGCGTGACCGGCGAACGCCGGCTCACCGAGTTCGAGGCCGGCTGGCTGCCGGGGTTCGCCGGATCGGCGCCGGTGCGGATCGGCAACGCGGCGGCCGAGCAGCTGCAGCTCGATGTGTTCGGCGAGGTGATGGACGTTCTCGCGCTCGCCCGCGAGTGCCAGATCGGCGCCTCCGACGAGGCGTGGGAGGTGCAACGCGGACTCATGCGTCATCTCGAGGACATCTGGGACCAACCCGACGAGGGGATCTGGGAAGTCCGGGGTGGCCGGCAGCACTTCACCTACTCGAAAGTGATGGCGTGGGTCGCGTACGACCGGGCGGCACGGGCGGTCGAGCGGTACGGGTTGAGCGGACCGGCGAAGGAATGGCGGGCGCGCGCGGACGAGATCCGGAACGAGGTGTGCGAGAAGGCGTTCGACCCGGATCGGAACACGTTCACCCAGGCCTACGGCAGCAAGGCGCTGGACGCGTCCGTGCTGCTGATCCCGCAGGTGGGGTTCCTGCCGCCGGACGATCCACGGGTCGCGGGAACGGTCGATGCAGTGCAGCGCGAGCTGGCCTCGGACGGGTTCGTCCGGCGGTACCTGACCGAGCACACCGACGACGGGCTGGACGACGAAGAGGGGTCGTTCCTGATCTGCTCGTTCTGGCTGGCCGATGCCCTGGCGATGGTCGGCCGGGTCGGTGAGGCGCGGGACCTGTACGAGAAGCTCGTTGCCCTGCGCAACGATGTGGGCCTGCTGGCCGAGGAGTACGACCCGAGCACGGGACGGATGCTCGGGAACTTCCCGCAGGCCTTCTCGCATCTCGGGCTGGTGAACACAGCCTGGCACCTGACCACCGCGGAGTCACCGCTGCGCAAGTCGGCGTACTAGTTCCTGCTCCGGTTTCTTGCCGTCGGCCACGAACCGTCGAGGTGCGGGACCGGGTGCGGTGAGGCAGGATGGGAACGTGGACCTCGGACTGCGCGATCGCACCTACATCGTCACCGGCGGCAGCGCCGGACTCGGCTTCGCCACCGCGAAAGCCCTTGCCGCCGAAGGCGCGCGACTGGTCATCTCCAGCCGCAACGAGGAGTCGATCTCCCGCGCCGCCGCCGAGCTCGGCGAGAACGTCGTCGGGATCCCGGTCGACAACGCCGACCCGGAGAGCGCGGAGCGGCTGGCCGCGACCGCGATCGCCAAGTGGGGTGCGCTGCACGGTGCGCTGATCAGTGTCGGCGGGCCACGGCCCGGCACTGCGCTCGACAGCGCCGAGGACGACTGGCGCAACGCCTTCGACAGCGTGTTCCTGGGCGGTCTGCGGATCGCCCGTGCCGTCGCCCGGGCCGGCTCGGAGGGTACGTCGATCGCGTTCGTACTCTCGTCATCGGTGAAGTCGCCGATCAGTGGGCTGGCCATCTCCAACGGCCTGCGTCCCGGTCTCGCGATGGTCGCGAAGACCCTGGCCGACGAGCTGGGTCCGAACGGCACCCGCGTGAACGGCCTGATGCCCGGACGGATCGCGACCGACCGGCTGAAAGAGCTCGACGGCAAAAGCGGCGACCCGGAGGCGGCGCGCCGCGCCGCCGAGAAGACCATCCCGCTGCGACGCTACGGCGACCCCGACGAGTTCGGCCGGGTCGCCGCTTTCGTCCTCTCCCCCGCCGCCTCCTACCTCACCGGCACGATCATCCCCGTCGACGGCGGAGCCCTCCGCACCATCTGATCGATCAGCACCCACCTGATGGCCGGGGGGAGAACGTCGAGCCCACCCAACGACCACGCCGCGGCCAGTGCGTCAGCTCCACTGGCCGGGGACGTAGTCGCCGGCGGGCTGCTTGGTGAGGACGTTCAGGCGGTTCCAGGTGTTCATCAGGGCGATGGTGGAGACCAGGGTGGCCAGCTGCTCGTCGTCGTAGTGCTTGGCGGCGTTCTCCCAGACCTCGTCGCTGACTCCACCACCGTCGGCGATCCTGGTGCCCTCCTCAGCCAGCGCCAGCGCCGCGCGCTCGGCCTCGGTGTAGACCGTGGCCTCCCGCCAGGCCGAGACCAGGTTGATCCGGACCGCGGACTCACCTCGGTGCGCGGCGTCCTTGGTGTGCATGTCGACGCAGACCGCGCAACCGTTGATCTGGCTGGTCCGCATCCGCACCAACTCGACCGTCGACTCCGGCACCCCGGAACTCATCGCGGCATTGCTCGCTGCGACGACGTGCTTGATGACCTTCGCGGCGACCGGATTGGTGAACAGATTCAAACGCGCATCCATCACGCTGTCTCCTTGTCTGGTGTGCTTCCTGACCATCCGACGAGACAGCGCCGCGAAGTGTCAGTCCTTCTGCGCGATGCGGTTGCCCTGGTCGTCCCAGTGGCCGGCGACCTTCTTGCTCGGCTGGACGCGCGGTGGCTCACCCGGCATCTTCGGGTAGTCGGGCGGGAAGTTCAGCTCCCCACCCGGCAGGTCTTCCCACAGCCGGAGCAGCGGGTCGAGCGAGTACGCCGTCTCGTCCATGTCCGCCCAGGGATCTCCGTCGGTCAGGTAATCAGGGACCGTGTGCAGGTTGAACGCCCGCGGGTCGTCGACGCCGGCCAACTGGTCCCACGTCATCGGCGTGCTGACCGGTGCCCCCGGCCGCGGCCGCAGCGACCAGGCACCCGCGACCGTGCGATCGCGTAGGTTCTGGTTGAAGTCCAGGAAGACGGCGGCGTCGCCGCGTTCCTCCTTCCACCAGGCGGTGGTGACGCCGTCGTCGCGGCGCTCGAGCTCGCGGCCGAGGCCGATCGCGGCGTGCCGGACCTGGTCGAACGACCACTCGGGCCGGATCCGGACGTAGATGTGGATGCCCCGGTTGCCACTGGTCTTCGGATACCCGCGCAGGCCGAGCTCCTCGAGCAGCTCACGGGCGACACCGGCCACCCGCCGGGCGTCGGCGAAGGTCGCCCCGGGCTGCGGATCGAGATCGATGCGCAGCTCGTCAGGATGGTCGAGATCGCTCTTGCGCACGGCCCACGGGTGGAACGTCAGAGTGCCCATCTGGGCGGCCCACACCGCGGCGGCAGGCTCCGTCAGGCAGAGCTCGTCGATCGGGCGGTCGTTCGGCGTCAGCACCCGGCAGGTCTCGAGCCAGTCGGGAGCGCCCTTCGGGAGGCGCTTGGAGTAGAAGCCGTCGCCGGTCTGCCGGCCGATCGAGTCGACCGACAGGGTCATCCCCTCCCGCCAGCCACCGGGCCAGCGCTCCAACGCGACCGGACGGTCACCCGACGCCCGCATCAGCGCGGGCGCCACACCGATGAAGTACTCGCAGACCTGCAGCTTCGTGACCTGTGGAGCCCAGTCGGTCGCCTCGTAGACGACCCGGTCGGGGCTGGAGACGCGGACTTCCCGGTCCCCCACGGTGACCACCACCGCTGTGCTCTTCGCCATGCTGTGACGTTATCGCCCGGTGCCGACCAAAACCGGCCAGAGCGCGGGGGAAGGCAACTTTTCTCCACCTCTGGCCACGCTACGTGACCGCGCGGTAACGTTCCTGCACCTCGTTCCTGGGGCGTGAGGCCCCCGGGACACCTGACAAGGAGCGCGAGGATGAACAGATCCGCCCTGTTCGCCGCTGCCACCGCAGTGGCGACGACCGCCGCCCTCGGTCTGACCAGCGCAACCACCGCCACGGGTGCGCCGACGGCAGACCCCGTCCCGACTCCCGCAACGGCCGTCGCCAAGGCCAGAGCGGCGATCGCGAACAACCTGACCGCGTTGCGTGCGACCAACGCGGACGCGTTCGTGGTCAAGGACGTCATCGTCGACCGGGACGGCTCCAGCCACGTCCGGATGGACCGCACGATCGGCGGCCTGCAGGTGCTCGGCGGCGACGTCGTCGTACACGAGGCCAAGGACGGCAGCTTCCGGAGCGCCAGCCTGACCCTCAGCCGGAGCGCGAATGTCGGCGGGACGCCGAAGATCAGCGTTGCGACCGCGACTTCGACGGCACTCGCCAGGGGCTTGAAGGCCGAAGGCAAGCCGAGCCTGGTCATCGAGGCCCGCAAGGGCGCGCCACGACTGGCCTATCTGGTCACCACGGTCGGCACCCAGCCGGACGGTACGCCGAGCCGCATCACGACGACGGTGGACGCCCTGACCGGCGCCAGGCTGATCAGCGAGCAGCACATCGAGACGGCCACCGGTGACGGCCAGAGTCTCTACAGCGGCCTTGTGCCGCTCGACACCACTCCGGCCACCGGCGGGTTCACCCTGACCGACCCGGCCCGTGGCAACGGATTCACCGCCGACGCGAACAACAAGACGGACTCGGTCCTTTGCCAGGTGTTCGGCGTCGGCTGCCCGACCCCGACCCGGTTCACCGACGCGGACAACCACTGGGGCACCGGCACCAACGCGAACCGGGCAACCGCCGCCGTCGACGCGCACTACGGCGCCGCAACCACGTTCGACTACTACAAGAACGTGCACGGCCGGAACGGCATTTTCAACGACGGCAAGGGCGTCCCGAGCCGGGTGCACTACGGCACCAACTACGTGAACGCGTTCTGGGACGGCAAGCAGATGACGTACGGCGATGGCGACAACGTCGTCGCGGGTCCGCTGGTCTCGATCGACGTGGCCGGCCACGAGATGTCGCACGGCGTCACCTCGGCCACCGCGAACCTGACCTACTCCGGTGAGTCCGGCGGCCTGAACGAGGCGACCAGCGACATCCTCGGCACCATGGTCGAGTTCTACTCGAACAAGGCCGCCGACCCGGGTGACTACTACATCGGCGAGCGGATCGTGAAGGACCGCCCGGCGCTGCGCTACATGGACAAGCCGAGCAAGGACGGCAACTCGCCGGACTGCTACTCGTCCGGCGTCGGCAATCTGGACGTGCACTACTCGTCCGGCATCGCGAACCACTTCGCCTACCTGCTGGCCGAAGGCAGCGGGGCCAAGACGATCGGCGGCCTGCCGCACAACTCGCCGACCTGCAACGGCTCGACACTCACCGGCATCGGGCACGACAAGCTCGGCAAGATCTGGTACCGCGCGCTGACGACGTACATGACCAGCGGTACGACGTACGCACAGGCCCGGACCGCGACGCTGAACGCGGCCACCGACCTGTACGGCGCCACCAGCGCCGAGCGCGCCGCCGTCGCCGCCGCCTGGTCCGCAGTCAGCGTGAACTGATCCATTGACCTCACCGGTCCTGTCCCAGGTGGGACAGGACCGGTCATCAAGCGTTGGGCATTGCCGTGTCGGACCGGTCCACCTACCGTCACAAGCATGGGTGGGGAACCCCGGGGCAGGCCGCGACTGCGTGCAGCTCGGCCGTTACTACTCGTTGTCGACGCCGACCCGGAGCGTCTGGAACGCTGTGAAACCGAACTGGTCCGAGGCTTCGGCGTCGACTTCAGAGTCCGCGGCGAGCTGACCGCCGCCGCCGCGATCACTTGCCTACAGCAAGCACACGACTGGGAACAGCGGGTTGCCGTGGTTTTGGTCGACCACTCGCTGGCCGACGAGGAACGCGCTGAGATCTTCGCGACGTCGCGGACCGGGCACCCGGACGCCCGGCGAGCGCTGTTGATCGAGTGGGGCGCGTGGGCCGATCGGAGCACGGCATCGGCGATCCTGTCCGCGATGTCGGTCGGCGACATCAACTACTACGTGCTCAAGCCGTGGATCGAACGCGACGAGCTGTTCCATCGCACCATCGCGGAGTTCATCCAGGAGTGGTCGCGGTTCGAGATCACCAACCTGCGTGAGGTGGTCGTGATCGCGGCCGCCAACTCGGTGCGCGGTCAGGCCGTGCGCAGTCTGCTGGCCCGCAACGGGATCCCGAGTGCCTTCCGGGCGAGCGGTTCGACGCTGGCGAACGACGTACTGGAGTTCGTCGGCGCGCCGGATCCCGGAGACGGCGTGCTGCTCTGGATGCCGGCGGTCGGGGGCACGGTCCTGCATGACCCGACCGACGTGGAGATCGCCGAGGCGTGGGGGGTGCCGACGACGTTGGCGTCCGAGGACTCGTCGTTCGACGTGCTGGTGATCGGTGCTGGTCCGGGTGGGCTGGCGGCCGCGGTGTACGCGTCGTCGGAGGGCTTACGGACGCTGGTCGTGGAGCGAGAGGCGATCGGCGGGCAGGCCGGCACCAGCTCGCTGATCCGGAACTATCTGGGGTTCTCCCGCGGCGTTCGCGGATCCGAGCTGGCACAGCGCGGGTACCAGCAGGCGTGGGTGTTCGGCTCGCACTTCCTGCTGATGCGGACGGTCGAGCGACTCGAGAAGCAGGATGGACGCTTCCGCGCGGTGATCGGTGACGTGGGTGAGGTGACGGCGCGGGCGGTCGTCCTGGCGACGGGCGTGTCGTATCGGCGGCTCGACGTACCGTCGCTGGAGCAACTGGTCGGGCAAGGTGTGTACTACGGCGCGAGCGTGTCGGAGGCCCACGGGCTCACGGGCCTGGACGCGTGTGTGGTCGGCGGTGGCAACTCGGCAGGCCAGGCCGTGCTCCATCTGGCTCGCTACTGCCGGCAGGTGCTGCTGGTGATCCGCGGCGAGAATCTGTCGGCGAGCATGTCGCAGTACCTGATCGACGCGATCGACGCCGCCGACAACGTGATCGTGCGGACCTCGAGTGAGGTCGTCGACGGTGGCGGCGACGGGCGGCTCGAGCAGGTGACGCTGCGGGACCGCCGGACCGGCGCCGAGGAGACGATGCCGCTCGACGGGCTGTTCGTGATGATCGGCGCGGTGCCGGGGACCAACTGGCTCCCGAACGAGGTGGCGCGGGACAAGCGTGGCTTCGTGCTGACCGGGTCGGATGCGGGCGCGGATCCGCTCTGGCACGAAGGCCGACCGCCGCAGCCGTACGAGACGACGCTTCCCGGGCTGTTCGCGATCGGAGACGTGCGGTCCGAATCGGTCAAGCGAGTGGCCTCCGCGGTGGGTGAGGGCTCGGTGGTCGTGTCACAGATCCACACGCATCTCAGGGTGTCGTCGGATGCCTGAGCGGCGGTTCGTCTACACACCGGCGATGGTCGGCCTGACCGCGCTGGTGTTGCTCATACCGCTCGCCGGATTGGTGTTGCTGCGGCAGAAGCCGCAGTTCGACCTGCACTGGGAGCACCATCCGACGCACTTCTGGCTCGTGCTGCTCACTGCTGCGCTCAGCGCGATTCTTGCGTATGCGACCAGTGCGGCGGCGCTGCGACGCGGTGATGCGCGCGTCTTGCTGGTGTCGCTCGCCTTCCTGTCCGCGGCCGGGTTTCTCGGATTGCATGCGTTGGCGACACCGAAGGTTCTGCTGGACACTCCGAACTGCGGCTTCACGCTCGCTACGCCGGTCGGCGTGGCGCTGGCGTCGGTGTTCGCGTTCCTGTCGAGTCTGACCGTCGTCGGCATCAGAGGGGGGCGGAGGCTGCGGGTCGGGTTGCTGGTGGTGATGGGGTTGTGGGCGCTGGCCTCGGTACTGAGGTTGCCGCCGCTGCAGGCCAGGTCCGTGCCCGAGGTCGCCGACGGAATCCTCACTGCACTCGCCATACCGACGGTTCTGCTGTACGGCGTGGCCGCGGTCCGCTACCTGCGGATGTGGTGGGCGCGGCCCTCGCTGATGCTGCTGTCGATCATCGCCGCGTTCGTGCTGCTCGGGGAGGCGATGATCGCGCTGGTCTTCGCGCGGAACTGGCACTTGTCGTGGTGGGAGTGGCATGCGCTGATGCTGACGGCGTTCGTGCTGGTCGTGGCCGGAGTGCGGATCCAGTGGTACGAGGAGCGGTTCGCGGACCTCTACGAGGAGGACACCATTTCGGGACAGCGTGAGCTGAGCGTGCTGTTCGCGGATCTACAGGGCTTCACGACGTTCTCGGAGCAGCACGACCCGGCCGAGGTCACAGCGATGCTCAACACGTACTTCGAGGTCGTCGTACCGCAGGTGGTCGGGCGGCACGGTGGCGACGTCGACCGGATCATCGGGGACGCGCTGATGGTCACGTTCAACAAGCGTGGCGACCAGCCTGATCACGCTCACCTGGCGGCGGCAGCCGGCCTGGCGCTGCAGTCGGCGGCGACCGCCGTGCAGGCCGCCCACCCGGACTGGCCGCGGTTCCGGGTCGGGATCAACACCGGTGTCGCGTCGGTGAGCCTGCTGGGCACCAAGGGCGGGCGGACGCATACGGTCATCGGCGACACGGTGAACGTCGCCTCCCGGATCGAAGGCAAGGCTCCCGGGGGCGGGGTGGCGATCGGCCCGGCGACGAAGGCGCTGCTGCCGGACGCACGCACCGAGTCGCTGGGGATGCTCAGCCTGAAGGGCAAGGCGGAGCCGCTCGAGGTCCACCGGCTGTTCGACCTGTCCGCGCGCGAATGATCACCCGTGCGTTCCGGGCGCACACCGGGTGTTCACCTGTTGGGCCTTGGAACGCACCCGCGCCGGTGTGAGAATCCGGGCCATGTCTGCCCTGAACCGATCACGCCGCCGCCTGGGCGCCCTCGTGATCACGACCAGTCTCTTCGCCTCCGGGCTCGCGGTGGCGCTCGTCGCCGCGCCGGCCGAGGCCGTTTCGGCCGATGTGGTCATCACCGAGGTGTACGGCGGTGGCGGCAACAGTGGCGCGCCGTACACGAACGACTTCATCGAGTTGACCAACAACAGCTCGGCCGCGGTCGATGTCAGCGGCTGGTCGGTCCAGTACGCCTCCTCCGGCGGTACGACGTGGCAGGTCACCAAGCTGACGGGCAGCATCGCCCCGGGTACGGCGTACCTCGTCCAGGAAGGCGCCGGTGCCGGGAACGGCGCACCGATGCCGACCCCGAACGTCGCAGGCACCATCCCGATGTCGGCATCGGCCGGCAAGGTCGCGCTCGTCACCAATCAGACCGCGCTCACCTGCGGCTCGACCTGTCACGCCGACCCGGCGGTGCGGGACTACGTGGGCTTCGGCTCTGCGGCGAACGACTCGGAGACCGCACCGACCGGCACGCTGTCGAACAGCACCTCGGCCGCGCGTCTCGACCCGACGAAGGACACCGACAACAACAGTGCGGACTTCGCCGTCGGCAACCCCTCGCCGGGCACGCTGACCTCGACGCCGACCGAACCGCCGGTCGCCGCGAAGATCCACGACATCCAGGGCGCGGCGCATCGGTCGCCGCTCGAGGGCAAGGCCGTCACCGACGTCACCGGTGTGGTGACCGCGAAGACCGGCAACGGGTTCTGGTTCCAGGACCCGCAGCCGGACGACAACCCGGCCACCAGCGAGGGCCTGTTCGTCTTCACCAGCTCCGCGCCGACGGTGTCCGTCGGTGACGCGGTGACGGTTGAGGGCTCGGTCGCCGAGTTCCGCCCGGGCGGCTCCGGTGGAGCGACCAACCTGACGACCACCGAGATCACCAACCCGAAGGTCACCGTGACCGGCACGGCCGCCGTACCGGCGCCGACGATCGTCGGTCCCGGTGGGCGGGTGCCGCCGTCGACTGTCATCGAGGACGACTCCAACGGCGACGTCGAGACGACGAGCGCGGCGTTCGACCCGGCCGAGGACGGCCTCGACTTCTGGGAGTCGCTGGAGGGCATGTGGCTCGGGATCGACCAGCCGCAGGTGACCGGTCCGACGAGTTCGTTCCGTGAGCTGTCCGTCGTACCGGCCGGTTCGGGTGTGCGGACGGTGCGCGGCGGGATCCTGCTGCAGAAGACCGACAGCAACCCGGAGCGGGTGCTGCTGGACGACGTACTCACGCCGATCCCGGACGCGAAGACCGGCGACACGCTGGCCGGTGTCGTGACCGGTGTGCTGGATTACTCGTTCGGGAACTTCAAGTTCCTGCCGACCACGACGCCGACGGTCGTCGACGGCGGCGTGAAGCGGGAGACGACCAAGGCGTCCTCGCCGCTGCAGGTCTCGGTGGCGACGTTCAACGTGGAGAACCTCGATCCGTCCGACGGTGACGCGAAGTTCGACGGGCTGGCCCAGGCCGTGGTGAAGAACCTGGCGTCGCCGGACATCCTCGGTCTCGAGGAGGTGCAGGACAACGACGGCGCGACCAACTCCGGTACGACGGCTGCGGACGTGACGCTGAACCGGCTGGCCGCGGCGATCGTGAAGGCGGGCGGACCGGAGTACGCCTGGCGGCAGATCGACCCGGTGAACAACGCCGAGGGCGGTGAGCCGGGTGGCAACATCCGGGTCGCGTTCATGTACCGGACCGACAAGCCGGTGAAGTTCGTTGACCGCCCGGGTGGCGGGTCGACGGTCGCGACCACGATCACCGCCGACCGGTTCGGCCGACCGCACCTGAGCTCGTCGCCCGGGCGGGTTGAACCGGCGAACCCGGCGTGGGCCGCGACGCGCGTACCGCTGGCCGGCGAGTTCACCTGGCACGGGCAGACGCTGTTCGTGGTGGTGAACCACTTCAGCTCGAAGGGCGGCGACGACCCGCTGTGGGGTCGTTTCCAGCCGCCGGTGCAGGTGACCGCCGACAAGCGGCACCAGCAGGCGGCCGTCGTTCGCGGGTTCGTGGACCAGATCCTCGCCAAGGACAAGGGCGCGAACATCGTCGTACTCGGGGACCTGAACGACTTCGACTGGTCGCAGACCGCGGACATCCTGGTCGGGTCCGGCCAGACCGCGTTGACCGACCTGCCCCGGACCCTGCCGCTGCCGGAGCGCTACAGCTACGTGTTCGAGGGCAACAGCCAGATCCTGGACCAGATCCTGATCTCGAAGAACCTGCTGCCGTCCTCGACGTACGACGTCGTGCACATGAACGCGGAGTTCCCGGACCAGATCTCCGACCACGATCCCCAGGTGGCGCGGATCATCCCGCTTCCGTCCTGGGTGCGGTGAGCAGCGGGGATTTCGGGAGTCTTACGGGAGGTGCCCGGACGGGGTTTTCCTTGTCCGGGCACCGATACTCGAGGGGTGACAGACAAGACCAAGCAGTACGCCGTACAGAAGTCGGACGCGGAGTGGAAGGCGCAGCTCTCCCCCGCCGAGTTCCACGTACTGCGCCAGGCCGGCACCGAGCGGCCGTTCGTCGGTGAGTACACCGACACCAAGACGGTCGGCGTGTACCGCTGCCGGGCGTGCAACGCGGAACTGTTCCGCAGTGAGACCAAGTTCGACTCGCACTGCGGCTGGCCGTCGTTCTTCGCCCCGCTCGCCGAGGACCGGGTCGACTACATCGAGGACAGCACCCTCGGCATGAAGCGCGTCGAGGTCCGGTGCGCGAACTGCGGCTCCCACCTCGGCCACGTCTTCGAGGGCGAGGGTTACTCCACGCCCACCGATCTGCGCTACTGCATCAACAGCATCAGCCTCACCCTCGACCCCGCCTGAGCCTTCCCGGCGGTCGCCCGGTGGACCACTAGACTGCGCTGGCTGTGGTTTCACCGGGCGGAAGGAAATTGGTGGCTGACGACACCCGTAGGCCGCGTGTGCTGGACGTGCTGGCTGCCGAGCAGGCGTGGGAGGTGCCGGAGGCCTGGCTGGATCGGGTGCGGAGGCAGTTGAAGGCCTGGGCTGACGACCCGGACCAGTTGCGGCCGCTGCGAGCGGAGGCGTTCCCGGACTTCGTCAAGGGGACGCCGGCGGCCGTGTGGTTCGCGCACCAGGTAGCGCCGCAGCTGGCCGGATGGATTCCGGTCCTGCACGGTGAGTACGCCGACATTTCCGCCCACCTGACCCGGGACTTCTACCGGCCGTCCGCCCGGTTCAGCGGCGGCGGCCACGTCGTCTGGGCAGGGACCACCGAGTGGCACCTGCAAGCGATCGCCGGCGCCCGGGGGTTCCGGGAGCACGGCCGCCGCCAGGCACTGCAGCTGTCGCGTAACGTCGTCAGCCTCTTCACCGACGCCCCACCGATGGCAGCCCGCGCCCGGGCGCTGACGGCCGCGTTCGACCGCGTGCTTGCCGACCGCCAGGCCATCCACCTGCACACCGCCGGCGAGTACGACGAGATCGCCAGCTTCTGGCGAAACGACGCGCTCAAGGACAGCGAGCGCGCCGTACTCCCCGAGCTCGGCGGTACGACCGCCGCCCTGCGCTACTCGGTCAACAGCCTCCGCGACTCGCATGCCCGCCTGCTGATGACGGTCCCCGACGAGTACGCCGGTGACTTCGCCCAACTGATGGCCGAGCTGATCCTGGCCACCGGTCTGCGTGGCATCCCCCAGTCCGTGGCCAAGATTCTCGGCAGCGCCAACGTCGACCTGGAGAAGGCACTCTCGGACCTCCACACCAGGTTCGACCTGCACGTCTGGCTTGGTCACACCACCCAATGGCTCGCCCGTGCCGTGCGCCACGGGCAGCCGGTCCTCGCCCGTGCCTGGGCTGCCGCTGCCACCCGCGTCTCGGTTCACCTGTCCGGCGTACTCACCAAATCGCCGTGGCCGGAGCCCGAGATCCCGGATCTGACCGCCCTGTTCCGCCTGCTCGACCGTGAGCGCTGGAGCGCGCTGGAGGCCGAGGCTGCGACCGCTAGCCAGCAGACCTCGTTGAGCGCAGCCTGGGACACCGTGCGGGACGACGCGGAGCACCGGACCGACGAGGCGACACGCGAAGGCCAGGGCGGCAACCTCGACGAGCCGTTGCCGAAGCCGGTCGACTTCAGCGAGGACCCGCTCGCCGAGCTGGACTCGCTCATCGGCCTGGAGTCGGTCAAGGACTCGGTCCGCCGGATGGTGGCCGAGGTCAAGACCAACCTGCGCCGCAAGGAGCTCGGCCTGCCGAGCCACGAACGCGCCCGTCACATGGTGTTCGTCGGCAAACCCGGCACGGCGAAGACGACGATCGCCCGGCTGCTCAGCCGGATCTACAAGCAGCTCGGCGTCCTCGAGAAGGGCCATGTGGTCGAGGTCGACCGCTCCGACCTGGTCGGCTCCAGCGTCGGTACGACGGCACCGATGACGGCGGCCAAGTTCCGCGAGGCGCTCGGCGGCGTGCTGTTCGTCGACGAGGCCTACACCCTGGTGCCGGAGAACACCCCGGGCGACTACGGCCTGGAGGCCGTAGCGACGATCCTGAAGCTGATGGAGGACCACCGCAACGACTGCATCGTGATCGTCGCCGGGTACCACCGCGAGATGCAGCGGTTCATGGAGTCCAACACCGGTCTGGCCTCCCGGTTCCCGAAGCTGCTGTCGTTCAGCGAGTACGACACCGACCAACTGGTCGCGATCTTCGAGCTGCAGGCCCGGCAGAAGGGCATGATCTACGGCGACGACGTACTCGACAAGGTCCGTGGCGTCATCCCGCCCGCGCCTCGCGGGCACAACTTCGGCAACGGTCGCTTCATCCGGAACGTGCTCGAGGAGGCGATCTCCAACCAGGCCACCCGCCTGTCCGAGCGCAACCCCGACAGCCTGACCGAGCGTGACCTGCGCGAACTCCTGCCGATCGACGTGAAGCCGCCGACGTCCATGCGCGCCGCGGACTACCTGCTGCAGAAGCCGGGGACCTAGATCGGCGTGGCGAGGGCCACCGGGTTGCCCTCGGGGTCGGCCAGGTAGGCCTGGCGCTCGCCCCAGGGCATGTTGGCCGGCTCCTGCAGGACCGGGTGGCCGGCCGTGCGGAAGCGTTCCACCTCGGCCTCGACGTCGTCGACGTACACGAACAGCTCGAAGCGCGGGGCGCTGCCGACCGTGATGCCGAGCTGGGCCTCCGGCCAGTTGGCGTCGGAGAGGCCGAGCGACGACTCGCCGCGTTCCAGGCCCACGTAGTGCGGGTCGCCGTCCAGCGGGAACTGGTACGTCGGTTCGTAGCCGAGCATCGTGTAGAACTCCACCGACCGGCGCACGTTGGCGACGTACAGGACGGGGAACGCCTTGCGCGTCATCGCCGGCTCAGGCGAGGTTGGCGACCAGCTCGCCGAGCTCGGTCCGCTTGCCGGTGTAGAACGGCACTTCCTCGCGTACGTGCCGCCGGGCCGTCGACGCGCGGAGATCGCGCATCAGGTCGACCATCCGGTGCAGCTCGTCCGCCTCGAAGGCCAGGATCCACTCGTAGTCGCCGAGCGCGAACGACGCCACGGTGTTCGCCCGCACGTCCGGGTAGGTACGCGCCATCTTGCCGTGCTCGGCCAGCATGAACCGGCGCTCCTCGTCCGGCAGCAGGTACCACTCGTAGGACCGGACGAACGGGTACACACAGATGTACGCCCGCGGCTCCTCCTCGGCCAGGAACGCCGGGATGTGGCTCTTGTTGAACTCGGCCGGCCGGTGCAGCGCGAACTGCGACCAGATCGGCGCCAGGTGCCGTCCGAGCCTCGACCGGCGCAGCGCGTGGTACGCCTTCTGCAACGCGTCCGACGTCGGCGCGTGCCACCAGATCATGAAGTCGGCGTCGGCCCGGAACCCCTCGACGTCGTAGAACCCGCGGATCACCACGTCATCGGCCGCGAGCTTCCCGACCAGGTCGGACAGCTCGGCGGTCAGCTCGTCCCGGTCCGCATCACCCAGCGGGGTCTCCACCTTGAAGACCGACCACAGGGTGTACCGGATCACGGTGTTCAGCTCACGCGCCTTGGGCTTCGCGTTCTCAGTCACGCTCTCATTGTCTCCAACGACTCCAGGTGCGCCTGCACCCGGGTGGCCGCCTTGCCGCCCAGGGCCACACACGCGGCGATTCCGACCCCGCGGTACGCCGCTCCGCACACCGCCAGCCCCGGCACGTCCGCGACCGCGGCCTCCACCCGGTCGACCCGGTCCAGATGCCC
>Ga0136846_1240268_pt1 | contig 18657 bp, 15 predicted proteins | sample HopSoiMetagenom2_FD_96841 | JGI IMG/M metagenome (GOLD analysis project Ga0136846, IMG submission 96841) | Grasslands soil microbial communities from Hopland, California, USA - 2 Assembly 2016 (version 4) | ecosystem: Environmental > Terrestrial > Soil > Grasslands | place: USA: Hopland...
AACAGCGCCGAGCCGATTGCCCAGGAGAGAACCAGGCGAGATTTGCTATGCATCCGGTACCGTCCGGCGCGGAGCATGCGAAGGCGTTGCCACCGCGTTCTGATGGGCTCGCTATTTTCTCAACACCATCCAATAGATGAGTCAGGCAAGGTCCCCGTCAGCTGTATTCTCGCCCTCGCCCGTCGGTGATCGAGACCGCGACATCCAAGTTCGTTACGAAGGTCAAGGCTGTGGCGCTCGACATCCAGCTCACCCGCCAGAAGGCGCAGGTGTTCCGATTTCGCGGGGCCGCGGAACCTCGGCTACGATCCGGTCATGCCGTTCAGCCGCATCGCGGAGAACCGGATCAGGGAAGCGTTAGAGGAGGGCCGGTTCGACGACCTGCCGGGCGCCGGCCGGCGGCTGGATCTCGAGGAGTACTTCAGCACGCCGGAAGATTTGCGGATGGCGTATTCGATTTTGAAGAGCGCCAATTGCGCTCCGCCGGAAGTCGAGCTGGCGAACGACATCGCGCGGTTGGATCGTGAGCTCGCCCGGAGCCACGACCCCACAGCACGGAAAGCACTTCAGCGCGCGCGCACGGACCGCCAGACGCAGCTGGCGGTGCTGCTCGAGCAGCGTGCTCGCCGCCGGTCATAATCGAATTGTCGCCCCGTGATCGCACGGGCTCGTCGCTATCGGCGCGCGATTGATTATCGAAATTGTTTGTCGTCGGCCGACGGTCCATAGACCGACGGCACCTGCGCGCCGAGCAGCCGCAGATACACCGTCATCTGGCCGCGGTGATGCGCCCAGTGATTCAGGGTGTCCTGGATCATCACCCAGCGCGGCGTCTCCTGAACGACTTGCCCGCGCGCGAGCAGCTTCCACGGCGTCATCAGAAACTCGTCGCTCGTCCCCTGCAGCGCCGCTCGGGCTTCGCCGGCGCTCTTGTCCAGCGCCTTGACGAGCGCTTCGCTTGTTTCGAGCTTCTGCTGCGGCATCGCCGAGCCGCTGGCCGGCGCCACGTCCAGCTCGTTCATCGTGATCCCCATCGCCATCCACGACGGCATCGTGGCCACGAGCTGGGCCAGGTAGCCGAACGCCATCGACCTCTCGTGTGGGTTCCACTCGTACTTCCCGGACGGGACTTCCCCGAGCGTGCGCCGCGATCGCGGCGTTTCGCGGTCCAGCTCCGCCAGCAGCACGTCTGTCAGTTTCATGGGCCCTCCTTGCGCGGGGCGCTTGCGAGGTGCTTCGGAATCTTTCCGTCACGCATCGCCGCCTGCCACGCAAACGTCGCCATCACAATCGCCGACTGCTTCAGGTCGTCCTCGGCCACGCGTTCGGGATAATCCGCGTTGGTATGCCGCGTGCGCTCGTCGTACGCGCGGAAGTCCTTGATGACGTTGAAGCCGGGCAGTCCGGCCTCGTTGAAGGGCACGTGATCCGTCGATCCGATGCTCTCGATGATATTCCGCGTCGTGCCGAGATCCTTCAGCGGCGCCAGCCAGCGATCGAAGATCACCTTCGCGTCCTTGTTGCCTTCCATGTAGAAGCCGAGCGTCCGGCCGCTGCCGGGATCGTCGTTGAGATAGACGGCCAGCTGTTCCCGCGCTGCCGGCGTGTTGAAGTGCTGCGCGACGTAGGCGCGGGCGCCCAGCAGCCCCTGCTCTTCGCCGCTCCAGAGCGCCGCGCGGATCGTGCGCCGCGGGCCGGCGGCAAGCGCGCGGAGGATGCGCATCGCCTCCATGACGGCGACAGCGCCGTCGGCATTGTCGGTCGCGCCGGTTCCCGTGTGCCATGAGTCGAGGTGGGCGCCGACGAGCACGATCTGATCGCGAAGCAAGGGATCCGTTCCCGGGATCTCGCCGATGACGTTATAGCTGTTCCGGTCATCCTCGAAATATCGCGCCCGCAGATCCACCCGCAGCGACACCGGTTTGCCCGCCGCGGCCAGGCGGGCGATGACGTTGTACTGCTCGCCGGCGACGACGATCGACGGGACCGAATCGGGGGCGGTGGCGCGATTGCCGGTGACGCCGACCGTGCCGTCGCGGTAGGCGCTCGGCCGCAGCGCCACGGCCGCGCCCAGGCGCTTCAGCAGGGGCATCAGCTCGGCGGCCGGCGTCGTGCTGCGCGCCTGTGGCAGCGGCGGGTTGCCCGTGGGCACCGGACGATCGTCGAGTCCGGGCTGGGGCCGGTCGTGCGCGACGAACTCGGCCTGCGGCAGGTGCGTCAGCACGATGGCGCCGCGAAGCTGCGCCGCCATCGCCTCGACCTGCGGCGCCGACCTGTCGCCGATGTACACCGCACGTCCGCTCAGCACGCCGGCGGTCGGCGGCGACCACGCGTCCGCGTACGCGACGAGCGGAGCGTACCTGGGTTCGACCATGGCCACCGACAGCTGCTCGAGCTGCCAGCCCCGGCCGAAGTCGTAGGGCTCGAGATGGGCGCCCGCGAGGCCCCATTCGGTGAACCGATCGAGCGCCCATTGCGCGGCTCGCGCGTGGGCGGGCGAGCCGGTCAGCCGCGGGCCGATGTCGTCCGTCAGCGTGCGGAACATTACCAGTGCCTGGGAGCGCTGCTGGCCCTCGGCTCTGATTCGTGCCGTCATGTCTCCAGCCGGCGCAGAAATCAGCACGACACCGGACAGCAGGGCCGTCACCGCGACGAGGAGTGCTCCGTGAGTCTTCATGACCGCTGACCGCTGACGAGTGGGTCTATTTCCGCGCTGCGCCGCGTGTGGCCGTCGTCCGGGCGTAAACATAAACCGGATCCCGCACATAGAGCTTCGTCAGGCGTGAACGAGCCGCGTCCGCGCCGGTTTTATCGCCCGCCTTGCGGCTGACTTCCAGTGCCTGCCAATGACACGTGAAGTCCTGATCGATGCACATCTCGAAGTGCATTCGCGCGGCCTTCATGTCCTTCTTCGCGACGGCGAGCATCCCCTGTGCGAAATGGACCGCGTTCGCTGAAACCGGATCGTCGGGGCGCGACTCCGCCTGTGTCTGGAGCGCAGCAACGGTCTTTTCCGCGCCGGCCGCGTCGCCCGCGCGGCCCTGGGCCGCCGCGGTGACCGAGAGCGCAAGGTTCCGGACGTTCACCGCCGCGCCCGGCGGAAGTTTTCCGCCGTCAGCCGCCTCCAGGGCCTTTGCCGCTTCGGTGATGGCATCGCGATAACGTCCGCTCTCGACGAGGACGCCCGCCCGATCAACGAAGGCGTTTGCCGCCGTGATCGGCGCATCGGAAGACTTGGCCAGGGCCTCGAGCTCCGTGAGGCCTTTGGCCGTCTGGCCTTCCGCGAGCCGCCCGTACGCGGCAAGACGCGCGGCGCTCATGCGCTCGGGGAGACGCGTGGCCGCTTCGGAGGCTTTGGCCACCGCGGCCTGCCCGCCTGCCCAGTCGCTCCTGAAGAATTTCGTATAAGCGACCCCTTCCCACGCCCCGCCGAATTGCGGGGACAGGCTGACTGCCTTTTGAAATGCCGCTTCCGCATCGGCGAATTGCCCGTTGGCCATGAGCGCTTCCCCGAGTGAATCCTGTGGATTGGGTTCGGTCGGCGCCAGGCTCGCGTATTTCTGCAGCGCGTCGACAGCGGGACCTGCTTCCCCCTGGAAAAGGTGCGCATAGCCGATCATGTTGTAGGCGGGACCGGCATTCGGGTTGAGGGCGGTGGCCTTGGCCAGCGCCTCGAGCGCTTCTTTGTATTTCCCAAGGGTAAACAGCTGCGCGCCGCGGCCCATGTGCGTGCGCCAGTCGCCGGGCACGGCTTCAGTGAGCTGCTTCCACAGTTCGGTGCTTTTCGTGAAGTCGCTCTTCCGGCCGGACAGCAGCGCGTCAATCAACAGTTGTTCGGGCTTCGATGCCGCAGCAGCCTTGGCGCTCGCCTGCTCCAGGTCCTTCACGCCATCTGCGCCCGGGACCGCGATCCCGTGGTACGCGAGTGCCTGCGCGAAATCGGGATCGAGCTTGACGGCCTGATCCAGTTCAGCGGCGGCTTCGGCTGGACGTTGGTTGTCCACCAAATCGCGTCCCTTCTTGAAGTGATCGATCGCCTCGGGCGACTTCGACGTGATCGGAATCTCCGAGGGTGGCTTCGCCGGCTCTGGAGCCGGCGCGGTGGAACACGAAACGAACGACAGGATCACGCCGAGCAGGATGAGCAATCGCTTCATTTCGACCCCCGGCAATCTGAGAAGCGCCACTATACCCGCAAACCGCGACGCTCAGCTCGCGGGCGCATAGCGCGCCGCCAGAACGGCGATGTCATCCGATTGCTTCGCGCCGGCAGCGAATGCGCGAACGTCTTTCATCACCCGCGCGACAATGTCGGCGGCGGAGGCGCCTCCGCACGACGACAGCACGTTCAACAGCCGCTCTTCGCCGTAGAAATCCTCGGCGGCGTTGGTCGCCTCGGTCACGCCATCGGAGAACAGCACGAACGTATCGCCCGGCTCGAGCGTGAGCGTCACGGACTCTATGGGATTGGACGCCATCAGCCCGGCCGGCCGGCCCGACGAAGGACACGCGAGCCGCGGCGGGCGGCTGCGCGAGAGGGTCGCCAGCTGGTGGTGCCCGGCGCCCGCGCACGTCACGCGTCCGTGCTCGAGGTCGAACACCAGGCACTGGATCGTGACGAACATGAGGTGCGGGTTCCGTTCGGCGAGCTCGTCGTTCAGGCGACGCAGGATCTCGGCAGGGTCGGCGATGTGCCGGGCGAGCGTCCGCAGGACGGTGACGGTGATGGCCATGAAGAGCGCGGCCGCGATTCCTTTTCCCGACACGTCTCCCAGCGCGACGATCAGCCGGTCGTCGGACGCGCGGAGGACTTCATAGAGATCGCCGCCGACCCTCTGTGCCGGTTCGATGATCGCGTGCACATCCAGGGCGCTGTGGGTGGTGGCCGCCTTGAGATCGAAGGGCAGAATGCCCATCTGAATCTCGCGCGCAATGGCCAGGTCGCGGTCCATCGCTTCGCGAACGGCGTCGGCATACGCCTTCGCCTTCAGAAGCGATCGGACGCGCGCCTTGACCTCGAGGATCTCGAACGGTTTGGTCAGGTAGTCGTTCCCGCCGACCTCGAAGCCGCGAGCCTTGTCCTTGACGTCCTCGAGGGAGCTCAGAAACATGATCGGCAGCTCACGCGTCGACGGCTGCGCGCGGAGCTGGCGGCAGACCTCGTACCCGTCGATGCCCGGCATCACGATATCGAGGAGCACGAGATCCGGCGCGCTCTTCTCGACGCTGCGGAGGGCCGCCGTGCCGTCGAGCGCCACGCTCAGCTTGTACTCGTCGCGCAGCGCCTCGACCAGGATATCGATATTCGTCTTCGCGTCGTCGACGATGAGAATACGGCTCTCGGACAGATCCTTCACGTGTGGCTCCCGGCAGAGGTTTCGAGGGCGCGCGCCAGTCGCGCGTGGGCATCGGCGAAGGCATAGCCCTGGACGAGGGTTTCGAATTCCGACCAGCCGGCCGCATCGAACAGCGGGCTGAGCGCACCGCCATTGGCGTCGACGAATTCGCCCGCCGCGGGATCCGAGTCGGACAACAGCGCGGAGAGCCGTTCCGCGGCCTCGCGAGACCGGGCCGGAGCCGGTGGTGCCGCGGATTGACCTGACGTTGAGACCGCGATCTCGTGCGCTCCGACGGCCGTGCGGATGCCCGCCGCGAGCGGTTCGAGCACAGCCTGGAGATGTTGCCTGGCTCGCTCGATCTCGTCGGCAGTCGAGCGGTCACGCACGACCCGCTCCAGTGCGGCCGCCGCGGACTGCACGCCGCCGGCGCCGATATTGCCGGCGACGCCTTTGAGCGTGTGGGCCAGTCGCTCCGCAAGCGAGAAATCCCCCTTCGCCAGCGCCCCGGCGACGTGACCGGGGGCGGGGCCCTGTTGCTCGGCAAACTGCCGGAGGATCTTCTCGTAGAGTTTCCGGTTTCCTCCGACTCGAGACAAGCCATCGTCCGTGTCGAGGCCCGCAATCGACGGGAGGGCCTCCGGCGGCGCCACGCTGGAGGCCTGCCCGGGCGCGGCCGCGCCCGCAGCGGGCTTATAGAATCGCGCGACCGCCTCGAAGAGCGCAGCCGGATCGATCGGCTTGGCAACGTGATCGTTCATGCCTGCGGCGAGACACCGCTGACGTTCTTCCATCGTGGCGTGCGCCGTCATCGCGATGATGGGAAGCGCCGCCAGGCGCGGCTCGGACCGCAGCTTCGACGTGGCCTGGTAGCCGTCCATTTCCGGCATCTGCAGATCCATCAGCACGACGTCGAAGGGCGACGGCCCCGGACCGGACAGCATCTCAACCGCTTCGCGGCCGTTCGCGGCGACAGTGACGGCCGCGCCGGCTCCCTCCAGGAGTTCGACGGCGATCTGCTGATTGATCTCGTTATCCTCGGTGACGAGGATCCGCGCGCCGTGCAGGCGGGAGGCGTGCACGGTGTCGGCTTCGCCGCGGAGATCCTCACCGCTCTGAGCGAACACGGTCACGAGCGTATCGACGATCATGGACTTCGTCACCGGTTTGAGCAGGAAGCCGTCGAGTTGCAGCCGTTCGGCTTCCTCCCGCACTTCCTCGCGCCCGAACGCCGTGACCAGCACGATCGCGGGTCGGTGCGTCAACGTCTCGTCGCTCTTGATGTGACGGCTGGCCTGGAGGCCGTCCATGCCGGGCATCCGCCAGTCCATGAAGACGATGTCATAGGGGTCGGTGGCGTCGCGCTGCCGGACGGCCTCGATTGCTTCCTTGCCGGAGCCGACAGCATCGACACGGCTCGCGACCGCGCTCAGCGGCTCCTGCAGGATCTCGCGTGCGGCGGCGTTGTCGTCCACCACGAGAACGCGAAGCCGGCCAAGCTTCTCTGGAACAATCCGGCCTGCACCGGCCCCCGAGCCCACGCCCAGCCACGCGGTGAAGTAGAACGTCGTGCCCGCGCCGGGCTCGCTTTCAAGCCAGATGCGGCCGCCCATCAGATCGACCAGGCGCCGGCAGATCGTCAAGCCGAGACCCGTGCCCCCGTGCTTTCGGGTCGTCGACATGTCGGCCTGCGTGAAGGGCTGAAACAGCTTCGCCGACTGCTCGGGCGTCATGCCGATCCCCGTATCGCGCACGGAGCACTTCAGCTGAACCTTCTCGCCCGTCCGCTCCATCAGGTCGATGTTGAGCCGGATCTCGCCGCGTTCGGTGAACTTCACCGCGTTGTTGATCAGGTTGGTCAGGATCTGGCCGAGGCGCAGCGGATCGCCGAGCAGGTGTTCCGGGATCGCCGGCGCGACGTGCGCGAGGAGCTCGAGGCCTTTCTCGTGGGCTTTCTGCGCCGTCAGCGTCGTGACGGATCCGATCACGTCGTCGAGCCTGAACTCCACACTCTCGATATCGAGGCGGCCGGCCTCGATCTTGGAGAAGTCGAGAATGTCGTTGATCACGGCGAGCAGCGACGTGCCCGCGTTGTGGACCTTGCTCACGTAGTCGCGCTGCTTGGGGGAGAGCGGCGTCTTGAGCGCCAGATGCGACAGGCCGATGATGGCGTTCATGGGCGTGCGAATTTCGTGGCTCATGTTCGCGAGGAACATCGACTTCATCTCGGTGGCTTCCTCGGCCTTGCGCTTCGCGCTGACCAGCTCCGCCGCCTGCATCTCGAGCTGGCGGGCCTGCTCCTGTGTTTGTCCCAGCAGCTGTTCGGTCCGCAGGTTGCGCTGCAGCACCTCCAGGCTCATGCCGACCATGGGCAACAGCTCGTCGAGCAGCGCCTGCTCGCGAGAAGTCGGCTGCCGGAAAGACGCGACCTCGAGCACGCCGACGAGCGCATCACCGGATGTGGCGGGCATGGCCGTCGTCTGCACGGGCGCCGCCTCGCCGAGGCCGGAGGCAATACGGAGGTAGCCGGGGGGAAGATTCGCAAGCGTCAGCGTTCGGCGCTCCTGCGCGCATTGTCCGACCAGACCCGCGCCGAGCTGGATGATGGCCGCGCCGTCCTTGATGCCGGCCAAGCCGTACGTCGCGACCCGCCGGAGTTCGGAGTGGCTGTCATCGAGTACGTAGAATCCGGCGACGCCGCCGCCGAGCAGCGGCACGAGATGCGACAGCAGCTGCTCGCCGAATTTGTCGAGGGACCCCGCGCCCTGCAGGGCGCCCGTGACACGCGACACGTTCGCCTTGACCCAGCGCTGCTCGTCCATTGCGGCAGCACCGCGCTTGAGCACGTCGACGGACCGCGCCAGCCCGCCGGTCTCGTCGGTGGCGTCCGTGAACGGCACGGCCTTGTCGTATTCACCCGCGGCGATTCGTGTGACCGAGGCGTCGAGGGCGCGGATCGGCGTGACGATCCGGCGAATGGTCACAAATGCGAGCAGGCCGGCGAGCAGGATGGCGGCCGCGTTCGCGAACAGGCTTCGCGATCGCGATGCGGTGATGGATTCGACGGCGGTACGGCTGGTGGAGGTGGCGAGCTCCTCGTTGACGCGAATCCATTCGGCGGCGGCAGCGTTCAGCCGCTCGCCCATGTCCAGTGTCTCCGCGTCCCGCAGCAGTGTGCCGGCGTCATCCGACCGCCCTGCGCCTGAGAGCGCCATAACGTCGTTCGCGCGGTTCAGCCACACCCGGTACTGGGTCCGATAATCGTTCAGCAGGCGGTGATCCCGATCGCCCGAGATCAGCCTGCGCTCGTAATCGTCCAGCAGGCGGCCAAACACCGCTTCGTCGCGCTCGAACGCCTCCCGTATCCTGGCGCGCTCGACGTCGCTCGTGGCGAGTACATGATTCCGGAGTTGAACGCGAAGCTCCGCGTACGCGCGAGAAATGTTGCCGAGCGTCGCCAGGCTGGGGATCTGCAGGTCCGCGACGAACCGGCTTTGGGTCTCGATCGTCGTCAGCTGCAGGCGCGTGAAGACGGCGAGGGCCAGCAGCGCCAGGATGGGCACCGCCAGCAGCACGATGAGGCGTTTCGCAATCGTCATACGGCTCATTCACACGGGGGACGTGAACACAGTGTGCCAAGCGCTGCCGTAGGTCAAGGGATGCATGCGCACGCCCGGCGCGGCGATTGACCGCCGAGCGGTAAGCTGCTCATTCTAAGGCGGCACCCGACCGTGCGGCAGCAGCGCCTTCGTTGAGCCGTCGATGAAATGCGGGGCGCTCGCGCTACGCGGAAATGTCGTCCGGACGTGTGGGTGGGCGCCGCGCCGTGGGTTGCTCTGCCCACACGTGCCGGCACGCCTGGCACTCGAAAAAATTCTGGTGTGCGAGGTGGCTCACCGGCGACAGGAATCGTCCCGCCAGCTTCAAGCACTTCGGGCAGCGCACAGGTTCTGAGGAGGGATCGGACTGCTCAACCATGATTCCCTGAGAGCAGAAATACTAAATGAACTGCTCATGAAGATTCAAGAAAGTGGACGGTGTGTAAGACGTCGTGCCTACTTGCAGCGGTTCGCCGCGGCCTTGCGGTCGCGCCACTTGCGATGGCAACCTGCGCACGACGCGCTCAGGGTCTCCGACAGATCGATGAGCTTCTCCTGATCCCTGGCCTGGGCCGCCTTGTATGCCTTCAGGCCAGTGTCACGAACCTGTTGCACGAAGATCGGCCAGGCCGGGTCGCTCATCGGGACGGGGGCGCCGTTCGAGCAGACGCGCCCCGGGACCATCAGCAGATTGGCGGATTCTGCGAGTGCCAGCGCGGCGTTCTCGATCGCCTGCCACCCACCGAACGTGCTCGTCAGGGGGTCCGTCGCCATCGAAGGGTCACGCCCGGGAATCGGTTTCACGTCGCCAGGATTCTCCTCCTGCGCGAAGAACACGACGTTGGCGGCGGGATACAGGACGCCGCGCATCAGCTGGTTCAGGTTCGCGTGAACCTCCTGAGCTGTATTCGCGGGGGGCGCCTGCGCCGTCAGCGACGGCCCGCAGATCGCCAGCGTGAGAGAGAGAGTCAGCAGTGTCCGGTGCATGCCGTAGGTTAGGCGACACGCCCGGCGGGCGCAACGGATCTCGACCGCGAGTAGGATTCGTTTCCAAGCGCCCGGCATCGTGATTGCACGGCCGTTGCCGGATGCTCACGTCCGTTCAGTACGAGCTGCTCCGGCGCATCCGGCCCACCGATCCCCCTTATCTGGCGGCGAGCGCGTACGAGGGGCGAAGCAAGCTGGATGCGCTCTTCGGCCATGTGATCGGAGACATCTCCGGTCAGACCGTTGTGGACTTTGGCTGCGGCGACGGCCTAGAGGCCGTCGACCTGGCGCGGCGGGGCGCGAAGAAGGTCTACGGGATCGATACGAACGCGGCGTGCCTTGAGATGGCTCGCTGGCAGGCGAACCACGCCGGCGTGGCGCACGCGATCGAATTGTCCGGCGAGGCACCCGCCGGCCTGTCTGCCGACCTGGCGATCTCCGTCGACAGCTTCGAGCACTATTCGGATCCGGCGGCGATTCTCCGCCTGCTGTACGAGCTGCTTCGCCCAGGCGGCGTGTTGCTCGTGAGCTTCGGTCCTCCCTGGCGGCACCCCTATGGAGGGCATCTCTTCAGCGTCTATCCGTGGGCGCACCTGTTGTTTTCGGAGGCCGCGCTCGTGCGATGGCGCGACGGACGCCGCGACGATCGTCCCGGCAGCTTTGAAGAAGCGGGACTGAACCGCATGACGGTCAAGCGGTTCGAGCAGCTGGCACACGAGAGTTCGTTTGCCGTCGAAGTGCTCGACGCCGTCCCGATCCGCCGCGCCAGACGGCTTCACAATCGCCTGACCCGCGAGTTCTTCACCTCGACTGTCCGCGCCCGGCTCGCCAAACGCGCCCGCTGACTGCACATGTCCGGCGGCAATGAACGGCGGTGCCCGATAACGGCATATCAGTTCACGCTTTGGGCACAAAGCGACCACTCCTGAAAACATCCGGCGGCGATCGACGGGAGTTCCGTGATTTTGTGACGGCCGCACCTGTCCGCGCGGAACAGTTTTGGCACACGCCTCAACGGGGGAACCTCTGAGAATCCGTATCTGGCGCGCGGCAACACTGGTCGCATTGCTCCTCTCCCGGCAGATGGCGGCAGCGCCACGGCCGGCCGGAGAGGAGCAAGAGCCCCTTCTTGGGGCGGACGATTCGGCCGTCGCCGGAATCGCGCGCCGGCAGGACGACGCCGCCCAGACAGCAGCCAGCGCAACCGCCGCCGGGGACGTGACGTATCACGGCGGCATGATCCAACGCAGCCAGAAGGTGTTCACCATCTTCTGGAATCCGGGAGCTCCGTTTCCTGAGGGTTATCAAACCACGATCAATCAATTCGTTCGCGACCTGGATGGATCGTCTTACTACGCCATCGCCAGTCAGTACAGCGATCAGACAGGACTCATCAGCGGGAGGCTGACGTTCGGCGGCACGTGGCTCGATACCGCGAATCCGTTCCCGGACACGGCGCTCTCGTACGCGGATCTTGCCGACGAGGTCGATCGCGCGAAGACCGCGAACGGCTGGACGAGCGATTTCAACAGCTACTTCCAGGTGTACACGCCAGCCGGCATCGTCAGCCTCGTCAGCGGCGTGTGCGGTCTTCACTATTTCGCGAATCCCGCCGTCGGCCAGATTCTGTTTCCGCAGACGGGCTGTTTCCCCGGAGCGCCGTACCCGCACGATGCCATCATCGACGCGGCAATCAACACGTCCGCGCACGAGATCATGGAGACCGCCACCGACCCGCGGGGAGACGGGTGGTACCACCTCGACGCAACGGGTGAGATTTCCGACGTTTGCAATTTCGGATTCGGCATACGCGGTGCCGACGGTTCGAATGTGGTGCTTGGCGGACATCCGTACGTGGTTCAGCTGCAATACAGCAACATGACATCCGGCTGCGTTGCTTCGCTCGCCGCGGTGCGGCCGTCGGTGTTCACCGGAGCCGCAACGGCGGTCGGGTCGTTCCAGGCCACGCTGAACGGCACGGTCAACCCGAACGGGCTGACCACCACGGCGTTCCTCCAATATGGGCCGACCACGGCATACGGCGGGCAGACACCCGCGAAGACCATCGCGGCGAACGCCGGCATCACGCCCGTCAGCGGCGTGACCGCCGCGCTGGCGTGTTCGTCCCTCTACCACTTCCGGGCGGTGGCCACGAATAGCGGCGGCACCACCACCGCATCGGACAGCACCTTCACCACGACGGCCTGCGGATCGTCGTCCGGCACCACATGGATCTACCGGGATATCGGCACTGTCGGGACCGCGGGAAGTGCCTCGCTATCGGGGGGAGCCGACTTGACCGTGAACAGCGCGGGTGCCGACATCTGGGGAACCGCCGATTCGTTCGGATATGCGTATCAGCCGCTGACAGGCGACGGTGAAGTGTCGGCGAGTGTGGCCGCCGTCGAGAACACGCACCCGTTTGCCAAAGGCGGCATCATGCTGCGAACGACCACCGCGGCCAACTCGGCGTTCGTTCTCCTCGATATCCGCCCCGACGGCCAAATCGAGTTCATGACCCGCCCGCAGCCCGGCGGATCCGTGACGTTTATCGCGGGCGCCTCCACGTCCTTGCCACCGTCGCCGGGGCCGGCGCCGCGCCTGATATTGACACGCGCAGACGGCGTGATCGCCGCGTATCTGGGCGTCAGCAATGTCTGGAAAGCGATCGGGAGCGTACCGGATACGATGCCTCGCGGCATCCTCGCCGGCATGGCAGTGACGAGCCACGACCGCTCCACGCTGAACACGACCGTGTTCGCGGGACCGTTCGTTCGCAACTTCCTCCTCGGGCTGCCGCAAGGGTGGACCGACCGCGATGTCGGCGAAGTCGGCGTCGCGGGCAACTCGACGTATCAGAACGGCGTGTTCACGGTGCGCGGCGCCGGCGCCAACATCTGGGGGACGGCTGACTCCTACCATCTCGTGCAGTTCGCGCCGTTTCCGGACGGCAGCAGCATCGTCGCACGCGTCACGCACGTGGACAACACGAATGCGTACGCCAAAGCGGGCATCATTCTGGTCCTCGACGACGGGGCCGATGCCGCCAACGCCGACGTCGTTCTCGACGTGAGACCGACAGGCGACGTGGAATTCATGATGCGGCCCTCGGCCGGTGCGCCAACGCAATTCCTGGCCAGCGTTCGAATCACGACGCCGATCTGGCTCAAGCTGACGCTCATGGGACCTGCCGTCAACGGCTACACGTCGACGGACGGGCTGAATTGGTCCCTCGTCGGAAGCGCGCAGCCAGACTTTGGCCAGATGAACGTTCGTGGCGGCCGGCCCTTCGTCGGCCTCGCCGTGGCCAGCCGCGACACACTCCGGCTCAACACGTCGACCTTCGACAACGTGTCGGTCGTGGGAAGCGATCCGTCCGGCCTGCCGGCGTTCTGGAGCAGCCATGATGTGGGTGCCACCGGCCGGCCGGGATCGGCTTTCTTCGACGGCGGTATCTTCAGCGTGTCCGGCGCCGGCGCAAACATCTGGGGCACGGCGGACGCGTTTCAGTTCGTCAGCCAGTCACTTGCAGTGTCCGGCGTTCCCGGCGACGACTATCCAGTGACGCACTCACAGATCGTCGCCCGGGTCACCGCAGTGGCGCCGACCGACCCGTTCGCGAAAGCCGGCGTGATGATTCGCGATTCGAACGATCCCGGCTCGGTTGACGTCGTTCTCGACATCCGGCCGACGGGTGACGTGGAGTTCATGACTCGGTCCGCCACCGGCGGATCGACGAAGTATATCGGCGGCGTCAACGTCGGTCTTCCGGTCTGGCTCTCGCTGGCCCGCCAGGGCTATCGCGTGACCGGTTCCGTCTCTGCCGACGGCGTCCACTGGACGACGGTGGGTGCGGCGACGCCAGCGTTGTCGTCGCGCCAGACCGAGTTGGGCATCGTCGTGAACAGTCACGACACCCGCACGACGAACCGCTCGACGTTCGACAACGTGGAAGTTCGCCTTCCACAGTAATCTCATCCGCACGTCGATTACAGTTCGATCAGCACCAGGACATCGTCGGTCGGATCAGCAGCCTCGTCAGCCAGCGATAAACAGACCGTATTGAGGCGATAGTACAGCTCGGGTAGAAACGCCCGCGCCTCCACCAGCGGAAGCAGCGTGCGAGGTGCGACGGAAATCACCTGCACCGCGGCCGCATGGCGATCCATCCACGCAAGACAGGCGCGCTGCTGCGCGTGGTCGAGACGATCGACATCCCAGATCACGAGCGTGCCGGAAGTCAACGCGTTCAACGGTGTCGGAGCACGCCACTCGACGATGGGCGAAGCGAGATGGTCCTCGTAGCTCGCAAGGAAGGATTCCGCGACATCCTCGTCACCGATCAGGAGGGTATGCGGCTGTGCTGCGAGAAAGATCTGCCAGTCCGTCCCTTCGATGTCCACGGCGTGGGCAGGTGCAAATGCCTGACCAGTCCTTGATTGCGGTGGGATATCCGCTAGCCCGTTGATGTCGGGCCTTTCGATTCGCGGTCGAGTTCTTTCGCCAGCGCGGTGACGTCGGTTTCCGCGAGCCAGTTCGCCACGGTCCGGTCGCATGTCTTCGGGTCGAGGCCTGCCTGCTCGGCCAGTCGGCACACGACGCGGAGAATCGCGGTGAGTTCCTGTTCGGCGATGAGGTTGACCTGGAGGTCGAGGTGTGCGCGCCGATCTGCCAGCTTTGTCATCCGATCCTGCGCCATCAGGACGAATGACGTGAGAATGATCGCTTCGAGCGACACGATCATCGTCAGGAGGCTGAATGGGTAGGGGTCGAACGGCGTCGCCAGCAGACGGTTCGCGGCAATCCAACCCGCGAACCACATCGCATGCAGCACGACGAAGGCATGACTGCTCACACCCGCGCTGACGGCGTCTGTGAGGCGTTCGATGGCCGATCGACGATTCAACTCGCTGCGTTCGATTTCCAGCACAGTCCGCACGTTCCGGTGCGGTGCGGTGGAATCGGATCGCGTCTCGCCGGCGGCCGCCCGGCGCGCGTCGCTGCCGCTCATACGGTGTGTCCCGCGCGAGCCGACTGAAGCAGGATACCCGTCCGGCGCGGGCGCGGCCACACGGGCACCTGCTTCTCGCGGGCGTTATCGATGTCGCTCAGCCTGTCATGATGCGGCCCTGGCACTTCGTGGTGAGCCTCCGCGTACGCCGCTTACGTTCTTGCATTGGAACCGGACGTCGCTTGCCAACGGCGTGCAGCAAATCCGTCCAGCTCTGGTGTCCATACTTAGCCCTGCGTCGCGTACGGTTGCCGGTCAGCGGGCGTGGCTCCTGGCGTCGGAGGCCCCGACCGTGGCCTCGCCGGCAGAGGCGATGTCATCGGCGCCGGTCCGCTTCAGAATCTCTTTCGCTCGTGTGATGTCGTCGGACGTGTCGCAGTGAACGGACATCAGAACGCCGCCTTCTCTGAGCCGGCCCTCATACCGCTTGGCTTCGTACTCCGGGATGCCCATGCCGACGAGTGCGCCGATCAGGCCGCCCACGGTTCCGCCGACGCCGAGTCCCGCGAGCGCGCCCATAATCGGACCGGCCGCGATGAACGGCCCCACTCCTGGGATGGCCAATGTCCCGATGCCCGCCAGCAGCCCAAGTGTCCCGCCTATGGCACCGCCGGCCGCGACGCCCGTAGTGGTCCCTTCCGGGGCCTTGGTGTCCTTGTGGTGCGCGAAGTCCTTCGATCCCTGATTGTCGGCCATCAACACCGAGACGTCGGCGTTGGAGAAGCCCGAGGCGACGAGCTCGTCCACGGCGCGCTCGGCTCGCTGAACACTGGGGTATAGCCCGAACACGGAGGTCTTTTTGTCAGCCATGTAATCTCCTGCTTATTTCTTCTCCGGGGCGATGGTTATCTCATTCGTGACGCGCCCCGCGCCCGCCACTTGAACGGCCTTGGCCTCGATGGCCTTCTTCTCCTGCTCTGTGCGGACAGGTCCCTTCAGCGTGATTCGTCCATCCTGGGCGATGATCTTGACGTTGTGCGCGTACGTGGACAGCGCCTTGTCGTCCATGACGGATTGACGGATCTTCTGCGTCAGGTCCCGATCGGTCGCGTTCTCTTTCTGCTGGTCGGCGGTCGGCGCGTTTTTGCTGCGATCACGCTCGTTGACTTTGGTGTTGTCCGCCGGCGTCTGGGCGACGGCTGGGACGGTGCCGAGAACGGCGCCGGCGACGGCAATCGCACACACGAGGCGGCGACCACAAGGCTGGTACATACACTCTCTCCTTTGAAGCAACGTTCAGCTACCCCGCCGCGGACCACCCGCGCTCCGGGGCGCTGGTTCGTGCTGGTTGCAAGTTCGCGTCCGTCCGCGCGGCTCTGCGGGATCGGAACGGTTCCAGCTCCGCGCTAAGTGCGACCGCAATCGTTGGCTGAGCCGTGAACCGATTCGCGCACATGCATCAGCTCGGATCTCAGGTGAGCGGATCGATCACCGTGCGACACTGGATCCATGGCGGGATCATCGGGGCTCTTCGAGCCCGACGTCCCATCGGGTTTTTACTATCGCGACGACTTCCTGACGCGCGACGATGAGCTCGTTCTCGTCCACGCGATCGCCGAGGTCGCGTTTGCGCAATTCGAGATGCGCGGTGTCGTGGCGCGGCGGCGCGTCGCGTTCTTCGGCCAATCGTACGACCGGGCGGCCGCCGGGCCGATTCCCGCGTTCTTGTTGCCGCTGCGCGCCAGGCTGGGCGAGTGGGCGGGGGTCGATGCCGAGGCGTTTGCCATGGCCCTGATCAACGAGTACCGGCCAGGGACACCCATCGGCTGGCATCGCGACGCGCCCCAATACGACATCGTCGCGGGGATTTCTCTCCTCTCAGCCTGCCGGATGAAGTTCCGTCCCTACCGTTCTCCATCGGCGCCGCCGTCGGCCGCTCGTCGCTTCGCGACACATGAGATCGCGCTCTCTCGCCGCTCGGCATATCTGATGAAGCAGGACGCGCGCAGTGCGTACGAACATCACATTCCTGCGGTCTCGGCGCTGCGCTACTCGATCACGTTCCGAACGCTGCGGTGACTGGCCGCGGGTCACGTCGACGTTCGGAGAATGGATTCGACAGCCACGCGAGCAGCCGGTCGAGCGTCCAGCAGTTCACGATGCGCGCCACCGGAATACCGGCCAATCGCGCATGCGCGAGTGCGGTCTCCGCGTAGGCGAGTTGAGTGGTGGTATGTGCGTCGCTGTCGAGCGCGAAGATGCACCCCGCCGCCAGGGCGCGCGACGCGAGCGTGTTATCGACATCCTGCCGCGCTGGATCGCCGTCGATTTCAATTGCAACGCCTCGCCGGGCGGCCGCTTCGAACACGGTGTCCCACTCGGCCATCACGCCCGCGCGCGAACCGGTGATCCGGCCGCGCGGGTGGGCCAGGACGCGGACTGCCGGATGCGCGACCGCTGCCAGCATCCGGCCTGTCTGATCCTCTTCCTTTCGCAGTCGTGAATGCGGTGCGGCCAGCACCAGATCGAAGGTGCCCGCTTCTTCCTCCGTGAGGTCCAGCCGGCCGGCGGCATCGATGTTCGCTTCGATTCCCTGCAACAGCCGGAACTGATTGCCCAACCCGGCGTTGACTTCTGCGATGGCGCTCCGCTGCAATTCGGCGTCGGTCATCGACATCCCGCCCGCGATCTTCAGTCCGTAGGAATGATCGGTGACTGCCGCGTAGTGGTAGCCGCGCTGACGACAGGCATCGGCGATCTCCTGGAGCGTCGGCGAGCCATCGCTCCATTCGGAGTGCATTTGCAGGTCACCGTGGTACTGCTCAGGGCCGGGACCAGAAAGTGCGGGATCGGACAGAATGCGTCGGACTTCCGCACGGCTGAGGAAGTCGCGTCGAAGCCCGCGCCGCCTCTCGATGTCCGTGCGCCGCCCGCTCTGTTCGATGGCGCGTTCGACAGTCGGCGACTCACCCGTATCCAGAATCTCGCGGATGACTCGCGTCGAGCCCGGGCCGATGCCGGAGATCCGCGGCAGGGCGCCATCCGTTCCGACGAGATCGCTAAGCGGCAGCTCGAGCGCCAGGATCGACGCTGCGGCCCGCTTGTAACCGAACATCTTCTGTTGGGAGGATTGCGCGAACGCGAGGTCGCGCAGGTATCCGCCGACGACGGCATTGACGTCAGCATAGGTTCGGGATCTCTGCACCACCATCGCGCACCTTCGTGTCACACCGCGGAAACGGCGCTCTTTCGCCGGAGATCACCCCGCCTGCGGGAGTACGCGCGTGCGCCCTCTCGTGGGCGCATGGCCGGCGACACGCCGGCCGCGTCGGAATATCAGCCGCGCCGACTCTACGACGTTTCCCTTGAGTACGGTCTGAATCTGCTGCAATGCGTGCTCGTTTTCGGCCCGCGTATTCGAGACGATGCAATCGGCGGGAGTGAAAATCGTGAGGTCGCGCATATAGGCGTCGTTCGCGGTGAAGAGGACGCAGATATTGCCGGCGATGCCCGTCAGGATCACTCGGCGGATCCGAAGAGCCTCGAGCAGCGTGTCCAGCGTCGTGTCGAAGAAGCCCGAGTGCTTGGGTTTCAGGACGAAATAATCGCGCGCGGTCGGCCGCAGGCGCCGGGAGACGCGGCGCCCAGGCGAGGAGTGCGACGTGCAGTGCGCCACGGTCTTGCGGAAGTCGGAGCGCCACTGCCCGAAATTGTCGTTGATGTAGATCGACGGAATGCCGAGTTCGGTGGTCCGGCGCTTCAACGCGGCGAGGCGGCGGGCCAT
>Ga0136846_1240196_pt1 | contig 18651 bp, 21 predicted proteins | sample HopSoiMetagenom2_FD_96841 | JGI IMG/M metagenome (GOLD analysis project Ga0136846, IMG submission 96841) | Grasslands soil microbial communities from Hopland, California, USA - 2 Assembly 2016 (version 4) | ecosystem: Environmental > Terrestrial > Soil > Grasslands | place: USA: Hopland...
GCGAACCGATCGCCCGATGAGAAAGCCCGCAGGCGCCATTTCCCGCACGCGGGCCGGAGCAAGCGAATCTCCGCGCAAGTGGACCCCCCCAGCCCCCGACGTCAGCGCCACGTCGAGCCGGTCGTTCACCACGATGCGCGTCGGGGTCCCGCGGGCCGCGTCCACCATTTGCGCGGCAAGCGACCACAGCGACGCCGCATCGAGATCGGGTGCTCGCAGCTGAACCAGATCAATCCCCGCGCGGACCGCGTCGCGGCATTGATCGACCACCGATCGCCGGCGCCAATCCGTGACGAGGCAGAGGATCACGCCACGGGCCGGTCGGTGGCATCGCGCGACTCGCGCGACCCGAAGACCAGCGACAGATCCGCGAAACCCGCGACAAGATTGACACCACCGAGGCCGGTGATGCCTCCGCGCACGAAATGATTGGTCAGGAATGGCCGGAGGCTCGGCCACTCCAGGACGAAATAGTTATTGTCCCAGAACGGCGACCACGGAAGCACGATGAGCAGTAAACCGACTTCGAGAAAGAACGCGACGTAGACCAGGCGGCGGATCAGGTGCTCACCCCCGCGTCTTTACCTTCGCGAGGCGATCGACTCGCGCGCCAACGTCGCGAAATTCCGGGACGTGGGCCCGGAGCTCGATGCAGATCGCCAGGGCGCGTGCGATCTCCCCCACCGATTCGAGGGCGTCCGCAAGCTCGAACATCAGCATGTGTCCCTCCTCCTCGGACGGCGCCGGGACCCGGGAAGCCCGCTCGAACCACTCGATGGCCGCCGGCATCTGGCCGAGGCCGCGATGCGTTCTACCGAGCAGCGTGGCGGCCTGGAAGCGATGCCGCGGCGAGCGCGATGCCAGCTCGAACGCCTGGATGCTCTCGTCGATCTTTCCGGCCTGCCGCAGCGACATTCCGCGGCTCAGCTGCTCATCTCCGCTGTCGCCGCCCGCCTGCTTCGAGGTTTCGTCGCGCAGCCGTTCAAATACATCATCGAGATCGCTGTCGTCGAGAGCGGCCCCGCGCGCAGACGCGCGCGACTGAACGTCGACATCCCCAATCGCCATCTCGCCCAGCACGATGCTGAGATCCACCTCGACGCTCTCCTGCGCGGCATGCCCGCTGGGCGGAGACTGGTCGAGTCCGGTCAACATTGCGAGATCGAGCGGATCCTCTTCGAAGATCCCTCCGTCATCAGCGACGACCGCCGGGCGCAAATGCTGCTGCGGCGCGGCGTCGTCCAGCGGCGGGAACGCCGCCCGCGTGATGATGTCAGTGCTCATGAACGGGGATTGCCCGCTCAACCGGTCCGCGATCACGCCATCCGGATCCTGTTCGCCAAGCAGGACAAGCGACCGGCGGAAACGCTCGATGTTGGCGCGCTCCCATGGCTCCCGCGCCACCAGATCCTCGGCGATGAAACGAGCCTCGGGGCCCATCCCGGCCGCAATGTATGCATCGGTCAGCTGCGCCTGCGCCTCGTACATCGTCGCCTCGAGCCCGCCGTCCACGCAGATTTCCACCAGGCGCATCAGCGCCTTGATGTGGTTAGGAACGTGGATCAGAAACTCCTGCAGGGCGGCGGCAGCGGACGCCCAGTCCGTCTGCGTCATCGCCGTCTCAGCGGCGAGTGCTACGACCTCGAACGCCGTTTCCGGCGACTCGTCAGCGAGTTTCCAGCCGACCGCCGCCACATCGTCGCGACGGCCCGGATCCTGCTCGAGCAGGCGCCGCATGATGGCCATGCCCTCGTCGGCATGACCGTCGCGCAACCGGACCTCCGCCGCCATCAGCTGCAGCTTCGGATCCTGACCGGCCGTCTCGGCGGTCAGGAACTCGCTGGCGGCCGCCATGTTGCCGCTCGTGGCAAAGGTCCGCGCGAGATGTTCGCGCAGCTCGGCGTCGGCGGGGTCCAGACGTGCTGCCTCGCGCAGCATGCCCAGCGCCTCGTCCGTGCTGCCGACCTGGTCCAGCGCCGCGGCGAGCGACTTGAAGTGCCGGGGCGTGACGGCGCACTCGCGCGCGCGCGTCAAGTCGCCTGCTGCGAGATATACGTTCATCAGGAGTTCGCGAATTCCCTCGTCGTCGGGCGCGAGGAGCGCGGCCTGGCGCAATGGCTCAATCGCTTCGCGCTGCCGGTTATCCTCCGAGAGCTCGGCGGCCATCGCCTTGAAGTCGTCCACCGCGCCGGATATCTCGCCAATCTCCGCACGCGAGGCCGCCGCTGCCATCCGTGCCTTGTAATCCGCCGGATCCAGCGTGCCACAACGGATCATCGCCTGGGCAGCACCGCGTGTATCGCCGCGCGCCCGGCGGCGATCGGCGACGGTTTTGAAGTACATGCGTGCGTCGACCAGCAGGCCCTGGCTGGCGGCAATCTCGCCGGCCTGAAGGAGCGCGTGCTCGTGGTCGGGTTTCAGCTTGAGAATCTTCTTGTATAGGGCGCCGGCCTTCGACCGAAACCCGTCGTCGTTCAGAATCGACGCGATGCGGATGAACTGCTCGACGGCCTTGTCGACCTGCCCGGCCCGCACGTACAAGTCGCCAAGCGTGTTGGTCGAATTCAGATCGCGCGGCTGGTCGTCGACAATGCGGAGGTACTCTGCAATGGCGGGCTCGAGCTTGCCCTGGCGAAGCAGCTTCTCGGCGTTCCGGAGTGCGGCGACTCGGTCAAGAGGCACAGAGGGGCTTCATTCAATGGTATCAAACCGCGCCGAGGGCCGGAATGATCGCCGATGCACTTCCGAGTAGCCATACCGTGCAACGGCGTCCAGGTGATCGGCCGTCGCATACCCTTTGTGGCGATCGAAGCCGTACCGGGGATCCCGATCGTGCAGTTCACGCATCTGCCGGTCCCGCGTCACCTTGGCCAGAATCGACGCGGCGGCGATGGCCGTGCAGCGCCGATCGCCGTGCGCCACGCCGCGCTGCGCCATGGGCAAATCCGGCACCCGGAACGCGTCGACCAGGACGATGTCGGGGAGCGGCGCCAGCGCAAGAATGGCCCGCTGCATGGCGCGCAGCGACGCCTGGTGGATATTGATGCGATCGATTTCCAGCGGGTCGGCGCCCGCGACGGCCCAGGAAAGGGCGCAGCAGATGATCTCGTCGTAGAGCTGCTCGCGTTCGGCAGCGGGTACGAGCTTCGAATCGCAGACGCCGGCGACGTGCCGGTCGGGGTGCAGCACGACGGCAGCTGCAACCACCGGCCCCGCCAGGCATCCGCGGCCGACCTCGTCGACGCCGGCGACGTGCGCGAACCCGACGCGGCGCAGCGCGTTCTCGAGCGTCCGCGTGGCTGACACGCGCGCCATGTACGGCCTAGCTCGCGGGTTTGTCGACTTCCTTCATGCGCGCCGCCTTGCCCTTCAGGTCGCGCAGATAGTAAAGCTTCGCGCGACGGACCTTCGCCGAGCGCACGAGGTCAATCTTGTGAATCGTCGGCGAATGCAGCGGGAAGATGCGCTCCACGCCCTGGCCGAACGACACTTTGCGGACGGTGAAGGATGCGCGGGTCCCGCCGCTGTGCATGCCGATCACGACGCCTTCGAAGATCTGGATGCGCTCCTTGTCGCCCTCGCGCACCTTGACGTGCACCCGGACGGTGTCGCCGGACTTCATGGCCGGCCGCTCCGTCAGCTGCGATTCTTCGACGACTTCAATGGCTCCCATTGCATGCTCCTCATTCTCACCGGGCAGACGGGCCCGTTACGTTTTGCGTTCGTCAACCAGCTGCCGCAGAATTTCCCGTTCCTCATCGTCGAGCGCCGCATCGGCCAGCAGATCCGGCCTTCGTTCCAGCGTCCGCGTCAGCGACGCGCGTTTGCGCCACCGCCGAATCTCTGCGTGGTTGCCCGACAGCAGCGTGTCCGGCACCCGCAACGACTCTACCTCTGCCGGCCGGGTATAGTGCGGGAAATCGAGCAGCCCGCGGCTGAACGAATCCTCGGTCACCGACTGGTCGTCACCCACGACGCCCGGCACATGACGCGCCACGGCGTCCATGATGACCAGGGCGGGCAGCTCCCCGCCGCTCAGCACGTAGTCGCCGATCGACATCTCTTCCGAGACGCGCCCGCGGACGCGCTCGTCCACCCCTTCGTATCGGCCGCACAGCAGCACCACATGCGCCGTCCGGCTCAGCCGGACCGCTTCGGCCTGCGTGAAGCGCGTCCCCTGCGGCGACGTGAGTACCGTCGTCAGCGCGTCCGGCGCGACGCCGCGCCTCGCCGCGATGGCCTCCAGCGCCCGGAAGATCGGTTCGGGCTTCAACACCATCCCGGGCCCGCCGCCGTACGGCACATCGTCCACGACGCGGTGCCGGTCGTTCGTGAAATCGCGGAGGTCGTGGATGATTACATCCAGCGTTCCCCGCTCGATCGCCCGGCCCACCACACCGTCTGCCAGCGCGTGCCGGATCATCGCCGGAAAGATCGTGACGATGTCGAAAGTCACGCGTTCAGATCCAGCAATCCCGCCGGAGGATCGATCACGATCAGCCTGGCGCGCACGTCGATCGTCGTGCAGATATCGGTCGCCAGCGGGATCAGAATCTCGCCCGCACTTCCCGCGACAACCAGGCGGCTGGCGTCCGCCGAACCCTCAACCGCCTGCACGGTCCCGACCGGCGCGCCGCTCGCTGTTTCCACGCGGCATCCCACCAGGTCGTGATGGTAGAAGGTCCCGGCCGGCAACACCGCCAGCTGCCCGGCCGGAATCCGCAGCTCGAGACCGGCCAGCCCCTCGGCTGCCTCGATCGTGTCGATGCCGGCCAGGCCAAGCACCGGCCGTTCGGACTGGAAGCGAACCGTCGTCAACGTCAGCGGCGTGACTACCCCGCCGCGCATGGTGAACAGCTCAGCCCCGGGCCGGAACCGCTCGCCGGGAAAATCCGTGTCCAGGTTCACGATGACCTGGCCCCGGATGCCGTGCGCGCGCGCGATCCGGCCGACCATGGCCATGTCATCCCACGTCACATTGCATCAACCCTTATAAGGCGTATTGCGCACCTCGAGGGTGACCGTCTTGCCTTCCCGCTCGCCGGCCGATGCGGCGAGCGTCCGCAGCGCGGCCACGGTGCGGCCCTGGCGGCCCAGGATCTTGCCGGCGTCGTTCGGCGCGACGTACAGCTCGACGAGCGTCGTCTTGCCGTGCTGCGTCTCGACGACCCGCACGTCCGCCGGCCGCTCGGCCAGCGCCCGCGCCAGGACTTCCACGACCGCGCGCACCCCGGTGGTGCTCTCGGTGCTCACGCTTTCGGCGCCTCGACGGGCGCCGGCGCCACAGGGACCGGCGTCAGGTGGCGCGCGATCAGCGTCCGGACAGAATCCGACGGTTGTGCGCCCTTGCCGATCCAGTAATCCACGCGCTCCTTCTTCACATCCACGAGCGCGGGCTTCGTTCTGGGGTTGTAATGACCGAGGATTTCGACGAAGGAGCTGTCGCGCGCGGCGCGGGAATCAGCGACTACCACGCGGAAGAACGGACGCTTCTTGGATCCCGCCCGACGTAAACGAATCGCTAACATCTGTCACTCCTGTACTGGCATCCGGGGCTCGTTCCCGTGTACCTGTTTCGCTGCGCTTTGGCTTCGAGCTCCGCGTTCTCTAACCGCGGTTGCGCAGCATCTGCATGGCGCGCCGGCGTCCCACTTTCCCGCCGCCGCCCGTCAACCCGGCCATCCCGCCGAGCTGCTTCAACATCTTCTGCATCTGCACGAACTGCTTCAGCAGGCGATTCACTTCTTCGACCGACGTCCCGCTGCCCTTCGCAATACGCTTGCGGCGGCTGCCGTTGATGATGTGCTGCTTCCGCCGCTCATCGGGTGTCATCGAGCTGATGATTGCCTCGACGCGCGACATCTGCTTGTCGTCCGGCTTGTTCTCCGCCAGCGCCTTCATGTTGCCCATCCCGGGCAGCATCCCCATGATCTGCTCGAGCGGCCCCATCTTTCGGATCGTGCGCAGCTGATCGCGAAAGTCGTCGAGCGTGAAGTCGTTCGAGCGAATCTTTGCCTCGAGCCGCTCTGCGTCGCCCTGCTCGATCGCTGCCTCGGCCCGCTCGATGAGCGACAGCACGTCGCCCATGCCGAGCACCCGCGACACGACGCGCTCTGGATGAAACGGCTCGAAGTCCTCCAGACGCTCGCCGCTGCCCGCGAACGCGATCGGCACGCCGACCACTGAGACCACTGACAGCGCCGCGCCGCCGCGTGCGTCGCCGTCCAGCTTGCTCAGCACCACTCCCGTGACGCCGATACGGTGGTGGAATTCACCGGCGCTCTTGATCGCGTCCTGGCCGGTCATCGCGTCGGCAACGTACAGCCGATCGGTCGCGTCCGTCACGTCGCGAATGGACACGAGCTCGGTCATCAGCTCGTCGTCCACGTGCAGGCGCCCCGCCGAGTCGACGATGACGACGTCGAAACCAAGATTGCCGGCCTCGGTGATGGCGCCCTTCGCACGTGCGACAGGATCGAGCTCACCCGGAGGGTCGTACACCCGGACGGACGCCTTTGTCCCGACGACATTCAACTGCTGAATGGCTGCCGGCCGCTTCACGTCGGTCGATACCAGCAGCGGATGCCGTCCCTGGGCGACCAGCCACTTCCCGAGTTTGCCCGCGGTCGTTGTCTTGCCCGCACCCTGCAAACCGAGCAGCAGGATGACCCGCGGCCGCTTGCTGGTCGCCTGCAGGCCGCCTTCGGCATTGCCGAAAAGAGCGAGCATCTCGTCGCGGACGATCTTGATGACCTGCTGGGACGGCGACAGGCTCCGCAGCACATCCTGCCCCATCGCCCGATCGCGTACGCGGTCGACGAACGCCTTGACGACCTTGAAATTGACGTCCGCTTCGAGGAGCGCCAGACGGATCTCGCGCAGCACCGTCTCGATGTTCTCGGGCGTCAGCCGAGTTGCGCCGCGCAGCGTCTTGAAGACGTCCTGGAGGCGGGTGCTGAGGGAATCGAACATGGGCAATGTCGCGCTAAGATGCTCTAGCGCAAACCCTTATCGTAGCGGACGAGCCTGCAGGTGTCAATTGAGAAACCGGCCCCGAATGCCGGGACCGGGGACCATGCAGCTGTCGCGGCGGCCGAACCACGACAACCGGTGGCGCGCGACGACATCGTAGGCCCCGTCGCGGAGAAACCGCGGCACGATCATCAGTCCCCGGGCAAGGACCCACGGAAAGCCGAGCCGGCGTGCAATCCGCAGCGCGGCGGTCGAGCGGACATACACACGCCCATCCTCCACGAGAACGACGCTATCCGCCAGCGGGCCGGTATAACGTGCGGCCGACAAGATGCGGCCAGCCGCCTCTGAGCCCAGAGCGGCGAACTGAAAGTATCCGTCCGGATCCCTTGGTATGACGAACTGCACGAAGCCGTTGCAGAGATTGCAGACGCCGTCAAACAACACCACTGCGTGCGGTGCGCTGCGGCGCTCCATGGTGTTTTATACGGACGACAGTTTGTGGCCGAGCTTTTCTTTCTTCGTCTTCAGATACCGCCGCGTGGTGTCGGACGCAGGAATTTCGAGCGGCAACCACTCGCTGACCGACAGCCCGTAACCCTCGATGCCAACGAGCTTGCGGGGGTTGTTGCTCAACAGACGCATCGACCGCACGCCGAGATCACGCAAGATCTGGACACCGACACCGTAATCGCGCTGATCGGCCTTGAAACCGAGCCGCTCATTCGCCTCCACCGTGTCAAAGCCTTCGTCCTGGAGCTCGTACGCGCGAATCTTGTTGGCCAGGCCGATCCCGCGGCCTTCCTGATGCAGGTAGAGGAAGATTCCGCGGCCTTCCTGCTCGATGCGGGCCAGCGCCGCGTCGCGCTGCGCGCCGCAGTCGCACCGGATCGAGTGCAGCACGTCGCCCGTGAGGCACTGCGAGTGCACTCGCACCAGCACGTCCTTCCCGCTGCTGATGTCGCCTCGCACGAGCGCCACGTGCGTCTGCTTGTCGACGGCGTTCTCGAAACAGTGAATATGGAAGTCGCCGTAATCAGTCGGCAGCTTCGCCGAGCTGACCCGCTTGACGAGCGACTCGGTGCGGGTTCGGTACTTGATCAGATCCGCGATCGTCACCATCAGCAGCCCGTGCCGCTTCGCAAATTTCGACAGCTGCGGCACGCGCGCCATCGTGCCGTCCTCGTTCATGATTTCGCAGATGACGCCGGCGGGATACAGCCCCGCGATGCGCGCAAGGTCCACCGCGGCTTCGGTCTGACCGGCGCGCACCATCACCCCACCAGTGCGCGAGCGCAGCGGAAACATGTGGCCGGGCCTGGCCAGGTCCGACGGCCGCGTCGCCGGATCAATCGCCGCCCGCACGGTCGTCGCCCTGTCGCTGGCGGAAATGCCGGTACTGGTCGTGCCTTTCGCCTCGATCGACACGCAGAACGCCGTCTCGAACCGGGAGCTGTTCTGCGACACCATCAGCGGGATCTCGAGCTCGTCGAGACGTTCGGGCGTCATCGACAGGCAGACCAGGCCGCGGCCGTATCGCGCCATGAAGTTGATCGCCTCTGGCGTGATTTTCTCAGCCGCGATCGTCAGGTCTCCTTCGTTCTCGCGATCCGCATCGTCGACGACGATGACGAGGCGGCCGGCGCGGATGGCGTCGAGGGCGTCTTCGATGGGCGCGAACGGCCCCTGTGCACGCCTGGCGCCTTTGGCAATCTTCATGGAATGTTTCAACGCGTAACCTCTCTGGACCGAATGGCGGACAGGTCGAGCCCGGCCAGCTCCGCAGCGCGTACCACGTACTTGCCAACGAGATCGCACTCGAGGTTCACGCGGTCGCGAATGCGGGCGCGGGCAAGGTTGGTGTGCTGCATCGTGTACGGAATCACCTGAATGTCGAACCGGTCAGCTGCAAGCGTCGCAATCGTCAGGCTGATGCCGTCGATCGCAATCGAGCCCTTGTGGACGAGATACGCCGACAACTCGCGGGAAAACCCAACGGTCAGCCAGTGGAAATCAGCCGCCGCACGCAAATCCTCGATGACCCCGATAGAGTCCACGTGCCCCTGCACGAAGTGTCCCCCCAACCGGCCATCCGTGCGGAGTGGCCGCTCCAGATTGACCAGTGCGCCCTGCCCGAGCGACCCGAGCGTCGTCACGCGGATGGTTTCGGGGCCGATCTCCGCGTAAACGTCGGCGCTCGATTGCTCGGTGACCGTCAGGCACACGCCGTTGACGGCCAGGCTGTCGCCCGGCCTGAGATCGGCGGCGAGCGATGACGCAATCCGTAACCGGAATCCTCCACCGGTGGGCTCGCGATCGATCAACTCTCCGACGGTTTCAACGAGGCCCGTGAACATATCCTTCAACCAGCACGTCGGGACCGAGCCGCTCCTCGCGTTGATCGACAAGCTCCGACGCAGCAAACGATCGCTCCGGCAGCAGCCGCACGCCGCCTGGCCCGAGGACATGCGGCGTCACGTACAGCCGGACGAAGTCGACGATGCCCTCGTCCCATGCTGCCGCGTGAATCGCAGCGCCACCTTCGAGGAGCACGGATTCGACCTGGCGCGCGGCCAGCTGTCCGAGCGCCGCTCGAACCGTGTTGCCAGGAATTGCCGTCACCTCGGCCCCTCGCGCCTCGAGCGGTTCGCGCAGCGCGCGGTTGGCCGCGGCGGCTTCCGACGTGACGATGATGACAGGCCCGAGCGACCGTGTCGAGAGCACGGCCGCACCGGCCGGCGTCCGCAAGCGGCGGTCGAAAATGACACGCGTCAGCGGACGCTCACGAAACACGCCGCGGGCCGTGAGCTGCGGATCGTCCGCCAGGATCGTGCCCGACCCGACGGCGATGGCATCCACCTCGGCACGCAGCGCGTGCGCGTGCCGGTTGGCCTCCGCCGAGGTGAGCGCCGTACGCCGCCCAGGCGCCTCGGCGACACTGCCGTCGCGGCTGATCGCCGCCTTCAGAATGACGAACGGCCGTCCTTCCCGCATCAACGTGAAAAAGGGCTGGTTGAGCGCGCGCGCGCCCGGCGCACCCAGGCCGACTTCCACCGCTACGCCGTGCTCCCGCAGGTGCTGGAAGCCTTTTCCGTTCACGACCGGATTGGGATCTTCGATAGCGGCGACCAGACGGGAAATACCGGCTGCGACGATCTTCGTGACGCACGGCCCCGTCCGGCCGACGTGGCAGCACGGCTCGAGCGTGCAGTACATCGTCGCGCCGCGAGCGCGCGGGCCCGACTGCTCGAGGGCCAGCACCTCGGCGTGCGGCTCGCCGGCCCGGCGATGGAAGCCCTGTCCGACGACCACGCCGTCGCTCGTCACCACGACGGCGCCCACGAGCGGGTTGGGACTGGTGCGCCCCCGGCCGCGCCCGGCAAGAAACAGCGCACGATCCATGTAATCCACGTCTACCACTAACCCAGGCCTACCACTTCTCTTCGAACAGGCCGTTGACGTACTCCTCGGCCGAAAACGGCACGAGGTCGTCCATGCCTTCACCCACACCTACGTAGCGAATGGGCAGCTTCAAGTCGTTCGCAATGGCTACGGCCACGCCGCCTTTGGCGGTCCCATCGAGCTTCGTCAGGACAATACCGTTCACGCCGGCGACGCCCATGAATTCCCTCGCCTGGACCAGACCGTTCTGGCCCACGGTGGCGTCGAGAACGAGGAGCACTTCCTGTGGAGCACCTTCGACCTCGCGCGCGGCGATCCGCCGGATCTTCTGGAGCTCGTTCATCAGGTTGACGCGCGTGTGCAGTCGGCCCGCGGTGTCCACCAGGATGGGATCGCAACCCCTGGCTTTCCCCGACGTAATGGCGTCGAACACGACGGCTGCGGGATCGGCGCCCGCCGCGGCGCGCATGAAATCGACGCCGGCACGATGCGCCCAGATTTCGAGCTGCTCGACGGCGGCGGCGCGGAAGGTATCGGCGGCACACACCAGCGGCCGACGTCCTTCCTGCTTCAACAGGCTCGCCAGCTTGCCGACTGTCGTTGTCTTGCCGGTGCCGTTGACGCCGACGATCAGGACGATCTTCGGGTGATGCTCCACCGCGACCGGGCGATCGACGGCCTCGAAGACGCGCCGAATTTCCTGCTTCACCTGATCCCGCAGGCTCGTGCCATCGCGTGCCTGTGCTTTGACCGACGCGATGACCCGGTCGGCCGCGGCCAATCCGAGATCGGCCGAGATGAGGACCTCTTCGAGCGCTTCGATCGTCGGAACGTCAATCGCCCGTGAACGACGGTCGGGCGCATCGGCCAGGCGCACGATGTCATCGAAGCGCGCGACGATCTGTTCCTTCGTGCGCGAGAGTCCCTGGCGGATGCGATTAAGCAAAGACACGAAATTGGCTGATCAGATAATGGGGTGACCGGGTCGTGGCTACGGGAACGAATCTATTTTCCACCATCCGCTTCGGCCCTCTGGCGCCGAAGCATGAGCGTCTCGACGGCGGACGCAACATCCACGCGTCCGCTCAGCACCTCGGCCATCTGGGTCGCGATCGGCAGTTCCACGCCGTAACGTTCCCCGAGCGCGAGAACGGCACCGGTCGTCTGAACGCCCTCGGCGACCATCTTCATGCCGGCCACGATTTCGGCCAGGCTGCGCCCGCGCGCCAGCTCGGTACCCACATGCCGGTTTCGACTCAACGTGCCGGTGCACGTCAGGACCAGGTCGCCCAGGCCGCTCAAGCCCGCGAGCGTGTCGCGACGGCCGCCTGCCGCACACGCCAGCCTCGTGATCTCTGCAAGCCCGCGGGTGATCAGCGCCGCGAGCGCGTTGTGCCCGAGGCCGAGCCCTTCGACCACACCCGCCGCAATGGCGATCACGTTCTTCATCGCTCCGCCGATTTCGACTCCCACCACGTCGTCGCTGCCGTACAGACGGAAGAACGGTCCGCGGAATTCGCGTTGCACGAGTTCGGTCGCGTCGCCGTTCACCGATGCCGCCAGAACTGCTGTCGGGAGCTGCTGCGCGACTTCTTTCGCAAAACTCGGCCCCGACAAGACGACCACCGGATGCGTAGGGCCGGCTTCCTCCCCGATCACCTGCGACACGCGAAGGTGGCTGTCGTGTTCGAGCCCTTTTGTCGTGCTGACGATGGTGGCGCCGCGGCCCAGGCGAGCGGCGGCGGCGCGAAGAACAGTGCGGCACCCGTGCGACGGCACCGCGCAGATGACCAGTTCCGCATCGCCGAGCGCAGCAATGAGATCGTGCGTGACGTGAATCGTGGCGGGCAGCGTCACATCCGGCAAGTACACGACGTTGGCTCGTCGCGCGCGCATGTCGTCGACGATCGTCTGATCGCGCGCCCACAACCGAACGTCGTGGCCCACGCGGCTCAGGTGTACGGCCAGCGCCGTCCCCCAACTGCCCGCCCCGAGTACTGCAATGGTGCTGGGCATCAGGCTCGCGCCCCCAATCGTCGTTCTGTGCCGGAGCGGAGACGCATCAGATTGCCCCGATGCCGGAAAAGAATCAGGACGGCCGCGGCGCACGCCGCGACGAGGGACGCCGTCGGAGAACCCGCGACGTAGGCGATTGGCGGCAGCGCTATCGTGGCGACCACTGAGCCAAGGGACACATATCGCGTCGTCCACGCGGTCAGCAGAAACATGCAGAACGCGGGCAGCGCGGCATAGGGCGTCAGCACCGAGAACACACCACAGGCCGTGGCAACGCCTTTGCCCCCCTTGAAGCGAAGCCACGCAGGATAAACGTGACCGATGATGGCGGCCAGGCCTGCGGCGGCCGGAGCGTTGACGTCACTGCTCAGCCGCATCGCAAGGGCGACGCTCAGCGCCCCTTTGGCGATATCCAGCACGGCGACGAGAACACCCGCCCGGACGCCGGAGGCCCGCAGCACATTCGCGGCGCCGATATTTCCGCTGCCGATTCGGCGTAAATCATCCGCGCCCCACCGGCGGGACAGCAGCCACGCGAACGGCACCGAACCGATGCAGTAGCCGAGGATCACGCTGAGTGCCATGTCTTCAGGAGAATATCCGACTTCAGGACGCGCCATCGGCGGCTGACGGCTTCAACATCAGGCGCAGCATGTTGAGCGCGGCCTGCGCCGATTGGAACTTCACCATCTCACGTGCGCCCACGAATTGAAAGGTGCGGACGCGCGCGTCCGTGCCAGACAGCACGGCGATCGCCACGGTGCCCACGGGTTTGTCGGGTGTGCCCCCGCCGGGGCCCGCAATCCCCGTGACGCCGATGCCAACCGCGGTGCCCGCCTTCTTGCGGATCCCCTCGGCCATGGCGCGTGCGACCGGCTCGCTCACGGCGCCGTGCTGGTCAATCAAGGACGCCGGCACGCCGAGCGAATCGATCTTCGCCTGGTTGCTGTAGCACACCTCTGACCGGTCCACGTAACCGGAACTGCCCGGAACATCGGTCAACCGCGACGTCAGGAGCCCGCCGGTGCAGGATTCGGCGACTGCGACCTTCAATCCCCGTTCACGAAGGGCGGCGCCGACGACCTCTTCGAGCGCCGATCCATCCACGCTGTACACATCGTCGCCGAGCGCACGTTGGAGTGCCCGGACGGCGGGGCCGAGCACGCGGCTGGCGCCCTCCGCGCTCGCTGCCGTCGCGGTCAGGTGCAGCTCAATCTGCCCGAGCACGGCGAGAATCGTCGTACTGATCGGCACCTCCTGGTGCGCCCACGGGCCGTAGATCGGCTGCGCTCTGGCATCGACTTCCGATTCCGGGCGGCCGGTGATCTTGAGCACGCGCCGGAACAGGCCGAATCCGCCGCCCAGATGCGCGAGCCGGTCGCGCAATACAGCTTCGAACATCGGCTTCATCTCGCGCGGCGGTCCCGGCAGGAGCACGATTGCCGTCTTCCCGTGCTCCATCCACAAGCCGGGAGCCGTGCCGTTCGGATTCTCGAGCAGCGCGGCACCGCGGGGGACCAACGCCTGGCGCCGGTTGATCTCCTGCATCACCATGCCGCGCCTGGTAAATCGTTCCCGGATGCGCGCGACTGTCGCTTCGTCTTCATCGAATGGCAGGCCGAGCACGGATGCCACCGCATCGCGGGTGATATCGTCGGCGGTCGGTCCCAGGCCTCCGGTCAGCACGATGAGATCGGCCCATGTCAGGGACTGCCGCAACAGCGCCGACAGCTCGTCGACGTTGTCGCCCACGACCGTTTTCAAACGCACATCGAAGCCGACGGTATTGAGCCGCTCGGTAATGAACAGAGAATTGGTATCCACGCGAAACGGCGTGAGCAGCTCGCTGCCCACCGCCATGATGCAGGCACGCATCTAATCATCTAATCATCTAGTCGTCCGGTCATTCAATAGCTCAATGGGACCGATGTCCCAACGATGGCTAGATAGCCAGATGACCAAATGACCAGATACACAAACGGAGGACCAGGTTGGCGTAGATTCCCGCCATGATGTCGTCGGCCATGATCCCGAGGCCGCCGTGAAGGCGTTCCAGGCGGTTGGCCGGGTAAGGCTTGATGATGTCAAAGAGACGGAACAACAAGAAGGCACCGATCGCGCCGCCCCAGCCGAGAGGAACGAGGAAGAGCGTCACCAGCATCCCGGCGACTTCGTCGATCACCACATATCCGGGATCGACCCTCCCGCTGTGGCGCTCGGCGACGGTGCCGCTCCACACACCGATCGCGCTGACAGCAACAATCGCCGCGCCCTGTGCGAGGAATGACCGGGGCACCGCCAACCAGATCAGCAGACCGACAGCGGAGCCGAACGTCCCCGGTGCGACGGGCGCGTATCCGACCCCCATCGCGGTCGCGCAGGCAAGCGCGAGGACTTGCCGCGCTCCCCCTGCTCGCGGCAATGGTCGCGCGGGATCAGGCGCGGACAACCCGCGTGCCCGCGAAACGGTCGTGGAGGCCACGGCGATCGTGGCTCAGGAGGGTTGGCAGCAGGCCGAGGCCCGCGGGACATGCGAGTACGAGCCACGCCACGGTGCGCTTCAGCGCGCGTCCGAGATCGAGGAGTTCGTACGGGTCCGACGTGACGACTTCGATGCCGACCGTCATCTTGCCCAGCGTCTGCCCGCTGGCGGTAAACGCCACGAGATAACCCACATTCTGGACCACGAGAAACGCAACGAGCGGTCCCTTGGGAAGCAGCCTGAACTCCGCGACGCTGACACCGCAAATCTGCATCGTCAGATAGATGACCGCGACGTCGACGGTAATCAGGATCAGAAAGTCGATGACCAGCGCGGCGATACGACGCGTGGCGCCGGCATCCATGCGGCGGTCGGACGAAGACCAGTCCACCGACTGCGCACGTTCGGATGGCACCACGCGCGGGGCCGCCGCCACCGGCGGATCGAGATCGAGCGCGAGATCCGCGGACGCGCGCGTTCCCACGGACCTCAGCCGCGGGACTTCGGGCGTCGCCCGGCGCACCGAGAGTGGCGCGCGCGGCGGCGAAGGCCTCGTGATGAGCGGCGTGTCGTCCTCGACTGCCGACCCAAACAGCGGCAGCTCGGATGCCGACGGCCGCGTCGCGAACGAGGGCCCGCGCCCGCTCGGGGGTGCGGGACGGGATTCCTCCGGGCTGCGGCCGAATTCCGCGTCGAAACCTGAGGACGCGCGCCGTGCGGTTCCCGCGTCGATCAACGCCAGATCGTCAAGACCTTCGACGGCCGCCGGGTCGTGCCTGATAGGCAAATCCGGAAGCGCGAAGTTCGGCGCGAGCGCGAATTCGTATCCGCAATTGCGGCATCGATCGGCACTTTCGAAGCCGACGTAGCCGCACTTGGAACACTTCACGGCTGACGCTCCGCCCCGAGACGGAGAAGCTCGCGCTGCAGATCGGCTCGCAGCCGATCGGCGTCGGGCTTCTGCGGGTCGGTCGAGCGGACACCGTCCAGAGCCGACAACGCGTCGTGCAGGGCGCCGCCTGCGGCGAGGGCGCGGGCTCTCGTCAAGGCCATTTCGCCCCGTTGCGGCAACGTCAGCACGGCGTCGCGTGCTGCGGGTGCCAGCGTGGCCGATCGAACGCTCTGAAGACCAACGAGCATTCTCCAATCGCCGCTTGACGCGATGGCCGCGTACGCTCCGACCGCCACGAGCGCGATGAGCGTGACGATCGACCAGGCCAGTCCCCTCCCTCGTCTGGCGGATTCGGCCGCTGGAGGCACCGCGGATGCCGGTCGATCGCTCTGCGATCGTGCCGGTGGAGGCGAGGCCGGCACGGAGTCCATGCGGTTGAGGCGCTCCAGGATCGGGAACGCGTCTTCGAGCGGCGCTCCGCTCTCGATGGCCGCCTGCAAGAGGCGCCTGGCTTCTCCGGAATCGCCGCGGCGAAACGCCGCGGTGCCGTTCTGGAGCAGTTCCTCGGACTGCCGCTGACGTTCGGCCAGCGCGCTGCGCGCCCGTTCGATGTACGCGCGGGCGCGGGCGTGGCTGCGATCGAAAAACAGCGCGCGCGTCCAGACGTTGATCGCGAGCTCGTAATGTGCGGCGAAGTAATGATCCAGGCCGGCGAGAAGCAGCTGTTCGATCTTTGCGTCGCGATCCGCATCCGACGCCGCGTCAGACGTCCGTGGCGTCTCGGTGCGCAGCGGATCGGAGCTCATGCGTAGATCACCGCGCCGATTATAGCAAAGCGACGTCGAAAGTACAACGCCGGATGCGTGCCTCCCGCGTTCGACCTGTCCGGATCAAACTCCATGAACCTGCACGCGCAGACTCCTGGGCGCCGGCACGCTCGTTCTCTATGCCGCGTCGTCGTCACCCTCGAGGCGCCTCGAAGGGGCGATACCGAACGCCTTCATCTTGCGATAGAGATTGCTGCGTTCTACGCCCAGCACGTCGGCCGTCCGCGACATGTTGCCCTGCTGCTCCCCGAGCGTCCGGAGGATCAGGTCGCGTTCGAACGCATCGCGGGCTTCGTGCAGCGTCTGCCGCACGGGTTCCGGCGGCTCGCGGCGTCCGGGCGGCGTCACATTGAGGAAGCCCAGATCCGCCGCCGAGATCGCTTCGCCCGGCACCATGATCATCAGACGCTCGATCACGTTGCGCAATTCACGGACGTTGCCGGGCCAGGCGTATTGCTGCGTCACCGCGACGGCGCCTTCGTCGAAGCGCTTCATCCGCCGGCCGTACTCGCGCGAAAATTCGGCCATGAAATGATCGGCGAGCAGCGGGATGTCCTCGCGACGATCCCGCAAGGGCGGCACGAAGATGGGAATCACGTTCAGGCGGAAATAAAGGTCTTCGCGAAACTGCCCCGCCTTGATCTCGGCCTGCAAGTCCTTGTTTGTCGCTGCCAGCACGCGCGCGTCGACCCGGATGCGATTGGTGCCGCCGACCGGCTCCATCGTCTGCTCCTGCAGCACGCGCAGCACCTTCGCCTGCGTCTTCAGGCTCATGTCTCCGATCTCGTCCAGGAAGATCGTCCCGCCGTCGGCCGTTTCGAACTTGCCACGGCGGTTCTCCACGGCGCCCGTGAACGCGCCGCGGACGTGGCCGAACAGCTCGCTTTCAATCAACTCCTCGGGAATCGCGGCGCAGTTGACCTCCACGAACTGAGCGGCCTTCCGCCGGCTGAGCGCGTGGATGGTGCGCGCGACCAGTTCCTTGCCGGTCCCGTTCTCGCCGTAGATGAGCACGCGCCCGTTGGTGGGCGCCGCCATGGCCACCTGCTCGCGCAGCTGGCTCATCGCGTAGCTCTCGCCCACCATCGTCTGGTGGCGGTCCACACGCGCCCGCAGCGCGCGATTCTCCGCTTCGAGACGCCGCTGGCGCAGCGCGTTGGCGACCACGAGCACGGTCTTGTCCAGCGAAAGCGGCTTCTCGACGAAGTCGAACGCGCCCATCTTGATCGCCCGCACGGCCGACTCGATGTTGCCGTGGCCCGAAATCAGCACCACCTGCGCGTCGACTTGACGCTCGCGAAGACGCGCGAACGTGGCCAGGCCGTCCATCCCAGGCAGCCAGACGTCGAGCAGAATCAGGTCCACGTTGCTGCGCGTGACGCGTTCGAGGCATTCCTCTCCGCTGGCCACCGCTTCGACGGCGTAGCCTTCGTCTCTCAGCACCCCGCCGAGCGCGGTGCGAACCCCCGGCTCGTCGTCGACAATCAGGATGGTCGGTGTCAGCACGGCAACTCGATCGTGAACCGGGTTCCGCACGGCATGTTTTCGCCGGCTTCGATGCTGCCCCCGTGTTCCGCGATGATACGACGCACGATGGCCAGCCCGAGCCCGCTGCCCCGGCCCTTCGTGGAGTAGTAGGGAAGGAACAACTTCTCACGCTCGCCGGGCGGAATTCCCGGGCCGTCGTCGGCGACGATGATACGGACCACGCGGTTGCCGCCGTCGAGCTGCGTTTCGACGGCGATCCGGCCGCGCCGCTCGATCGCTTCGATGGCGTTGTCCACCAGGTTGATGACAACCCGGCGAATCTGCTCGGGATCGAGCCGAACGAGCGGTACGCCTGGCGTGTACGACTGAACAATCGTGACATCCGCGAACAGACCCGCATACAGGGACAATGAATCGCCGATGAGTTGCGAGAGATCGGTCGGCACGGTGCGCGGGGACGGCATTCGCGCGAACTGGGAAAACTCGTCGACGAGACCCTTCAGCGACTCCACCTCGCCGACGATCGTCGTCGTGCACTCCTCCACGAGCGCACGAGGACCCGGCGGGCTGCC